>Ga0163217_1003724_pt1 | contig 10518 bp, 10 predicted proteins | sample SynspAceP_FD_185933 | JGI IMG/M metagenome (GOLD analysis project Ga0163217, IMG submission 185933) | Saline lake microbial communities from Ace Lake in Antarctica - Synechococcus sp. Ace-P (PacBio error correction) | ecosystem: Environmental > Aquatic > Non-marine Saline and Alkaline > Saline ... | reverse complement strand
GGCCGCATGGAAGCAGTTTGCCCCGGAGAACCCACGGTGGACGAGCCACACCCTGAAACCAGAACGACGATTGCAAATGAAATTGCAGGCGTGAAAATTTTCATGAGATGTATCCGATGGCTAGCACTTTCCCCATAATTTGAATTAAAATAGCCGAATTACTGCAAACTGGTCTGCCGCTGTTCCTTTCCGATAAGCCAAAGTTACCTATTCAACCTTCCCTGAACAAAAGCGATATTTTTCCCCGCACAGGCGAAACTTGCAAAAAGTCATAGTGTTGCCGGTTTTGTTACTAACGTTAAGGAGTTTGACGTAGGTGCTCCGAAACGTCGATGCAATTCTCGAAGGAGGACCCAATCGTGAAAATTTAGCCGTGATGACGATCCCGTCATCCTTGAGCTTCTTTCCTGCAAATGTCGAAAACAGGCGGATTTGAACGAACTGCACACAGCCCCTTCAGGCCCCGCAGCACTCGAGATGATCGCGGGCCAGCAAAAAGTGCCCTTTTGACGCCTTTTTGTTAGACGTGATATGCCTTGAAAATGGACGCATCGACTTTGCGGCAGGATTCGTACGCTTCCAGGGTATGAAAAACAAAGCCGATCCTGATGCTGACAGCGAAGGACTGATTCCATCTCGACGAAAAAAGCCTTTGCCGCAGGTTTGCAAATGGACTACATCGCAAAGCCTTTTCAATCTTAAAAGATATTATAAACCAGAATCGCGTGGCCGGAGCGTTTTCGTCTCCTCAAAAAAATGATTAAAAGCATTGTACCAGCGACTTATCAGAAAAGATGGTACACTGATACCCCGGATATCAACCTCGCCATAACTATATTTTGCGCCGGATGTGGCCCGGCTGATTCTATCGTTCTCACTGGGGAATTACATCACCAGCTTGAACGTCAAGCGAATTGGATAAATATCAGGTATTTTGCGTTTCTATTGACGGTGCTGAACATCTGTTCGATCAAATATCCCATCACGGACTACCGTCCACGTTCTGACCAGCTTGCCGATACGTTGTCCGGACCTTATTACCTGCCCCCACCTGCTTATGTTCGTACGAAGGCAATGGTGCATTTCTGTGTATCACGGCGATCCAAACCTGCCCGAATGGGACCGGATGGAAAACAGGGTTACAGGCGAAAGATGGAACGTATTGAATGACCCCCAGGCGACGCCAACGCAAATCCATCAGCCTGTCAGTCCGGCACCCCCATCCCACCGAATTGCGAACCGGAAAGCTCAGCGGGTTAAAAAGACTTTTGAACGGGCGCGTCGCGCCGCCGAATTCGCGCTATGGCAACGAAATGCGCAGCGGCTAGGTTCAGTATCGGGAAACTGAACCAAACAATGCGCGGCATGGCTTGCGATAGTCTTCAAAGCGTCTTGATCGATCGTTGGACGGTCGCGCAAAATGGCATGGCCGTCTTTTTCGGCCCGCGCGTTCCGCTTCACATGCCGTTCTAGAATAAGGACAGTAACCCCGAGCATAACCCGTCTTTTTCGTCCGCACCAATCATTTCTTGCCCGAGCCCCAATGTGGACCGCCGTATGGGCGATCATTATTTGCGCAACGCAAAGCTGCAGCATTCCCGCCCTCATAGGTAAGGGCCAGCACGGTACGACATACAGACCAGACGATAGCAGCGAGATCAGAAGCTTCAAAACGCTTTGAACGTCATCGTCGTTGAGCGAGCGCTCAATGCGTCGATGTCCAGGAGGTTATCATTGATATAGACCGCCGATGTCTTTGCCCGACGGAATGTACAGCTCATCAAAAAGATCAAAATCGCCAGATGCTTGAAATACAGTTCGGAGTGTATTCCCGCAGAGCGACCTCTTCGTCAACGCGATAGGTTGTTGCCCGGCCGCACACCCGAATCTGAATTAAACACGCAGGTGGACATGGGAGACTTCGACTATTTGCGACAGGGCCCAAGCTGACATAAGGCGGGTATCGCCGCAATCGCTTGATTAACCCAAGACCTGACTAAAGACGCTTGACTTGCGCGACGGTTTGCACTGCTATAAGATACCGAAAGACAAGGATATCACGTGCGCAAGACCACCATCAAATCGCTCCACTGCTGAAACCGAAAATCAGTGTCGAAATCAACCTTTAGACGAAAACAGGTTCCTATGCCAATGAAACCGGTATCGGTTCTTTGACCCATATGGCTCGACCAACGTGCACGCATTCGTTAATCGACATGAAAATCTCGCGAAAGGTGATTTGCATATTGATGACCACCACACAGTGGGAAGAGTAGGGATCACACTTTGGGCAGGCCCTAAGCCACTTGCCTTGGCGATAAAGCGTGAATTCGTCGTTAGGTGCCTGTCTGTTGCCAATGGATGTACGCGTTAATCCGCACGGCGCTAGGACCTTTCAGCGCGTCCCTTTCTGATCTGGAACGTCCGATCTGCCCACCGCGAAAATGTAATTTTGATACCGAACTGTACGTGAGTTCTTCCAGGCACTCAGGCACCCATGGCCTGCATCACGCTCCACATCGACATGCTGCACGGCATAATAAGCCATCACAGCGCAGAGGCTGTATTCAATCACGTGCCGCGCTCGCGCGACGCAGTTGAGACGGATCCAGCGTAAAGCGTCCGATATACCATTACCAAAGGTGCGCTTTGACGATGTTGACAAGCGATATCGACTACGAGTCGGGTAACCTTCACTCGGCCCACCCCAAAGCGTCCAACGGATGGCCGCAGGAATGTGGATGCAGGTGATGTCATCGTTTACCGCGGATGCCGATATTGTTGCCCGCGCTGACCGTATTTGTGCTGCCGGGTGATGGTGCGTTTCCGGTCGTGCATTGCAGCTTTAAAGGGTCAAAAGCGGGATCTATGCCGCGTATGATCGAAGCAGCCATTAGAGAAGGGGCGCCCTTTCCTCGGCATTTGTGCGGCATGCTGTTGATGGCATTCCATGGGCCGCGAATATGAGGATACGGCAGGGCTCGATTTGGATTGAAAGGCTGAAGTGACCCAAAATCACGCCGCGAGGACCCCTCTTTGAAGGTGCCGCACATGGGCTGGAATGATTTGATCATCGGCCACCCTCACCCTGCTTTTTGATGCGTATCAAGAACTGGCGATCATCCCTATTGTACATAGTTATCATATGGACGTGCGTCATATTCAGAAACGTTCTGGCCCATGTAGATTACGCAGGCAACGACGTCACCCGGTCATTGGTCGCGACACCATGATCGGCATGCCAATTCCATCCTGCAAAAGAGCCAACGACCCGGTCTTTCGCATGATCGCAAAATTTCTTGACTGGCGCCTAAACAACGGGGATGCCTTCTACGGAGGCGCGTCCAGATCATTCTCGTGCAAGCATCGCCGATACAGGTCTGTAGCCGCATCGCTTGCCATGGACTAACATTGTCGCCGCGCATTTCCGCAGCAGAAGTCCCCAGCCAAGGTGCCGACATAGCTGCCATCAGGCTGCGGTTTCATATCCCAGAATAACCCGCCTACACCGCGGTTGAGCGCTTGTCATATCCACGCCGGTCTTTGCACGTTCAAAACAATTGTCCCACACCAGCGCTGGCCCACAGGGGCTTTGCGCGTACATGAACAATAACCCCATTAACATCCGGTGTTAGATTTCCAAACACCTTCGACGGACATTCAGCAAATACAGTGGTCGAGGAAACTGCAAAAATAGCAGCACATAAATATATTTTAATAAAAACATCGTATCACTCCCCCAAGCACCACATGCCTTTCAGCTTTTTAGCAACGCACCAAAAAACCAAGCCGGAGTTTGCATCCTACACCGCGCCCCGATTCGTGCAAATTAGCCAGATTACGGTACGCTCAGAGAGTTTATTTAACCCGCTGCCAGTCCTGTTTAGGAGGGCACAGCCCAATCCGCCAGGCCACACAACCAGGAAAAGCTTTAGGCTGTTGCCCGCGACCGTCACTTGCCGATTGTATTATTTTGTTATTCCGAAGGCCGCCAGACTTTACCGGCGTTATTACCCTTACCGTCAGGCTTCATGTCGATAACAGCTGCTTACCAATATTTCTCCGGATTTTGTACTCGCAGACGCATGAACGTCCGCTGGATCGTCCCACACACCGCGGGCACCACAAAGGGCCCATTTTGACAATGTGCATAGGCCCCATCATCCCGGTTGCGTCTGCAAACGCCACCGCGGGATTCGCTGCCATCGCGACCCCGGCAAATCCAAGCTCGCGATGACCGCAAAAATCGTCTTTTTTTCATCATATATCCTCCCGATATGACCGTAGATTGAAAGCGATTAGACGATTCAGGCAAGCTTGACGTAGGGGACACCTCTGCCGCGTTGCAAAGAGGGCGCCAGCGTGGCAATTGAAAGCCAACTCCCCCAAAAGCAAGGCAACGCTATGATCCTCTACCCCGCTATCGACCTGCAAAGATGGGCAAGCCGTACGGTCTCGTGACGGCGACATGGAAAAATCTACTGTTTTCCAACGGACCGACCCCGCGCTCAGCCGCAGTCTTTTGTTATGCCCGGTTGTACTTGGGCTTCAATCTTAGTGGACCTGAACGGGCCGCGTTCGGCCGGCACGCCGGTTATGCTTGCCCCAGTCGAAGCCATACTAAGTCCGCAAAGTTCACTGCCCCAGTCTCTTGAGGCTGGTGGCGTGCATCTCCGCAGACCTGGATTATGCCCGGCAAATCAACTCCCGCGCGTGGGTTGCGTGAGACCACCGCGGCGTAGCGACCGCGTGTCTCAAGACACTTAAAAGGCACTGATCGCAAGTCGAGAACCCAGCATCGTGCAGCGACAGCGCCCGCGCTTTTCCAGGGCAGGTTTGCGGTTGGTCATTGATTGCTAGAAACGGTCGCCGTGGCGACGAAAGGCTGGGCTGAAGAAACCGATGTAATGGTTTACAAACGATCTTGCTAAAATCGTTCGAGATGGCCCGGCCGTCGCGGCGAATTATTTATACGGACATATCATGCGGAGGGCCATGGGAGGCCCTAATATCCGATGCGACCGCCCCGCATTGGCCCCGCGCCTGTAAAACATTTCCCGTCATCGCCTCCGGGCGGCCGTAAAGCTCTCTTGCTGATCTTCAAGCGCTTGAAAAAAACCCGGCGTGATTTCCGGTTGCCATTTCCTGGCGCGGCGCTTTATGATGGTTGCAATCAAACCTAACCGAAGCATTGAAGGCGCTTGCCAAGCTTCCAAAAACTGGTTCAAATTCTCGGTGGTTTGTGGGGAGCGGACGCCGTTCCAACCGCTTTCCGCCCCCCCCGTCGCGAGAAAGATCACATGCTAAAGACCCGTATCATTCCTTGGCCTCGATGTCGCTTGATGTCGCGTTGTCAAGGCGTTAACCTTCGTTGGTCTTCGCGATGCAGGCCGATCCCCGTGGACGCAGCCAATCGCGTATTGACGCGCGGGCGGCCGACGAGTTGTTTTCTGATATTCATGCAACCCACGAAAACCGCGGCACAAATGTTCGATCTCGTGACGCGTACGCCAACACTGCTACATTCCCGCCTAACAGTTGGCGTGGTGTCCGCCGCTGTCGCAGATGTGCGTGCGCTGCTCTTAGCCGGGGCCGGACAAGGTTAGCTTTATTCTGCCGCAGTGGCCGACCCGATGTCATTGCACCGTGCTGCCGATCAGTTTGGCAGTCCAATGTATTCGATGCGCGATCGATGCGAAAAACCGTCGCTCCCGGGAAAGTGGGAAATATTTCACCCACGGCGGTCGTAAGGCCCACGGGCATCGACGCGGTCGAGTTTGCAAAGACCGTTCGCCAAAAAAAGGTGCTGGAGAGTTCCTTCTTACCTCCATGGATCGAGACGCGTACCAAACAAGGATTTAAACATTCGTTGACGCGAGCCATCTCCGATGCAGTTTCCGTTCCTGTTGATCGCTTCCGCGGGGTGGGCACCTGGTCACTTGGTCTTTATGGCGTGACCAAGGGCGGCGCTATTCTGCAGTCCTAGCAGCGTCAATTTTTCACTTCGGCCCGAATTCACGGTCGCTCAGGCTAAACAACATATGTCCGATGGCCGTATCCCTATGAGGCTCTCATGATGCTCGAAAGCATTATTTGCGGACGATCCAGTCTTCGAAAAAGCAATTCAAGATCCCTCTAGCAGCTGGAAACCGCAAACAACTGCTAGCCAAGGGCCTGAGAAGTTGCTGAAAAGTTCGGGCGAAGAGGCCATAGAAGCAATTTATCGAAGCCGTTAAGGATGACCAAAGCAAAGCTGACCTCAGAGGCGGCGGCATGTGCTGATATCACCTTCTCGTCATGCTTTGCGGTCGCGAGATTGTGGCGTTGTCCGACGTATTCGCCGAACTGACCCTGCCGCCAACACCGAAAGCGTCTGGCGTCGAAAAAGAAATCTCGCTGACGCGGCACCCCAAACTTAGTGGCGCAGTGGGCCGCTCATTTACGGCATCACGGACATACGCAACATCTTTGATCGCGACGGGTTCAAAGCGAGCTTCAATCCAAATTAGCCTCTGAAACTCGATTTCGGGCATCTATTCTGAATCACAGCTACACCCTTTGCTTCAGCTTTGCCGCAGCGGACAGGATGCTGGAACCCCAATTTGCATCCAGATAGTGCCAAGATCGGGAAAATTACCTCCCAAATGCCTCGTCAACCCAATTGGGGACCCGCTTGAACCGCCGAAATATATCGACCCATATCGACTGGCCCTTCTATATCGGACAATCGCGCCCAATACAGTCGCATCAAACAAGGTCAGTCCCGCATTGCGCTGGATTGAACCGGAACGATATCGTAGCCCTTTTCGTTAGCAAATACTGCGCGACATTTAAAGGTTTTTAAAGGGCCCCCTCGCCGCGACGGGTTCATGAGGCCCCGACAACAGGCCAATGCGTTGTCGTATTTCCTTAAAAATCTTCGTCCGCTGAGTGGTCTGAGGTAATGCATATGTCTTAACTAAACTTAAATGCGCCCCAAAAAAAGCGCCCTTCACGTTAAACGTGAGGGGCGGAAAAGAGTACGGAACGAGGGACAGTTAGGTGATCAGCAGGAGTTCCAAGCCTGCCGTCATGGAAAGACAAATAAAGAATGATTTGCTTTCATTCAAAGAGCCTCTCTGACATTATCCGTGCACAAAACTATGAAGACATCAGCTGTTTTTGCCATCACCCTTTAGCAACGATTAAAATAAACTTCCAAAGAATTTTCCCGTTCTTATTCCGCCACTTCATTCGCGATTTTCGAACGTCATGGCTTTCTTAAGTTTTTGGGTTTAAGCACACGGTCATCGGCACGGCTTAAGCCGAATTGAAATTTTTTACACAGCGCTTTTACATTCCTGCGGGCTGGGCGGCGAAGATAAGGAGGTGATACGTCGGGACCCGTTTTTTTAAATAACGTGCAACGGAAGCCCTATATTAAGCACAGGCGCCAGCTTCGCGCCGCCCTGTGCCTAAATTAAGGGCCGCTTTGCTGCCACGATAACTGCAGCTTGCAATCCCTACAGGAGGCTAAAAAGAAATGCTTAAGCTATGTCGCGGCGACGCATACAGCGCGATCGCAGCTGCGTTTGACACGTTGAGAGAGCCAAACCCCGCCCGTGGCGTCTATGCGTTCACCAAGGCATCCACCGTCTCTTTGTCTTCTCGCGCAAAACCCGGCCCTCTGCCCAAGAAACAAGCGCGACCGGGGCGGTTCTCGCTTTTCCTTCAAGTGCGGATTCAAACCGTTGCTTCGGGTTCGCCGTTCTAGGACCAAGAACGAGATACCCCATGGCCCGACTGAAAGCTCTTTTATTCGCGTCGGCCAGATTCGAACGGCGCCAAATAGGTCTGTCGCTCAAAGCGCGCCCGCTTCGCAGTTTTCGCGAGTGCGCCGGTTTCAGGGCGCCGGCATGGTTGCGCAATCCCAACAACGGGCGGATGCGGCCCAATACCTCTGCCTGGAACGCAGAATTGGCGCCAACATTTATGGGGTCCGTCACCCGATCAAGCAACAATACCCGGCGCGGGCCCTCTGACCGATGCAGACATCCTTTTCAGTGAGCCCCAGCTTAGTAGCTTTACTTCACACGGCACCCTGATGGACCGAGCTGGATCAAGCGGAGGACGGGAAATTTCCGGGGTCAACGACTTCAGGCCTCTATGCCAGCTTTTGACGATTGCCTCTTCCAACTGATGTGCGCGTTGGGTCACCATTCAATTTTATTTTTCTCGCTTAGGGCTTCGAGCGCATCACGCACCGCATTGAAGCCCGAACAACCAAACTGTTTGGTTCGAGCATCCGCCTTCCTTTTCCTGCTCTTTTTGTTACAACCCACTTAGGTTTTTCATGACCGAACCTTCTATCTTTTATCGCCCAGGCAAAATTCACTTTTGCGGTTTTTACACAGCCGTTTTCGCCTTGACGCTTATACTGCCCGCTTGTAATCACGGCCTTCACAGCGGTGCAATGCAGACTGGGTTAAGTGGGCGGACAGGCCGCAAGGGTGTGGCAGGGGACTGTAACTCCCTCGCGGAGACGCACGCCTGGTTCGATTCCCAGGGTCGCCCACCAAACTTTATCCTCAAAATTATATTGCTGAAGTTATAGCGACATTACTCTTTTGTTCGCGTTGGTTTTGAGCAATGGTTTTGTGACACAACGTAGCTGTTGATTTTGCATTACCGGCAGAAATAGGGGTGTGCGTGTGGCCCAAGCTTCCGAATCCGGATCAGATATTTCAATATTCGCTATTTCGGCCAAACACGGGGCCGGGGCTAGCGTATGAGGCACTTCTTTTTGCCGCTTTCGCTGCCGCCACAACAGCCAGATTTCAAAGGCAAAAACTTTATGTTAATGCAGCCTCAGCCAGGCCCGTTATGGGTCCACTGATACGCGGATCAAAAATCCTGATGTTATTTAGCTTTGCCAGCATTCTCGGCGCTAGGCATCGTCCCCTTTGAACGGCCATTCCAACTTTGGAGACGCGTTATCCCTATGCAATAAAATCGAAATGCTCAGGCCGCTTCCCAAGGGGGAGTCGTTTGTGTTCTTGGACCAACAGATTTAACATTGCTCACGGGTTGATTCTTCGCCTCAGTTCCGTTCGATTTTGACCGCCCGATTGGCCTGTCTATGCGCCGCACCAACACTGGCCCGTTCCTCAGCTTATGGGGCCCCCAGTACGGGGGCCTGTGAAAATTCCTCTATATAATTTTGATCTAGATTTCGATAGCAGTCTCGGATCATGCCAGCCCGATGGACTATTGCAGCCCGCTATTTATTTACTTTAACGCAGGTTTCTTTTTTTTATCGCTTCCCCCATGAATTTGCGCAAAAAGTTTCTTGAGTACGCTTTGGGCAATTTCGGGATGATCCGCCCGGAACAGAGCTCTGGCGCGCAGTCCTTGAACCCCTGGCCGATAGGTGCTTTACCGCTAGTGATTCACGCGCTTGGGGGAGGACGAAGGAACAACTTGCCAGATGGATGATAGAATGGGTCAATTGCAGCTGCCACTATTCGTTTTATTCCCGGGCTGCTTTACGCGCGTGAAACCAGATTATGTTGTTATGCTATTAGAAAAGATTGCGGCACCAAATTAAGCTTAAAAAAGTCTTTTAAAGGAATCTGAGCGATTTAAGCGGAATGGTTCTATAATGGGCGCGGCCGCCAAAGCCGGGGGCTCTGTTTGATTCAGGCCAAACCTTGCCACGCAAAGGAGCAAAGCCTTCGAAATTCGTCTTTAAAAAATCAAACGGCTACTGGGCTTCGGTAGCATTTTAATCGAAGGTTAGACCCCCACGGCCAGCCAGAAGCATCATAGGGGGGGCCGGTGTTTAAACTGCGACCTACGGCTTGTGCGGCCTTACATCGGTTCACCTTACCATATTTGCAGACGATTTAAGGGGAGGAATACTGATGAAACAGATAGCAAGCAATTATGGGTTTCGATTTTTACCTTGAGCAGATTTTACATGCAGGGCCAAACCTGATCCGGCGGACCCGGTGCGCCGAACAGACGCCGATCTATCCAAAAACGACAGGCTATGTGGTTCGAGATGCTGGACCACGCAGCAAGCATTGTCAACTTGCAAAGAGGGTGGGGATTTAATCTATTTCCCGGGGCCTGACAAAAAAACCCGACCCGGTTTGCGTCTTGCAAGAACGGATCGCGACCGCTTCTTGAGGAAGGCGTTGGGGCCTGTTTGTTGGTTCTTCTTGGCAATTGCGGCCACAGGATCATGGCGCTATTTCCGCTCATGGGGCCGGGTAAGAAACCATTAATCGCCCTCGGGAACCCGTTCTTTGTTTAACGGCGGGCCCACGGTTTGGGGACGCAGTTCAAGCCAAGACCGATTCCAAAAACGTTTTTCGGGGCTGCGTTCCCTGCAAAAGTTCGTTGGATTTTGAGTTGATAATTCGATTGGGCCCCGGTTCAAAGGGGGGGGAAAAAACCCCCGCGGTTTGGGGACGGGGGGGGGGAACCCGAATTTTTTTTTTTTACGGCGGGCCCATCTTTGGATCTCCTCTTCTT
>Ga0163217_1064684_pt1 | contig 10519 bp, 15 predicted proteins | sample SynspAceP_FD_185933 | JGI IMG/M metagenome (GOLD analysis project Ga0163217, IMG submission 185933) | Saline lake microbial communities from Ace Lake in Antarctica - Synechococcus sp. Ace-P (PacBio error correction) | ecosystem: Environmental > Aquatic > Non-marine Saline and Alkaline > Saline ... | reverse complement strand
AACATCTTGCTGATCGGCCCCACGGGCGCGGCAAGACCCTGCTGGCAGACCCTAGCCGACTGCTGGATGTGCCGATTTTGCGGTGGCGGGATGCCACCACGCTCACAGAAGGGGCTTAACGTCGGTGAAACGTGGAGAACATCCTCTTTGCGGCTGTTGCAAGGGAAGGCGGATATGGATGTCGGACCAGCCCAGCGCGCATTCATCTACATCCGACGAGATCGACAAGATCGGCCGCAAGAGTGGAAAACCCCTCGATCACCGGGATGTCTCGGGTGAGGGTACAGGCAGGCCCTGCTTGAGGATGGCTGGGAGTGCACCGGTCGCAACGTGCCGCCCCAGGGGGCGCAAGCATCCCGTACAGACTGCATCCAGATCGACACCCAGCCAGTCTGTATCATCTGTGGTGGTGCTTTTCGTGGGTCTTCGACAGATGTGGTGCAGCGGCGGCTGGGGGCCGCAATTCGATCAGGCTTCCTGCCAACGGACGGCCGCGCCGCCACCGCAAAACCCAGAAAGGAACAGCAGGCGGCCATAGTGACTGCGCCACATGGAGCCGAAGGACCTGGTTCGCTACGCCTGATTCCAGAGTTCTCGGCCCGCTTGCCGGATCAGCGCGGTTGCCTTGAACCCTCGATGTGCGCGCCCTCAAGGGCGATCCTCAACGAGCCGCGCGATGCACTCGTCAAAGCAGTTCCGAGGACCTGCTGAGCATGGACAGTGTCCAGCTGGAGTCTCGAGCCGAGCCGTCGAGGCGAGATTGCCCATGAGGCCACCGGCGCGCGTACACGGGTGCCCGAGCCCTTGCGCGGGCATCATCGAAGATCTGATGCTCGACCTGATGTTGCTCGCCGGACCAGCCACCGATGTCAGCACCTTCACGGTTCCAGGAGGGCTGGTCGAAGCAGGCGGGCAAGGTCAAGGTGCTGCCCCATCCCAGTGTGATCAAGCAACAGAACGTCGGCCTGAGGCCGGAAGGAACGCGGCCATGGCCCCGCTGCCATCTGCAGTGCCTCGCCAGCATGTTGTTCGACCATCACGGATCGGACCTGGGAGGACGGCACTGTCGTCCACTGACTCGAAGGCACCAGGTCCTGCGCAGTCGTCGAGCAGTTTCGCCCGCGGGCGAAGACGCCACCGTGGTGTCCTACGCCGGCCGCCAATCATCCCCTGCGGGGCGCTGACCCTCAGGCGGCCATGGGCCGGCTCGGCGAGCAGCGCTTAACAACCTGGTGTTCAACAACTGCGAAACACTTCCGCGATCTGGTGCAAGACCGGCCCACCGCAGCACCAGTGGAGGACTGCTGCGCAACGGGCAGCTTCGGCCGCCTCGCCATCGGCCAGTTCGTCCCAGGGCGCCCTGCTGGTGAGCCGTTCGGTTGCTCCTGCGCCAGGGCCTCTCGCTCGATAAACGCCGCGACCCTGGCCTGAGACCTGGAGCAGCTCGATGCCCTGTGCGCCAGGCGCCTGCAGCAGCGGCTTGAGCAGGAACTGGAGCAGGCGGAGCTGTGGTGGATCGAGCAAGCAAAGCGGCGAACAGTTCGGGCAGGCTGCAGCTGGCAGGCCAGAACCTGGGCCGACCAGCTCGCCACGTGAGGGCTGCGAAGAAGGCTGCAGAGCTGATCGGAGAGGGGACATCCGGCCCGGGACCCACCGCCCATGAGGGAGGCCCGCGCTATGAAACCGCTGCACCCGAAGTACCGCCGCAGCGGTTCGACCAGCTGGTGGGCCAGGAGGCGATTGCGGCCACGCTTGCGTAACGCCTGCTGCAGAACCGGATCGGCCCCCGCCTACCTGTTCAGTGGCCCGGGGGACCGGCAAGACCTCCAGTGCCCTGGATCCTGGCCGTTCGTGAATTGTGGCGCCAGCGCCCCCCACCCGGAAACCCTGCGGGGTCTGTGAGTATCTAGCCAGCTCGAATCACCGCAGCAACGCCCTCGATGTGATTCGAGATCGACGCGGGCCTCCAACACCGGGTCGGACAAACATCCGCGAGGCTTGATCGAGCGTTCCCGTTTCGCACCGGTCCAGGCGCTGGAAGTTACGTGATCGACGAGTGCCACATTGCTCTCGGACCGCGGCCTTCAACGCCCTGCTCAGAAACACTGGAGGAGCGCCGCCCGGGTGGTGTTTCGTGCGTGGCCACGGAATCCGCAGCGCGTCCTGCCGCGCGATCCTCTCCCGTTCCAGCGCTTCGATTTTCCGTCCGCATCCGCTGGCGGCCTGGAGGGCACCTAGCGCTACATCGCGAGCAGGAGCAGATCGGGCATTCACCCCCGGAGGCCCTGCAGGTGGTGGCGCAACGGGCCCAGGGGAGGGCTGAGGGATTGCGGAGAGCCTGCTCGACCAGCTCAGCCTGTTGCCGGCTCCGATCGAAGATCGGGGCGATCTGCGGAGCTGCTCGGGGCGTGCGGAGCAGGAATGCTCAACCGTGGGCATGGCTCTGGTGCCTTCTGAGCCCGCTGGAGCTGATCGAGGCCTTGCCGCCTGCTGCTTGACGCGGCCCGGCGAACCTTCCGCGGTGCTCCAGGAGCGCGGGCTGGCCTCCCTGTTGCGCGAATCTGGTGTTGGCCGTAAGCCGCCCCGGATCGGCCCGAACTGAGCAGCCTTTCCCCCAGTACGGCCCCCGGCTGCTTGAGCTGGCCCAGCGGCCTCAGCAGTGATCGGTTGCTGCGCTGCAGAGCCAACTGAGGGCAGCGAACAACAATTGCCGCAGAGGCATCCCAGCCGCGGCTCTGGCTGAGGTGTTGCTGTTGGGGTTGCTGGGCCGAACCAGCAGGCCGCTTGGCCATCGCCAAGCCGGTACACCCAGCTCCCTCAACCGCCCCTCGCGTTCAGGCCGCCCCTCTGCCCCGTCCCCCGGATACGCCAGCTCCTCCGCCCTCGCCCTAGAACCAGCCTGATCCGCCGCCGGCTTCCCGGTTGGGGGTGCAGATATTGCGACCAGCACGAACCCTGCTGAGGTTGTGGGCAGCAGATCTTTCCTTGCCTTGGAGCCTGCCTTCGACGCGCATGTTGTTGTCCCAGCAGCGTCGGCTGGGGCGCCCCGCTCGACAGCAGGCGGGCCGTGGTTGCAGGTCAGCGCGAAACATGGATCCCGAATGGTGCAGAGCCGCGTCTACCCTGCTGGACGAGAAGCACTGCTGGAGTGCGCTGGGCCAAGCCCGCGCCAGCTGCTGCTGAAGGCCACAGGGCCCTGCAGTACCGACCTGTTGGCCCCGAGCCCAAGTGTCCGCTGCCCAGCTGCGTCCCAGCCCAGCGGTTCAACCTGTGGCGCCGTTGCAGCATCGCCTGCGCCCCAAGCCCCTAGTCACCCGCTGCTGCTCCTTGGGCTCCCCGGCCCCAGTGCTCGACGGCCCCGGAACCCCAGCGGATCGGCGCAACGCTTGAAGAGCAGGCCCGCCGGCTAGGCGGAAGTTCTTCAACGGAGAGGTGGTCAGGCCTGATCGGGGAACCTTGGAGTTGAGCGGGCGACAACTCTTGACGAGTAAGATCGCAGCCGACTAGACACCTGGGTGGTCAGATCGGATCGCCGGGCAGGGCGTCGTCGTCGTCGGGACGTCATGGAAGACGCCGAGATGGAGGGTCTTTGGCCCCAGACCAGGTCGCTTCGGCAAGCGGGCCATGCGGCAGCGCCACCCAGGGGATCACCACGACCAGTGGGCCAGATAGCCCCATGCCAGGGCGATGGAGAACGGTTCATAGCGCAGGCAGGCCCCTCGGCATGAAGCGGCGGACGCATCCACCATGGCCCCGCCCGTCAGTCCTGATGCCACGGAGGTCAGGGCCAGGATGGCTGGCTGGAGCGGGTCAGCAGGCCGGTGAACAGATCGAAACCGGCTCAATCACCGGCAAGGCGTACTGGATGAAAGAAGACACCGAGATCAAAGCGCTTGCGCAGCGATAGGCGCGGAGGAGGTAAGGCTGCGCCAGTAATCGAAGAAGCGCTGGCAGCCCCCCTTCGGCCCAAGCGTGCCGTTGTTTCCAGAGCTGAGGGCAGGGTCAGAACCGCCTCTTCTCCACTGGCGGATTCCACAGCATTCCAACCGGGATGCCCAGCCAGCAGCAGGCGGAGCTGAGGTTACAAAGGTCATCGGTAACGGTTCTTCGTTGAATCCACGCAAGCGCGAGCGCGTCACGGCGCGAGCAGCTGGCATTCGCGCAGCTAGCGGGATTCGGCCGGGCAAGCAAGCGCCCCTCCTGCATCCCCAGCGTCGAGAGGCCATTTCATGGCCTGGCCCCGGGTGAGCAGGTTCGCGCTCGTGTTCAACCACCGCCTTGCGCAAACTGAACCGCGACCAACGGCCCGGTTTCGCGCATGGGCCACCAAGCCGCTGGGGCAGATCGGCTCGCGCCCGCATTGGCATCGAGCGCACAGCATCCAGCGGCCCTGAAGGCGGTCGAGAACGGATTGTGAGCGCCCCTGATTCTGCGCCGCCCGCCTCGCGGGCTGCGCCGGATACGGTGAGCTGGGGTGCTCTGACGCTCAGATCGGGCCAGCAGCCCTGCCGTTGCGTCTTCCACTTTGCCGTCTGACCAACCCAACAGCCTACAGCAGTTGGCGGATAGTCAAACGGCAGACCCGCTGCACCAGCCGCACGTCACCGCTTTCTTCGTCCCGGGCGGCCACCAGCCACATCCACCTCGGGCCAGAACCTGATCACCACAGGCCAGGGCGAGGGGGGATCCGGCGTCGTTGACGACGGACCCGCGCAGAGGGACTGAAAGACGGTGCGCGGCCAGGTAGGTGGGCCATCAGCAAGCCTGACGCTGATCGCCGCAGCAGCATGCGGGTGGCTCAAGCAGTGGGAGCTACCCGGCCAGCCGCAGAGGATCACAAACACGGCGCTTGCCCCTTCGCCCCCCTTGGGGCGGCCATGGCCTTCGCTGTGCCTGTCACGAGACCTCTGCAGCTTTCAAAGACATCACCTTCAAGAACGTGCCTCCAGGGCCTGGATTCGCTGGACGTTGAACGGTGTTGTTTATTCTAGAGGTCACGCCAAAGGAGGCTGATCGGCCTTAGATCGTGCCGGGTAGTAGGCTCAGAGGATGCGCGTCAGGCTCCAGCCCGGCGCCAGATCGATGCTCCAGCCTGGACAACCAGCCCCATGGCCCCAAAGCCGCCTCCGGACCGGAATCGCCAGCGCACCAGGCACCATCAGGAGACAGCTCGAACAGGGTGCTGGGCCAGTTGGCGGAAGGTTGACGGCATTGCCCAGCGAACGATTCGCATCGTAGCGCGAGGCAATGCTGCGTGCCCGGCGTCGTGCTTGTCGGTGACCGGGGCCCTCAGTGGGCGCAACTCGAGACCGCGGGCCCTGCTCGGCCCGGTCCCGATCCAAGACCTTGAGCCGCTCGAGGGGTGTGATAGCATAGGTGCCAATTGTGGGCCGCCGCTGCGAGCTAAATCCTGGCCATCTGGGCGCCAGTGAGCCCTTCGTTGCCAGCGCGGGAAAACGGGAGTGGTCGGCGCCATAGAGCGCTGCCGCCCTGGCTTCACGGAGTCCGGGCCAGCAGGGTCGCTGGCAAGAGGGGACGGCGAAAGCGTTGGCAAACGGCGCTCGGCCCATCCGGACGGGCCTGCAGATAGGGCGGGCCTCGCGCTCAGACCTCCTCGAGACCAGCGGAGATTGCCGCCCATTGGGTGCGTGTTACACCGCGTGAATCGGTTGTGACCCAAAGTTGGAGTACCTGGCCCTGGGGTGGCCTTGAAATGGCCCCACCGCCCAGCGCCCGGCCTGCGGGGATCGGTCATAGACCTTGGCACTGGGTGTCAGCGCAGGGTGGGTAGCCATCGGTGGACGAAAAGCCGGTGGCGGTGGCGCAAGGCCCAGGTGGCGTGCAGCACCGCTGGGCCGCCAGGGCCGCCGCTGGCCGAGCGGGGGCGCCCCAATTTCGTGGGGAACCACCCCGAGCAAGGTAGCGCTCGATCGGCACCTGCTCGATCAGGATCCAGCCGCCGTACAGGCGTTCGCCTGGAGGCGAACGGTCCTTTGGCAACACCCCCGGCCGTCCCAGCGCAGCCCACGGGAGCGCTGACCTGAATCGGACCCTCCAGCAGCGCGCCCGCCGGGGTTCGAGCGTCAGACGCTGTTCAGCACCTGCCTCTGCCTCGCGGGCCGTTGAAACCTTGCGGAGCGGTCGATCCCAGCGGTGCCCACACCTACAATATTCCCTGGGGAAGGCGACCTGGAGCTGGCAACACCGAGTTGCTATGCCAGGGCCGTAGGCCGCCTGCTCGGGCCACTCTCGAAGGCTGGCGAACGGCCCGCAGCACACGCCGCATTCCAGGGGGCAGCGCGCTTGGGGCGAGGCCGCTCCCGGCAGCGCAGGGTCAGGCTGGGCCGCGCTTGCTGCTATGCCCCGGAGGGCATCGGTGAGAGGTCACAGCTCACTGGACCGCTGCAGCACCAGCGAGCTGCGGGCCCAGCCTTTGGAGGCCAGACCAAATCCAGAGCACGGGATTGTTTCCCGTTCAGTGGCGGCGGCGGCTGGGTCGGCCAGTCGCAGCGCCACTGAGCGAACCGCGGGCCCGGCACCCCGCCGCCATCGACAGCGAAGCACGAGACCAGCAAGGCGGCCCGCTAGGCGTTGCTTGGAAAGGAAGTGCCTGGAAGGGCGGTGATGTGAGGCGGGCCTGAAGAAGGGTCAGGTGAGGCATGGGCGGCAGGCAAGGCGGCAGGGGTTTCAGAAAGGACAGGGCAGCAGGGGGGAGTTGGCGGAAGGGACGCTTCACGTCGTACTTTTGGGTTGTTTGTGGTTGGGCGGAAAGAGATGCCGAAACTCAAGACCCCGCAGAGCTGCGGCAAGCCCGCTTCCAGGATCAGCGGTTAACGGAAATTCATGCGCCGCCCGCGCCTTTCCACAATCACCTGGCGTTGATTCACAAGAGCCCGAAACGCAAGCGCTATCTCGGCACGACATGCTGTCGGTCGACGAGCGCGATGTGGACAACAGTGAAGGGGCATTGCTTTCCACTTACGCCCAACCTGATCGAGCCACCCCATTCACTCCCGAAACTGATCCATGGCTCGCGTCAAGAGGGGCAACGTCTGCCGCAAGCAGCCGCAATCAAGTGTTTTAAAGACTGGCCCGCCGGCTTTTCAGCGGCAGCGGCAGCAAGTTGTTCCGTACCGCCAAACCAGCGGGTGATGAAGGCCCTGTGCATGCCTACAGGATCGCCCGCCGCCGCAAGCGTAGACTTCCGCCGCCTCTGGATTGCCCGCAATCCAAATGCGCGGGCACGCCTGAATGGCCTCAGCTACAGCCGCCTGATCGTGGCTCAAAGCGGGCCGATGTGGCAAGTGAAACCGGCAAGATGTTGGCCCAGCTGGCTGTGGCCGATCCCGCCAGGCTTCGGCCAGTGTCGTTGGCGCAGCCAATCGCTGACTTCACCTAACCGGGAGGCCCCATGGAACATGCTTCCTGCCTCAGGCTTACCTGGATTGGACTGATCGTCCTGTTGAGGTGCGCTGCTGTGCTGATCGGCTTCCAGTTGTGCGGGTCGCGCCGGGATGAGCCATCCGCTTCCCGGAGCTGGAAGGGAAAGGAAAGAGAAGCGAGCCAGGATCCGGCCACTTCTCTATTTGAAACTGCTCGGTGCAACTGCGCAAGCGAGTAATGTAATGCCCAGGCCGTCGGCCTCCTGCAACTGGCCCTGAAGGCGCTAGCCTCGGTGAGCCGATTGGACGCCAGGCCCGATGCAGAACGCTCTGGGCTTCATCACTGGCCGCCCAAGAACATTCAGTACGGGCCACCGTACACTTACAAGGGCGGCTGCAGGCCAAGCCTGATTTCCCGTATGCGCTCAAATTAACCTGGCTCATGCCCTTGGAGCGTCAGAAGCAAACCGGACGGAGGCGCGGCAGGGCGTTTACCAGCAGGCTCTTGTCTCCGACCCCGGCAACCAAAACACGACGGACCAAACGACCTCAAACTGTTGATCGCCGCAACCCTCAGGACGCTGTCGATCCCGCTCCCAGCGTGGGGCAGGCCATGTGAAGAAGGGCCGTCGTCAGTTGTGAGCAACCATCGCAATTCCTCGGCGAAGAAACGCAACCGCCTTCTGGGGAAAGCCGGCCGGTTCTGGCAAGACAGTGGCCTGGGACGTCTTCAGGAATGTGCGGTTCAGAAGAGCTCTGCGAACCTTGCTTCCCTCACCACCAGACTCGGAGTCGCTCCAGGGACTTGGTTGCCCGCGCGCTTGGTTGGCTGGTCCACCCCTTGCAAGTGGGACAGCACCCAGCCGCCGCCGGGAATTGGTCTCAGCCTGGGTGCATTCCAGCCGCTCAAAGGTCAAACCCCTCCAGACCGAGAACAGTCACCACCGGGCTCCAGGCCGGTTGCTGGCATTGTACGATCAGGGGCAGCAGCTCAAAATTGATCCGACCTTCGGCATTGAGATTGCCCCTGCCGGCCGTCGTGACCGGATCCGATTCGTCACTCGCGGCCGCGCAGAATCAACGACTCTGTCCCGAATTGGCAGGTGAAGCGTGTCGAGCCTGGCAGCTCCACCGGCACAGGGAGTGGCCGCAGCCGAAGCTGATAACTGCCCCCCAGCGGCGGGTAGTTGCTCAACCAGTTCAGGGCGCGGAGGTAGGGATCGAAGGTTTCAACCGAGCCGAAGTTCAGTTTGGAACAACGATTCGACCGTGTTGGATTCGGACGAGGTTGAAGAGGCACCATCGAGCCGATCGGAACCGGCCGTGGCGGCGACAGCAGCAGCCGGAAGGACCAGGGACAAGGGGGACCATAGCTTTGATCAAGCATTAAGGGCCAGCGCCAAGGTCGCTGCAGTGGAATGAAGCACGCGCTGCCGGAAGCAGCTGTCCTGAGGCCCGGTGGCCTGATCCCGAGGATCCCCGCACCACGGCTTGCGAACCTTAAAGTTGCTGATTCATCCGCAGCGCAAACCGTGCCGAAATTCGGAACATCCTGGCTAGGACGCGAAGCAGTTGCTGTGCCGGAAACAGTGTCTGCAACAGCGCATTCCAGCGAATGCGACAAGCCTGAATGACTCGGTGGGCCGGACGCTTCGGCAGCGGCTTGATGACCGGGAACCGGCAAGTACCCAGCGCTCAGCGTCTTGAGGGCACAGCCTGGCGGCGAGCCGCTGCGAGAATCGTCACCGTGGCGGTGCGCCGGGTGCATGAGCTCAGTACCGAGGCCATGGACGGCTTGATCGAGGCCATCGACTGGGGTTTGCGATCTCGGAGCTTGCCCAACACCGCAGCTGTTTGCCACCGCCGAAGAGGCCGAGCGGGTGGCGGGGCTTCGGGCCGGGAGCTTGAGGCCAGGCTGGGGTCGTGTTCAGGAATGATAACAACTTTGTTGAAGCTTGGAGGGAGTGATCCCCCCGGAGGGGCGCCACTTGCTCCCCGTCCCTTCGGCACGCTCCAGGCGGCCGCAGCAGCCAGCTTGTGCCGAGGGACTTTCACCGTGTCCCGTACATCAATGCCAGATCCGGCTTCTGTGCCACAACGGCTTGAGAGGCCGGTCACTGTTTTGCCACGGTCATTGCCGCTGCCTTCACGATCGGTCGCCCAGGGGCATCCGCAATTTCCGCCAATATGCGCCTGATCATCGGAAGGCGCCGGGCGGTTCCGGTGGTGTGCGATGCGCGGCATTCGGCTGTTCCCAGCGAAGGGGCCCAGGCCATGGAGATGGTGCCGAATGGCCCTGTTGATCAACAGCGCCATCCCTGGCCGGTGCCCTGCCGCGATGGCTGAGGCCATGGCCATGGCCACGAGGCTGGTCGGATCGCCTGGGGGGCTGGGCCGCTTGGCCCTTGCGCCAGGAGGGCTTCGCCAGTTCTCCCGATTCAGGGGCTGGGTCGCCAGCGCCAGGCGGGGGCGGGCGAGAGGCGCATGAACTTCCCCGGAGCATTTTGCCGATCCGCACGACGCGTGCTTACTTCTTGCCCTCTTATCAGGGGGGTTTTCTGCGATGTCGGTGGACACGGGGGAAGGGACGGCGCCCGCCTGAATTGCCTTTTGCTCCAAGGAGCCCCGATCAGTGGTGGTGGTCCCCGGTGGTGGCCCTCAGCCCGCCCCCACGCTTATCCTGTTGCTGATCGGTGGGTCCTTGCTGGTGCTGGCGATTGCTGGCTTGTGGGCTGTGGGGATCAGCTGAACGGGCCGGGCCCGCGGAGGCGCTTGAATGGGCCTGTAGCTAAGCTTTGCCAACAGCGATCTTCGCTCGATTCAGCAGGAGTTCAGCGACGTGAAGTTCTCGCGTTCTCGAGGTGGCGACTGGATTCTTTGCGGCTGGCCCGTGCGCGGTGGAATATCTGGCCGATGGGGCGGCCACGGAGGTGGGGTGGTGATCGCTCAGACCAAAAAAATCCTCAGCCGTTCCGCAAGATCAGACATCGATCTCGGCGGGTTTTGAGTCGGCTCACCCCGATTCGCCAACCGCCAACCTGGCAGGGACCGGGGCCTGCGGGGCCTGGGAGGGGGAAAAAAAAACGGGCGGCCCCAAGGGGGGGGGGGGGGGGGGGGCCCATTCGATCTCCTCTTTT
>Ga0163217_1054043_pt1 | contig 10519 bp, 5 predicted proteins | sample SynspAceP_FD_185933 | JGI IMG/M metagenome (GOLD analysis project Ga0163217, IMG submission 185933) | Saline lake microbial communities from Ace Lake in Antarctica - Synechococcus sp. Ace-P (PacBio error correction) | ecosystem: Environmental > Aquatic > Non-marine Saline and Alkaline > Saline ... | reverse complement strand
GGATTCATAAGTCATAACGTGGGCCGCCGAAGGGATTAGGACAACGTCTCGTTTTCCCAAGTGGAATTAAAAGTGCACAAATTCAGTTTTTTGAAGGAATTCGAACAACAGATATCCACGAAACTTAATCAAGTCTGCTGCAGACTCGATTCTGAAAAACACGCCTGACTATCAGTATCTAGCGGCGCGCTTAGCCCATCTCCATTTACGTAAAAAGGCTTTTGGTGGACTTTGGCCACCACCCTTAACACACGTATAAAAAATCTCATCCGAGGCAGCAAACAAACGTTATGATTTCGATTTATTAGACGATTTACACGAAGAAGCACTTCGATCCAATGAACGACTTCAAATGATCACTCACGTGATATGGACTTTTCTTATGCGGCGTTAAACAGCTCGAAGGCAAATATTTAGTACAAAAAATCGCTGTCACGGGTAAAATATACGAGGCCCTCAGTTCAATTATAACACTCCTTGTCGGCGCTTGTTTATTGCTGGCTTTCGCTAAAATGGAGCGTTTGACTTGATCCGTCGTTTTTACGATGCAGTTTCTAAGTTCAAAATTTTCGTTGCAACGCTCTATTATGTATGGCCATCCGTTACACCGACTCGTCCATTCAGCAGTGTGTATCTGATTGATTGTGGCGACTTCGCTAGATTCAATCCAATCAACCTCAAGAGCCTCGTAAAATACGTAGCAACGCGCCAGGAATCGTGTGAAACGCCGGTGCAATTCGAGCGCTTGGTAGCCCTATTCGTGCGGCGAAAGCTTGCCATACGGGTTGGATTCCACATTTTACAAACACTTCCAAAACAGCGGTTAAAAGCTGCTCTTCAAGGTGGTGTTGCGGGCGGTGGCCAGCGACTGTCGTTCTACCCAATGTTAGGCACTATAGAAGTTGAAAGGCCTAATTGGTGGCTAAAAAACAACCGCGGCGTTTGAAGAGAACCGTGTTTGCGCCACCTTAGACTACGGTGTGCAGTTTAACCGCCTGATGTACAACGCTTGATTGAAAGGCGGCAACATCACGTATTCGAGCCCCATCCGATGTACCTGGTTTTATACGACGCGTTTCTTCGTCAGACCCAGAGAATTTGATCGGCCATATACAAACCTGTATGAGAAGGACTCCATTTCGATTCGAAGCCAAACCATCAGGCCGAACAGGTTGTTCACCTTGTTTTTGCTATCTGAGCGTCCAGTACGGCCGTATTTACCTACAGAAATGTGGACACTGCAATACTCACAGACCCATTTCGATCCAAAAGTGCGCCTGTTAGCAAAGTAACTTGTGTTTTGGAAAATTGCCGCTACCAACCAAGCCATTTAACAGCATTGACGATCCAGAAGGCGAAATTGCACTTTGTTAACCTTTCTGCTTTCAACTAGGAACACTTGAAAGCCTAGATTGAATTAGAAGAGCTGCCGGCTTATTGTTACGAGCTCTAGGGACAGCTTACTAGATTACCAATATTTTACCCCATTCCAGCAGCGCAGCGCTGCCACTGAGCTACGCCGTACTTAGGTGTCAGGCGTGATCAACTGCGCTTTACGTACTTAAGCGAAGAACGGTGTGAAATACTTGATGGCTTCTGCCCAATGATTTTGACACACAAAACCGTTTGAGCCATTCAATACTTCTTACTTAAAGCATAAATAAGCTGTCAAAGAGTTTGGTCCATGCTTGGCTTTAACGAAACGACACCCTTACTCGGAAAGGTATTTACCAATCGATAGCTAACAAAAAAGAAATCGAAATATTTTTGCTCTTCTGAGCTTGTTACGACTGGGGGAAACGCTTGGGCTAGTGAAATCGTGGAAACATGGTTTTAGCGCTTAACTCTACACCACCGCATTATGCCGTCTGAAAACAATCCTCTCAGAATATAGCAATAGCAAAACCACGGTATCGAGCCACCCACGCCGGCTCTTGTCTCTCATGTGAAAGCCAGCAAAGATGCATATTGAAAGCAGGGTCGTTCCTGAGTTTGAAACGCCTAAAAGAGAATTATGAGTTGTGTGACCATTCCATCAAAAACGATGGCTATTTCAATTGGTTGGAATTGCAGAAGTTTGCTTGACCAAGCTAATCTCCGGCAAAACACCAACTACGACCCACAAAAAATTTGAGTCACAAAAGTGTTCCTCATGAAGGTATAGATTTGAAAGACTTATTACGCTTAAAACTTGGCGTAAAACATCTACTATCACAATACCCGTGATGGTGGCGGGACGATAACAAGAATACATGACGACTGCGCTGGCGGCGTTGCTAAAATTTAGTAAGCCAATAGTCAGACGTAGCCAAAGCCTCAACCCAATGAGGCTTTGCTTTGTTTACTGCCGCTAAATGAATTACTTAAAATCTATTAATAACCTAAAAGACATTCTCAGCACAGAAAATGTCTTACGCTTTTGAGGAATACCCTAGAGACATGAGTTACTTCGACGTTCAACCGTAAGCATTCCGATAGTTACCAAAAGAACCTATGTTCTTTGGTTGAAAATGTCACGTTGCTCGCTATGATCAGCAAAGCACCCTTCTTTTTTGAAAAGCTAATTAGAAAAATCACTCTCTTTCTTTTGGCGCCCTGGAAGAAGTCGACCTTTCAACAGATTCGCAGAAAGACTTTCAAAAACTGGAGATAATGAACACGAACACAAACAATTTTTTTTTAAGAACCTTAAAATATCAAAGCCATTTGGCTTGGGACAGCTGTACAAGGCCGGTTCCCAAAAACCGTTAGCATTATTGCCAATTCGTATCCTGCCTTGAATTGGAAACATGGATCGAAACTGGTACGTTGGTAGTGAAAACTATTCACAGCCGCCTCTGTACACTTCATATATATTCAGGATACATCGTCAACGATCCGAACAAAAATCTTTGACGACATCGTCACCAATGAAGAAATACCAAAACGTGCTGATAGTGTTTCTAAATACTACGATCGCCTCATTTGAAATGGTGAGTCATTCTCAACACTCTGTGGGGAGGGTACATTCAATTTATCCAGGAAAAGGCGATATTTGAAAATTTCATGCCTAAGCTAAAAAAGGCGCTTTATCTCACCGTGCCTCAGTGAACGTTTTAAGAAGCGGTGCGTTATTTATGTGAGTTTTCGCCTGTATAGTTTTTGGCTTTTGCTGAACGTTACATTGATGGAAGGTAACGCGAAGATCATCAAGCTGATTGCTCGTGTATGAAGCCCTTCATCTACTGGCACACAGCACATGCTTGAAAATCTATGGCATCAGGTAAAGATGATCCAGAAATGGCCATTCATTGCCGCTGAGGGGGCAAAAGAGACACTTGAGAGATATTTTTGTTGAAGCCGCCTGAGCAGGAAAAAAGAATGGGGCTTACTTACTATTTCCAAGACGGATCGATGATCGGTTTAATGCTCAAATAATTAGGTCAATCGTTGAATATATCACCAATGGTGGCCATGCAAGCGTTGGCCTTGAGCCGTATTTTTCTACGAGCACCAATCCGTTACCTGTGGATCCAATGCTGGTGTGGTAAGCGGATTAACGTACAGGTTGCAACACAAAGGCCGAAATTAGTTCTTACCTAGTGTAGGACCAAACTGACATTAGTTTAGATGATTCAGGACTTTTCGATGACTTCGACCCTATTAACCCCACAATACAACCAAAGACACCTTGGTTCATCGGAGTCTCTTTAGGGAAAAGCAGATTTCTCGTTACGTGAAGAGGGAATCACTATTGGTACAACTAGAACGGGCAGAGTATGATTCATATTGAATAGTTTCAGTGTCGCGAAGGGGCTATTGCTCGTCCTGTTCGATCAAGCGGCTATGGGTAATGTAAGCTACCGCGTTTGAGCCATTGGCTTAGGGTGCAGAGTGGTTCATTTGCTTGGCATGCTGTGCCATCCTTCAGGGAATCAATTAAGTGTTATCGGACTTTTATACTTATAGATATATATTGTTTAGAACTCGTGAATTAAAGTATTGTCCAATATTTAATAGGGTGGGGTAGGGTTAGAGGTACTCTCTCTGCTCTACTGTAGCTTCAGTCGCGCCGTAGATAGGTCTACACGCAGATTCTCGGATATAGGAGAAATCTCTCACTCAAATGTGCGTTTCTCGCGCTCTTATCCCTCTCTCACACAGCGTAGGCGGTTTCGGGTCTGTACATGCCACTTCGGGAGCCTTAACACTTATAGACTCAAGACAACACTCCTGATAGTGATAGCTCGAAGTTATGAAGGCTATTCGCTTAGATATAGTGTCTATGTCGAGGTATATTTCTTTTAGAGTCATACCTTTAGATAGGTCATAATGCTGATCCTGCTCTCACGCGCTTTTGACGAATTATCTATATTCATATTGCTGCAGATTATCTTTATATGTCGGTCTTATACCCGCGCTCTTATTGTGTTTAGATTATATCTCTCCTGTATGTTGGTATTGGAAAAGAAGAGACGTCGTCTGTGTGGGGGGATATATAGAGAGTTGTGCAGAGAGGCCTATTATCCCGCTAGTTCTAGCATATAGAGCCTTGCAGTACTTAGCTACGGTTGTTATTTATATAGATCACAGAAAGCACAGCGTAATATCAACACCCAATAATTCTTCCATGCTGTGTGAGATAGGGTGGGATCTTCAGTACGTGTGTGTGTCTGGTGCTCGCTTTGCTAAATGCTATCTCGTGTGCGCTGTATCGTCGAAGTTTTAAGTTAAGTCTGGTATATATAGATATGAGACTAGCTCATTGACGATGTCTCGGGTACAATCCATCGTCATATTCTCTCGTGTGTCTCACCGGTGTGAGTAGATAGATAACAATCTTACTCAATCGCTATGAGTACGACGTGTGATGCGATAATATCTCTAATGTCTCCGATGTCGTAATTGGAGTCAATAGTCACTGGAACGGGTGGACACTTCCACGGAGCACTTCAGAATCTTAGTCCAAAAAAATAATTTAAAATTTAGTACCTATATAGTTATAATATCATTTATTTTCAATAATATACCAAAATAACCTAGAGTTTAGGTACCCTCTCTCACCCTAAATTAACTACTTTAACGTACGTAGCCGCGTAAATTCGAGTTTGCCGTTTGTTATCAACAAATCCCACCAATACAATTACGCGAGCAGGTAAAAGTGGCGCAGGCATCAAAGCAAATCAACACCAAAAACGCTTCGGGCTGGTCCTTCAGCGCCGTGTTCTAGGCTAGCCCCGTGTGATTTGGTTATGCCTCTCCGGTACCACTGCATATCTCCAAGTTGTATGATTCGAATTACGCTTTGCTCGGCGTTTATTGTCCGCAATCGCGTCTTACGCTTCTTGGGGCGTGCTCCTGATTGTCTCGGTATGGCGCGCGCACTCTGACCTGAAGGGCTCTCTCGATTGGAATATGAGTAAGTCGTTGCATTTATAATTTGGAGGGACTTTAGCAGAAGGCGCTGAGACCTCTTTCTCTCGTAGATATGATTTATAGACATATAACGCCTCTCGCGTATATCGTCTTATTCTCTCTATATGGTTATTTTGTGTGGGATCTTGAGATATGGTCTTGGATGATGCGCCGGTGTTCACGCGCGAGACGCCTCCTCGTCGGTCAAGTAAGATTATCAACATGTCTCGTTAGTGTGTGAACTCAAAAAGTCTATATAGAGTTTAGTGTACGCGTACTTTTGGGTATAGTCATCTGTGAAGTGCCTCCACGATCAAGGTATGTGCTACACGATATTTTAATCAGTTTCGGTATAGGTCTTCGCATAGTGAGTGCTGACGTGGACGCGTGTTCTCGCTCGTTTCTGTTTGGCTGTCTCATATTTGCTGGCCTCATAGTCTCTGCGAACGTTTAGCTCGCTGTCGTCTCTGTGCTGTCTCGCTTCTCTCTGCGTATGTGCTTTTTGCGGTGATACTGATAGCTGATAGATCCGACTGTTTATTCATTCAGTGCAAGACTCTAGCTCATGTAGAGTCCATGGAGCTTCTCTCAATCTCTCAGATAAGTCAATAGTCTTATCATATATCTCCAGGACGTTAAATGTTAAAAATTACAAAACAACGATTTACAGGCTAATTGCTATTTACAAATTTTAGCGCACCAAGAAAGGTAGGTTAATATTGGAGTTAATATACTTATAAATATTAATGTTGGTAATGCTTCTTGCTCATTTCATATGTTAACTGCTCGGCATGTTTTAGTTGTATCGATATTGCCTTGGTTGCAATTAAGAAAGAAAAAGTAATTAACACTATAGATAACAAAAAAGAATCCCCAAGATTAATTTCAAAAACTAAGGGTACTTGGCTTGGCTCTAAAGGTATGACAAAATCTAATAAGGCTAAGGGACAATAGCTAAACCTGCACTTGATAGGATAAAAATAGCCTTTATCATCAGGCTTCAGTATTGGATAGTTGTGCTTTTGATAGCTCGTTCTCTTGTAAGAATTGTCAAACTGGTCGCGCGCTAGATAGATTTTTCTGTGAGTTCAGGAGAGCGTGTAGTCAACGTGCTGATTTATTTTGGCAATGGTCTACTTAGCGCTTCTATTAAATAAATTGGGTACAATACTTTTTATTTCAGTTCTACAAACTGTAGTTATTCTATATCGCTTTCACGATGGCACAGATGCCCAGCAAATAACCACTCGCCAACATAGGCCAATGGCGTCAAAAACGGGTAGCTACATTACCCATAAGAGCTTGCATCGAAACAGGCACGAAGCAATAGCCTTCGCGACACTGATATTCATATGAATTACCTGCCCGTTTCCTAGTTGTACCAATAGGTGAATTCCTCTTTCCGTAACGAGAATCTGCTTTTTCCAAGATGTTACTCGATTGAACCACGGCTGTCTTTGGTTTGTATTGTGGGGTTAAGGTCGAAAGTCATCGAAGTCTGGAATTCATCTAAACTATTGTCAGTTGTCCTACTAGTAAGAAAACTAATTTCGGTTCTTGAGGTGCAACCTGTACGTTATCGCTACCAAACCAACATTGATGCCAAGGTATAGGATTGTGCTCGTAGAAAAATACGTCTCAGGCACAACGGCTTGGCATGCCGCACATTGGTGATATATTCAACGTATTTGGACCTAATTATTGAGCATAAGACCGATCCATCGATCCGTCTTTTGCAATAGGATCAAGTAGCCATTCCTTTTTCCTGCTCAGCGGCTTTCAACACAAATTATCTCTCATCTCTTCTTTGCACTCGCGGCACATGATGGCCATTCTGGATCATCTTTACCTGTTACCATAAGATTTAGCATGTGGCTGTGGCCAAGTAAGATGAAGGCTTCATTCACGAGCCAATCAGCTTGATGATCTTCGCTTACCTTCCAATCAATGTACGTTCAGCAAAGCCGAAAACTACCAGGGCGAAACTCACATAAAAAACGCAACGCTTCTAAACGTCACTGAGGCAAACGGTCGCAGACTCAGAAGCGCTTTTTAGCTTTAGCATAGAAATTTCAATATCGCTTTTCCTGGGATATTGAATGACCCATCCCAGAAGCTGTGTAGATACTCACCATTCAATGAGGGCGATCGTAGTATTTAGAGAACACTATCAGCACGCGTTTGGTAATTTCTCATTGGCTGACGGATGTCGTCAAAGATTTTTTGGTCGCGATCGTTGGACGATGTTACGAATGAAATGAGTGTAAGAGCGGCTGTGAATAGGTTTCACTCAACACGAACCATGTTATCGACCCATGGTTCCAATTCAGCAGGAGATACGATGGGCCAGATAATGCAACGTTTGTGGAACGGCTTGACCACTGTCCGCAAAGTTTTGATATGTTAAGTTACTTAAAAAAAATGTGTTGTTTCGTGTTCTTTCCAGTCTTTGATAAGTGCCTATTGCGAAAAATTTTTTTCTAGTTGAAACGGTCGGACTCTCTTCAGGGCGCCAAAAGAAAGAGAGTTGTTTTTCTATTAGTTTCAAAACAATATAGGCGTGCTTTTTCTAGATCATAAGCGAGCAACGTTGGACATTTTCACAAAGACATAGTTCTTTGTGTTACTATCGAAGTTGCTACGGTTGAACGTCGAGAGTAACTCATGAATCTCAGGGTATTCCTCAACGCGGTAAGACATTTTCTGTGCTGAAGATGTCTTAGTTATTAATTAGATTTTTAGTATTCATTTAGCGCAGTAAACCAAAGCAAGCCTATTTGGGTGAGCTTGTGCTACGTCTGACTATTGGCTTACTAATTTTACAAGCGCCGCCAGCTGCAGTTCGTCAATGTCTTCTTGTTTATCGTCCGCACCCATCACGGCGGTATTTGTGATCGTAGAGTGTTTTATATACGGCCCAAGTTTATAAGCCGTTATAAGTCTTTCAAAAATCAACCTTATAGGAACTTTTTTTGTGACTCAAATTTTTGGGGTCGCTCAGTTGGTGTTTGCCGAGATAGCTTGGGCCAACAAACTATCTGCATAAATACCAACAATGAGATAGCATCGTTGATGGAATGGTCCACAACAACGCATAATTCTCTTTTTAGGCGTTCAAACTCAGAACGACCTGCTTCAATTATGCTCTTTGCTGGCTTTCACGGAGACAAAAGCCGCGTCGGTGTGCTCTATACCGTTGGTTGCAGGCAATCTGAGGGATTTTTCAGACGGCATTAATGCTGTGAGTGTAGAGTTACGCTCTCGCTCTCGCATTTCACTACGCAAGCTTTCCGTATCGTAAACAAGCTCTCAAAGAGCACATATTAATCGATTTCTTTTTTGTAGCTATCGATTGTAGTAATACCTTTCGGAGTAGGTCGTCTTCGTGTAAAGGCCAAGCATGACCAAAACTCTTTGAACAGCTTATTAGATGCTTTTAATAAGAAGTATTGAATGGCTTCAAAACGTTTTGGTGTCAAATCATTGCCAGAGCCATCAGAGTTATTTTCACACGTTCTTCGCTAAGTAGTAAGCGTAGGTTGATTCCACGGGGCCTACACCTAAAGGTTACGGCGTGCTCAGTGGCACGCTGCGCATGCTGGAATGGGGTAATTTTGGTAATCTAGTTAAGCTGTCTAGAGGCTCGTTACAATAACGCTCGGCTAGCTCTTCGTAATTCATCTAGGCTTTCAAGTGTCTCTAGATTGAAAGCAGATAAGCGTACAAAAGCTGCATTTCGCGCATTTGGATCGTCAATGCTGTTTAATGGCTTGGTTGCGTAGCGCAATTTCCCAAACACAAGTTTACTTTGCTTAAACAGGCGCTACTTCTTGGAGTCTCGGAGATGTGGCTGTGAGTATTTGCACGTGATCAGCATTTCTGTTAGGTAATACGGCCACGGTACGGCACGCTCAGAAGCAAACAAGGTGAACAAACTCTGTCGCCTTTGATGGTTTGCTGCTGAATCGATGGGTCTTGCTCCATTACAGGTATGTATAAGGCGATTTCAATATCTTCTCTTTTGGTCTGCGATAGAACGCGTAGCCGTATAACACCAGGTTACGATCGGATGGGCTGAATAACGTTGATTGCCGCCTTTGAATCAAGCGTTGGTACATCGGGCGCGGTTAAACTGCACCCGTAGTCTAGGTGGGCACACGGTGTCTCTTCAACGCGCGGATTGTTTTTTAGCACCAATAGGCTTTAACTTCTAAGTGCCAAATTTGGTAAGGAACACAGTCGCTGCCGCCACGCAACACCAACTTGGAGAGCAGCTTTTTACGCTGTTTGGGAAGTGTTTGTAAAAATGGGATGCAACCCGTATGGAAAGCTCGCCGCACGAATAGGCTACAAGCGCTCAATTGCACGGCGTTCACACCGATTCCTGCGCGTTGGCTAACGTATTTACGATGGCGCTGAGTTGCATGGATTGATCAGAGAGTCGGCCACATTCAATCAATACACAGCTGCTGAATTGACGAATCGGTGTACGGATGCAGAACAGTGAATAGGGCGTTTGGTGCAACGAAATTTTGAACTTAGAAAAACTGAGTTGTTCGTAAAAACGACGGATCGAGTCTCAAAACGCTTCAATTTTTTTAGTAACAGCAAAATAAAAAACAAGCGCGACAAGAGATGTATATGAACTGAGGGCTCTCGTTATATTTTTACGCCGTGGACGCGATTTTGTCTAAAATATTTGCCTGTCGAAGCTGTTTAACGCCGGCCGCATAAGAAAAGTCCATATCACGTGAGTGATCACATGAATTGCGTTTCAGTTGGTTCGAAGTTGCTTCGGTGTTAATTTCTACATAAATGCGAATGATAACGTTTTGCTGCACGGTAAGATTTTTTACGTGTGTATAAAGGTTGTGGTGCGCTCAAAGTCACCAAAAGGCCTTTTTTGTGGGCTATTAAGAATAGACTAGGCGCGCCGCTAGATACTGATAGTCAGGCGTGTTTTCAGAAATTCAAATCTGACGCAGACTTTTGATTAATGTTTCGTGGATACTGTTGTTCGAATTCCCTTCAAAAATTAACTGAATTTGTGCTTTTATTTCCACTTGGGAACGGAGATACGTGGTCTAATCCTTCGGTGCGGCCCCGTTATGGACTTTGATGCATC
>Ga0163217_1115733_pt1 | contig 10520 bp, 13 predicted proteins | sample SynspAceP_FD_185933 | JGI IMG/M metagenome (GOLD analysis project Ga0163217, IMG submission 185933) | Saline lake microbial communities from Ace Lake in Antarctica - Synechococcus sp. Ace-P (PacBio error correction) | ecosystem: Environmental > Aquatic > Non-marine Saline and Alkaline > Saline ... | reverse complement strand
GTCAGGCGAAGCACCCAGCGAAGGAGCTTACTGGCTCGGAGATGGCGGCCTATCACGGGCCGGGCACTTGTACCTCTTTAACGGCACGGCCAACACCAACAGGTGCTGATGGAATTCATGGGCCTGCACGCTGCCGGGCCGTCTTCGTGAACCCCAACACGCCCCTGCGCGTGCGCTGACGGTGGTGGGCACCGCAGGCGGGCTTTGGCTGTCAGCCAATTCTGGGCAATTGGAATTATACGCCCTGTCTGCGATGTCCTGAACGGAAAAAGGCCTTATGCTGAACAGGGCATCGATCGGGCTGAATGCGACGGGCGGGTACGACCAATTCTTCTGAATCCACCTTTTGCCATGGCGCGGGGGCCGGTGGTATTCGTGTTGGACTGGCAGCGACTTTCTCAGATCTGGCTGATGTCACGCCCCTGCTGGCGCGGGTCTATGTGTGTGTGTGGACGTGAACACTTTCACGCCGGCGTGGGGCTTGGAGCTTTTTGATCGGGCAGCTGAGTCGGGCGGTTATGCTGCATTGACGAGGTAACCGATCGCGTGCGAGGGGGCTGTCGCGCTTATTTACCCAAGATCCAGCTCAAAAGACGGTTGCTGTTCGAATGCGGTGGAGGGCCGACCAAGACGACCAACGAAAGATCGTGCGCCCCATTGGCGACACCCTTCCAGCCCACGGCGGGAACGTCTGGGGGGCAATCTGAGGCAATGCGGTCTCACCAAGGTCTCTGCCGTGAAGCCGGAGCATCACATCGTCGAAGCGCCGGTCCGCGCGTTCCTGATTCAGGAAAAGCGTGAAAGGACGCTATCGCAACGGTGAGTTTCAACGAGACGTCATCGTCGTCGTAGCGCTTTCAGGGGCCAAACGCCAACGGCATGCCCGAACTGCACAGCCTTGAAACCGGTGGCTGAGCGAACCTGCAAGCGCGCGGAGTTGAAGGTTGGCGTGGTCACCGCGGGCGTATGTCCGGCGCGTTCGGCAAGGTTGCTGAGCGCGATCACGTCTGCCCGAAGCGAGTGGAAGGCGGGACCGATTTGGCACGTTTGCGAAGACGGTTGATATCGGCGTGTCCGATTGCCCGCGGGACGGGCAGCTGACGGTATTGGACCCCGGCGACGATGGAGCGTCCGGTCCACGCTGATCTTGTCGGGGCAATTGAATACGGGCAGGGGGCGCGAGCTGTTTTGCCACTTTCCGCAAACACAGTTGGCACGGCCGTACCGGCAGCCAGCGCATTTGAACCTGACCAGAGGATGGACCGATTGAACCCGCAAGACGCCAGCGCCGCTGCCTATGCCATCTGTAAACGTGCGCACCATCGTTTGCCGGTATTTGGCGCGGGGGCTGTTGCATAGACGTTGCTGCACGCCCGTACCCTTTGGCCGAAGCGTTTGGTCCCGGCGGTTTGCCCGCGTTAGAGGGTGACGTTGCTCGCACGGATGCCGCCCTTGAGGTCATTGCCGAATGGCAAAGGTCGAAGGCGGATTTGTGCGGGCGGGAACGTTGCTGGACGGCCTGATGACGTCAAGCGTTGCGGTTGGATGCGGGGGCGACTTCGGTGTGTTCCCCGGTGCCACGGGACAAGCTGTTGCGGCGGCCAAGATCGGGCTGCCCATTGCTGCCCGGTTGCGCCACCGCGTCAGAGACGATTGCGCCCCTGTATGGAACGCTGGCTATGACATGCTGAAATTCCTTCCCCGCCGGAACGCACGGGTGGAGGCGCCGTTTCTTGAAAATCGCTGTCTTCGCACTGCCACACGGTGCCGTTTGCCCACAGGCGGCGTTCAGCCCCGCGAATGCGGGAAAGCTATCTGTCGGCTTGCGAAATGTCCGTCTGACGCGGGCGGCAGGCTGTGGTTCGCGCCGGACAATTTGATGCGCAAGGGCGATTGGGCGGCGATCACCGAACTGGCCGGCGCCGCCAGCACCCTTGGCAGCCGCGGATCTAAGCGACGCCCGCCCCGGCACACTGGCCGCTGATCCATATTTTGACCGAGAAAATTCCCGCGCAGTGCGCGCCGATCTCGCTGGCAGTTTCGTCGCCTTGATATCGGTGCGCCCATGCTTGTTCGATTTCCGCCGCGGTCTAGGTTTCTCTATTCAGCTCGGCCCCCGCTGGCGGAGGTGCGATAAAAAAACCTCTTTAGCCAACGTTATCTCTGCATCGAGCAGGCCCGGACTTCACGCAGTTTGCGCAGCGCATAGTCACACGTGTGGTGTCTTCGATGTTCAGCAAAAAAAACAAGATGTCCGTCCAGGCCGCTTTTCACGGTCGCGGTGCGTTTGGTCGTTGTGCAGCACCCAGAATTTCAAGCGGGCGTCAGATCGGGCATTGCCCGCCAGCCGCCATGGCAACGCGACATCCAGCGGGAGAAGGCGTTGTAGGCACATGATCAAATCCCGTTTCGAGCTCGGAAACGGCTCCCATCCTTCGCCCTCGGGCAAGGGTGGCGGGACGAATAACGATACGGCCGGGACTGGGATTGCGATTTTGGCGTCTGACATCTGGGGCTCGAGACTGGTTTTCAGCTTTTCGTTATGTTAGCGTATTGTCGGTAATGGCGCAATCGGGTCCTGGCGCCAAGGAACGCCCGCCGAGAAAAATGTAGCAAGGATGCGTGGACGGCGGCGGGGCACATAGCAAAGGGACAAACGGACGACGACCCTCACGCCTTTGCGATAGGATTAGACGATGCTGCCGATTTCTTTATGCCGGTATTGCCCGCGCTTTTTGTCTGTTCCATGGATGCACCAGGCGACAGAACGGATTTTGCGCCTTGCGCTATGGCCGTCCCTGTTCACCAATTTGACGCCATCGCAGAGTTTCCCGCGAATCGGCGGAGCGGACCGTTGCCTACGTGTCCTCGCTGTCTGGGGGCCAGAATGGACAGGTCGCTTGCCAGACCGCTTTGGGCAGTGAATCGAGCTGGCGTTGGGGGTAGAGCTGCTGGGCCCGCGAGCTGCGTCGCCGCACCTGGGATCGCGCCCTTGGGCCGGTAGCGTTGTCTGCCGGGGTGGCACACAGCATTTCGAACGTGACAGCGTCGAATATTCGGTCGGGCGGCGTATCTATGCCACAGGTCGGCGACCCATCTGGATGACCTGCAACGGGGCTTCACGAATCTAATCGACGCACCTCGCCTCGGATCGGGTGTGGATTAAACAGATCGAGAACGGCTTTCAAACCCCCGTTCTGGTTCGAGGCGGCTCGCAGCTTTCGATTGGGCGCGCGGCACGTTGCGCCCCTTTGGTCGAAGGGCAAGCGGGAGATAGGGACATTCATGCGGCCGTGGGCTTTGAATCTGACCTTTGGCGACATCACGCGGGGGCGAAGCTTTTGGTGCGCGACAGCCACCACCGGCCACGTTACCGCGTTGGTTGCAGAACACTGACGCGACGGGGTTTTGCTTTTTTATCGGGGCGGATATCGGCGCGGGTCCAGCGACAGTGTGTTCCTGCCGTCGGACCGTGGCTATGACCTGACCATCGCGCCGGGATAGTGTGGTTTGCGGGGTGCATTGGCAGGGCGAGCGTGCGTCGGCCTTTTATGGATTGGACGTGGCTGGGCAAGGAATACGAGACGCAGCCGACAACCAGTGGTGGGCTCGGTGCGCCTTCTCAATGTATTCTGACCCTCAAAGCGCGCCTGCGCGTTGAATTCGTATCTTTCCAGTGGCGGAATGGCCTTGTTGATACCGTCGCGTCAATTAATAATGCGAAATTAATACGACGAGCATCAGAAGCAGTTGGTCAAAACGTGCTTTCGAGCGCACGTTTTGTTATAAGCTCGGTTCGCAGGACAGAAAATAGGAACGGGTGGGACGCGCCCCGTGGCAATCCTGAAAGTGGGGGCAGCCTGGGCGTGGCGAGGCGACTTCACTTCGCAGTTGACGGGCCGATGACGTGTATGCGGCTGGATCAGGCAGACGAAGCAGGTGACGCTGCGAGCAAGAACGGGCTGCGCGGATGGTGGCTTCGTTTGGTGGGGGACTGCGTTGGACGGCACCGTGCCCCACACCGACCTTTGCCAGCGACCGTGACACCCCGTGATGGAACAACGTTTTACCGTGACCGACGGGGCGCAAAGCGTATCTGGTGACGGTGATCGAAGTCGGGCAGGGCAGTCCAGCGCTGCTGATGTTCCTCGACCGCACTTCCGCGCGTAGCCACTGATTTTGTGGGTGGTTTCGCATTACGCTGATACAGCGCTTGCAGATTCGCGCGGCGCGTATAGCAGGCGGGGTGATCTGCTTACCCCCGTACGATTGATCCGCACGCCGGACGGTGCCCGCCTCACGAGGCATCTGCGCGAAGGACGATTTGATCCAGACTAAGGATAACGGCCTGCAACCCGATGCGCTTGGAATTGGCAGCCGCCGGATGAAGCGGCGCGAGTTTGTTCGGCATGACTCAGCTTGCGCGGCCTTGTCCGCTTTCGCGCCAATGCTTTGGGGGGCTCGTCGGCCTGACTGGGATTTGCTGCGTGTCGCCCAGCCACGGCATGCTTGGGGACAGGCCCCAGTCGCACCAGCGCTGTTTAACACCGACGAGGTCTACGGTGCCAACCGCACGTGATCTGGTGAACGGGGCGGCAGTGTCACCATCGAATGCCCCACGCCGCGAGGTGAACCTATATCCACTGCTGCTTGATTTCCACGACGGTGCTTTGGGCCAAACGGCGTCGAGACGAGAGCTTTCACCCGGGCCTCTTGCCGCGCTGCGAAGCATTAGACGCCGCAGAACCGTGCGCGTCCTGGCTGGACCAGTCCCCCAGATTGGTACCGATTCCGCATACCTTATGGGCGGGCTATGCGCGGCGCAACCTGTTCGATGTCACGAAGCGGCGATCCTGTGCGCACGGCCGTCCTTGACGTCGCCTGACCGCCTTGCTTTGCGTGGGGTTAGCTGTCTGTCTTGCCGCGATCACGCCTGAACGATGCGCTTTTGCACTTGTCGCTGGACCATCCGCATGCCGCGCAGGCGGGCAATTTCGCGGCCTTCAGGGTCCATACCACGGTGATTCGGTTAGCCCGAAGCATGCCCATCTGGCTGGGCCCAAGCCTGTTTGGGGGTCTTAGTTGACGGGCAGGCTGTCGCACCCGGTCCTCAAAGAACGTTTGATCCCGTCAGGCGTATTGACGCTGTCGCAAACTTAGTCAGCACCTCGAAATTCATCCCCGCGAATTCCTTTTGCAACGCGTTTCAGCTGGCGGGCATTCCTGCAGGGCACGGCAGCGCACCAGTGGCCCAGAAGTTGACCAGCAACATATTTGCCCTTGCCATGCCTCAAGCGGGTTTCGCCCGCGTCATCCTTCAAGCTGGAATTGCGACAGACGAGTGGGCGACGGGGAACCTGTGGGACGACCAGTTTCTTCTTATCACACGTCGCGAAGGGTCTTGATGTCGGCGCTTTGGGAAAAGCTGGGTTTTGCACCAGGGCAAGGGCCGTTATAAACGAGCTGCGAGCATATCTTTTTCATTTTCCTCGAGGGGTTTGCCTGATGACCGAAACGACTTCGAACAAATGTAGGGGTTGCGCCGTTTTGCGCCGGACAGACGCGCATCATGGGAGGCGATCAACGCCTCGACTCGTTTGACAGCGTATGCCCGCCCAGACTTGCCGGGTCGCGCGCCCATTTGCCGCATGTTGGCTGCCACAAGACATCCATTAGTGATAGCGATGCGACGCCATTTCGAAAAGGCCTTGCTCACTGGTAGTTGTCAGAGATTCGGAGGAGCGGTACTTCGGCTTTATTCGGCCCGCGCTGGAGTATTCACATGACGTCGAGGCGCGCTTGAAAGAAGTTTCGGCGAACCGGCAGGGCGTCTGCACACGGGCCGGTCGCGCAACGATTCAGGTGGCGACCGATTTCAAGCTGTGACGCGACCAGTTCGACGCGCCGAAGCGGATTGTTTGGCGTTGATCAAGGGCGTTGCTGGATCAGGCAGACGCCGGGGGCCGATTGAGGTAATGCCCGGTTTCACCCATTTGCAACCGCGCAGCCGGTCACTTGGGGCCATACCAATGATGCTTATGTCGAGATGTTTGGCCGCGACCTGAGCCGGTTATGCGGGACGCACGGACACGGATGAATGAATGCCTCTGGGCGCTCGCGGCACTGGCTGGCACGTCCTTTTCCGATTCGACCGCGACATGACGGCGCAGGCGCTTGGCTTTGACCGCCCGTCGGCAAACTCGCTCCGATGCGGTCAGCGGGACCGTGAACTTTGCGGTTGGCATTCCTGGCGCGGCGTCGATTCTGCGCCATGCAACCTGAGCCGTTTCGCACGAAGAACGGTGATCTGCGTCGTCGGCGCATTCCGTTTCGTGACCCTGTCGGACCGTTTGCTCGGACCGGGCTTTCCAGCATCATCGCCCGCAGAAGAAAAACCCGACCGCGGCAGAGGCTGATCCGCGCCAGATCGGTCGGCATCATGGGGGCCAAGTGTGGCGCTGATCGATGGTGATGAGGGGCTTGCGCTTGGGCCTATTCTAAGGACATGCAGGAAGACAAAGAAACAGGTCTTTGTACGCGCGACACCTGATGCTGGCCACTGGCCGCGATTTGGAGCTATGGTCAAGGATCTATGTTCCGCCAAGCCGCGAAAAAATCCTTCGCGGCAGCGGCGGAGTCGGGCTTTTCCACCGAGTGACGGATCTTTGGCCGACTGGCAGGTCGCGTGATGGCGAGCTGCCGTTCCGCGATGCGCACCAACATCACCGGATCCGTTAGGTAGCACTGGCGAACAGAACGGCTGCGAACCTGCCGGACCTGCACGCTTGGAGCAGATTGCCAATCCGCTCATTGTGACATCCACGTCGGACGTCTTTGACGTTTTGGGGCGTGGAAAAATCTTGTCGAATCTCGCGTATGTCTATGGGCGGGACCGCACATGCCCAACGTGCAGCCGCCGCAGGTGGCCCGTTGAGAAAGGGATCATCGGATGAAACCGTTCGGCCGTTATTGCCTTGTTGCTGACCCTCGGCTTTGCCATGTGGTGTTGGACGGGGAAACCGATGCCGCACAGGTTCATATAGCACGGTGACGCTGTCCGTCGTCATGCATGTCGGTCGGGACGGCTGTTCACCTTGGCGCGGCCGTCCCGGGTGGGTCTGGGGGCGGCGCTATGATCCGCGCGGCGGCTTCGGCTGTGATCGGGTGGCGGTGCTGGCGGGTTGTGACGGCCGCAAGCCCCATGGCAACCTGCCTATGACAGGCCGCGCTACCCCCGCGGACCGGACACCAGCACCCGCAAGAACCGCAGTAACTACACCCGGGGTGCATGTCTCGGGCATTGTGGATGTCGGTTGTTTCCAAGACGTTCTGACCTTTGGGGCGAATTGGCGCTGATTGCATTCCGCGCCCTTTGGATATTGGGGTAGCAATGGTCTCCGCTGTCTCTCTTTCCTGCGGTCGCCGCTTTAAAATATCGCCGGCAGCTCTTCGGCGGGAAAAGCTTAGGGAGCCCGAAAACATGGATCATTTCATGTACCTGTTGATTGGCGCGCTGTTCGCCGAAGATGTCGCCGTATCCGAAATCGCAAGGCCGGCGGTCGCACCTTTTTACCGTCTATTCAACCGCCACGATTTTTTTGCGCCACTTCAAGGCGTTTGATTGAGCTGCGCTCGACCGGATGGACCATTTGGCATTATGCTACGCGATGAAGGCGGAATTCAAACCAGGCGGTTCTGAAAACGGCTGGCACAGGCCGTGCGGGCATGGGATGTGGTGTCGGCGGGCGAATATCTGCGTGCCAAGGCGGCGCGTACCGGGTGACAAGATTCGTTCTTTTCAGCAGTAGGCAAACAGTTCGGAAATCCGGCTCGCCTTTTCCGGAAAAAAGGCGGCATCGGCAGATATCAAACGTCGAATCCGAACCGAGATGGCGGCTGCTGGACGCGGTCGCACGCTCTATTGAACAAGGTCGCGCGATCACGATCCGTGTGACCCCGATTGTCGACGCTAAAACGCACGCCAGATTGCCACAGGCAAGTTCCGAGAACCAAGTTCGGCATCCCATCGCCCGCGCGACGCGAAAGTCTACCGCAATGGGCCGCCGCGATGCCCAGGGCTGGAGGTTTCGTGGGCATCGATGTTTGCACATCGGCAGCCAGTTGACCGATTGACGCATTCGAACTGGCGTACCAAAGAAGGGTTTGCCGAGCTGACAGAAAGCTGCGATGGCCGACGGGACATTTTACCATCCGCCGTCTGGATTTGGGCGGGGGTTTTCTGGCATCCCGTATGAACTAGCAATGCGGCCCCGCCACTTGCCCCAGCACTATTGGTGCGATGGTGCAAAAGACGCTTGGCCATCTGGGGGACTGCGAAATCGAGACTCGAACCGGAGGCCGGCCTGAGTCGCGAGGGCAACGCGGGCCTGATGCCGTGAGCGAAGGGGTTGATCTATGTCAAATCTGGCGAGTGCGCGCGATTTCTCTCTGCATTTCATCGACGGCGCGATGAACGGACAACTGATCCGCCCGCCAGTGTTACGTTCGTGCCGGGTCGTCGAAAGCCGTACCTCGTGCAGGTACCCGATGCTCTTGGAAATCGGACCAGTTTGCGAATCCGGATGATACCTTTGCCAAACAGCGCATGATTGCCAAAGCTGGTTGCAGGCGATTCTGGTGGCGTTTCGCAGCGCAGGTGCCTATTGCGGGTGCCAGCGAATATAATTTTCGCGCGCGCTGATCCCGGAGGTCTTAGGTCCATGGCGACAAATTGCGGTATCCGCCGACGCCGACCTTTGACGAAGATAGATTCAAATCGCCCGAGATACCAATTCCTGAATGGCTGTGACCGCGCTTTGCGTGTCCGGGCTTTTAGAGGCAGGGCCCGCATGACGCTTTTCACCGCCAAGGATCACGACACCACGCCCGAGCAGGGTCGTCAAAGGCGATCCCGCTGGCCCTTCGCGTCTTGACGTGGCCGGTATCTGGGCAGAGGTTAGGTGGTGCAGGCGTTCTGGCCGCTGAATGGCATTGGTGCTGGCGGTGCTGGCTGTGCTTGATGCTGAGGGATTGCTCGATTAGCGTTCCGATATCCGTCGCGTGGATGGGCGCTGTCGTCGTTGTGAGGCTCACGGGGGTGGGGGCGCTGAGTTTATGCACTGCGCCACTCGGTTTTTCCCCGCCGGATAGAGGCGCTGGGACCCGCCTTGAACGGCCAAGCCTGCCGGAGCGTCCTATTCAAGCGCTGATAGGATGTGCAGGCGATTCCGGTACGAGGGGATTGGACGCCCTCTGCCGCGGTGTGGCGGCGCCACCAGCGCCCGCGATGGCCGCCGTTGCAGCGACCCGCGGCAGGCGGTGCACTTGCAGATTTGCGGCGTCGCAGGGCGTGATCCCTTTCGCATTGCGCTATGTGGCACTACTGGCACTTATGTTGACCTGCCGGTGCTAGTTTTTCGGATCGGTGCCTCGCGCATCGGATCGGATGGCGGGAATTGACGGCGGCGGGGGCTTTGCTTCGGGTTCGTCTGGGGAAAGGCTGGGGCGAGCCGCCGCGCTATACCTGGTAAGCCGAACCCTGTTTTGTCAGGGACCTTGCCGAAGGGCGCTGAACCTGCCTTGCGGGGCACGGCTGATCACCCTTTGCGCATGTTATGGCGAAGTTCCGGTGCGTTGTTGTTTCGAGCGACCGTTTCGGGCAAGTCCCAACACAACCAGGGAGGACCCCCCGGCCATCCGCTTGCAGGCATTTCAAGGTCAACGGCCAAAGCAGGGGCAGATCGCCATCGAGGGGCGAACGGGCGGAGCGTGGACATACAAGGCTGCCGATGCCAAGCCCGCAGATTGGAAAATTTACCGGCCCGCCGGGACGTGACCGCGGAGCTTGGCGAGACTGGCAGCTTTGACCGTTTGCGTGGCGCGGAAAAAAAAAAAAAATGATAATTATGGCGAGAGGGGGAGCCGAGGCGCGCGCTCTCTCTCTCGGACCGGCCTGTGCGACCGGCGCTATTGGGCTGACCCATCGCCACTGAACCGCGTGCAAAGCTGATCGTACACTGTCACGGCTGGCCCATTTTGCGGAGCGGATCGCCGCGATTTTTCGAAGAAAAACCTTTGATCGACGATTTTTCGAAAAAACACCCTTGGGACCACAACCTTGCACGTCGAGGGTTTAACGCTCAGCGTGCTGGGGACGCATCAGCAGGCACAGCAGGCACACCCCAAACACGGACGCAAAAAAATTGATCCTGCCAGGGTCGGGCGCTTTTTCGAACCCGCTGGCGGCGCGGGTTGATCCGGAACGACGGCGCGATCTGCTTGTGTCCAAAGGCAAATGCCGACAGTCTCGCCGCAGGTGTTGCGAGGCGGTCGTTCCTCATTCGGCCCTGGCGGAATTTGTGTTTCCGCCTTACTGAACCAGGGGCAAAGCGCTGGCGTCTTGCGGCGGGGGCTTGATTGAAAAACGGATCGAAATTCGCGCCCGGCTATTTGGGAATGCCCCCGACGGAGGTGCAGACCCGAAGAATTCGCGGTAGGAACGACCCTCTTTCTTTCCCCTC
>Ga0163217_1042193_pt1 | contig 10520 bp, 5 predicted proteins | sample SynspAceP_FD_185933 | JGI IMG/M metagenome (GOLD analysis project Ga0163217, IMG submission 185933) | Saline lake microbial communities from Ace Lake in Antarctica - Synechococcus sp. Ace-P (PacBio error correction) | ecosystem: Environmental > Aquatic > Non-marine Saline and Alkaline > Saline ... | reverse complement strand
TCCAGAATAGGGATATGTGATATGAAAATATACGATCTCTGGAATCAGCCCAGAGAGGGTCTGTTTTTTATAGTCATTTGGAAAGGACACTCAATGCCTCACGTTTTCGGTATTTTTGAATTCATACAATAAAAATTATTATACCAAACTCATCCGTAACAACAGCAATATAGACGGCCTCGTCAAATACTAAAGCTTTTCTACGTCGTCTCACACTTATACCACATCTCTGCTTTAGCGCAAGTGTCCAAATAATCTAGCCTGGACGTTGCTCACTGTAAGGATATCCACTCCTTTTCTTAAGGCGGGCTATTTGATGAGTTCTATTCTTAGTCTCACACCGTAATATACTGGTTGAGGTGAGAGAGTGCGCAGAGTGCAATATAGAGCCGATAAAAACTCTATAAATACTTCTCTAATGGAATAATTGGTGCTGATAGCCCATCTACGCATGACCATAGGAACTATATAGTAGGTTACAACGGAGCCTCTTATGATTTTATTACTGCTCGTTCTTTCAGATAAGAGATTTCCTGTTTGTCAAATAAACTTTGTGAGAAAGTGCGTAGAGTTGGCTCAAAGCGGCGTGACTTATTATCCGTTCCCTGATTTCGGCGGACTGCCAAATTTTAAATTGTGTCATTTTTCTGTTATAAATCCAATATGAGCAATGATGTGCTCAATTATCCTGAATTGTAGAGTGTGAAATTCTATCTACGTAGTCATTTCTCGCAAAAGCCACCGCTCGTGCAGAGACGATCTGTCTTCTATCTTAGCTTTGAATATCTTTTTAAAATACTCATCATGATTCCATTAGCTGAGTTTTAGCAGTGCACTGCGTTTATTCAAAGGTAAGTTAATAATTTAGGCTTAACCACGTGTATGTTTACGTACTAAAAACTACTACCTTAAATGAAACTGTTGGTCATATTCTTTCTGAAGTCACCTGCACACAAATAATGTTAGTAATGAAAATTCCTCACAAAATTTAAGGCATCTTAACCTTAACATAGGGAATTTTAGATTAGAGAATTAAAGAGTTAATTTATTTTACCAATTTTAAAGTTGTTTCTGTGTTCATGTATAATAACTTACATTTCACGGACTTTTACTAAAATAATCTTCCAAATTCCTTTTAAATTGGAACATCATTTCCTATTTATGATCATTCTGCGCACATGGTTCCTAATTTCCTGTAATCCGTCGGCCGGAATATCTTTGAAATCAATTTCAAACTCCGAAAATCGTGTAAAAGCTGTCGGCCATTTGCTTTCCTCGGTGATATGCTTCACCGGGTCCCTATGAATACCCACAGGTTTTATTTTGATACTTTTAACCTCCCTGAAAATCCCAAAGGCAGATTTACCATTACTTCTTCCAAGCGGCAATACCTGGAAGCTTTCCATACCCCATAGGCATGTGGTCAATACGTCAATTTACGTCCAATCCCTCTGGTAGGACCCTAAACCAACAATATATTTAAAAATTGTCCCAATAAAACGAAGTTAGCAGAGCGTCTGTAGTGGATAACGCACTTTGCTCGAAGAGAGAAGTGTTGGATGCTCCTTTGGCATCAAAATGAAGGTACTTTGTAACTTCCCATCAAGGGTTGGCATGCGTTTGTCCGTCAAAGGAACACCATTTGCGTGTATCTTCCAAAGTAGACCAAATAAGCTTAACATGTTCCTCTACAGTAATATCTGTACTAGAATTACAGTCTGCCCCTAAAATGCTAAATTTATATACTAAAATATAATGTATCGCGTGGTGTCCACGTCATTGGTCACGGTGTCGCGCCAACCCCTGTTTACTCCCATAGAGATTATAGAATTAAAAATAGAGCGCAAGAACATTCGAAGAGACATGATGGAAAGGCGTTATTAAATTCAGGCATACTTCTCAACATTCGCGCAAATGGGTAATGTCATGGGAAAACTCTCCGGTTTCCTAAGAGTACCCATTCAATTGATTAAAAGTACGCGGCCACTTTGTGTTTAAACTATTCAAAGATTTTTACACTTTGATGGATATTCACTTATCATTCATTGATAGGTCTCCAGATCCTTACACACATTCTAGCTCCCTATTTAATTCCGATAATAAATAAAAGACAATCAGTGCCATTATTTGTCTCTTTATCATTGTTCCTGTGTAGTTAGCGTTGCCCCTATACCAGGTCAGCATGAGTCCTTTACTACTCACTTACAAAAGGTGGCAGGTTGGATGGCGTTACCAAACCGCCGGATTCCTTGTAGGGGACCGCTTCTTCCCAATTTTAAAAGTTGAATAGTGAAACAAGACTTTCGCCTTAGCTAAGCGGCATACTAACCGGAGCAATATGTATAATTTTCCTCTCATATATAATCAAAGGCCACTGGAGTTAAAATGGAAATTGGATAAATAGAAGCTGACATTTGGGTGGTTTCTGGCCCAATTTTGAAGGATGATTAAGGATAGTATTGTTAAAGCATTTTTTAAAGTGAGCTTTCAATTACGGGGCCTATTGTTGTCCCTTTTTCTGGGATCATCTTAATCTCCCCGAGAATGAGAGATGGAACACGCAAAGAATAATGGCATTGGCGGCCAAGGAGGTAGGATTAAACAGTTATTTGAGGTAAACCAATCTTACTTTGGAAGATACACGCAAATGGGTTCCTTTACTGGACAACGCAAGTGCCAACCGTTGCATGGGTGAAGTTACCTAAAAGTTACCTCATCTTTTGATGCCAAAGTGTGAGCCATCCAACATCTTTTCTTCTTGAAGCATATTAGTTTCAGTGGCAGAAGATTTCAGCTACACGCTCTTGGCGTAACTGTGCAGTTTTAATTGCGGGGACTAATTCCTTTTAATTATGAGATCTTTAGGTTTTAGTGGACCCTTTCCAGAGGGACTCGGACGGTAAATTACGTATTTCTTAACTGGACATTATGGGTAAAGTAGTGCAAAGCTCCTCCAAGGTATTGCCGTGGGAATTGAAATGTATAAATAGAGTAAATCTGCTTTGGAATTTTCAGGCGGAGGTAACTAAAAGATATTTCTAAATCTAAAAACACCTGTTGGGCTCATTGTGCCGGTGAGCATAATCACCGGGGAAGCGTAGTTTAGTGGGCCGAAGCTTTTTACATAACGGATTTTCGGAGTTGATATTGTTTATCAAGAAATTTTTCCGGCATCCGTGGTCACCGTGAACGTATTGACAGAGAAATTAGGTGGATCTTCCTGGTCGCAGAATGATCTTGGGAAGAGGAATGTTATCCAAGTCCTTGAGAACATATAATAAGGTGAGATGAATGTTCTGGAACAGCAACTCTTAATTCGTGAAGTCCGAGTATCGTATATTCGGTTAAATATCAGACGCTTCTCGGTCTTGCGGTGCCACTTGCGATCGCGTGATTATAATGTGATTTTACGTCTTGTGGTATACCTGAATGTACGCGTCGGGGATGTGACTATCTGAATAATACTAAGTGAGACAGTGGTTGAGTAGTATTTTTAAGTGATTAGAAGCGAAACGTATGCTTCAATATTTCTGAAAACATTATTATGTATCTGTATCAAGGTGAGGAGCTGTGCAATGGGCTTCGATCGGAATTGTAGTATTGATACAATTGCTGTAAAAGAGAGAAGGCATTATTGGAACGTTGGTGCATGCTTTGCTTTACAGTTATATGGTCTATTTGGTCTGTTGTTAACTACATAAAAAGTTTTAATGCGCAACCAAATTGCCATTGTTATTCATAATGCAATTGGTAGATGGTAGGCTTTGGTTTTAGGGATTTGTGTAATTTTCCAAAAATGGGCATTAGGTGTTTTACTCCGCCAAATGCATTTCAAAACGCTTCTGCTGATTCCCAGAGGATCAACATCAACATACCATTGGAGTGGCGTGCCACCAAAGTGGTGTGTAGTTGATGAGTGTCAAACTCCTTTTGGATGAAACAGATGCGGTTAAAAAACATATAGCTTGCCTGGTAAGCATTTTTTTTCTTTATTTACTTACCCAACTTTGGTTATCATTTAACTGGCTGCGAGTGGGTTCATTCCAAACGACACAAGTCAAATTGAACTACAAACTTTTTCTATAGTACAGAAGTTTTTTTTCCTACTGTCGTGTTGGCTTTTCGGTTACGCCCCGGTTTTTTCTAAACGGGAGATATTCCGGACTTCCTCTTTTTTCTTAAAATATTTTACTGCCTATATAAATACCAAATGCCAGAAACTTAAAATGTTAGCGAGGGGTCTTAAGCTAAATTGGGGTTAATTGGAAGTTCAAAAAAAGAGGTTTGGTAGGTGTTTATTGATATTTAAGTACATTCTGTATCCCGGTTATTAACCTAACTCAACCATTAAAGTTACTGATTTGTTCAGTGGAACAACTTGTTTAATTGTGAATCTGGTGTTGTTAATGTGATATTTTCTTAACGTGTTTGGGAGAGCTAATTTTCGGATTTTTTACAATGTTAATAGACCATTGGTTCTTAGGGGCTGAAAGGTTTGGAATAACCAGAACCAATCAAAATCTTTCAACAATGTGGTGTGTGATTCAAAAATCGGTTTTAAGCTGGCCAAAGGTGAGGGTTTTTCCATTTTGATCTGATATAATGCCCAAAGTGTCCCTTAACCCATTCCCCTTGTTTGTTATCTATGTGACGTATCTATAGTGCCTACCTTGTCAGTGAAAGGTTAATTTCAGCGCAATTCCCATGTAAAAAACCTTTTTTAAGAATTTCGAAAATAGAGTCTAGGTTGCAATAGAGTTTACCTCCAACTCAAAACTATGTTTAGGCATTTGTGTTTTGTGGTTCGTTGAAAAACAGGGCTTCTTCTATGTGCAATGCATTTCTATTGACAATTGGAGGGAGATGGGAGGTTCTTGGGATTTTCGAAATCGAACCACTCCTGTAATGGATGGTCAAAAACAGATTCCGTGCATATTAGTTGAACGACAGCTCTCGATTTTATTTGATAAAACTCCAGAAATGAAACCCATAACAAGGCGTGTCTCTTTTGTTAGATCTTATACCGGTAGTGTCTTTGAATTTGGGATTATCATTGTTGGCAAATGTTATGGGTTGATAGTCTGGTATAATGTGGTATTCAGATGGGTGAGTCCCACATGGATTAGATGTGGTCGGTTAAAGCAAATTGAGCCAGAAACTCCCGACTGCAAAGTACAATACCAAACTTGGAATACATTTGGCCGTCACCATTTCCAAACTGTCTTACTGTCTCTATGTCAATTGGTTGCGCGGGAACATAGGGGTTAGCCGGTTAAGGCCATTAACATGAGATAACAGTAACCATAATGGCCCGTTCTTGTAAAATTACGGGTTCACCTTGGTACTTGCTGCACGGTAACAACCCTTTGTATTCAAAAGCCAACAAACGCGTCGAAGCCAAATTCCAAATCCCACTCGTGATAACACGGCAATACAACCCCTTGAGGCCTTCAAGAAGTATGCACATAGTTTCTCCCCTGCCAAAGCTTTTACTCCACCTTATATTTGGATTCACTGGCCAAAACTTTCCACAAGTAACAATGTAATCTATCGATTAATAATTTCAAGGCAAGGCCCTCATTCGCAAGGGCCATTCCGGATGGGGAACGGCAGCTATCATTTCCATCATAATGAAATTCCCCTTTCCCCTGTTTGCTTCTTATGTGATTCACTCCATGCGGAATTTAAAGTCCACTAAACTAAAAATTTTAGCGAGCATACTAAGAGTCATTTAGCATTTTTATTGTAGTCCCTGGACGACTATCGCAAAAAGGTACATTGCCCAATAACAAACCATGTGCCATGGTAAGTTTGTTCCATCGGCCCATCACTCCACAGACTGTGTCATGGGGTTGGCGTTCAATAACGGAAACTTTGTACTGTTTCAAGATTAAGATCGAATAATCTGGGGTGGAGAAGCTGCCACCTCCGTTTGTTTGTTTGAATTCTGTCCTAGCTTAGTAGCGGTTTATTATAAAATACTACCCCTCCTTGATTTTAAGAGAAGGTGACCTTTTAATACAAGGATCAGTACATCGTCAATCGACGATTTTTAGTAATAGCCAACCTCAATTCAGGATGTCTTGCTGCACAATGGTTGCTGCTCAACAAGTTTTTCTAAGGGAACCTCCCCATCGTCCAATGTAATATAATCGAAGAATTCGAAAACATCCGGCAATCTGTAAGGGACCTTAATTTCCCGTATTTTGGAAAAGCCCTCCCCCCATGGAGACCTTAATCTTCGGAAAAGTTCTTTAGATATATATAAATTGGGCACATCTAAAATGCGCTCGCAGTATAAGTTTAGCCAGGAAAAGGGCAACTTGAAAGCATAACCAGATTAGGATGTTTATCTGCTAATATAGTCCTTTCTTGACAGGGGAGGCTTAATTAGGTTAATTCCGATCAATATAAAGTGATTTTTATTTTGTTAGATGGCCGTATTTAATTATCAAGGAGTATTGGCGCTTTCTTCCCAATCGCTCTGCGCCGCATACCGACTAAAACCAAAAATTGTTCATTGCAATCTGCATATTCACAATAAAATCGGATTAGGTCTTCAACGGGCGAATTATAAACGCGCTTGCAAGGTGTTTCGCCCTATCCTGTTACCCATGGTGCCAAAGGGGCCAACATGGTCGCAAATCGTCCATGCCAATTGATCAGAGTCTTGCGCCAGCTGTGCGTAAAAAAAATTAAGGGGTGCTATTTTGTCGGCAAATGTGGTTTTCCTCCGTAAAAAAGTAATAAAACTAGATCTATGGTTATTAAATACTCTTCTTTTAAAGACATATATTCTTATGCCAATTATCGCGAGCAAGTATAGAATTTTTTTCAAAAGGCCCGCTCTTTTGCAAGGGTCAAAAATTCTCCATGTAATCCAGATTTAGAAACACGTTACCCATTCTACACAAGGAATTCCAGAATATTAGCTTCTGATGCATTTATCTCCATCTGAAAAGCTTACTAATGCCTTTTTGTGATTTTAACAAAACCACTTTAAAAATCTATAGAGACCGGGAAACTCTGAAAAAGGGCAAAAAAAATCGTGGCCGCGATAGGGGGTATTCAATTGCGTAAAGGGAAGGAGGTTTATAAGACGAAGGTCTATTGGCCATGATAATGGGCCATTATGGCATTATGATGCATAATGATAAGGGTGTTTTCTTTTTAGTTAATAGACTTTGGTAAATGAGGTATGGGAATGCAAATATGTTCTAGGTTAGTCAAATGATTTTTAGTTTTAAAAATAGTGGTTTCCTACACGGAGGAATTTGGTACCTCTTTTTTATTTTATAAAAAATCAATAAAACCACGTAGGCTTAAAAGGTTTTTAATGGAGTAGCTTGTAAAAAAACCAAAAACTCCGGTAATTCAGCCGGGAGTTTATTCATCAAGTCAAAAAGCTACGAACAGTCAAGATAACTGTTGTTAAGGTTCTGACAATTTACGCGATTTATTGCGCATAAGTCTTTCTCCAATGGGGGCATAGGCGTTTTGCAGCCAAAAAAATTTTCATTGTTTTGGGAGTTTATTATAGACCTTAACGATATGTTTTTAAAGGATTTTGCCTTGAGGTGTGGCGTGTTTTTAACCTTCTAATAGCCTTTTCCTTTATTTGACGGACTCTTTCCCTGGGTAAGGTCAAAAGTTTCTCCTATTTCTTCAATTGTCTGGAATGTTGTGCCTGCCAATCCAAAAGTACAAACGGAATTACAATCCCGCTTCCCTTGAGCGTTTAAAGTTTTCCCAAAGCTCTTTCTATTTCGGGTACCTAAGTGGATTACCATTTGCCAACAAATTTCTCCACTTTCCGGCTACTTTGGGAAGACTTATCCACCACTACGCCAATTACATCGTACAGGTTAGGAATCCTCCCCCGTCTATTTAAAGGTGCATCCATGGATACGTTGACGCCCTGAGATTTTGAATGGGATTAGATTTTTATCATCCTTCCACGGTCATGCCCATTCCTTGGCAATTTCTTCTGCAGAAGCGTTGTCTTTCGTGGGCTTGCTCCAGGGAAAGGCGAACTCTTTATTTTATCTTAGTTGATTAGGACCCAATTTTGTTCAATGGGTAATCTTACCATACCGAGACTGTTTCTGCCAAAGCTGTGTTTGTAAAATATGACTGGACGAATCCACATACCGCAAGGATTGAATTTAAATCCACGAGTTTCATCAAAACGTTGTGCAGCCTTAATTAAGCCAGGTTGCCTTCGTTGAATCAAATCGGAAGTGTTAAACCTGGTGTTTTGGTATGCTTTGCAACGGAAACACAATCGTAAAATTGGCCTTTGGTCAATTTCTCAAGTGGCCCAAGTTGATCCCTGCCTTGCATCCTTTGTGCAATTCTTTACTTCTTCATCTGCTGTAATTAAATCGACTTCTTAACAATGTTCTTGTAAGTAGTTATCCAAAGAAGCAGTTTCTCTGTTGGTAACCTTTGTTTGTTAATTTTAAAGCTGTCTCATCGGAAATTTTTTATTCTTATAATTATGTGCATTAAGCATAGCTGCATAAGGTTTATACGTTACAAAAGTTAGAAAATAATGTTACATTTGTCTGTTTATTTTTTCCTTTTTTAGTTGAAAATGCCATGAAAAATAAGCCCACGCCTTCCTTTAAAAAAGCGAAAAAACGTGGCTATGAATAGTTTACAATTATTTATAAACTAGGTCCCTTCTTGGACTTACGATCTCTATCTTCGTATTTCGATCGTTTGCCCCGGATAATCTTTCTACCGCGATTCTATCGTCGTGGTTGGTCTTTCTATATAGCCTTTCAGGTTTTGCCAAAATAAAGCTATTGCGGGATACTTTTTTCTTTTTTGTTCTTGAAGGTTTCCTAGACCAAAGATACTTACATCCAAAAACGTCACTCACAGTATATTTACTACAACCACCTAATCGAAAACAATTTTTCAGGGTAGACGTTCCCTCGATTCGCCGCGATAACCATGAAGCAATTACTTCATTTACCGAGGGGGCATCCCATATATTCAACTTACAGCACCAAAATCTAACATTCTTGATTTAACCTTAACTGCGTATTGCGACATTGCCCACAAACTGTGTTTTTAAACAATAAAAGAATGCGATTTTGCTAAGTCTTTAGTCAATTACCTTCTGTGGAGAAGTACCAAGATCAATAATAGCCTTCGTTACTATAGTAACAGGATCTTCGTAATTAACGATTGCTATACTCCAGTTTCTTTTTGAAGTTCTTGAATTACTTTTCCACCTTAGGAGCCAATTAATGCGCCACAATGAATTTCGTATAGGCTCCAATTCTAGCGCATGATCATTTTTCGGAAGGAATGTGGTTTCACCATCTGCATTTGGTTTCAGCAATAGTTTCTCCGGTTAATTTTACTTTAAAATATGTAAACGACCTCGCGTGCTTGTTTTAATGCTTTTACCAAAAATCTCATAGGATAGACCTTTAATTTTGATATTCCATTGACAAGCAGTAATTTCCCTTCGGATGAGAGTACCTGTAACTTTTAAAGTCCATGTCTTCCTTAAAATGATCTTCATCAAACCTAAATATCTGGACAATACAGCATAAGCCTCTGGTCGGACCATCAGAAATTAATCCCATTGGCAAACTGTACCGGACAAACTGGTCTTATAATCCATTGTTTTGAACCCCAGCATCCATTAGAGCCGATTAGTTCTCCCTTGCCAAAACAGTCGCCTCCAGGGTTGAAGAAGAACGTAGTAGATTCCAAAACTCCAGAAAAACTACTCTTACTGCTATAGGGCCAGTTATTCAGGAATCATTCCTTTTAAATAACACAACGCTCTGTTGGCTAAGTGTTACCCAATCGTGACCGCAACTTCACGACGGGAGGATGCCATCTGCTCTAAATTGGACGCGCTTCCGTTTCAACCAGTACAAAAGGACGGGAAGCTTTTGGGTAATGTAAATTAGAAAACTTTTCTTTTCACCTTTCGTAAAGGATGGGCATAGATCAATTTATTGGAAATCTCGTAGAATGTTTCCTAAAAAGTAACTTGCCAACAGCTTGAGGGTTTTCTCCCTCTTGTGAAAATTATGTAATGCTCGTGCAGTCTAGATGATGTATGATGGGAAAAGTCTATGTCGACACCAAATGTGTTTCTAAATTTCATCAGGTTTTTCTTTAACCGCGTCCCCAAACGTAATATTTAAGCCTTCACTTAATAGGTCCAATAAGAAAACGGCATTCTATATTTATCCGCAGCAGTAAAAAACTCCAAACAAGGTGCCAAAATTTTTCATATACGAAATCTCCTTCTTCCGAAAACTCTGGAGAGAGGCTTTATCCATCTTCCGTTCTTTTTTTAACAAGCTGCGAATGGCTCCCGTACGCTACTTATCAAAAGTACAACTTTCTTAGCAATTTGACCCAAAAAACCGTTAAACCATCTTACTTCGGTGGTAGATAAAAGCCTAGAATTCCGTTAAATCCCTTCATTCTTCCCTCCCTCTCTCTCCCTTCTTTTGTTTGTTTGTGTTTTGGTTTTGGTGGTG
>Ga0163217_1024815_pt1 | contig 10520 bp, 10 predicted proteins | sample SynspAceP_FD_185933 | JGI IMG/M metagenome (GOLD analysis project Ga0163217, IMG submission 185933) | Saline lake microbial communities from Ace Lake in Antarctica - Synechococcus sp. Ace-P (PacBio error correction) | ecosystem: Environmental > Aquatic > Non-marine Saline and Alkaline > Saline ... | reverse complement strand
CCGTTACTAAGAAATATCCGCGCCTTCCTGCATTTGATACTGACCGATGCCTTCGGAATACCATCTTAACCGAAGCATGACATCTTCAATGCCGTTACACCACGTCGTAGTCTCAAGGGCGCTTTCAAAAATCCGACCCAATCTTGCCTCTCTGAGAAACTAGAAATGCCACTGAAAATAACAGAGGACAACACATGTTCTTGTTTAGATCAGCACCTGAATAAGTTTTTTCGTAAACGAAAGCGCTGTTCGTAAGCACATCAATCCGCTGCCTGAAGTCTACCCATCTATGCCGATATGCCCACCATCATCATCTTCGCTCTTCCAGTTCGGCTCCCTTTGCAGGCACCCAAATGCTCCGCTCCAGAGTCCAATCACCGATAAATGCCTACTCGCATTATCACCAGAAGTCCCTGATCAACTGCTTTCCAGCTCTCTCAAGTGCCCCGATTCCTCCCCATCAGATCACCAGCCGCCGCATGAGAGCATATAATACACACACGCGTCCGCCACCAAAAAGGAGATTCAATATTCTCCGTCCCCGTCCCCTGCACGAGCCCCCAATGCCCTCAGCCCTTTTCCGGTCATGTGCACCGTCGGCTTCTCTCCACCTTTCAAAAGCCATTCGTTCCCCCTCGCGCGCAATCTCCACATCTGGAAACCCTTGCCCGTCGACGCTGCCAGTCCATCCGATTACTTCACACATCATCCACGTGTGCGACCGGCGTCGTGTCGACCTCAGTATTAGCATCTCATCCGCTCGATCCTCACGAAGTATGGCTATCAGTGCTACTTACCTCCTTCGCCTGCTGACACCTTTAAACCCCTCACAAATACCCAGTGCCACCCCGCAATAGCTAGTTGGCTTTCTCGCAATTCACTACTCAGTTTTTTACAGCTGCCCCCTTTATTCGCTCATGCCCATATGTCTACCTACCCAGCCTCCACGCCCGTCTGTCGATCTCTACTAGTCATGGCGAGTATACGTCTTCGGACCCTATCTATAGGCCTAAACATTCAACGACCCACTGCAGGCGCTAATCTAAAGGCAGCTACCTTCACCTTGCTACTCTGCCAGGGTTTGGACTTAGAGGCAGAGTACACAGGCAGCTAGTATTTTACCTCCAAGCCGAATCACTTAGGGAGCCCGGAGTAAATTAGGCGAATCCACTATCGACCTAGCTGAGGATCCGACCTGCACACAATTTCTTCCTTCCTGGACGATATCCTTTCTGTTTTGCTGTAGATTGGGCCCGCGCTCCAATGCAGGCGATTAGTCACAGCCGCACCCGATAGCAACACTGCTTACCAGGCAGTCGCTGCTCCCACCTTACCTAGCTCGAACCTGTCTGGCACAGGTAGACCATAGCCGGACTTTATATGACCTCCTGCTACCTTCTATTAATCACGCCTTTCCTACTTCCCCGCTTCCACGCAACTCTGATGCTCTATAGGTTCTCCCCCCCATATCGCCTCTCGCTGCGTCATACTGACACTCTATAACTCCTATCCACTCCATATTCACTCTGTCCAACTCTCACCTTTTTTCTCAGCTTCAAGTCGCATTTGTATCATTGAAGTTGCTCTTTACAATCTCTTTCGCGTCTTGCATGAAGAGTCGTCTTGTCATGCTCATATGAGGTTTCGTTCAAAGAAGATGACTAACGCTATAAGTGCATATAATTGTGCGCCTAAACACCAAATGTCCAAGCGACCAAAGCCACAAGCTATCACCTGATTGTTCTTGAGGACCAATTGCGTCAGGCATATTTAACTCGCTTCTGGCATAATTTTCGTGTGAGACCTACTTGGTGAGAATACTAACATTCGTCACTCACTTCTCAATTGTCAACGAATATCATGGAATCAAATCCCTTATTTTTTTCCCCCACTTTTTTTTTTTCCCCGGGCTTTTACTATTAATTGCTCCTACACATTTGGACAAGAATCTCGTCAAGAAGGACCGCGTTTACTAGGGGAGAGAGGAATTGAATTTGAAGTAGCTATGGCTGGTGATCTTGCTGCACGCAAAGCTTCAAATATTCCAGACAGCGCATCCCAGGCTGACGGTCCCCGCATTATAAAAATAAGTCTATTGGAAAAACCAAAGGTGGCGGCGACTCTCTTGGCAAAAAAGGTAGTTGGACACAGTTGGCGGCACTTACCGAAGATTCAGGAACTCTTCATACCTATACAATCATACAGGCTATCGGGAAGAGAAAATATTCTCGGAAAATAGAGTTGGTTTATTATTGACCAAAAAAATTTTACAAAAGGCCCGATGGCGGCTATTTGACTACTGGAGAAACAAGAATCAAAGAGGCGCTCGAGACTATAGTAGTTTGCTTACTGAAGTTCGGGATTGTAAGTAGAGATTTTACTATTTGAGATCTCTCCACCATCACTAATTGAAGCCTTGGAGAAATAGTATATGATTCAAAGGATTCTTCGATAAGGAATTATAAACTAAATTATCTGACGAAGGGCCAGAGACGCTCGAAGCCAAAATCGGGGTTAAAGAAACTTACCATTTTCTCCCCTGAAATCCTGCTAACAAGCTTTCTTCGTGGCAACTATCCATTAAAGTATGGGTCACTTAAAGGACCAGAATAAAATTACGGTTTAAGCAAGGCGGAATCTTTTCCTAGGTTCCCAACTTAGGACTTAGTTTCACAAGGGTTGCGAAACAATTAGGTTAAACCCTTACCTTAACCTGTTTCGTAACACCAAGATTATAAAAGGTTTTTTATCTTTAAAAGTCACCTCAACAATTTTTATTTGGTTTATGAAAATCATGAATTTTAGGGTACTTAAGTATTCGGGGATGAGTGATAATCAAAAAGATCAAGTTCTAGTCGTAGATGATGAGCCAGATAGTTTGTTGGAATTTAAGATATAATTCCAAGAAAGAGGTATGAAGTGGCCACCGCTGAGGATGGAGTCAGGCTGTAAAAGGTCGCTTGCTAAATTTTCTCCTGATGTTGATTTTACTGACATCTGATTTGCCCTAATCAGAGGGGGTGTGGGACTTGTTCTGCAAATTCGGCGATGCCAGATTCTGAAGATATTTAATTATTTTCCTCCCGCTCGAATGGAGGAGTATTCAGAGTAGCAGCTTTGATGTGGGCAGAATGATTACATGCACAAGCCCGATTAAGCCAAGAGCTTGGATGAGAGATTTCAGCGCTTTTTCCGAAGGGAATCTAAAAAGAGCAAGAGCAGGTTCAGATCAACAATAAAGATTTTAGTGATGACAGGGCAGCTATACCGTGGATTCATCTGGAAAGACGATTACGCTTCCAAAGAAGAATTTGATACTTATACTTTTTGGCAAAAAAATCCAAACATAGTGTTCAGTAGACGAACTTCTTCAAAGTATTTGGGGTGCAGATGTATTTGTCCCTAGCTGACAGTAGATGTTTCCATTCGAAAAGTTGCGAGAAAAGATCGGAGATGATAATTACCACCGTGCAAAGGCGTAGGTACAAATTCGATTAGGATAAAATAGCTTTCAAGTCCAAGGGAATCTGTAGTATTAGCACTAGCCTTCCCATTTTTGGTTTGTGCTTTATTTATCGTAATAGAGGAGTCACTTTTTATTATTTCTCTTGGTGGCGATGGGGGGTTTCCTTTTTCATCTGCTAATATCTTATGGCCTTTACGGGCTTGATTTCCTGGTGTTCCAGGGAAATTGGAAATTATTGATATCGCTTTGGAGAAGATTCAAGCGAAAGACCTTTCTGAGAGTCAGTGAAAAAGAGGAAAACCTCAATGTCTCCGCTTCGGAAATTATAGGTCATTTTCAACTTCCTTGCAGATTGCGCGACAAAAGGAGATCGAAACCTGCAAAGAATGAGAATTTCGCCGAGAGTTTTCTTGCAGATATTTCTCATGAGGTTGAAAACCCCAATTTTTGCTACTCAGGATATATACACACTCTACTGACGGGGCAATAGATGACAAGCCGTTCGGATGAATTTCTGAAGCGCGCAGCCAAAGTCTGGTTCTCTGGATGTGGCTTGGTTGCGGATCGTTAAGAACCAATGGGGAAAGGTGGAGGTGATCAATTCACTTTACCGAATGATTTAAGACCTTTCTTGCTAGAGGTCATCGATTCAGCTTGGCACAAGGGCTCGAAGCCGGCATTGAGATTTCAATTTTCTTTATGAAAGAGGTATAAGTTATTGGACTAAGGAGATCGGCCCTACAATATTAGCGCGTCTGCAAAAACACGGATGTCATGCGTTCAAGGCAACGATGAAAAGCGGTTCATGTGCGCTCAATTGCATTAAACAGTATTCACTGACATCAAAGGACGATGGTTCAGGGTTCCTGTCGAAGATATCAGCGGCGATCTTTGCGATTTCTATCGGGTGGAGAAAGCAGGTCCAAGGAAAAGGCGGCGGTACTGGCTTAGGTTAGCCTATGTGAAGCGTTATTCTAGAAGGATGCACTAACGCAAATTTCGCGTTACCTCTCTTTGGCAAGGGATCAATTTTTGTTTTTCCGGCTGCCTTGGTGAAAAGAACTCTCGAACAAAGGGCCAAATCCTTAACTGAGGAGCTGAAAAAGCTGACGATTGCCATTAATTAACAACGGTTTAGCATTGTTCGTTAAAGCGGTAAAAAAAAAGTGTTAAATATAAAAACGGGAAATATTTTTTTTTAGATTCATTTTTTAGTTTTAGTGGAAACAATTTTTGGCAATTTAGGGTGAAATCAAGTATTGAATTTCTATTTCTATGCTGTTCATCAGCTCTTGTAGCTCGAAGAAGGGACAACCTCAAGTGCCACAGTAGATATGATGGCATCCTCACAGTAGTGGACGAGCAAGGGATTAACCTTCTAAGATCCTATCAAGAAGGAGCTGTTGACCAAAGGAATTAAATCTTCTTACGAGCGAACGGAAAGATGGAAGTTCTATGAAAGCACTTTAGATATTGCGAAGAATTTCGGGATAGATCCACCATGGTTGACAGAGTTATATTAATGGCACTTGTCTTAATTCCAAAAACAGTATCCATGGGAAATGAGGATGGAAGCGGACACCGATTCCAAGAGAAATATCTGATAATGGAGCAAGTATTATAGTTCGTAAGTCTATTCCACAACGGAGAATTAAAATGGAATGGTGAGACAGCGAAGACAGGAAGGGGATTTACTATATCAAAACAAAGACAATAAAATAATAGCAAATTCTCTTCAAAAAGTAAAAATCCTTGCCCTACAGAAGGATTTTTTGCGACCGCTTTGATTTTTCCCTACATTTGCACCCTCTTAAAGAGGCAAGGAGAAGTCCATGAAGAAAGTAGATTTTGGGGAAAATTATTTTGTGTTGAAATGAGGAATTACTGTGATCAAACCAAGCCGCCTTACCTGTTCAGCTTAGCGACAGGCTGAGGCGCAGAATATCGTGGAACTTAGCAAGGACCCACTACCCGATTCTAACATGTTGCCAATCGATTGGTAGGAACCTCAGGATTGTCTGGTTGTTGCAACGAATCCAGTCGCCTACAGGATTTTGGCGATGCATTTGAAGCAGAAGGGGGACCAAGTTATCATGCAGTGAGTCGAAGGGGATCAAGGATATCAGGATTGAATGTAACCGCACCACTGCTAACACAGGAAAATAGCCAAGTTCAGCAAGAGGGAAGCGCGCGACGGTGTTCAAATACATTGGAGACCTTATTTTGCACATACACTAGTCGAGTGTAAGCAATCACAGGGCGACTGAATCAGATTCGTGTTCATTTGCTTACCTTAAGTTCGATATGCGGGACACTTTATGAGAGGCAACCATTGTACCTTGCTTCACTCAAGCGCCGCTTATCTAAGAAAAGCACCGAGAGAACCATCATGCCAGAGTTTTCGTTGCTGCTTATTCGATAGGTTTATACTGGAGTAGATTGGTACGGAAATTAAGGTTGTCGCAACACCTACCGCGAAGATTTCCCAAGTTCTGTGAATCAGTCGAAAAAACGACAGTTAATCACAAGATTAAATAAATACAGTAGGAATGGACATTGAAGGCGCTTTTGGTCTAGCAGTGGAAAATTAGCGGGCTTCACTTGTTTGGAAATATTTTTGGATCGAAAATACAATACTTTATCTTTTGTGTCCCTTTTTGAGGGTGAATAAAATTTTAACAAGCAAAATATTAAACAGTTACACAGGTGGATATTAAGCTATAAAACTAGCAGCAAATACCGCACCGTAGCAAGCAATGGGTTATTGTGGATGCCAAGCTTGCAGTATTAGGTAGAGTTGCAGTGGATAGCGAAAATTTTAGGGGGAAACAAGCAAGCTTTACCCCCACGTTAGGTAGATTGTGGTGACAATGTATTCGTAATCACTCAGACAAAATCAGTTTAATTTGGTGACAAGTGAACTCCAAATTATGTGAGACACACAGTGTTTTACCCAGCGTGGAAGGCGAATCTCAACACCAAATTATTGAAGAGAATCTTCAACGATTTTGAATGAGAAAAGACTGTAAGAGGCATGTTGCCTAAACGATGGGAAGAAATTATACGGCGAATATGTCGTCTATGAAGGTCTGAGCATCCACTATCGCACAGCAAGCGGAAATCTATCCGCTTTGTAATCGTCTATTAATGGAAAGCATTAAACAAAATACGGTAGAGAAAAACATTGTGCCAGGAGATTCTTATATGACTCCTGGCATGGGTTGTTTACCTTAACAAATAGATCATTTGGGACAGTTTACCTTCCCATTTTGATTTGCACCAGATCGTAGTAAGCAAGGGCCTTTGCATTGAGTAGGAGTGGATCGGCAACTTGACATAAAATTAGATGTTTAGATGGGGAGGAAGTACAGGTCAAGCAGAAGCTTCCGTTGGCATCTCTAGAGCCTATGACGAGTTGACATTGAACAGGAGGTCCTTGAAGAAAGAAAAGGATTTCTTACTCGTTGATTCCAAGAGGGTAAGACGTAAGAAGCCGGAGTCAGAAAAGCAAGAAGAAAGTTCCGTTCTCTAAGCGTTAATTCGGGGTCTACTCTCTAGTATATTCCAGAAAATATTTATTCATGGCAAAATAGAAACAAGCTTACTAAGATGTGGTGTCACTTTGGACACTTCGACGGAAGGGATCCGAATGTCTCCATACATGTTCATGGGCAAAAATGGTAATCCACAATTATCGTTTCTTAACAAACGGTTGCTTGCCTTGACAGCATCTAACGCCATCCAAGCAAATCGTTACGCTCCGGCAAAAAAGGTGTGTTCGTCGCCACTAAAAGAGCTAAAGATCTTGTACGCAGAGCAAAAAAGACTTAACATGCTTTCGTACAGGAAGATGGTTAGGCTGGATGATGACTAACTTGCCACCATCCGTAAAGCTCACTTGAGAAATGTCTTCACGGGACGAGTTGATGCGGTGAAGGAAGCTACAGGACCTTGGTGGCGAAAAAGAAACGATTGATGGATTTCCCGTCAAAGGAAAAATGGAAACAGGTATTGGGCGGTGATTGCCGACCTAGGCGACTTCAGTGCACTTTTCATTAGTGGCATCAAAGGAACATATGCAATTGCTGAAGCACAGAAACTTTGGTTATCCAGTTTTTGCATTAGGTGGATACTAACTGCCACCCAAATGAGGTGGACTTCCCTATCCCAGCGTAATGATGATGCGTTTAAGTCAGTTTCTTTGTTAGTGAAGCTTTGGAGAAGCAATCGAGAAGGTCTGTTCCGAGCGAAAGAGAGATACAGAAATGCGAACTCACCGAAGGGAGAAGCAAGAAGGCTGTGACGCAGTAAAAAAGACTAACCTCAATTGAATTGATAAAAAAATGAACATCAGGTTTAGCCGATGTTCATTTGTGTTTACGATTTCGCTGAGTCATCTGGACTTTCTCCTAACATTATTTGTATCGTTTATTAAAACATGCATATACAATGGCAACCACTGCACAAGAAGTATAAACAAACTAGACAAATGACGGTGCCGGTATGATGGGATTGCAAGAAAGCTTGACTGAAGCTGAAGGCGATTTCGAAAAGCGGTTGAATCTTTGCAAGGAAGGCTCAAAAAAGTATCTGCTTCTAGAGCAGATAGAGCGGACAAAGAAGCCTAGCTGCGGACCAGAATAAGCTAACGATGGCACTAAGGGTTACTACTTACATTGACTGCGAAACAGATTGTCGTTGCTAAAAATGAAGGCCTTCGTGATTTTGCCATTTTAGATGGATATCGCAGTCGAAAATCCGCGCATCCATAGAGTCTATTATAGCCCGTTCTTTGAAGATCAGTTAGTAGCTGCTTAAGATTATTGAAATGACTGGTAAAATCGGTTGAGGAAGCTTGAAATTTCCATTTTGAATCGTTGAAAGCGGGAAACTGTTGTTGCTTATATTCACTCATGGTAGCTAGGGTTTTAGTATGGTCTTACTAATCTTCTGGAGCGGGATTGTTAGAGGGAAGCTGGAAAAGACGTAGCAATGAAATCGCCGCGATGAACCGAGTAGCTCTTGATAAAGACGGCGTAGATCGCTTCTATTGTCGAGCGTGAGATCGAGTAGGAAAAGGCAGCAAGGCTGAAGGCAACCTGAACGATATGCTTGAAAAAATTGCGATGGGTAATTGGCTAATTCTACAAAGGACACCTTGTTGAGCCCAGTCTTTCGTAAAAGACAACAGGCAAAACATCGCTCAATACCTGACAAGCGTAGCAAAGGGAATGGACTGTATTGCTTTCAGAGAGTATCCATCGGATAATCTGAAATTTGCTTGTACTATAAAGCCTTTCAATTGATTTTGAAAGGGCTTTTTTGTGATTAACGCAATGGGAAATCAACTATTCCCGTTCAAAACTCCTCAATCTCCTCCGCCTCAACTGGGGATATTTATCCCCATCAAGTCAAAATACCTTTCGCTGAATTTACAAATAATCGTTTGCAACGTACTCCAAATCCTTCGGGCGGATGTAAATCCCTTGGCTCCAGGTAACACCCATTCCTGCTTGATTGGAAATGCTTGTCCCCCAAATCATGTACTACGCGTTCCTAATGATGGGAAGTTGGCATGCATGAATATTCTTTATGCAGGCCATTGGGAGCTTGATTTTATTGATTCGTCTTGTTCGTTAAGTCTAAGCCAACAAACTCACTTTGGCATGATCCCCTACTTCTTGTATGATTAGTCTTGGATAATTACCTTCCCGGAGTCGATGGCAGAGGCTTGATTCTTTTCACGGCGATAGCCAGCATCATGGACTGCGCGCTGCGTTGGGCTAAACTTGCCATTTTAACGGATCGTTCGGTTGTCGATAGGCGCATTGTATCCGTTATCAGCACCCACATCCATCAGCAAAAAGCTCAGTCGGACAGCTTTACCTATTTTCTATGTAATGAGCACACTTGCGGGAAAGCGCCCGAAGCGATAATCGGCTCATATGAAAGCCTTACTTCGATTTCGTACAAAATACTCGTGCTAGGACTTCTGCCGCTTCGATTTCGTACTCGGTGACCACGGGTTTTACAAACGGTAAAATCCTGCTAAACCCCTTCTCTGTTTGATATCACAAGCAATCTTGAGTTGATCGATTTCCTCTTTTCTTTATCCACTTAGCTGATGCATTATCGGGAGGCAATTCGTCATACTCTGAAGTGGATACCTTTTCCGTACAGTTTTTTAATGAATCGGGCATCTCGTGTTTCACATGGCACTGCACGATTAATGCCCAATTGGTATTGAGGTTTAAAATATCTTGGATAGTGCCGATGACTGAAATTAACACTAGCTCAAAAAATTTCCGCAACACTTAATATTTCAATTTTTCCTCAGTTGCTGCCTCTGCTTCTTGCCCTGGTTGTATTTATTTGCCTTCCACACGGGGCAATGTGCTCATTTGTCTTCTTAGGAAAAGACACTTCGCGGCATCGAAAGAATAGGGACAATTCAGGGAGGCAGCGATAAGATGGTCTCTTCTTGGTTCAATTCCAGAGGCAGGGTATAGCAAGTCATTCTTTTAGCCTTGTAACCGGCATCGTTGCCATCTGCGTTTGTAAGGCAATGGACATTCTTGGAATTTTAAATAGGGCCACGCTTCCCGGTTTTTCAGTTTTTCGATTCAACCTTTCTCCGGATTTATTGCTTGGTTACAGTTTCTTTAGGTAGGAGTTTTATACTTTCATGTTGAGATGTTACATTTTTCTTGGCAGGGAATTTACCAAAAATCTGGAAGGCAAATGGCAGGAACAAAACAATCCTAAAAACCCAACTTATTGCTTTTAACTTGTGGTTTGCGAAGGAGGTAGGGCATTTAAGCATTGATTATTTTTAAGTAATAAGGGATTAGGCCAACGGAATCAGGGGGAATTGTATCACCCAAGAAAGTCAGCGCACACACGGCTTGGTGCATTGGTGGATTATTTCTCAAACAATTGGTAGTAGGGATGAAAGCCAAGGAACAGAGGGATTAGCCCATTTTGGGGAGGCATTATGGCGTTCAGGCACTAAAGCGAAAACGTTCCATATACTTAATCGATCATCTCTCTCTTT
>Ga0163217_1008881_pt1 | contig 10520 bp, 4 predicted proteins | sample SynspAceP_FD_185933 | JGI IMG/M metagenome (GOLD analysis project Ga0163217, IMG submission 185933) | Saline lake microbial communities from Ace Lake in Antarctica - Synechococcus sp. Ace-P (PacBio error correction) | ecosystem: Environmental > Aquatic > Non-marine Saline and Alkaline > Saline ... | reverse complement strand
TTAGTGTGATTCTGATATGTCAACGGCCGACATGATTATATTTGGTCAATTGAATCGAGAATATCTGAATTTTCTGTGTAGATTCAAATATGGAGAATGTTCTAGTGTAGATTTCTGCCTGTTATAAATTACTATTAGAACGCATGAGAAATGCCCAGTGCAAAAAGAAACCAGGTAATTAATTGCTGAAACACGCAACAAACCATACACGAACACCTTGCAACGCCGGTGAACCTGTCCAACAAATTTGAGAAATTTATTAAACTTTATATAGCTATATTGCAAAAGAATTTCAAATTCAAATGTGTAACTAATCTTTATATTTAAGCACTAGTATTAATATGCAAACTACTAACCAAGAGTATAAAGAAAACACTGCGAATACCTTCAAGTAATTAGTAGTGATTGGTTTAGAGTAGTGTTACTACTTTGTGCTTATTACTACGAGCAATTTTTTAGCCCCTTATTTGAAAACCCCTCACCGGATGGATAGGCCAAGTCATTTTAAAAAATAAATTATGCATACGAGGTAAGCCGGTATATGGCAGCGGAGTCATACTTTGCGTACCTTAACTTTTATTGTAATATTAGTTTTAACCTTTACTATTGTTTTCTGGAACATTCTAGACAGAAAACGTTAAAAAGCCTACAATCAACTAAACTTTACTGTTTTTAGTCTTTCTTCGTATCGTCATTGTGGCTGCAATGCTCTTACGCGTTTGTAAAAGTGTTTAAACTTCAATTCCATCAGCTCCTTAAACACCATTTGCCTGACCCTTTAGGCTCATTTTTCACCCATGGGCTTAGCATGGACCTATATGGGTTTTCAAAAAGGATTTAACGTATCGTAGTTATATATTATCTTTATCTCTATATCTCCAGACGCACACAAAAACCTGGCTCCGCTTATCGTTATTGCTTGTCATGCTTCAAATAGCAGAAATCATTGAATTTCTGTTACGATATTTCCTGTCAAATTATTTCAGTTCATTTAGGCTCATGCTTAGTCATTTTCATAACTGACCACCGTTTTTTAAATTGTATTCCTAAAAATAAAAGGCGGTAGAAAAAAACATTATTACCAGGTCGCTGATGTGATAAGTACCAAAATACTATAAAGTCATTTTTGGGTAAAAATTATTGGCTTGTTACTACTTCTTGTAGTTTCATTTCTTTTCAATTTTTATACCACAGAAAGTCCATCGCGTGAAAACAGAAAAAAACCAGAACTTTATGGTTTGGGTGGAGGTGCTACACATGAGTGATATAAACGGAGACACCCTTCAACTTTGAATTACTGATTAATTTAGATGCGGGGTTTATCTAATTGTTATCCTAAAAGATTGAAAGCAACTGTTAAAACTGATGGATGATGTTTAAACAATCAAATTCGTTTATAACAGAGTCAACGTCGCAAAAAATTAAGTTGGAGTAAGAAATGTCTAGCTGAATGTCTATAGATATTATAATTTCAAAACATAAAACCCCCATTCAGAATTGTGAGAACTCTATTGAAGAGCGTCGTAACCTTACATATTATATTTTCGAGAAAAGACCACCAAAAATTTAAATTAAACTCACGTGGTTTTAATTGGGATTAATGAACTCCTTTACCAATGGTAAATAGGCCACAAGAAACACTATGGAGCGCCTAAAAATAGTGAACGAAATAAAAATCTTTCTACAACCAACGCAGACAACGAAAAACTCTCGACTTTATTAGGCTTAAGTACGCTTTGAGATTTAGTACTGCTACATATAAACCTGTAAAACTTTTTTCGAATGTTAACGTCATACAGAGTATTAATCACATAAGGATTAAAAAGTAGCCTAAAGCTGACCAGTAGCAAATTCTATGATAAAAATAACGATAAAGACCTATTAATTCACATAGGCTTCCTTATTCGACCTAATTATGTACATTTCTATCGTATTGTTCTTGATTAGGGACTATATTTCCAAGTGTAGTTTAATCATAAATCGGACTATTTTGGTCATTGACAACTTTAGTAATTGCTACTTGGAGATGAAAGTTGCGCCCATGTGCACGTGAACGGACTTAGACTTCCGAAAACCAGAAAGTTTAAAAAAAACGTACTTGTAACTCTCGGAATATTTATACTATTTGTTTCAATAATGGTTTTTGAAATGATAAAAGATTATGTTACCTATTTTCGAATCGAACAAAAAAATTATTCAGAAAATTCAGCGTCAAATTTGCACATTTAAAAAGAAATTGGTTACTTCTTTTTTACCTATATGCCAGCATTCTGCTTGAATCAATGTTAGAGAATTACTAGACAGAGGTTTCTAATTAATTGGTTGAGAACTTGTTTTCTAAAACAACAATACTACAAACTTGCCGTAATTTTACAAGCCGTGATTTGGTTTAGGCATTCTTATGATTGTCAGACAGATTTCAATTAGGGGTTTGGCCTATTGATTAGTATATGGGGAATTTTTCTTTACTGCGAAATATTGGAAGAATATTTATGGCTTTAAATAATTGGCTCATTTGCTTTCCTGAAACAATGTCAATGTGATTATTAGAGGTTATAAAGAGTTGCATATAATATTTTGTGTAGGTTGGCGTATAAAAATACAACGCTTACAAAAACAAGCATTAAAATAAATTTGCCTATAAATGCTTCATCAATGTAAGGGTCACTTGGGAAGTTGCCAAAATTCTAAAATTTTGACTTTTAAAATAAAAAAGAGTAAAAAACAAAAAACACTGATAAAATCATACGATTATCAGTTTTTTTTTTACCTATTTCTAGGTTGGTCGGGGTGCAGATTCGAACCTGCGACCTCCGCGCGTCCCGAATCGCCGCGCGATAACCGGCTACGCTACACTCCGAAAAAAATATTTTTCGGACTCAAATTATACCATGAAGACAAAACTTAACACTACAAAAGATTTAAAAATAAAAAAAGAACTTAAAATTAAGTTCTTTTTTTCATCTGAATCTATCTTTTAATACCTATCTATATAGGGTAAAATGCCCAACATATTGTCGCTCTATCTTGCATTGCATTTAACCACATACAGTAATTCTCCTGTCGGAACCTCGTTTCTTTCATATCCCGCTCTTTATGAGTCTAACCCACTACACGGACCGTATCTATCATAAATTTAAAACTTCTATAAAAGGTAAAAACTCACATTTTCGGTGACCCACATGCATTTATATTATCTCCGTCAGGAGTGAAAAATTTCGAATTTCTACCATCGTATCAAAATCGAAACGTAAGGTAAACCATAGCCGACACATTCCTCTTTCATCTCTACCCGAACCACCACATGGCATCCATGCATAGTAAACCACAATTATCTGTCGTTGCCGGTGATCTTGGAACGTATATAAATAAAGTACATATCCACGCTTCAACCGCTGTTATTTCAATCCGGTCCTGTTTTTTAGACACAATAAGGACAAAGTGGTAAATAGGCATCAATAGTGAAACTTACTTGATCCATACAGCCATACTATGATAAATATTAAAAAACAGATGATCCCCGGCTGGTAAATCTCCAAATGTTCTTTAGAAAAAAAAAAAAAATCGTGGCATTGGGCCAATCGTCCACATCTAAACTAAACAAAAATCTGCACTAAACGATTCGTCTGTCATGTAATACTGACCGTGGCTATTTGCGAAAAATACCCTCACAAGCCATTACTGCGGAATAAGCCTGTGCAGCAAATCAACACTAATCAATAGTGACAACTCTTCGCCATACAGCCATTTTTAAAATCCCGGCAACATATATGCGTACGAGCACCACCATGAAGATTTCAAACCAATAAGTTATCATTTCTAGGTAGCCCGGTTTTGGTCAGTTGATTCTGTAAAGCAAAGCCTGGGCCTTTCTATCTTGTTTCATAATACGGTACAAAAGTCGCCGAATCAATAAAAAGGAGTTCCTCCATAATGCTTATTTGAGGGCTCACCAATCATAATGCGTTTAAGCATATTCAGGTTGCGTAACGACGTTTGAAATAGATAAATTATCAGTTCTGTAAATCGGTTTTATTGGCACTAACTCACCACAACCCTAACATCCTAATCAAAAATTCAAGTTTGACCCTGCCGCGAGATTCTCAACGTGAAACACATTAGGATTACTCGGATCACTGAAGAAGTCATTAAAGTTGGGTAATTGCCAAACTGCAACTAAACCTTTCACCACCGCTGATAATTTCAACCCTAATACTTCATCTGTTTCTCCATGTACAAGAAAGATATGTTGAGACGTTTGTAATAGTATAAACAATATGGATCAGGACGCGCAACAACTAAAGGCCCTTCAACATCACCACAAGGATATTCCACTGGTCACCGCAATGTAAACAACCCCTTCGTGATAATTTTCAAAAGTACCATCGCCTTGCAGGTCCGGCGTACAATAGTTGCTGACGGTAATTCAGGATTAAATGCCCGTATAAATAGATAAATGCAGTGCTGGATGCCTTAAATATAAAGTATACAGCTCGTTCCCAATACCTCCCGAAGAAAAAGATTCTATTCTACCATCACTTCTGTAGCACAAGAAATATCGCCGTTAAGTTAGCACTAAATCAATGGCCTTGCGCAGCAACAAGAGTAATACCTTCTTATCTAAACTGTACAGGCAACCAGCCCCACCTACTTTACGGACATCATATTGATAAAACCTTGAACGCCGTCTATAAAGCACTGAATAACCTACTATTGGATAAAAGATCGGTACAGTGCCGAAATTGAGTTCTTATTGTCTGAAGTAAATCCTAGCTCCAGGATTTTCAATACTTAAACGCATTTTGTCCTTGCCCACCACAACCTGACTCTTACTGTTACTAATTTAGATCCTATGGGTGGTTGGCGAACTCATAATTACGGATACTTACACCAACCATCATTCAAAACTCGAGGTTACTTCTTATAGCATACCAACTCTCGAGCTTTATGGTAAGATGCTGCTACTTGGAAACCCATCAAAAGGTAGGAGTGTCTTCAGTCCACTTCTTGAATTATATCGGTGTATCTTTGCTGTTTAGGTATAATTAATTTAAAATCCATACACAACTCACACAGGAAACATCTCTCACTAGCCATCAGACTAGAGCGAAACTATACAGCCTATTGTCCACACAGTCCTTAATTATTGTGTTTGGTATCAAATGGCTTCTAAAACCGCATTATTAGCGTCTGGACAATTAGATCCTGAGTTCTGAAATCCCTACCACTATAGGGTCGTACAGGGCTTAGGTAATATCGAAAGCGTTTTGACATTGTTTCAATATCTCTTATCTCTAAATTTATAATTTCCACTAGCCAAAGCCTTAAGAATTGATTCGCCGTACCAAAAGCTATTCTCAGAATATAAAAATACCTGCAATAGGAAATAGTACCAGACTGTCTTCTTTTAACAATTCGAAATTCATAGGGCAATACATCCCAGCCACCTATTACGGTCGCTACAAATGTTTCCCACGGTATCATTACAAACCACATATCTATTTCTAGTAGCCGTAACGCGTCAATGCCCCATTGCTGTTCTTATGTATGGCAACATTACTAATATTTGAACATTTGCGAAGTCGATAGCTCGCTACCACTTACATAAAAAATTACCCTGTAATCCCGTATTTGTTGCATCATCACCATTTTACATCTGGTAGGTTACCGTATCAAAAGTCCAGATGCTAATGATGTGGTTGTGTTAGATCAGTCACTTCTATAAACATCATAAGCGTAAACTCCTGAAATAGTTCGACACATTGAAAATAATGCCCCATGTATCAACCCAAAGCACTGAATTGGATTTGCCTCTGTATACTTTACTGAAGAAGTATAGTTCAATCACAGTATGTCTAGGCATAGGAATATAAACAGCCCTCGTAACATTATGTCGCACCACAAATAAAATCACCGCTATTGGGCAAATTAATATCTACAAAATTGGAAATCCGGACTATTTAGAAACATCTGCAACTGCGGGCCGGATGTCGTAAAATATGAAATCAATTCGTTCCTGTTACGTAATCGGTACACCTCTGTGTTCTTCACAATTTAAAACTGACTCCACATTTAAAAACACTTTGAACTTCTGAAGGTGGGTTATAGCCGGTAAGTTAAATTCATCTCTACACCCATTACCATCTAGTAGCATAAAACCCGTAATAGTTTTCGTTAGCGCCGTTCATCAATATTTCAAAGGTTTAAGGTTTGATAATTTGATAACCCGTAATGCGATTGTATCCAGATCCCGACTGGTTCTATTTGTGTTGTCAATATTTACTGTAATGATTAGAAGAAACTGAATCGGTTTGCTCTATTTCACAGGTAAAAATGGCTACTAGTTGCGATATTTCAAAACGTGGCTCCATTATGTAGCTCAGCTTTGATCAATACCAATTTTCATATCTGAGTATTACTTCCACTACATAAGGTTTGACCTAGATTGACAAAAGAGCCCGAAGTATTCGAATCAATGGGTGGGTACGCACCAAATGCTAAAGTGTAGGACTACCTTGATATAAGTTTACAAATGATACGTCCCGCAATTCTGTACTTGGCGCTAATTAGAACATTTACACTTCCTTCGCTGAGCCATACAACTCACATCACTTGCTCCAGTATCACTAATTAGATGGCTGTACGGGGTTTGTGCTGATTGATATCTATTTACGGGTAGGCACATTGAATTGTACATTATCACATCTAAATCAGTTACCCAAACGCTAACGGTACCCCGGCGCTAAATTTGTAAATGTGTATGGATGTTAATTAAGTGTATGGATTAACAAGGCGACAATAGGAGCTCCCCAGAAAAATGACTGTACCTGAAAGTGTAAACTCAAAGTTGTCCACTTACCATCCATCTGGCGGTAACCTTGATTTCCCCATTCTGGATTTTCACAATTAGGTATATTGTGAATTCAGCAAGCCGAAAGCACTGATAACCTCAGCTTACAGCATCCAACAAAAACAAAACCCATTGGCGATCAAAATCATTACGGGAAACTACCAATTGCTAATTTACCGTAAAAGTAGCCTCAGTTGGAAAGACTTGGGTTAAATAGAGTTTGACTTTTCGCCATTAATGTAAATGTTGGTGTTCTATACTGGCCGCATCTTACGTAATGGTTAAACCTCCAACTGGGAGTAGTAAACCAATCACCCACTGATGTTAACATCAATGGGGTGTAGTACGCAGATCCAATTAATAATGCAGCCGAAGTGCGATATTCACAGTTTCGTGCATCACGTACCCAAATACATAAGAAGTTCCAGGTGAGGAGATCCTGTAAAGTAGCCTAGTACATTGCTAAAGTCGCTTGCGATAGGAGTGATTCCTGGTTGGCATAAAGGCGTTAGACATAAAGGACCTCCAGCACCGCCACTTACCACGATACGGTCAGTTGTCCCAGTCCTCTATACAATTGCATTTAACATTACTTCATAATTATCAAACACGAGGTTAAATTGTTAAATAAAGTAAGGCATCTTCCATCGGCCACATTCCAGCACTATCAAACCACTACAATCCATAATTACCAGGTCTATATCCTGAAAATGATCCAAAAATGATATCAGTAGTTGTAGAGAATGTAGGTACCACAATTTCACCAGTAATCCCAAGTCGTTACTGTAATATTAAAATTGGGTCCTAACAAAATTGGTAATTGTATACTCCCAAATCGTATGAATAAGTCCCGTTGGATCACAAGCACCATCTACTGCTTGGTTAAGGGCACGTTTATGGGCGAAGCACTTCCCGAACTCAATTGTAATTCTGGGTATAATAAACAATTATTGCCAGTATCCCAAACTTTCAACCGTAAAAGACTCTCCAAATTGGATATTAGGAAAAACAATATCTGCTCGAGTTTCCGTTGCCACCTAAATATAAAAGAACCGGATGGATTTTCCACTCCTTCTAATTTCAAAAAGGACCGACGCCTTAAGTTATGTCCATCGCAGAACATATCCTATTGCATCTAGCATATAAGCGAACCGTAGATCAGGGAACAATAACCCACATCATTCGAACCAATATTTAGAGGATCTTCATCGAACATCCTCGAGAATCATTGTAATTACACGATAATTCCTTGTACTTAAGGCTGGCAGCTGGATAATTAAAGAGATCGCCTATAGAAACATTTTGTGAATAAATAATTGATCGCCAAAAAATTTTCTACAATAATTGTTGTAAATCGAGTAACACCATCGGCAATTGAATTAATTATTACTCCTCCAGAAAGCAATTGTTCCTGATGAAACAAGAAGCATCGATTGTGGAGTGATTGTGGTGCAGGTGGCTTCGTGTATCAGGAAATCTATCGTTTACTTGGTATAATTGCTTGTAATACCAATTTTTAGCATCCTTTTACCAAATATTCGTAGATGCCAGCCGCCAAAAAACCAGAATAAATAGTTTGAGAACCTAAAGTCATAAAGATTACAGCGTTGGATCCGGAGTTCATTGGATCAGCTTTGAAGTGAACCCGCAGCTGCCCAAAAACAACTTCAAAAGGGGTAATCCCGAAGAAAACTGGTTGGTAATCACTCTACCAAAACCACTATTCGCGTAAACAACTAGGACCAACAACTCTTTCTGCTAGCAAAAGGATCGCGCGTTGGTTGGGAAAACTAATCGGATTCGAAATAGTCGTACAAGCCATTGTTATCAGTAACATCAACCCGTGTAATCCACCTATTACCTGTAAAAGGAACGTTGTACGTAAATGTATTTGACACCAAGGAGCCCGTTTGAACTTTGAAGTACCATTCAAATAAATAGTGTAAGAAGTTGTAGCGAGATTGGTTAATATTACCTCCATCACGCGCGATTTCCATAGTTCCGTCGCCTCCACCAAGTATTCACTGACTACATCTAAAAATCTTATCCGGAAGCTGCGGCGGATTCGAACTTGTACGCTAGCCGAAAAACAATTGTCCACATTTCAATAACTTCTATGATATAATTCCGGAACCAAACCACTAAAGTATAAGTTCCGGGGTTCCAGGAGTTGCAGGCTCCCCCATTAATCGTACTGATGCGTTCCAATAAGGCTGTGCCTGCGGTAGAAATAACACTGGGTGGTTTTTAAAAAGTTAAAAGGGAAGGGGGGGGAAGCACTATTAATTGCCGAATAGCAAAAATCTGTTACATCTTGAATAAGTCGTTGGACGGCTACGGAAGATTAAGGGTAAGGTATCGTTGTAATTACAACGTCTCAGAATCTCTCGCGTTTAAAGTGTTATAATTTCCTGCTAGAGTTAAATCCCAAAAAGTTCTATTACTTGTGGGAACCAACACTAGTTTCCTTAGGGAACAGTAAAGATACCTATTACCGCCCCAACCGCCTGTAGGATTCGCTTAGCTGATACCGCGGACCGAATAGCCGTGTTGCACAAGTTCATTGGCTACCACTGGGGTTTAAAAACAAATGCTTGCTTGCTGCTTCGTATTAACAAAGTCGCGGGTATCCTACAACCTGTATCCACATTCAGTAAACCGTAATCGTAGACGTACCACAACCCTCTTGCGATAAATCTTTACTTCGGCTATATTTGAAGCTGCAACTAAAAACAGGTTCGCTGTTGATTTGATAGTATTAGTTGTTCCAAAACCGTTATGACAAAAAGTTACCACTACCATCTGTAGGCAACCCGCACAAAAACTCCTTTATCCACCATCAGATAGCTCTAGCTCTAATAAGGCTTAGCACAACGGGAGTAAAAAACCTTTCATGTATTACACCCACAAACCGTTCACATCTTGTATTTCAAAAATGTAGGTGGTTGATGACTTAAGCCCGAAAAGGTATTTCTACAGCACCATTGTCAAAGGCACTAGGCTTATAATCCTATAGTTGCAAATGCTTGCACTGCCAGTTGCCACTAATTGCAAACACGGTTGTTCCAATGGGCACAATTAATATTACTTTTGAAACAAAAATCTTAAATTGGGGCGGATCTACGTTGATCAAATTAACCAATATTCGTAAGCTCTAGGCCACAAGACCCACTATGCATCTCTTATGATATGCGTATGTTCCAGGAGGTAATTGTAAAAAACGATGCGCTTGCAAAAAAAAAAAATTAACTCCGTCTTACACTATTACTGGAAAACCAGTACCTGAAACCTGCCTCCAGCAACCAGGGGGAAAAAGAAATACTTCCTCCCACCGTTTAACCTCCTGAAGCATTACAGTCTGATTTTGATAATTTACTTTACTGTCCAGTAAAACTGTTTGCTTCACTTAGTGACGTAAGTAACGCTTATGCAAAAATCATAAGTTTAACATGGAAAAAAAAAAAAAACCTAACCCTGTTCGTTACCTAACCCTTTCTAGTGTATGTATAGGTTCCATCAGTAGCCAAAAAGATATTCTAGTGCTTGTACCCAAGGGTCACTGCTATTTGTTCTATATGATAAGTTTATATATATCTCTCTCTTGTATATCATTGAAAATAATTTTTGCACCACCATTGGTACAGTGCCATTTATTCCCGTGATCTCTCTC
>Ga0163217_1006489_pt1 | contig 10520 bp, 9 predicted proteins | sample SynspAceP_FD_185933 | JGI IMG/M metagenome (GOLD analysis project Ga0163217, IMG submission 185933) | Saline lake microbial communities from Ace Lake in Antarctica - Synechococcus sp. Ace-P (PacBio error correction) | ecosystem: Environmental > Aquatic > Non-marine Saline and Alkaline > Saline ... | reverse complement strand
CCCCACCAGGGTGAGCAGGGTGGGTCTTGCCAGCATCCCGATGGGCCCGTGAGCAGCAACCACCTCGCCCGGCGTGGATGGAGAAGATCGACCGTCGCGAGAAGCCTGCGCGCGCATCTCCCCTTCGCGCATACCAATGACAAAGGCCACGAACCTCCACCGTCGCGCGGGGCTGGGATCCGTCGGATTGGATCCATTGGCCTGGGATCCATTCGCGTGAGTGGAGGAGGCCATGGCTGAAGGGTTGGGGGCCGCGATGGGTTCCCTGAAGCCTCTGGCCGATCAGGAAGATTCTCGGCTGGATCGGCCGTCGCGCCAGGCGGCGCATCGCCATTCGTGGCTGCAGCCCATGCACATCACCAGAAATCAGGACTGTACACCACCAACCGCTCGGGTGGTGTTCATCTCGACCGGCAATTTGGTGCGGCACGCACCAGGGCATAGAGCCCCTGCCCACGCCATAGGCCGGGCAAGATAGCCGAGCATCGCCAGCAGCAGGCCTTTCCCGGGGCCACCCACCCCCAGGCAGGGAACGGAGCGGATAACCCATCGCCATTCAAGGTTGGCGGTACTCCGGGCAGGTGGTCCCTGACGTCGCTGTAGAGGATCTCGATAGACGGATCACGCAGCCGACACAAAGCCCATGCCAGCGCCAAGGGTGAAGATGAAAACCGATCGCCGTGCTGCCTGCGCCAGTAGGCCTTCTCGGCTTCTTCGAATTTCGCTCTTGGTCAGCACCGACAACCGTCCTGGGGGCAGCAGGGCCTGCAAGCGCGCCTGCACGGCGACCGATCAGCCCCGGGGTCACCCGGATCAGGCCCACCTCGATGCTTCCCGGCGGCGGCGGGCCTCAGGGCGAGAAGGTTTTCGCGGCTGGTGCAACAGGTTGCCGGCGGCACCAAACGAGGGGCCCAGGCCCACCCAGCCCGGCCACCGCACCCGTTTGCCGTCCACCTTCGGTTTCAACGGTGCGGCCTTCGCGGAAACCACTCGCCCCACCGGACCGAAATCCTCCCTTGACTGCTCATCGAAGAGATCCCGGCCCGACTGGGTGAGCGCCTGAGGCCTTGATCTTTCAGCGTCCGGGTCGGAGAAACCAGCGGATTCGTTGGGCTAAAGCGATCGCCAAATCAGCGGGTGCTGCGTTCTAGGGGTGCGCCAGATCATCAGTTCCAGTTCACCGCGTTGATCCCCCTGCCACCTCGGAATCGGCGAGGCTCTGCACCAGCCGCCGCCTCGAAAGCCGACATGCTAGACCGGAAGCTGATCGTGCGCGGGCTGATCAGCACCAGATCGGCGTCGAACTCCTTGTGGATCGTGGGACGCTGGCATCGAACAGCCCCGTCGCGGAAGCCCAGCTGCCGATGCAACATCCAAAGATGCCGGCGAAGCTGCATGCCGCCAGCGCCACGCCAGCCCGCACCGGTTTGGCGCGTGAGCAGCAGCCAGGCCAGCGGAATCGCCCGCGGCCCGCCCAACCGCCCCAACAGCCCCGCCCGCTCACGGCAGAAAACGGGTGATCGTTTCATTCCCACCAGTTGCGCACCCCGGTTGGAATCCTCTGGATCGAGGCTCAGCCGCACTGTCCACCACCCGGCGTCGGCGCCGCCGGTGGGGTCCGTGGAGAGCACGTCCCGTTGACGACCTGGGGGCTGTTGCGGATTCACCTTGGGCGTTGAGGGTGACCGCTGAAAACCGCGTTACTTCAACTGGTGATTGTGGCCGGTTGACCCACCTGATTCACGGTTGATGTCACCTTTCATAAAACCTCAGCCACGCTTCCATCCGCGTTCGCCGGCGGCGAGCTCAAGGATGCCGCATCGCGCGGAGCCGTTGCGCCGGGACCCTGGCCTGCAGCCGCAGCACCGGTGCCGGCGATCGGGGCCTCAGCAAGGTGTTGACCAGATCGGCCTCCACCTTGACGAGCTCGTCGCGGGCTCCCGCAGGCTTCCCTGCACCGATCAAGCGCAGCCTCGCGGTTCTCCAGATCCGCGCGGCCGTCTAGCGCCTGCCTTGGCCAACTGGCGATAGCGGTTGATGTCACGCTCCGATCACCCACCAAAACTGGCGGCTGAGTTCTCAATGCGTGCGCAGCAACTGTTGTTCCGCCGCAACGGAGGGCCTTATTCAAAGCGGGCCACAGCTGGCGGCACAACCCGATCGCCTTCCTGCACCAGCAACGCGGTGATCCGGGGACTGCCGCCGATGCGGTGATCGGGCGGCGAGCTTGCGCACAATCTCCGCTGGCTCCAAGCCGCCGAGGGCCGAAACGGCTTCGGCTGAACCACCTGCGTGGGCAGCGCCGCCGCGCAGGCGGGGCCGATGGCTGGCCCAGCTTCCAGACCAGGGCCCCAGCGCCGCCGAGCACGCAGCAGCCCAACAAGCAGCGATCAGCCAGCGACGCTTGCCACCAGGCCCCAAGGCGAACGGCGCGGGCTCGGGTCGTCGAACAGGAGTTCCTCGATGTAACGGGTTCGCCCAGGTTGGGTGAAAACGCCTTCTCCGGAACCCGTCGTGTCTTGTCGTGGCGTTCTCTGTTGCTGGGCAATACAGAACAGCTTGCCCGGTGTGATAGCGATTCAGGCTAGCGGCGTGGCGTCTGGGGCTCTCGCTGCCTGCAATCGACGACCTTGCCCCGAGCCACGGCCAGGAGCCCCTTGGACCTCCTCGATGAAACCAGCCCTCATTCGGGGGGGTCACCGGACCGCATGAAGCGCACGAAAGGGGAGAAGATCGTGCCCCAGGGCCGGCAACAGCTTCGCCGCGGCTGGAGCTGAACGGGCTAGCGACCTGCAACGCCTCCAGGCCAAGTGACGATGCCGGCAGCCAGGGTGGCCACCGGTGGGCGAAAGATCGGCGATGGGGCGAGACACCGGCCGGGCCGACGACGATGTCGGCACCGAAACACCGTAGATCGAACGGGGATCCGGGAAAAACACGCAAGTGAAGCATTGCAGAACGCCACCGAAGCCCGGGCTTTTCGAGGTGAAGTTTCTGCGCAGGCCCCGCACTGCTTCAACTCGTGCGGATGAAACAACTTTCTTCCCATCGAGGGCTGCCGCTTGAATCGCTTCGAGGTCTTGGAGCCGATCGGCAGGGAGCTAAAACCCCGGCAGGCTGCTCCAGCTCTCGCGGACTTTGTCAGCCAGCGCAATCCACCAAGGGTGTGATGCTCCGGCGTGGGGAAGCTCGCGTTCTGGTCAATCGAACGCTGCTTCAGCCAGCCAGAATGCAGATCCTCCCATGCCTGCAGGTCTGCCTGCACAGTTCCCCACTTTGCCGCTTCCAGCCGAATCGCCCGAGATCTTCCCGGCGCCCCCACAGCTCCAACCTTTGCCCAACGGGCGTGCGTGTGGTGAGGCGTCGACCAGGAGCAGGCGCCGGTGGTCGTGCCTGGATTTCTGGTGTGCGGCAGGGAAAGCCGCACCGAAACAGCTGAGGAGTCGGGGATTCCGCCCACTTCCTGAGCACCCATGGTGTTCAAGGGGGAAGCGGCCAGCTCGCCGCCGGTGAATTCGATCGGCGCATCGAGCCCTCGGTGGGCAGCAGCAACGCCGCCACCGGCTCGGACGATGTGCACTATCACGTTCTGCTGATCCACCGAAGCGGGCCCCACGAAAGCCCTCGACCTGCTGCTGGATCTGGTGCTGATCCCCGCCTCCATGCCGACGGACTTCGCCATGGGAGGAAGCAGTGGTTGCTGGAGGGGAATGGCCCAAGAGCGAAAGCACCACCTGAAGAGGTGGCGTTTCAGCGGCCTGCTGGCCCTGGCCTGTCCCGCGCCATCTCCTATGGCCGTCCGATCCTCGGCGACCGCCAGGGCCCTGCTCGACATGACCCGCAACGGATGGCCCCAATTCCATCGGCGGCGCTACCGGGCCGAGAACTGCAGCCTGGCGATGGCCGGCGGTCGGGGGCGCGGAGCTGGAGCGCCATGTGCCGCCAGTGCTTGTCACTACTGCCCGCCGCCAACATCTATCGGGAAGCCGGGCGGTTGCACCTTCCAAGCCTTGCACCTGCAAAGCGGCCGCCACGACCTGCGTCTACCACGGCTTGAGGCTGCCCGCCTGTGAGGTCTGGGAGTTCCGGCTGCATCCGATCTCGAACGCCATTGGCCGGCGGCCGACCTAGCCTCACCACCCTGCTGGCTGAGCGGCAAGCGCAGTCGGCTGGTGGCAACGCTGCGGGAAAAGAACCTCAAGGATCGTCGAGAGCATCGAACCTGGATCTCAACGTCCTGCGAGGCCGGCAGCCTTGGCATGCTCGAAGCCGTCTTTGAGGCGGAGCCAGGGCGGACCAGGTGAAGGCGAGATCGCCAAGGTGCTGCCGTGAGCTCCGCCGGATCAGCCCCCACCGAGCAGGACACTGAGACGCGCGCGCGCGCCTGGTTTTCCAACGGTTATCGCTTCGGCCTGGAATCGGCCTCCTCGGTGGCTGGGCCTGACGGCCACCAGGGCCTCTGGGGGCGGGCTGACTCCGCTGAACCATCGCACTTGAGCTACTCGCCGGCTTGCGAGCGTGGAGCGGCTCAAGGAGCAGATGCTGGCCGCGACTGGAATTCCCGACCTGGCCCGCCGTCTGCTTGTCTTGCCGGCATGAGCCATGCCCCCACCCCCCGCTGGCCGGCAGCCGGGAGCTCACCGCTGAAAGGCGGCTGGCCCGGCTGGGTGATTCAAAGGCCCGGCCCGGCGATCGTGTCCGTCAAGCTCCTGATCCGGGGCGGCAGCGTCTGGAGGGGACCCCGCCGGAACAACGGCGGGCGCGGCCCAAGTGCTGCCGGGACTGCTCAGCCGGGGCTGGCTGGTGACCTCAGTGTGGTGACCCGGCCGATCTGGTTGAAAGGTTCTGGGCGATGAGCTGCGCTGCGAGGGCGTCGGAAGACGGCCTGCTGATCAGCCTCAAGTGCGCCAGTGCCGACAGGCCCGGCCCTGCTGCCCCTCTGCAGGACGATGGTGCGCAACCCCTGGCGGCCAACGACCAGATCAGCCTTGGAGCGCCAGCTCAAACCTCCAGGCCTCAATCCCAGCGGAGGACCCTTCCAGCAGGCCGCATATCTGCTGCGCCACCGCAGCCTCTATGGCGACGGTCCCTATGGCCATGACCCCCTCGGGGTGGACCAGAATTTGGCCGCCCTGGCGACCCCAGTGCTGGGGAGGCCGCCGACCAACTAAAACGGCGCCAGGGAGCGGTGCTGTGATTCGCCTGTCAAGCCGGCCGAACCCAGCGCGGCCCCTTCTCGAGCCCGCGGAGATGGCTGGCCCACCACTGCTCCGGGCGATGGCACCCGGGCCTGCCGGGCGCAAGCGTCGCCTCCCTGGCCTGTGAGGCCCAGGACACCGAAGCAGTTTGGTTGCTTGATGCTGGGAGCCGTCACGTTCGCTCGCGAATTCCCCGCTCACTTGCGCCCTGCCGGCTTGCTCCAGTGCCATTCTGGGCATCGGCATGCGAGTCCGCCTGGTCGTTCCCTGCGCGATAGAGCAGGGCCTGGCCTACGACGTTCGGGCGTTCACCTAGCCGGCGCGACGCGGCGGGGCCCCTTTTGTCTTCCATCTCTCCAGCTCGGCGGAGCGAGGCCCGCTGAAAGCCACCAGTCAGTTGCTGCAGGCAATTGGCAACGGCTGCTGGATCAACCGCTGAGCGACCACGAATGGCAGCTGGCTCTGGCCAAATTAACCGGGTCTGCGTTCGCCGCGGCCGGTTTTCAGACCTGCGTCAGATTGCCGATCGCCCAAGTTATGGTGCTGGGGTCACGGTTCTGGAGGGGACCCTACCCGGATGAGGCCAGGTCGCCGCGCCGAGAAGCTGACCCCAGGCGATCTTCTGGACCTGCGCCCGCAGCCTGCTGGCTGGGCCCAGCCTCAGTTCTCTGTGGTTTCAACTTCGGGCCCTTCTCAGCCGCCCGAGGGCGTCTATGGTCCGCTCATCCGCTGAGCTCTTCGTCTCGGCGACGCTGAGCTGATCGGCCCGCAGCAGGAAGGCTGCCGCGGCGGACAGGCGAAACGCGCCCAGCTCGGTGCCCGACCTTGAGGGCCGTCACCTGGCACGATCTTCCACCGACATCCACCAGTCGGGAGGCCGCGAGCATCGGCCTGAATCGGCGGTTTTTGACAGTAAGTCGGAGCAAGCTTCAAAACGCACCCTGGCGCCGATGCTCAGGGGGTTGGGGTGCTCAGATCCGCAGAAAAGCCCCATCATCAAAAAAAACGCTCCGTGGACTCGTCCACTACAGGTCAGGATGGAGAGAACCATTATCTCTGCCACCGTGTGCGGGCCTTAAGCCAAACTGGAGCGGCCGCCGTTGTCGGATTGCTGCCTGATCATCAGTGGAGGTCTGAGTTCAGACCTTCATTCGCTGCCAAGGCCTCCAGGGTGGCGTCATCTTTCAAGGAATTGCCCGTCACCGCCCAGGTTGCCAAGCCCTGCTGGCTCCACTTGCCCGGTCTGCGGCCCACGGCCCGCCCTGCTGGCAGCGTGGCCTACCTCAGCCTTTGGGCTGCTTTGATGCCGGTCTTTTCAAGCGCGTGGCGCCTGGCTATCTGCTGGGATCCAGGCTCGGCGTAATCTGGCTGGCTTCGATTCCAGCGGGCTTTTGGCTGACCGGCCGCCTCGCCCGCCAGGAGGGGATGGGCGATCTGTTGCGCCTTTGCTGGGGGGGCGCCCTGATGGGCCTTGCTGGTGATTCAAGCCTCTGGCATCGCCAACCTGCTGATCGTGGGCGGGCCGGCCGCTTGGTGGTGGACAGCCTGTGCGATCTGCTGATCGGCTACAGCTCGGACCACTCCGTGCCCGGCACTGCTCTGCTGTGCCGTGCCGTGCTGGACCCGGTGCCCTTGCCCAAACTCCTTTCTTGGTTCGGAAATCATGAAAGCCAGCTATTCCCGTTGATGAACAAGCCATCCCTAATTGACAGCCAGCCCCAACCGAGCCGCCGACGCATCGCCGGGCTGGCGGCCGTGGTCGTTTGCTGCTGCTTCGATCAGCTCAGCAAGCTCTTGGGCCGTCGGACGCGCTCAGTGAGGCGCGTCCCCAGAGACTTCATCCCGGGGTGTTGCGCCTGCGCGTTGTTGTTCAACACCGGCGCCGGCCTTCAGGCCGGTTCAGGCCAGGCCACCGCATCGCGGCTGAAGGGCTGGATCAGCTTTGTGGTGGCGGTTCGGCCTGGTTGATCTGGATCCAACGCCAGAAGTGCCCTGCGGCGCTGGCAAGGCGGCTGGGAGGTGGGGCTGCCTGCTGGGCGGCGCCCTGGGCCAATGGCCTCGAGTCGCTGGGCGGACTGGGCGGGGTGGTGGATTTTCTCGATCTGGTGCCGATACCGCGTTCCCGGTGTTCAACCTGCCGATGTGGCATCAACCTGCCGGTGCTCTTCCTGGCCCTCGATTTCTGGAGGGCCAGCCGCCGTTGCTGGGCGTTGAGAGGTTGAAACAAGGGCCTGCCAGCGGCGGCCCCGCCGAGCGAGCCTTGTCTCGACGTGCTTCCCAGCCGGGCCGGGCCAGCGCCGCGATCAGCCTTCAACGGCGCCTCTACCGCATCGGCCGCGAACAGCCAGGGGGGGCTGGAGATCCGCATCGATCACCCGGCGGTGAGGCAAGCGCCACGCCCTGCTTGAGCAAATGGTCGCGAGCAGTGGACTGGCTGATGTCCGGGTTGACCGACAGCTCCACCAATGCCTCTACTGGGCAGGGCCGGCCCAATCCGCGCCAACTGCGCTGCGCGACGGTGATGCGCCTGCGTTTTGGGCCCCCCCCGAGCCGGGCCTGCCCGGAGCTGGTTTTCCAGAGGCCGATCAAGGCCGCCGCCCGCTGCGACTCGCGGCGAGCGCCAGCCTGGCGGCCGCGCCGCCGCCATTCCCGGCCGGGTCGCCTGCTGGCGCTCTCCCTGCTGCGGGTGCCGCCGTGCGCGGCAGGCCTGGCCGCCCAGTGCGCGGCCCGCTGGCCCTCTACGACCGGCAGAAACCGCCCGCTCAGATTTCCCCTGAATCCAAGCGAACACCGCGAAAATAACAAGACCCTGAGCGCGCTTAAATCGAGCGTGCTGGTGGAGGCCTTGCTGGCCAGTGAGCGACAGTCGCTTCTCGGTGGCATCCCGGCGTCACCCGATTCGGGACGGCCCGGCCCTGGTTCACCAACGTGCTGGGCGGCAGGGTGCTGGAGGGGGGGCAGCACGCTTACCCAGCAGCTGGCCCGCAGCCTTTATCCAACAGGTGGGCCAGGGAGAGACCCCTGCGTGCGGCAAATGGCGGAAATTGCTCGTGGCCCTGCAGCTGGAGGCGCGTTTCAGCAAGGCCAGGACCTCGCTGCCTGAGTTATCTCAACCGGTTCTATCTGCGGGGTGGGCTGGGGCTTCGAAAATGCCGCCCGCTCGTTTTTTTGAAAAGCCTGGCCGCCCAAGCTCAGTTTGGAGGAGGGCGCGCCTGCTGGTGGGCCCGGCTGCCTTTCTCCAACCGGCAACGATCCCCTGCAGCAACCCCCATGGCCGCGCTCAAAGCCCGCTAATGGGGTGTTGCTGAAAATGGCTGATACGGGGCGCATCAGCGCCGACCGTTGCCCGCCAGCCGGCGCCAAGCCGTTCAGCTCGGGGCCAACGCACCCTGCCGGCCGGCCGCCAGCCGACCCGGCGCCCTTCTAACGAATCAGGTGCGCGCCGACCTGGAGGGATCTGCTGGTGAAGCCGAATGTGGCCGCCCGAAGGCCAACTTCCCTGGTCGAAAACCCCATCTCGACCCCGCGCTGCAGCAGTGTGGAACAACGTTTGCGGCGCAGGCCTCGACTCCCGGCGCCCCGGCCGGCGTTTCGACGAGGGGCGGTGGTGTGCTACGCATTCGCGGCAGCGGCGGGTGCTGGCGATCGCCGGCGCCGCGACTACCGGCCGCAAGCCAGTTCAAAAACCGGGCCAGGCATGGCTCTGCGCCAGCCGGGTAGCACCTTCAAACTTGTTCACCTACCCTGGCCGCCACTGCAGAAAGGCCAGGCGCCCGCAGCGGCATTCGCTGCGATGCCCTCACCTGGGCAGGTCAGACATTCACCAGTCCTGCCGGGGCAAACCTTCAGCCTTGTCGGCCAGCCTTCGCCGGTCAGCAGCAAACACCGCCGCCTTACGCCGGCCCAGGCAGGTGGGGGCTCGAAAAGGCTGAAGGCAGATGCGCCGAAGACCTGGGCATCCGCACCGCCGCTTGAGGCGGTTCCCGGCCCTGGCGCCTCGGTCAGAGCGAGCGTGCGCTTGATCGAGCTTCACCGCCGCCCTACGGGGCCAGTCGCCAAGTGGCGGAAATCTGCGCATGCCCCCAGCACAATCCGCCGCCTCACCGAACGGCCGAAAAACCTGCGGCGGCTCGAGAGGTGCCCGCTTGCCTTGAGCGCGCAGGAGGCCCCTGAATCGGGTGATCAGCCCGGCCAGGCCCCGTGCTCAAACCCGAGCATGCCAAGCAGATGCAGGGTTGCTGCGCAGCGTTCGTAGGCGCGGGGCACCCGGCGGCCGGCGCCCCCTCGGCGGGAGGAGGCGGCAAGACCGGCACCACCAAACGAAGGAGCGCGATCTGGTCTATGTGTGGCTTATGCAGCCCAGGCGCCACTGGTGATGGGCATCTGGCATGGGCAATGATCAGAAACAAAGCCCCCACCGCGGCTCCAGCCGCCGTGAGCTTGCCGCGCTATGGAGCGACATCATCCGGCGCCTCGGCCCGGGTGCCGGCTAGCGCGTTGAAGGCAGGCGGCCGGACCCTGACTGCGGGCGCTTGCGTCCCCCCCCTTTTGGGGCCTGTGCGTCGGAGCCGCCCTGCTGAGCAGTGGTGGCTCCTCCCTGCTGCTGCAGGCCCCAGTCAACCACCTTGCTCTGGCAGCTCAACGCTCCTGCTGCCCGCCTTGCGCTGTCGGGTCCGGTGCTGCTGCTGATCATCGGCGAGCTGGCGCGCCTGCTGGCCCTTGCGGCTGGCCTGGCCGTGGCTTGCTGGCCTGGCGCGGGCCGCGCCGCCGGAAGCGTGTCTCCCAAAGCGCATACGTGAACCGCTCCGCCAAGCCGCCAGGAGGCGCGAGCGCAACCTTGCAGGCCATCGACAGATGCTGGAGCGCGTCCCGCGACGACGTCGCCCAAGAAAAAGTCCGGCGCAGGAACGGGAGCAGGGTGGAAGCCGGACCTGCCCGCGGCGACCCTGGCTGGGCTGGTGCTGTTCGGCCGGCAGGCTCATCCGGCAAGGACCTTCCTTGATCCGCGCCCTGCCTCAACGAAGTGGTGGGGGAGGTGGGGGCGCCGATGGCCTCAAACGGCCGATTGCCCACAGGCTACCAGCTTGCGGCTGAAGGGTCTGCGCCGACGGGCGCAACTTGGTGGGTCACGCCGGGCATTCGTCGAAGCCAGGCGCAGATGGCGCCAACGCGAAAACCAATGCCGCCAGCGGGGCACGCCCGGGCCGAACCCTAGCTGATCCATGGTGGTTGGACGGGGATTCTTGCGGGCACGGAAAACGGGAGGGTTGTTCGAGGCCTCTGCCACGGTTCCCCGCGATGGGCACGGCCCGGGTCTTGAAT
>Ga0163217_1093555_pt1 | contig 10521 bp, 16 predicted proteins | sample SynspAceP_FD_185933 | JGI IMG/M metagenome (GOLD analysis project Ga0163217, IMG submission 185933) | Saline lake microbial communities from Ace Lake in Antarctica - Synechococcus sp. Ace-P (PacBio error correction) | ecosystem: Environmental > Aquatic > Non-marine Saline and Alkaline > Saline ... | reverse complement strand
GCACCTCGAGGGCGGACCCTGGCGTTCTCGTGCTGCCGGAAGCTGCCGAGGCGGTTACTCGAAGACGGCGCGTTTTGGAAAGGTGTGGTGACGGTCGGGGCCTGCGCGGTACGAGGCACTGCGTGGCCGCAAGCGTCGCCACAGCAGCAACGAAGATTGAGACCCGGCGCATCTGAGACAATGGCTGGTGTTGGTTGGTTGCGCGGACCCGGTTGGTGTTGGGGTTCGGCACGAACGAGTTCACGGCGACTGCGTTGGTTCGAGCGATGAAAGGCTTGAACGCCACGAATCGAACACGAAAGCGGAAAGAGGGCCTCCACGCGTGTTTTAGAAAACGCACAAACGGGAGCGCGGCGAATCATCAAGGAACTGCCAACGCGATGGTGGGTTGTGTTGATTGTCCCGAGTTTTTGCTTTGCTCTCGATCCAGGGCAGCACGATGCGCGTCACGGGCGCAAGGCAGCGACGAAAACTGCCAAAATCGTGTCGGGCGGAAACAACCGCCTTCGCTCGGCGCAAATTCGGGATCGGATGGAGGCCGTAGAGTCGCTGCGCGGCCAACGGAGGCGCGCACTTGAGCACGGCTTGAATTCGGCTGGGGCACGCCTGTCCTTGCCAGCGCCATTGCGCTGGCGCCCGGGGCGCCAAGGCTCGGATGTGCCCCCCCTTCTTGAGGATTTTCCTTTTTTTTTCTTTTTTTTTTTTTTTTTTTTTTTTTTTTTTTTTCTTTTTTTTTTTTATTTTTTTTTTTTTTTTTTTTTTTTTTTTTTTTTTTTTTTTTTTTTTTTTTTTTTTTTTTTATTTTTTTTTTTTTTTTTTTTTTTTTTTTTTCGTACCTGACGCGCAGCATATAAGCAAAAACCCCGGCAACGCACGCGCCGTGCCCCCTTTTTGGGGGGGTAGGGGGGAATAGCCGGAAATGCGGAGCAGTCACAGTTGTCGGTCGTAAAGCACCTGTCGCAGGCGGGGCGGAGTCAACTGGGCGGGTCGGAGCTTAAAAGCGAACGGGGGGCTGCTGGGAAGAGGCGTGGGGGTGGAGCATCTCGATCGATCGGCGCGGCGGCGAAAAAGAAACGGCGGCCGTGAGACGGAGACCCCGATTAGGGAGATAGAGGGTGGCGCTTGGCAAGGGAGGATTCTGGCTCGACAGCGAAACGACGGGAGCGACAAACTCCGCGCGCTCATCAAGGCGGCCCAATGGACAGCCGATCAATCGCGCTTCGGCAGGGCAGCGCGGGACGGCAGTCGGCCGCGGAACCGCGGCGCCGGCGGGTTCATAATTCGGCATCAGGTGCCGGGGGGAGCGGGTAGGTGGTTCGTTTCTGGCTCGCCAGACGGTTCGGTTGTATCGGTGGCGTGGGGGGGGCGGTGGGAGGAGGCAGCTCTCGGGGAAAGCCAAACAAAAATCAGACCGAATCGTAATTGGCCGAACGTCCACGGCGCAAACGCGCGGTCACGCCAAAGGCGAGGCCGGCAACGGTCGCGAGCGACCGCTTGCAATCGCAACGGGGGATGCCTTTCAACGCGAAAGAGCGGTCCGATTGGGTCCGGGAAAGGGGCTTGCCGAGGAGTAGCCGGGCCGGCCGGTCGAGCCATCGCGCTCACTGCGGCGCCGGTCCACTCAACGTCTTCGCTCGACGCGACGCGTACACGCTCTGCGTCGCGTCAAGCCACGTTTCGCGTCGTCGCCGTCGCCAGTCGGCCTGCTCGCGTCTCCGCCTGCACCCCGGCGTCGGGACGACACGCTGAAATCGATGATCAGCGATCCGAGCGTTCATGTTGGCGATGACCACAACGCCGGGTCCACGCCCAGGCAGGAGCCCAGGTCCGTGTTCCGGCAGCCTCGAAAAGCGCGCGGGAGGGCCGCCGCACCCTCGAGCAGGGACGCGGAAGGAGGTTCTGAGATGCGCACGCGCGCGGATGATGCGTCGCGGCGCGTTTCGGGGGCAGCACGGTTTACGGACCCCGGCGGCGGGCGGCTACACGACCTTCGGGCGAGTGGGTTCACGAACAACGCCCGCTTCCCGTCGTTTCAGCGCCGCCCCGTCGTCGACGCGAGCTGTGCGGTTCGCGGAACAGAGCGCTGCCGTTCGCGGCGGTGGCGCAGCCGGCGTTTACCAGGAGGGCCGACGGAGACGCCCGCGAGTAGTGACACGGTGAACTCGACAACCAAGTGCGCGCGGCGTCGCGGCGGCGATGCTTGTGGACGCGCACATGACGCGTTCCGTTGCGGACGCCCAGGCAGAAACACCCCCCCCCACAAAAAAACAAAAAAAAAACCAATACACGCCAGGTCCGCGCCCATCGCAGCGGAAATTAGCCGCGCTTGCGAGTCGCTCGTCGCCAGCAGCTGGTGAACAAGTTGCGTTGACGAAAGCTTTCGCGACGAGGGCTGGGTAAACGCTCCACGGGAAGGGGCGGGGGGCGCGGGGGCGGTCGAGAAGGCCCCGGTCGCGCCCCCGACGGTCCGACGGTCGAACCGTGCCACGAGAGAAGCACATCGCCCGAGTGGGTGCACGCGTGCCCGGCAGTCGCGCGACGCGGGCATTCGTGGAGGTCGACCTCAGACCCGCTGCAGCGCACCTCTGATGAACACAATCAGCTTGTGACGCCGTCCTTTGCTCCGCCGAAAGGGCCGCGTTGCGGGTCGCAACAGAGGCGTTGGACGCGGTGGTGAATCCGACGAGCGGCAGGCGACGACGCATCGACGATGCCGAAGGCGTTCGTCGCACACCGGTGCCCCACGCGTGTTGAGTTGCGCCCACGCGCCACTCGAGGGCGGCCGTGCGTCGTGACCCGCCGGGCACAAGCGGTAACTCGTAGGGCGGACAACAGCCCGACCAAAACAATCCCCAGAAAGCACGGGCGAGCGCAGTGGTGGCTGCGGTTGGAAGCTGCTTGCTGTCGCAGTCGAGCACGATGTCCTCCGAGTGCCCGCAGTTGTTGCCGTTCGGTCGCGCGGGCGCACAAGCGTCGAGGCGCGCCTCGGAGCCCGCCCGCACCGCAGGTCGTCCATGTAGATGGGTGGGGAAGCCACTGCCGACTGTGAGAGCCAGCCGCACGGTACGACGCGGTAAGTGGCGCAAACCCAAGCGAGCCGGCACCGCGACGCGGCGTTTACCCCGCGAAGTAGTCGCCGCACACGGTTGCCCCACGACTTGCGTCGTCAGGCTCCACCGCGGCGGACCTCGAGGCGGCCGTGGTTGGTACGCGGTCCCGCCGAACGAGCGGTACTCGAAAGACGGTGCTGACACGACGCTGCCGGGGGGAGCGGGCGTCGGAGCCGGCGCGCTGGAGCGGCGCCGCACGTGACGAAAAACTCTTCGTAATGGGTGCAGTCCATTGCACCCACGCGCGCTGGCACGGCGAGGCGCGTCTCGAGGCCGAGGGCAGGCGAGATTGGTCCATGTAGATGGCTGCGACGAGGAAGACGACCTCCCGCGTGTAACGGTGCGACGGACACAATGGCCCGTGGGGAAACCCGAACCGACTTTGCATGCGGACCGCCAGCATCGACGGAGGCTGGAATGAAGGTCGTTTGCACCACGGTGCCCCAGGCGCCGTAGTGTCGTTCACCGGGCGCACCCTCGACGCGGCCACTGGTGTTGGAGGTGCCTAGAAAGGCGGTACTCGAGACGGTGCCCGGAGGGGGCGCACGCCGGTCACGACGGGGGGCGCCTGCGCGGGAGATGGCGACGGCGACGCCGCAGCCGAGGGTAAATGTCCTCGGAAGTGGCCGCAGTTCGGACGTCGTCGCGTTCGCGCGGTGCACTTGTCGAGGCCGCGTTCTCGTTGCCGAGGCAGCCGCAAAGGTTGCCCATGTAGATGGGCTCGACCGCGAGCCCTGCTCCGCGAAGGCAGTGGTGCGGTAGTTGGCGGTGGTGGAGTCGGGGAAGCGAGCGACCACGCACGCGATATGGGCCTCGACGGAGGCGAAGACATCGTTGCACACGGTTGCCCCGAGGCGGGACGTGGTGTTGGCCGGGCGCCACCTCGAGGCGGCCCTGCGTTGTGCTGCCGGAATCTGCGAGCGGTTACTCGAAGACGGTTGTGCGCAGTGACAGTTTGCGGCTTTGCGCGGTTGACGATGCACTTGCGCGGGCACGAGCGGTCGCGACGACGGAGCGGCAAAAATAGAGCACCGGCGATCGCGGGGCGGGACCGGATCCGGGAAGATGGGGTTGGGTGGTGGTGGTGTCGGAAGGGAGAACTTGACGCGATTGCAATGGAGGAAAATCCAGGGGGAAAGGGCAGGGTCGAGTGGAAGTTTGACACACGCGATTTGTTTTGACGTGTGTTGTGTGTGGTTCGAGATTGCACGACGTTGGAACTGGTTGCGGCAGCAGGTTGAGAGGGAGTTCGGCTCGTTCGAGTGATACGAGCTTGAAACGGCAACGAGGGAAAACGAAAAGGGGGTCTCCTACAGCTGTGAGCAAAATTCGGCGGAGTCCACGATGGTGTGAGCGTCCGCTTCCGATTGGCAATCGGCGGTACGAGAGTGCCTGGATGTCTTCGAATGAGAAAATGATGATGTCTGCGCGCTTGCTTTCCGTTACGTATCCATCTTTCAGATCGTCTTAAAGGCCGTGTTGCGTACCATCGCGACGGCGGACGATCCAAACCGTTTTCGTTGCGGCCGGGCGCACCTCGTGGCACGTTGCTCGGCCGGCCAGTAGGAATTCAAAAACCGCACCGGGAAGGCGTGTGGTTCTTCCTAAGAAGCTTGAGTCCCAACAACGGCAAATCATTACAGTAGTGTAGTGATTTTCGTTAAAGAGTGGGCCATTGGGGGCCAGAACGATCCCACAACCATCGCGCCGTGAGATCATTTGACGCCACGGGTCACGTGCAAGGCCATTGCCCCCGGGCGATAAAAGCGGAGAGTCGAAGCGTTCGGGTGTGTCGCCGATGAGGACTTGCCGCGACCGGTTGGGCGTCGCAGCAAGACCAACCACTCGACTGGCAATGCTGGGAGGGAGAGAGAATCGTCACGGTTGGCCACGGGCGGGCGTTCGACGAAGTGCTCTTCAGCTTCGCCAGCTCGCGGTTGGTCGCGGTTTGCCAGTTCTGCGTCGCGCTGTGCGGCGTAGCGCTCTCGAGGGCGGGGCATGCTTCGGCGAGTTGCTCTGAGCTGCGTTGAAGTCGCGCGGAGCTCTTGCGATGCGGTCCATGAAATACGACGCCTATCTCGGAGAGGTCGATGTCGCCGTTGGAGTTCGCCCGGTACGAAGTACGTGGTGGGCGGCAACGGCCGAAGACGACCGATTCGGAGGGGAAGTCGCTCGCCTACTCGAATGCGCGGTGGCTCGTCGGGGCCGGGGCCGGGGACGCGGGAGACGTGCTTGAAAGCCTCTGTGCACCGAACGCGACGGACCATTGTCGTCCTCGGGGAACGCGAGGATGAGGCGCGGATGACATGCAGGTCCTTGAGCGCCTGAGCGAGCTCCGGCGTCGTGGGCAGGGCCTCACCTTGGGCCGCACTTCGTGTCGTCGCGGGCTGACGCTTGCGAAGGCGAAGGCGGAAAGCGGTTTGCGGAGGAAGAGGAAGTCGAAAACACGGAGAGGGGGCTCTGGTGCTTGTCCATGATGGCTCGAAGTCGTCATCAAACTGCCGCTTGACGCTGGTTGGCGACGTGGCTCGGATTCTTGTCCTTGATGCGGAGGACAAGGCATGTGCCACAGTGCTCGGTGCGAAAGGAGAGAAGCCTCGTATTCGGACTGTGGATGGCGCAAAGCGGGATTTGTCGGTATCGCGTCGTGCTTGTGGCCGATTGCTTTCTGCAGGCGGTCCTCGAGGTCTGCGGCGATGTCGAGGAAGCGCTTGGAACGCCTGGCGGAAGCCCGAAGTCACCTCGCTGACGAAGCGTCTGGTTGTTCGTTCGAGCCGCGGTGCGTTCGCGCGGGGAAACGCGGCCTGAGACGTCCTGATCAAGCTGTTTTGTAACGCCTGGCCGTGCTTCTCCTTCCACTCAGGCGGACGGTGGGCCCGTTGGCGTTCGGCGCGGCGTCTGCGCCTGAAGAAATAAATGGCGCAAGCGCAGCGTCAAACCCCAATAAAGTAACAGAAACTTTTTTTAGGCGTTTTTCGGCATCGGAGGGATTGCCCCCCCTACGCGCTCGGCCGCGCCAGGCGCCCTTCGCACGCGGCGGCAGCTCAAACGCGTGCAGTTGAGCCGCCACCGCCACCATTTCAGGGGACGGCCACAGCGGGTTGTTGACCACGAGGTACAACGATGTCGCTGCTCGGGTTGGGGCCGGCAACGGATGTCGCGCGCGCTGAAATTGTCAAGGGTGACCACGAAAGCACACGTGGCTTGCGGCGTACCCAGCGGGCGGCTTGTTTCCAGTTCCTCTGTGAATTGCTTCCGCCAGGGCCGTTGTGCCTGCCCTGGCGCCGGGCAGCGATCAAGCCTCGCACATGATCGTGGCCCGCGAGCCCGTCCCGTGGAACGCGATCCCGCGTGTGGCCAGCGCGGGGGGTCCTAGCGCCTCGATCATCGTCCGGCCGCACGCCGCGCACCCGCGCTCGAAGCGGCGAAGACGGTGGATCGGCGCGAGGCACGCCCGGTCGCGACGCCTTGCAGCCCGGCGGGGAATCTGGTTGCGCGAGTTCGCACGAGGCGCACATGCCCAGCTGCACCAAAACGGAGCTCGGATGTTCGACGGCCGCGGCACGCCACGACCACCCCGGCGTCTCCGGTCTGGGCTAGCAGGTTTGCGATTGGGTTCGGTTCACACGGTTTCCGGAAAGGAAAGCGGGGAGTTTCCAATTTTTCCTTCTGGGTTGGCTTTGAAACTTAAGCTGGTCCAGGGCCGGGCGTTCACCTGGCACCCAGACTAGGGTCGCAGCTCTCACACCATCGTCGCACACTGCATCGCTCACTTTCCCCCGCGTAGTTGGCGAACTCAAGTATCATTGCTATTTCTACGTTTTAGGCCAGGTTCGAACTCGAACACGAACGAGGGGGGGTGGCCCTTGGTCTGCGTTGTTGCCACGCTGGACATGGCACGGATGGTTGCTGGCGTTTTGAATCCGAGGGGCGTCATGCGCGGCTGCATCGAGAGGGTGTGTTATCAAAAACGCACAATCCGTGTGGCGCTTTTGCCGATTTTGCGCCTGCAGCGCACACCAAACGGGCGCACCTCGAGGCGCCCCACGTCACGTTCACACGTCGTGTGTTGCCCTTCGGCGCAAGGCGCGTATTCGACGATGGCCTGGCACCTGGGGACCCTTGGTCGGCGGGAATCGTCGAGTTTGGGAGCGGCGAGCGGGAGTGGCACGGGACCCGTGGCATCGGGCGCGCAGAAGGCGTCGGTCGCAGTGCCCACACACTGGGACTTGTGTGGTGTGCGGCTGCGCACAGCCCTCAAGCGACGGCTGTGAGCGCCAGCGAGGCGGTTACTCGACGCGGCAGTCTGGGTTGGCAGCGCCGATGCGACGGGAGCACGGCCACGGCATCACGGGCGGCAAACGTCCCGCACGTTCGGTGGCGAAACAGACCCGCGCATTTGGGGATGCTGATGTGTGGTGTGGTGTGTTTTGGTTGGATGCGGCGACATTCGGTAACGGAGGGGAAAGCGCCCACGCGGAGACAGAAACAGTCGAATGCGGAAAGTAGCGCCCGCAACTTCGCACGCTTCCTCGGGGATTGCTCAACCTCGTATCAAATACCGTGCTCGCGCGTAATGTATGTTCCTGCAAGCGGGTTAAGGTCTGGCGTACATTTCCGAGTGTTTCGAAGTGATTGTAAGCGCAGTGACTGTTTTATGGCAAGTGGGTTGATGTGGCCGTGGTTGATACACGTGCCGACCCAAAAAGGGGGGGCACGATGGAGCACGTAGCCTCCTACACGACGGAACCCCTGCCGCGAGCGCAAAACGAGTTGGCAAAATGGCATGTGTGATGCATCGATTCACTTTGAGTGGGCGTAAGAGTGGGCCACCGGTGGGTTGGTGGAACGTCAGTGCGCGTGCCTATCGCAGCGCGTGATGATGGCATCGCCACAAGTCACATGCAAGGGGGGACGTTGGGGCAATTCCACCGGATTATCTGAATCGTTCGGGTGTGTGCGCGGCGCAGTACAGCAACCACTTACGTGCTCGCGCGCCAGGCGCCCCTTCGCACGCGGCGCAGCTCAACGCGTGCGGCAGCCGCCGGCTGCCGCCGCCGCCATGCAAGGGTATCCCGACGAAGCGGCAGGGCAATACGTGCGCTGCGGTCGGCGTTTTGTCGACGACGAACCACGATTGCGTTACTGCCCGTTGCGGGCGGCGACGCAGGGGCCTTCTTGGCGATGAGGAGCGTGACAATTCACCGCCGCAAGTCGCCTGAGAGGAGGCGCGGTTCTTGGCTGCGGCGTACCAGGCCGCGGTGGCCCCATCCTTCCGCGAAGTACTCGCCAGGGCGCTGCCGCCTGGCCGTTCGCACCGCGCCGGGCCAGGGTCCGAAAGCCCCCGCACATGATCGTGGCCGCCGGAGCCCGTCCCGAGGAAACGCCGATCCGCGTGTGGCCCAGCGCGGGGGTCCAGCGGCCCTCCGGGTCATCGTCAGGGCCGCACGCGCGAGCCCGCGCTCGAAGCGGCCAAGACCATGGATCCGCGCGAGGCACGCCCGTCGCGACGCCTTGCAGCCCGGCTGGGGATCTGGTGCGCGAGTCTCACCGAGGGCGCACATGCCCAGCTGCACCAAGACGGAAGGCTCGGTGTCGGACGGCGGCACCGCCACGACCACCCCGGGCTCCGGGGGCTGGGCCATCAGATCGGACGAGCGACGGCCTGCAGTCTTCGAGCGTAGCCTCTGCAGTTAGTGCAGCGGCGACGCTGCGTTGTCAAGCGCGGCCATCAAAGTTCGGTAAACCCTTTTCTCAGTGGCAGCAAGGCGTGCCACTGATTCGAGCCGCCCAAACTCGCGACAACCTTCGCGGCTCCTCCATCTTCACAGCGATTTTTGCCAGTTGCGTTCAGATCTTCGGCTGACCGGCGCGACCGCTGCCAGTGTGTCGGAAAGATTCAGCCAATCGGCGGCGAGACTTTGCCACTGTGTTCCCCAACTGCAGCGCCTGCTCCGTGGGCGCGGGCGCGACAGCAGTTCGTGCGCGACTAGCTGTGGCCTCCAACGTCTGGACACGACGCCCCGCAGTCGTGAGTCGATATCCGTCAGAGCGCGGGGTGAGGCCCGTTCGGCCTGCGCCAGTTCGACGATGGGTTGCCGGGGGGCGTTTCCGTCCTTCCTGATGGCGAAGTTGGCGCTGATGGAGGAGTGATCCGAAGATCGAGGTTCTGCGTCACGGCCGCTTCAACGGGCCGTGTTGCCTCGGCCAACGAAAGCCTCGGTGGCAGCCGAGATTCGGGCGTCAGCGATGCGTTTCGCCGCCTCCAGCGCTTGCCACCTGCCCCACATTAAGCCGCCGCGAGCGTTTGCTCGGTATCGCGAGTCGGCACGTCGTGGCTTTGAGCGTTTCACCTTGCTCGCCAAGCTTCCACCGAAGCTGCGCGACACGTTCGCGGTTTGCATCCGCTGCATAACCGTGGAACCTTCCAGTGTCGGTTCGGCGACCGCCTCCGCCCCTTTCCACCTTCCTCGTTGACGTGGACGGATTCAGGGCCACGTCCTACCGACGCTCACTGAGTTCCGGCTGGGAACTGCCATCCCCCTCCTCTTTCGTCCCCGCCCCGAGGCGGATCGAACCGTATTACTCGGGCATCGTTCCTCGAGGTTGCCGCTGGTAAACGCGATGCGGTGTCGTCGGAGTCTCGTCGCGCAAGGGATTTGTTGACGAGTGAGCTCCTTACCAGCCCGCGATGAGCGCCGGCGTCCCATCCCGCGCGCGGCCGCCGCCTAAGGAGGGCGCAGTGGTGTCCGCGCTGTTGCCAGGCAAGTCAGCAAACAGCGTGGCGGCCCGGATCTCCCGGTTTACCGTCAGAGTGAGTGTGGCGTTTACGCTATCGATTCGTACGTCGAGGCAGCAGTGTCGATCCTACTGGGCGAAAGGAAGTCCGAAGCGAAGCGTGTTGCAACAAACAAGCCGCGTGCGTGTTCAAACGTTGGGACGCCAACCCAAATCCATTCGGACTTCGGCTTGCGTAAAAAAATACCGCACCTCGTCTACATGCAGGCCGTCGTGAGCAATGCAGGCCGTCCCTGGGGGCATGCAGGGCGTCCTGAGCATGCAGGCCGGTTCGTGAGGGCATTTGGGTGGCAGGCCGTCCTTGGAGCCCATTTGCAGGCCGTTCCTTGAGCATGGCAGGGCCGTCGTGAGCATTGGGCATCCGTCGTGAGGCATGCAGTCACCTCTAACGATGGGGAAACGGTTCGAGACGGTGCCGCGACGAAGGAAGGGCGCGTGCCAATGGGCGGTCGGGGCCGGGCGAACCGTGATATAAAGTAGGGGCCTTTTCGGTGAGAGTGAAGGAAAAGGCGGCGATTGGATCCCGAGGGGCGGGGGGGCGGGGATGGGCGGCCCAAAACAATAATCTTTCCACCCGAAAAGGGGGAAACCGGGGCTAATTATCTTCTCTTCT
>Ga0163217_1029100_pt1 | contig 10522 bp, 7 predicted proteins | sample SynspAceP_FD_185933 | JGI IMG/M metagenome (GOLD analysis project Ga0163217, IMG submission 185933) | Saline lake microbial communities from Ace Lake in Antarctica - Synechococcus sp. Ace-P (PacBio error correction) | ecosystem: Environmental > Aquatic > Non-marine Saline and Alkaline > Saline ... | reverse complement strand
CCACCCAACGGCAGACTTCTTTCACCATCGTTAAAAGCAAAACACCGAGGTGTAAATTTTTCACCTGCGGCACCTGCAATCTTTTTTAGGCCCACGGAGATCATCAGATTTCACAGTGGCAGGCTGCCTTCACCTCAACGCATACCAAGTTGCCCATTGGATTCTTCTATGACCATGTCAACTTCGATCTTATCCGCCAATTCGCGATAATATTAGCCAGCTGATACTTCACCATCCGATGTCGTTGAATTGCTTTCACCAATTTCAGAAAAAAAACAAATGTTCAAGGAGAAGAGCACCAAACGCGTTCGATTTTGTTTAACCTCTCTACACTCACCTGAGCAACGCCGACACAAGCCTGAATCTACGAATTGCAATTCACGGGTGTTTTCACAAATCCGTTGATAGCTTATTCGTCGACCAAACATCGATTGCGCTTGAAGGCCAAATACATCTGCCTCAAAAACAGAAAGATATCTGGCAGCCGTCTTCCCGTCCAACTGCACCTGCCCACCAAGCTTAGTGTAATTGCACATTTGGACCTGCGTTTGAGCCAACCGGCACGCACAAAACCGTGGCAAAATGATTCAAGTTTTTCCCAAGCCTGAGATATTCTGACATCTCGCTGAATGATAGCATTCCAGGTTTACTGACGGGGGCCCAGCGGTTGCGCCGGCGGGCAATTTTCGAAGAGATCGCTTCCGGGATAACCTCCAAGCAATACGCGCTCAATTCAGATCATCCCCCCAAGGCTACCTGGACGCGCATGCAAAAGCTTGCCTTTGAAAGCATTGTCAATCCAGTTCGCCTTGGCCCCCTCAATTCGCTCTGCGAAAGAGCAAACAAGATTAGGGTTTCCATTACGCCCGGCAATGAGTCTGCAAACGGTTGGGCAAGGTCATTCAAATTTGCCGAACCTGTTGCAAAAAACGGCCAGGCCGGCCGCATCCCTTCATCGACTGTCTTTCTTGATGCGAGCAATAAGCTTGGAGCACGTTGGATTCATCAATCACGGGCCCGGTTTCAATATTCTGCACCCATCCGACCGGGTCCTCACGCGCGGACACAGCATCCAGTCGTCGTCAAGAGTGGAGATAGCGCCAAGCCTTTCTCGGCTGCCACTTGGCTTTACCAGAGTGGTCTGCCCTGCCTTGACGGGGACCTGCCAGCAAGACACTTGGAGTATCCTGCATCGCCTCTTGGGAGACGCGCTCTATAGGCCCGAGGATAAGTAAAGCATCCCGACATGCTCCCTACTAAGCGAACATCTCGGATCATGTCAACGTAAATCTCGGAAGGCACACCCAAAACATTCCGGAAAGCTTGGTCTGCAAATTTGGATTTCCACAACATAAGACACCGCCCCGCGCCTTGTTCTCTTAAACACCGCATTTTAATTCGCCCAACCACTCGGGGATCACCGTCCCCCTCTGGCACGCTGCGATTTCCTCTGCGACACGGACCTGCTCGGCTCGGCTGTAGTGACCACCAGGGGCAGACCACTGGCGGAGCGTCAGAAACCCACCTTCGCGCAGGCCGTTTCAACGAGATCATCGCGACTGCGGGGCGACGGGCTGGCCGCGTCCAGCATCTGGTGCGTTGAATATCATGGAGTATGTTCCAGGTTTTCCAGCCGCTCGGCCGGTGCGGCCTGCCCGCTCACCTGCACTTCGGAGGTTGAGAATGAACAGAGCGATGGTGGAGGGCTGTGAGGGCGAAGGTCGCTGCTTCGACGTCCCCAGATCTGGTGAGGAGCCCGCGTCAGGAAACCGTATTTACCCCACATCAACGCAAGCCCTTTCGCCAGTCATCGGACCCCGCGCCAGACCGCCACTGCGATGCCACCGAGCGCCAACGCATATGAACAGGCCAGCGTAGTGTGTCCAGATGCGGGACCAGCGGCAGAATGGCGCCTTGCTGCTCGGCAGTATTTTCCTGGCGCTCTCCACCCCCAGCGGCCACCCACCGTCGCGACGCCAGCCGCGCCGGTCCCTCCAGCGTGCGGCTTGCAGCCAATGGTCTCTCTCCGCGGGCGGGGTCTCCGACGCGAAAGGACGGGCGCAGTGGGGAAAGGGGTCGCCCCAAGGCGGGCTGGCCCGAGCGCGATATGATGAATCCGGAGCGGGGGGTAGGCGCGAAACGAGAGAAACCCCACCGCTCGGGGCTGCGGGCCTCGAAGTGGCCGGTCTGGTTTTCGACCATGCGATGTCAAACGCCGTGCCGCCATATTTGTTCGAGCGCCGGCGATTGCCCCCTTGAAGCGACGCGTTATGCTGTGGGCGAGCGATAGGCTGAGCGGATGATCAGGCGGCTTTGCCCAGCAGGTCGCGGACTCTTGCAGCCTGTCCATGGCTTGGGCACAAGCTTTAGCTCCCTTTGCCGCGGCAGGCGATCTCGGCGGGCGAGGGTGAAAGTTCGGCCAACGCCATAAGGTTGTCTGGCACATCTCGAAGTTGCTATACGTGCGGATGGAATCGGCCATGGATTAGTCCTTTCAAAGACAAAACCCGCGCGGATGCGACGCGGCTGGGATGTGAGTGTGATTTAGTGGCTTGGTTTGCGTTCAGCCCTTGGCGTCGCCGCACTTTGGGTGCTGGACACTGTCGCGGCCCGGGCGCCTGCGCGGTCTTGCGCCAGCGCAAAATCGCAGCCGTTGATCAAGCCGCAGATGCCCGCCGCGCAGATCACGCAGGGCTTTCTTTCAGCTCGGCGCCGGTCTTCGTCGCGCTGGGTCCTTTGCGCTCGGCCAATCAGCGTTCATTGATGCGCAGGACTTCCTTTTCGTGTGGTGCAAGTTTCTGGTTATGCACCCACAGGACTGCGGCCACCGGGATGATTGACCCATTTCATGAGCGCGTTCGAATAGGGTCCAGAGCTTCGGATTTCCATTTCAGAAACCTCTTTTTGCTTTTGGTTTATTTGGGTGAGGCGCTGGTCTATGCCCTGACGCCGTAAGGGAGATCACCACCTCGATCAGGGCCAGCGCCCCCGCGCACATCCTCGGCGCCCAGACAAACACCGTCGATGAAGCCACGGTTGGGAAAGGTTCTCGTATTGCCCGTCTGCTAGGTGATCTTGGAACTAGCCTGATACCTGCCGGCCACGTCTGTGTCGGATTGGTCCACGGCATAGCCCATGAACCGCGGTGCAAAAAACGCGTCTTCAATCAAAGCGGGGTGGCATCAATCACGGTCTCGCCCTGCAGCTTTGCGCATCTGGAACACGACCAGTGCTGGCTGCCAGCGACACAATCGCGGCAGCAAGTAGCCGCAGCGTAGGCGACGTTCGCCCCGCTTGATTACAAAAAACATTCTGCAAAGGTTTCTCCTATGCGGCGGTTGGTTAATTCGGGCTGGAAATTACGGCCGCCGCCTTGAGGTTTGGACAAAACGCCCCCGCCCTGCTGTGCTGAGACGAATGCGGCCCCGTCGCTGGCTGAGGGCAAGGAAAAGCTACAGAGCCCCTCGCAAATTGGCCAAAACGCTTGTTCTTTGTAACTGATCCGGCTAGTATCGATTTACGACTGCAAATTCCTTCTGCATGTCCCAAAAGCCCGCGCTCTGAACTGATGAGAGCAACCGCCACTTCTCCGACGCAGTGGGCATGCAACCGCAAGCGATGTGTTTTGCCGCAGCCATAGTTGTTCATTGCCGCTCTCGCTTGCAAAGCCAAGTGACGGACACGCGCAGACTGTCAACGACAGCAAAGGTTTACCAGCCCCCAAAGCGCGTCACCGAACAAAGACTCTTGTTCCATCCGCGGCTTTTGAGGCGATATCTGCATCCGCCACCTGCAAGAAACTTATGGCCCCTGACGCAAACAGCGTGGATATGCCTGCAGCTGCGAAAGCCAGACCAAGGTCAAAAGCGTGCCGCCCCACACATCGGCCGTCCAGCTGCGACAGTGCTGCCGTATCACCGATGAGCGGCAAGCTGCGCGCGCCACCACCAAGACGGGCAGCCTCAGTTTCGCCGGCTGACGTAGTGCGTGAATGCACCAAGGACTGTCAGCGTCCGACTGCAGCCAACGACGCCGAAGTGCCCACCACCTTTGATCACTGACGCACCCGATGCTTTTACGCCGCCTTGGGCAGAACCGCCACACCTGCAGATCAACCGCAACGTGCCATTTCAGCGCGGGCGCAGGGGCGGCACCAGATGCAGATGAAGGGGTGGCTTTGCCCTACAGAACTGCCGGCTAAATCAAACATGTGCAAGGCGTATAAGGTCCGAAGGCCTATGTGACGCGTAGCTGATGTCGCATCGATCAGGCCCGCAGCAGCGGCATCCGCGCGTGAACGCATGGCCGTGCTGGCTTTAGCTTGCAGCGGAACAAGCCGCGATTGCCGGGGCCGGCAGGTGCAAGATCACCGAAGGCATCACTCGCCACGTCCGTGACGGCGGCCGCTCGCGCCCCCAACCACAAGGACTTGCCCCAAACCGCCTGCCGCGGTTGCATCCCGATTTGCTGCAGGCCCACCTCAAAAGCGCCTGATACTTCGATGGCAGGTGGGCCTGGGCTGCGGCTTGCCAGACAGCTCCAGCATTGCCCCTGCATTCACCTAAAAGCGAGGCAAGCTGCTGTGGACGTGCCGGACACTGTAAGCGAGGCGATTGGACACCGATACTGTCGACGCTTTGCGCAAGCACCTAGACCGCTTCAAAAAGCCAATTGTTCGAGCAGCATTCCGATTGATTTTGCAGATTAGCGCAAGCGAGCGGTGTACATTCAAATGTGGCCTGAAGATGCGCCGGTTCACGCACCGATACTTGCAGCCCACGCCGTGCATCGGGAGATCGTTACAGCGTCTGCCGCGTTTATAGTCAGCAGGCCGGCGCGATGACCTGCTAGTGGCGCAACAGCGAATGCCGAAGCCTTTGCTGCGCCTTCGCGCTGCATTTCCCCATCTGGGACTGGACGTCAGAACCCGCAGAGCAAGCTGGCATCCAGTATGCGGCGGCTTGTCACGCCCACGATCGTTGACTGCGCTTGTGCTCACGCCCCAAAAAACCGGGCTTGCATTATGCGCGGGCACCCCATAGTGCCAAGCTCGCGCAGTTACGACCAACCGCGCGCGTTGCCAAGGCGATCTGCGGAGCCGCGCGAATCACCACCATCGCCGTCAGTGAGAGTCACCTACAGCCGACCGCAGATTGCGGCAGCCCCGGAAATTGGGATAAACGCTGATCGTTATTGCCCGTAGGCGTTTCAAGCTCTGCTGCCGATGGCGCCATCGACGTCAAACCCGCCCTGCAACCGGTGATTCATCTACCGGCTGACATGCCAGATTGGTCGAGGGCTTTCCAAATACCAAACTGGTGAGTTCTTGCCCCGCAAACCCCTTTCGCATTTAGGACGTCGCAAAGCCACCCAACAAAAAACGGTGATGCGCCTGCGCCCAAAACAGTGCGGGGCAAAGCTAACGCCGAAAGCATAGTCAGAGATTCGCAAAACGGACTACGCAGAGGACGCTAGCGCCCGGTGTCCACTTCGGGACGACTTGCTGAAGTGGTTGTTTTCAGATTGACCGGCTGCCGTGCCAGCAATCGTGTGGCTCGCAACGCAGCAGGCGTTACCGTCGCATCAAAACGCCACAGCAACCCGCAGCCAATGTTGCGCAAAACCTTGGATATCCGGCAATTTCGCGCAGCGGCACTGCCGGCGCCAAGAAGCCTCGGCGATGGATAATGGAAACAACCGCAGATGACCCTCGGGTCCGGGCGCTGGACGCGCAGAGCACAACGGATATGCCCTTGGAGGCCCAGCACGATTTGCGCTGCTGTCGTCAGTAATGTGTGGACGTACACGGTCGACCCGCCCGAAGCAAGCCGGACTCCGCAATGCTCCGCCGCTGTTTGCAACACGCCCGAAACGGACCCTGTAAGATCGATGGCGCGACTGCGAACAGGACATCAAACGAACGCCTGCTTCAGATTGGCGTGAGTCGCAACAAGGTCCCAGCTGCCGCTTGCTGGTGCTGGAGACGCCGCCTGAGTGTGGCGGCCGAATGACATTACGCCGATGCGCTATACGGCAGGAAGCACCTCCAACCGATGATCCCCTGGGCAGGGAAGTGGCTCCGGCTCGTTGCAGCGACATTCAGCCGTGGGTCGCGGATCGGCCCAGGCGATCTGAATTACTGCCCAATTGGCATTTGCACGGGTAAACCAGCGCAGCAGATGATGCGACCGCAGCTTCGAAAATGCTGGCGAATAAACAGCTGAGACACCGAAATGCGCAGCTGCCAGTGCCAAGGATGCAAGTTCTGATTCATCAGAGCTGGCAGCGGGGTTCGCACCGGCCTTGCCCTGCCCTCAGAAACGCGACAAGACGTTGACCAGCACAGGGGTTGATCACCGCCATGATGAAACTGCGCTATGCTGCCAGCGCAAGACTGTCCGGGCCGCGGTGCGCGGTGCACCCGATACGCCGCGCTGCGTCAAACACGAACGGGATAGATGTCGACACGCCACCCGCCCTCCGTGCCAATGAAGAGTGAGACAATTGAGTGGCTGAATTATTACATTGAGGTGTGGAGAAAGCGTACCCATGGTGTATGCCTTCGAAGATCCGCTTTCTTGACGATATTGTGGTCTGCACGGATACAGCACTCACGGCTACCCGCCACCCGCATGGTGACAGAAGCCATGTTCAACCCACAGTTCCGAGTGACAGCTATCCCCAAGCGGAGGAATTTGGCACAGCCAAAACAAAACTGCGCATTCATTGATTGAGCGGACCAAGGCAGCAGACACGGGTGGTTGTTACAGCCATTTTACGCGCGCGAAGGGGCTCTATTTCTTCGCGCTAACGGATTGGCGTCGGGCGCTGCGCTGCTGGGCTCATTGGCAGCATTGCAGCCGCGCGGCAACCGTTGGCCCGCAAAAAAGCACCAGCCAACCCGGTTACAGGGTGAACTTGTGGCCAAAGGCTAACCGTGAAGGTTTCAGCGCTACTGGCGGCGTCTGGAACCAGGCGGAAGCCATCATTGCAATCCCAAAAAAAAAGTGGGCGGGCATTGCTGGACGAGATGGAGCTAGACGCCAGAGCGCCAGCGGCAATCAGTGATTGGCTGCCGCGAGTGCTCTTGCCCTCAGGCAGCGGCCTGAAGCCTCAGCCGTTTGCTACTGCGCTCTTTCTTTGTCGCGGGCAAGCGGTTCTTTCGCCACGCTCCACACTGACCGCCCCGCCACGCTGGCCGGTCTAAACCGCGCCCTCCTTCAGCCGGCGTGCCTTTGCCGGAAAACGAACTGATTCAGGGCTTGCTTCAACTGCGAACCCCGCGTTTCCGCTGATCAGACGCCCTCAGAAGTTCTTTTGCTACATTCGCGATCGGAAGGCCACCTACCTTTGCCTCGATCCGGACGATGTATCGCATCCTGCCGCTCAGCGGGAGGTTACCGAGGCGCCGTCGCCAGGCGTCGCCATCCCGTCTATCAGAAACCCGAATTGGCTGGGCCGAGGCGCCCAATCATGGGTCTGGTTACTTGGGACATCACTAAGCTGATGGGACCCGGTGAAGTGGTCCTACTTCTATCTCTATGTCATCCTTCGACATCTTAGCCGTCGTTTGTTGGCTGGCCATGAAGCACTCCGAAAGCGCCAAGCCAGTTCAAAGGAATTAATTTATCGATTGCTATGGAAAAGCATGCTTGCCACTGCGATCAGCTGACATTGCATGCTGACCGTGGTGGACCTGATGGGAAGCAACAGACAAACGGCCTTGATGCTGGTCGAATGCTTGGTGTGCTCAAATCCCACAGCACGTCCCCACACATCAAAACGATAACCCGTCTCTAGAAGCCCACTTGCAAGACGCTGAAATTATCAGCCTGAATTTTCCCCAAGAAGTTTGAAACTATCGCAGCAGGCCCGCGACTTTCTGCCGCATTGGTTCTTTGCATGGTACAACGGGAAGAACATCATCACGCAGGTATCGGGTGATGACCCCCGATCAGGTCCATCTTCGGACAGGCCGAGGCTATCTATGCCGGCCACGCCAGGAAACCCTCGATACTGCGTCATCAGCACCGCCCGAGCGCTCGTCCGCAAGCACCCATGGCCGCCCACATTCCCGACGGCTGTCTTGGATAAATCCACCAAAGCAAACGGAGGGAACCAAGCTTAAAGTCCAAAAAGCACTTGCCTCAAGAGTTCCGTGACACTGTTTCCGCCGAGTGTTTCGACATTCCGCGCTTCTAGCACGGTGCGGATCCAAGGAACGCTGCGGATGATACAGCGCGGTGGCAACACCTGTGTTGCGACAGGGCCACCAGCATGCCCAAACGGCAAAGGGGACCCTGCAGAGAGCCCCCGCGCCGATATCGACGCTGTCAACCTCTGATGCGGAAAGGGGTGGTGGGACGCTGCATTGAATTCAGCTCATTTGGCTGATGCAGAGGCCGCCGGCAGCTGAACGCTCCGTTATCGCCAGCCGGCATTCGCACACCGAACCGACTGGCGCTTACTGCAAAATTAAGCAGCCGCAGCCCCTTCGACCTAACACTTGCGTTTTGCATGATGCAGAAACAGAAGATCGAGCCACCTGCAAAACGACCCTCCAAATCGGCATCGTACCGATCGCTGATCGCGCGGCAAGAGGGGCAGACGCGAGTGTGGGGAAAGTCCAGCAATTGACATGCTCCGGCTAATTATTGGACAGGCACCAAACGGCAGGGTGTGCAGAAGTAGCCTCAAGTGATTTCAAGGGCAGGTGCTCTGTACGGCCATGTGGTTTTCGGCCTCGTTGGTTTTCGAGGCCCGGCTCTATAAGCGCGCGCAATCCCACCATGGTTTGCCTCTCTCTAAAAGATGCCGCCTGCGGGCAGGCCGTTGCGGATAAACTCAGGCCCAATCAACACCGAATTCTTTGCACCAGGCTTTCGTGCATTGAGTTGTGCTGCGGATTGTCGAGTTTGAGTCTCAAACCCGTATTTGCATGCTGAATAACCACCCTTCACCAATAGCGACTGCGCGCCCAGCCAGTCGTCCTCAGATGCCTTCTCCGCCGCTGCCATTTTTGAAGAAAACCGGGATCCGGCGCGTTCGCTGCATAAGCAGCCCCGGCGCTCGAGCATCTCTTGAGCCTCAGCATAGCGACTTTTCTTCATCCGGTCAGGAGTCAAGGGGACCGACCAACACCCGAAACCATGCGCCCTCAATTTTGCGCAAAATCCGCCATATATAGTCGCTACGGCTGCAAACGCGGGTCGATCTGCCGGCCTTGTCGTGTGCTGCGCTATCATTAGACGCCAAAATCTGCCAGCACCTCGGCATTGCATCTGGGTCGGGGGAAGCTGACACTCGGGTTATTTCCTGGGCGCAGCTGCGTAGAGCTATACCGCCTCGGGCCAGTTTGCGTCACCACGTAGGGTAAAGTCTTCATGTTATCTCACCTTTTATGCTGCTGGTTGCTGTTGCGAACATGCTGATTCCAGTGTCACTCCCGCCGGTTAACCCGGCCGAGTGTGATGCTTCAGCTGGTATGTATGCTGTAAGCCGCTGCAACCGAGGTCCCCTTTCGTAGTGGTAAGGACCTGCCACATGACGTGAACGGGCTTGGCGGGGACATTGAACAGCATATCGTCGTCCAAGGCGGCCGAATACAGGGCAAGCCCTCCGACAGTGATACCTGTCCACCGCGGACACATTTCGTATGGATATTGGTGGGACGGCTGATAGATTTTCGTCTGTTGCCACCTCCTGAAAAAGCAAGGGCTCATACATATCGTCCCCTGTAAAGGCGGACGCTGGTGCATGATATTCCTGAACGCTTAAAAGCGGTATGCGTCGTAGTGGATGCGTGCTGATTAGCGTCCGTAACAAAAAGCGCGGTTGCCCCTACTGTCATTGCAACAAAAGTAGCTTTCATGTTCACGCAGAGGGTTGGAGTGAGTGGCGCAAGCTTGGTGAAACCAGATGGGGAGCAGGGGACAGGACTGTCGCCGCTCGACGCTGTGAATAACAACATCGCCTGGCTGCAGCACTTTCCGCCGGGATGCGGGATGGTCCCGATGCTTTCGTAAGCGGCTGATCACCTAAGCGGACCAGGACCAGCTGGGTGGAAGTGCGAGGACCAGGAGAGGCCACCTGCATGATAAGAGCTTTCTGGAAAGACATATGAGCCATTCTTCCTACTTAGTGCACCGTAGAAGAACGCGAACGCCTTCCAAAGCACGACCACTGTGGTTACCAGATCCGTGCAAGGTTCGGGAGGCAGAGCCGCCATCGTCACCCAATAATTGCCGGCCATGCCACCGTTGTAGCCGGCGCCTGTCCTCAATTCGTATCAGCGTCATGGCCTGACCATTTTGTAAGCGCTGTCTGACTGTAAGTTAGTGTTTGCCGTTCAGGACGTGGGTTCTGAAAGGCGTGCCAATCCAAAGGGTTAAGCGCCTCATAGGTTGGCTGCTCAGTGATTCTGATCGTTTCGGCAAAAGCCCCAGCGAACTGTAACGGTTTGCCGGTAAAATCAGGATTGTCTGTGGCGCGTGGCATGAGTTGCTGCCTGCAGATCGGTTCT
>Ga0163217_1001242_pt1 | contig 10522 bp, 16 predicted proteins | sample SynspAceP_FD_185933 | JGI IMG/M metagenome (GOLD analysis project Ga0163217, IMG submission 185933) | Saline lake microbial communities from Ace Lake in Antarctica - Synechococcus sp. Ace-P (PacBio error correction) | ecosystem: Environmental > Aquatic > Non-marine Saline and Alkaline > Saline ... | reverse complement strand
CGCTATCACAATATTTGACCCATCGGAGGCTGAATACGTCGATGGATGCATTTGACCGCAAAGGGCAAGCCCATGACATTGGTGTACAACGGCTGGGGACTTCCACTGGAGGGCCCGGCTCATGTGAAGCGTTAAGGCGGGCGTATCTTGTGGGCGCGGTTGGTGGTAACACCCAACCCCGTGTGCATGCGCTCATGGCCGACAAACGAACCTGATCCATTGCTGTCCGATCCCCAGACCCTGCGCGATGGGGGCTGAGTGGATGCTGATGCAAGATATTCTTGAGAGCGCCGTGCAAGAACCCGGCTTGGTGTCACAAGCGACGCGGCATGAAACTGTGGGAGTTGCCCGTCGTGAAACTTTTCTTCAAAGCCGGTTGCCGGCCACGGGCAGCAAGGGGGCGTCTACCGGGGCAAAAAAATTGACCCGGCGCGTTTTCGAAAACATCTTAAAGGCGGACTATATCGCACAGAACTTTTCGTTCTGCGGGGAACGAGCCATGAAGCGTTTTGACGGCACCGTCACCACCAGAAAAGTCGACATTCGCCATTTACCACCTACGCGGGAAAAAGTTGCTTCTCCGCTTGCCCGTGTCTACAGAGGCCAGACCACCAAAACTTTCGTTACGCCTGGAGGTGGCTTTGCTCCTGTTTTTCAGCTGTGATCGCCTCGCGATACATCAGATGGAAAAACCAGTTTGGGTCGCGGTACCGTCGGTCTTCTCCATGCAGACGCTGGCTGGTAACATCCTATTTTCCATGGCCCTGCTGGGTTTATAGCAAGTTGAAGTGACATCGGAGGAGGGCTTTTCGCCCATATCCTGAGCCGCCGTTCTGCAAGGGGACCATGAGCGGCAAAAAACCCTTTCACAAGCTCGCATGCGCTACCTTGATTACGTGTCTGTGCAGCGCTTCGAAAACCAGAGCCATCCAAGAAAACATCCATTTTTGTGGAATTAACCAGCACCATCGCAAGACTACCCACTGAGCAAGCGGCAATAATCCTGTTGCCGGTCACAGCAAGTTGGAGGGCATTTTGTTCGTTTGTAGCTCAACCGCTGCCGCCTCCGGTCGCCAAATACTCAAAAACCGATCGTCACGATTTTTTTTTTTCAAAGGGGGGGGGTTCCGGCGCAGAGTAACCAACAGAGTCGCCCGGCTTCCAGGGTTTCGACACCCAGAACAATCCCGGGATACATGCCGGCCATCGGTGTACGCGCCAAGGGCTATATTCCGCGTTCTCCAAGCGGGTCGCACGTGTACAGAGCCAGAACGACATCCCAGTGACGCGCTTCGGCCATACCAGGAAAAACGGCACTTGTGCCATTTCCCAGAAAAAAATGCCAGAAGAGCTTTAACCCAGGACCATTTAGAGCGTTAGCACGGCTGCGGCCATTTGGGCCTGCGGGCAAAATATTTTAGAAACGCCACTTCACCTCCAATAGGGCCAGGACGCCAACTTTCGTACACCTGGCGGTGACTTCGCGTCGGTTGTTTCAGGTCTGAATAATCCACCCCACACCCAATTCATCCTTGTGTAACGCATCCACCACCATCCTTTATAGACTAGCCTCGCGAGACGTTTTAGATTTTCTTCCGCGTCGTAAGCGTAAGGCGTTCATTACCACAGAAAGGGACGGACGCACTCATTGCAAAAGCAGCGAAAATTCGGGCCTATCAGAAATGCCGGTAAAGAGTGTAAAGAACTGCCTGGCAGCCGATGGGACACCAGCCCCGTTGTATAACCAATGACAAAAAAACAGGTTTTGTTTGATATTGCGGCATTCGTTTGCAACCGAGAGTTTTTCTGGCGCGACAATTCCGTCCAGATTTTTCCCTTAACCATCGCTAATTCAGCGCTTTCAATGGCGACATCTGCACTGTCCCCACTTGGCAATACCCACATTCGCCTGAGGCAAGTTCGCGGGTGCATCGTTTCACATCCGTCCCTGCCATAGCTAACCGTTTGCCCTGGCTTTGAAGTTCACTAATAATCGAGCCTGTCTTTCTGGCAGAACATTCGCTCGGACCTCGTCGATGCCTAACTTCGCGCGACAGCCCTGGCAGTCGTTCCATTGTCGCGGTTTGCCATAATAATCCGGAAACCCCAGGGCCGTGGAAGTGCTCCGCAGCGCTTGGCTGGAGTCGGACTCTTTAACTGGCGTGTCAGCGACGCTACAAGACCAGCACTGCGCCGTCCAACACAACGGAAACATGACGGTTTTCACCTTCGTCACGTCCGATATTTGGCAGCTCAACCAGATGGCCTCCATTCAGGGTCCCAGCTCTTCCAGCATTTTGGCATTTCCAGTTGCCACCGGCTTTCGTCAACCACGCCTTTTGACGCCCTTACCTGTTATGGCCTCAAAAATCATCGGCTTTACCGAGTGTCACATTACGTGCTTCGGCGCCCGGGACAATTCGCTTCAGCAAAGGATGTTAGACCCTTTTCCAAGGCGTGGCCGCTAACCGCAGAATCTTCTGTTTCATTCGTGGCCGGACTCTGGGCAAACCGCGACGAGTTTATTGGCTTCCCCTTTCGGTCAACGTACCGGTTTTGTCGACAATCAACGTATCAACTGTGGCAAAGCGTCAGGGGCTTCCGCGTTTTCTTTATAAGCCACACCCAATTGTGCGCCACGGACCCGTTCGCGGTCATGATCGACATGGGGGTGCAGTCCCAATGCGCACGGGGCAAGCAATAATCCAACCCACGGCAACGCTGACACCCAGCGCATAGGACAGCGCAGGCGCGGACCCCAGATCGCCAGGCGAAAATGACAGCACTTGCTTATCCCAATAACGGCCGGTACAAATTTGCCGGCCACCATGTCTTGCGAACTCTGGATTGGAAGCACGGCTGCGCTGGAGCATTGGCGGACCATCTCGGACCAATTCTGGCTCAACGTGCGTTATCCATCCTTACGCGGGTTGCTTCCATCACCAGGCTGCCGGTTCCATTAATTGTGGCCCCGGTAACCTTGTCACCACCCACCTTTTCCACGGTACGGGCTCGCCGGGATCTCATGGACTCATCAATGACGACCGGCCTTCAACAAACCACGCCGTCTACCGGTACTTTATCCACCTGGGCGAACACCGCAAGTGGTCACCAACTTGTACGTCTTCCAGGGGAACTTCATGCTTTCGGTGCGTTCTGGTTCTGATCAGTCGCGCCGTTTTTTTAGCATGCGCACGGATGGCCTTACCCGTGCCTTCGCGCGCACGAAGTTCAATCAACTGGCCAAGCAGAAACAGCGCACGATAACGCGCCGGCTTCGAAATAGACCCCGACATGGCCACCTCTCCGCGGAACCCCTCTGGGAAAAGTATACCCGGCGCCAGCACAGCACAATGCTTTGAAAAATATTGCGCACCTACGCCTCATAGCAATCAAAGCTGAACATGTTCAGGTTCTATGGTGCGAAACGAATTATGCCACGAGTAAAGAACGGCCAGCCTTGACCAGAGAATCACCGGTTGTCGCTAGATCAGCTTCAATCCACTTTGCGACATGCGTTCACCAAAAGTCGCGGTGGCCATGAGCCACAAGGGGGCCATTGGTACAGAATCAGCAAGGGTATAAGAGAAGGCCAGCGGCAACCCAGAAGCGGACGGGTTAAAATCCACGAGTTGGGGTGGGCCATTCATTCGCCCAACGTAGCGCGACTTCAACTTCCAACCCCATTCCGCATAAGCGGGCAAGCCCGGGTTTGGCCCTGGACGAACCTGGGGGTGCATGGGACAGGTATTACACCGTCCCTTCATAACCCGAGGGCAGCTTGTTGTACTTCGAATCATCGCTCTGCATTGTCTTTGTGTCGCTTCCAGAATGGTTGATTGACAGTCATGACCGAGGTTGCGCTTTATCACCGCCTCTTCTAACGGGACAAGGTGCATCCCGCACTTTGGTGCATCCCAGGCTTATCCGAGACCAACGTCGGGGTGCATCGGACAGGTGGTATTTGTGTAGCGCCACCAACAGCGCTGACGCCCGGACTGTTGTGCTATTTTTTCGAGGACTATTTCGACCATCCTTTTTTGGCTATCATCTTCAATCCAGAGACCCGATTTAAAATCTGGTTATCTTAGATCAAGTAGGAGACTCATAACCGTGTTGTCGTCATTGCTGGCTCGCGAAGCAGCCGCGGTTGGCGCCAGCTGCCCAACGAGGATTAACATCGAGGTACTATGCCGCCCTTAGATTGCGAATAGCGTCTCCGGAACTGCCTTCAGTACTTGGCTGCTCCTCACCGCGAGCCAGCCAGGTGTAGACCAGCACGATACCGGAAAAAAGATCCTTACCGAAAAGAGCGTTGGCAATGCACCACGCCTCTCCAAACAGAGCAATGAACAGCCCTGTGTAGGGGATGACGCACATACGCATACCAACCCGTCTGTCACCAGACGATTTTCTCCTCGCGCCTTGTGAACCTGGCGCCACCCCTGAATAAAGAGCCCTATTTCCCGTAAATTGCGATCGCGTTAGCCAAGCAACATTGAGACAAGCATGCCGGTTTCGCCAAAGCCCAACCAGGGTCGACCATTAAGGACTGGCGCTAACATACTCGCTGTCGGACCGAAAAAAAGCGCACTAGCAGATAGATAGTGGCGGGAAAACCGTTACATTTTCGGCATAAAGCGCGAGATAAAGCCTTGCACCACACCGCACCGGACCCACTCTCGCAGTTCTTTGGCGCAAAATATCGATAAAAAAAACCAAGACACCAAAACGATAACGATCAGCGGTAATGCCCCACTCCATGGCGTTGGTTGAAGGGACTCATTCATAGATCGTCCATCGGCCCAACTTGCTGGCCAGGGCGCTTCGATTCGTTTTTTTTCCATTCGTCAAACAGTGACTCCATTAGCTCTTTGACCTCCGGAAATCTCGGCTTTCCCGACCAGTGTTTTGGTAGAGACGATTATTTGATTCGTTTGATAATCGAACACCTCACGGCAAGATACCGTTGAAATTCAAGCGTCTGCATTAGGGGCTCATCACACGTTCGGTAAGTTTTAATGGAATTATGGTAAGGTAGTCATAAACCCTTGTTTCCAAGGCATTGTTGCCTGCTTGGCGTTCAAAACTTCGTTCAACAATACGCCCAATTCGGACTATGAGCGGCAGGAGTCAGGAAGCGCCCTGGCCCGTTCTTCCTCTATGCGCGTCGCCACAGTGTGAAAGCAGCGCGCCAGGTGTGCATGCAAGATCACTTGTCCATTCGATTCAGTTCCCCTAAACGTTTATGTCCATTCGGATTTTTCCTTTATGTGTGTTGCGCTTCCCGTTTGTCAGCTGGCCAGTCCGAAAACGCAATCAAGTACAAAACAACCAGGTTCACCATGGGAAATAAGAAATCAAAAATTCCCATCCAGCCCGAGTAGCCGGTACGCTGACAGATTCGCCAGGCGGGTATAACAACACGATGGCAATGACCAGCATCCATAGCCAATGCCCGGCCACATGGTGTTTCGCAAACATATCGCGTCATCATGGATTACCCTCCGGTTTTACACTGTGAATATCAGTGCATTGGTGTGCATTAGACTTCATCACCGTCCATCCGCACTGTTTTCTTGCTGAAGGATTTCAGAAATATCTGCTCGGGCAACCGCAATAACCAATCATCGTGGCCACGCCACACCGATCACAAAAGGGGTCAGAGTTCAATTTGACCCAAACAAAAGCCGCCAGAACCACCAGGTTCCAGAACGATCGCCACGGACGGGTACCCATCTTTTGCCTTCACATCCTATACATGGATAGCGCAGCACACCCAGTGGAATCGAGTGTCCATAATCAGATAAAAGATTAAATACCCGCAGGGGCCGCAATTCGTGAGAGATCAAAAAAGGCGGTCAGAACCAGGCCAGCGCCACGGTCTGTAAACAAGCGGTGTGTTCGATGCTGCCGGGCATACCAAGGGGTGTGGGGTACAAGTTCATCTTCAGTTCAAACATGGCCAGCATGCGGGAAACCGCAAATGAGACTGGCAAGAATGCGCCAGCGGTCGCCATCATCGCAATCGCCACGCGTGAACCACAGACCATAATTCACCCAGAACCGGACGTTGCTGCGGCAGCCAGGGAGTAATTCCCGGGTTCTCGATGATTTCGGCCGCAGGGACAGATTGCTTGCAACGGCAAAGCCTACCAAGGGTTGTAAATTAAACCACGCAGGCGGCAATGGAGATTCACAATGGGCGCGGACCAACGTTACGCTTCGGGTCTTTCACCCGGCGCCGCTAGTTGGTATGGTGGGTAAAACCTGTGAAGGCCAGAATACGAGGGCGGTGTTTGCACCCAGAAAATTGACCAACAACGCCGCGTTTCCCCACCGCTGGGGGAAAATTGACGCAAGGCTGTCGGCACCATTACGCCCACCAGCCCGAAACAAGAATGCCCGTTTGATTTTGAGGATCCCCCGATGAAACGAGGCAACGCCCTGGAATCCAGCGATTGCCAGCAAGCCGTTGGATCATTGGAAGGCCATTCAAAATAAGCGACACGCCCAGTATCGGCAACCATGCGACGCTCAATCACTCCCGAACAGCTGCATGGGTGTAAGACCAAACGGCGGGCAGAAAACTCCTGGGCGATTCACATCAGAGAATACATTCAGCAAGGCATTGGAAACCCCGTCGAATAAGCGATCGCCGATAGGCCTTGTGCAGATACATACCAATGCCACCCGCTGACGGAGTAAGCATTGGAGATTATGAGATATTAGAATAGAGAACTGAAGGAAATGACGACATTTGCGGCCGCCAGAAAAGCCACGGAAAGAAGCGCACCTTGCAATTTGCGCCATTTGGTCACAGGTCAAGACGCAGAAATATGCCTGCGCACAATCATGACACCGTGGCCTAGCATGACCGATTCCTGGCAGCGTCAGGCTGCCTTCCTGATAGCGCGAGGTTCTTATCCGGGTCCTTGCTAATGCAACTTCCTTTATTTTTCATACGGTGGAATTTTTGAACAGCAGAAGGAATCAAGTGTTTGGCGTTGGCTCGGAGGTATTCATCGCTGAATCGGTATCAGACAGCTTTTCTTTGCGCTCCCCCACCAACCGCACTTTCAAATGACCCTCGTGCGACATCAACCAGCTCAAATTCAGGAGCGTTCGGATTGACCAATGGGTGGCGTTTACGAAGGTGGAACGAATCAACTGATTTTCCGGCATTAAGCGCTCGGCAAAATCGACGCACGGAGATATGATTCAACCCTCAATAAAGTTCGTTACCACTGAACTCAGTAAGACCTTGGACGAGCAATATTGGCGTCGTTGAGCAGAAATTGAAGCACTGGATTGTACGCTTTATGAGGCTTTTCGTCATGATTCCCCTGTCAGACCGGATTGTTCTCAGCCTCTATCACAACACGCCAGGCTGAACTTCCAACTGAAAATAGCAGGGGTAAAAACGATCTATTAGAGCAAAGCTAATGAGTTACATCAAATTGCCAAAAAAAAAAGGCCTAGGACGAATGTCCAAGCCTTTCCGGAGTTCAGAAGGGTAAGACGTGCTCCAAACTACCGCAACCAGCTCTCTGTGCCGCCACCATCTGCATCTGGCGAAGAATCGTACGAATTGCCGTCGTACTTGCGTTCGTGAACTACACCACAGATAGGGCGAGAAGAAAGCGCGGTTCAGATAAGGTCATAAGCTCAAGCCGCAACCCAGTTTCTGCGATACCCAGCCCGTAATCCAACCCCAAATTCTCTCAGCGTTTCATTCAACTGAACGCCACAAGGTGCATCCCAGGAGATGGCACGGAAAGTATCCAGAAGTTGGTAAAAGCAGACTCATTACTCTGCAATACAAGAGCAGGCAGGACGTGTCGCCAATCCTTAGCTGACGTAAAGTTCGCAATCGATTCCGAACCAATGTGGCCGCCAAGGCCCAGCGAGACACCAGGAACGGACGTATGATGCGATCAGACGGGCCTTCGGGGCGGTAGATCGAACCTTTTATCACCCAGCTTTGGCATCGAAGAAGTTTCAGAGATGGGAACTTGACCGACCAGCTGGAATTTTCCAGCTTATCCGTTAGGATTGTTCTTCATATGGACGTACTCGCCTTTTGATATCCAGCGAAATTCAGCCTCGTCCGTGCCGCTAAGAAGAAAAATCGCCGCCCCATACCCCCAAGTTCTTCGTTCGTCGTCACATGTAGCGGTATTCAACTTCCATCGAAATTGAAGCGCCCCACACTATTCCAACTGCGCCTTTCCGATTCAGTGTGTCACGCACCCGCTCTTGAGCAAATGCAAAGTTGGGCAGAACCACTCAGACCAAAAACCGTACTTACTATTTAATTTAAAAAAAAAAGGTGTCCATTAGTTTCATGCGTCCACCTCCAAATCGCCCGGGAATGATCATCGGATGCGCTTGCGCTGGACGCAAGAATCACCCTCAACAAATTACCTTACGGAAATACCCGCTTGCGAGACGTTTGATAAGGACAGATTGGCAATGGAAGGCCCAACTGGCCGGTTCATACACTCCGTCTCCATAGTAAACCGTTGGTGCCAGGCTGACGCTGATGGTGTGCTTGACGGATATGAACTGGCCTGCGCCAACGATCGAGCATGGACCAACATGCCAGATGCAGTGCATGGAGTTGAGGTCATCATGTTTTGTATTCAACAAACTTGAATCGCACCCGCTCGACATTTACATGCAGGCAGATCGATCGGCGTCTTCATATTTGAACGCCGTTATGCTCCAGGATGTAACGCTCCCATGATTGCCCGTTCAGCTTTTCCAGTCGATTTCGCCGGTTGGTTACGCGTTCGTCAGTAAAAGCGGTATTTTTCTGCCTCTCAGGTCGGATAAGACAGAACTTGCCAACCATTGCGCTTGCCGTATGGCACCCAGGCACTGTGCCTGCACGCATAAAAGGGAATCACTGGCGCCAACACTGCGAGATGCCAATGGCCATGTTTTTGAATGATCCATGCCAGCCATTTATTGGAGTGATCCCATTACTTCCATGCCCTTAATCATGTCAGACTGATCCATGGCCGGCCATTTCTGAATTTGATCCATTCCCTCCATTCCCTTCCATACCGGAGTGGTCCATCCAGACATGGCCTTCCATACCGGCCATGGCTCAGAAATAGGTTCCATGCCCTCCATTCCCTTCATGCCGGAGTAGGTCCATGCCAGGACAATGACACTTTCCATACCGGCCATAGCTCGAATGATCCATGCCTTCCATGCACACCCATTGTAAGGCCATTAGTCAAATCGAGCCGCTTCGGCGCAGCTCTGGCACAGCACGCAGACCAATTCCTGCCTCAGGGGCCAGCGATTCACCCCTCGCATATTCCTGAACGCCCCATGGATTCAGCAAAAAAATTGTATAAGGCCTTGTTTCTCTTTGGCGCACATCACGTTGTAGGCTTCCGCCCACCAATGCGGGAACTCATCCACAGGTCACCGGCTGACCGATTGTTTGCCATTCCGCTTGGACAACGGTTCAGTTTCGAGGCCCGGGATGCGGATATCCAAAATAGGTCATGGGCAGACGAGTTAATAAAACGCAGCGTTTCCGCTCGCCGGGCTCGGAAAAAATTTGCCCAGTCCCAGTTCTGGTCAGGGCCTTTTTGCCGTTTATAAGCCTGTGAATCCTTTGAGGTCTTTCAACATCGGGGGCTTTCTCATTGCGCAGTCGCCCCAGGCCTCCGATCCTTGATGGTGGCCAATTCAGGGACCGTTTTCAGGGCCGCTTCCGAAAAGGAAAATTCTCCGACCGTTTTGTTGCTCACGATTTGTAATAATCCGGCATTTATTTTGAGGGTTACGCATAATGCGGTCGCCGGAATGGGGGTGCTTTATCCTCAGCTGGAACCACGTTAATCGCGATTCGTTAAACGAAACGGTTTCGCGGCCTTTCGGGTTCAATCACAATGGCAACCGTAGGCGCCATTCCGGACTTCCTTGAAGCCCGAGTGGCTGTGGAAAACAGTAAGTGCCTGATTTGGGTTGATGGGAAAACTTTATATGTGAGGTTTCCCCCGGCTCGATACCCGGGAAAAAATTGATACGGGCCCACTCCGTTCCTGAGTTAAACGGCCAGGAAATTCATGCCATGCCAGTGAATGGACGTCATTTTCTGGTTCAGGTTGTTTGGTCACGTTTAATTCGAGACCTCTTTCGCCTTTCTTCTTAAGCGCAGGAAACCGGCCCGGGGGGACGCGCCATTCTGTAGCCGATACCCTTTCTTTGGACAAAAGTCGCCGCGGTGTTCGACTGAACCCGGTCGGAACCGTCAGGTTTGTATTCCACCCCGCTAGGGGCCAATAACCGTTAGGAAGGCCAAAGCCTAAAACGCCTGCAAGAAGGGTTGCTTCATGGTCAACTACTCCAGAAAACTATTTTGCCAGTATTCAAAGGTTATCGGGATGCGTCGGGCGAGTGAGCCGGACGCGGAGAGTCGCCGAAGGTTAAAGTTCACTTCGCCATACATGCCAGCACTGATAGTGCCCCGCGAACGTTGCAGGGCAAATCTTCTCTT
>Ga0163217_1036783_pt1 | contig 10524 bp, 9 predicted proteins | sample SynspAceP_FD_185933 | JGI IMG/M metagenome (GOLD analysis project Ga0163217, IMG submission 185933) | Saline lake microbial communities from Ace Lake in Antarctica - Synechococcus sp. Ace-P (PacBio error correction) | ecosystem: Environmental > Aquatic > Non-marine Saline and Alkaline > Saline ... | reverse complement strand
CATATCCAGTTTTCGGCTTATGATCACGAGCAACTTTTGTGTTGGGTTCCACTTTTCCCATTGCGGTATTCGCTAATTCTTAAATGCTTATGCCTAAGAATTCAAGAAGAGCTTTTTGGCTAAGCCTCGCTCAACAATTCTCAATTAATGGCTTCTGGCTGAGGGTAGGGCGGTTAAACAGGGGAAAATGGGCTTCTTCATTAATCTGTAAACCAAATTCTGAAAAGGATATTCAATTCAATAATCCTTTGGCTCGGGCGGACCGCTGGTACTATACCCAGTTTATTTAGCGAGGGGATTTTTTGATTATTTAGGGAAATAAACCTCAAACAAATGAAAAAATTAGCCTTTCGTTTTTCTTTATTTAACTTCAGTGATCCAACTGGATTGCTCAACGAGAAACTTGATCCATTCCAAACGGCATATCAGATTTTGATGAAGTTTCATTTCAAAACCACCAAAGTGGATTTTCTATTAGCAAATGGGGCGTGCGACAGTTTGGCTTATTCCAGGAGCACAACTTTTTGTAGCAAAGAAAACGATAGATTATTTTTTCATCAAGCTACGGGTACCATGACGTACGAAAACACTTCAGCCTGTCGCATTGAATTGATTATACTGATTTGGCTTCTGTGACCAAAATGCGGGGCCTTTACTGCTTTAATGAAGTTGGTGGACGAAAGGAAAGGCTGTCTGGACAAGCCATTCAGCAACTATTTTGGAAACCTTGAGAAATCGAAAAGACAAGGGGAGCTAACCCTCCCGAGAGATTTTGGCGCATCAGGCAGGTTTGGTACCTACATTGTATTTCTAGAAAAGGTGGTTCGGGAAAATGGCAAAATCAAAAGAAGATTTGTTCATCAATCACCTTAATATCGATTTCAAGGGACAGTTACGGACAGGGCTTTATATCAACAATCGTTTTGAGCGGAAAATGAACCGAATCATAACCGAATCTTAAAGTCTCGGATTTTGAAAAAGAATACCTGGTATCGGACTCACTTTTTTTGAGTTTTCCCTAAGTGGATCGAGCAAATACAGGAACCGACTATAGACCTATTTGCAAGAGAATTTCTATTCAAGACGCTAGGTTCACATTTACTTCTGGAGATTATTTACTTGAGGGGAAAAAATATGGTAAACGACATTGTCCCTACCGAAGTGGACTTCCCTTTCGGGAAACCTTGGTAAAGGCGGGGTACACGCGAAAACGCAGCACTTAAAGGAGGGTTTCCGGGTAATGCAGGTTTGTTTCGCACGGGCAAGGGGATTGGGGGGGAAAAACTTGGTCCTCCGCTTTTTATTAAAAATTGGGGATTTTTGCGGCTTTCTTTTTTTTTTTTTTTTTTAAAATTTTTTTTTTCCCAAAAAAAATTTTTTAAATTGGCGGCAATGTGACGGGAAACAGGCTTTATTTTCGGCCGGAACCCGCTGAAAGGAATTTGCAGAGGTGCATGTAATTCGCGAAAACGGAAAACCGTCGCGGGCTGGGGTTCGACAAAAAAAACACTCTTGGAACAATGCCGAGCTTCCCTTGGCGGAAGCGTTCCTTCCCCCTTGGCAGCCCCTAAAAGTTTTGGGGCACTCTGGTGTTTTACGGGGACTTTTATTATGCGGCCGACCCGAAAGGAAGCTCACTTTTATATTTTAGTCCAACCGCGTTTACCGTCTAGAGATCACCAGAAATAGTCTACAGCTTTGGGGTAGTCGAGAAAGGCCTTACAAGATGTTTTGTTTAGGGCATTGAGCAAAAGGAGTGATTGTAGATCATTCCTTCTAGGCAAAATGTCGAATAGCGATTGGATCTTATTTTTCGGATTGAAAATGTATTTTTTCCGGAAAGACGCAAAAGCGCGTAAAGGGTTTCGCAAAGATTATTCTTAACCACATAGGTCTACCTGAAACATTAGCGTTTTAGTTGATTTTTTATTTTTTAGGGCAATCACCCACCGAATCAAGTATCCCCAGCACCATCGGTTGCGGATATCTATTGTAGAAATCAAGATTCAAAAGGATGATATGTTTTGGACGATTGATGTCAATTCGGGAAATGGGGATTTCGCCAAAACGAGTTTGAAGTGTATTTTTTAAAGGTGAAATTCCCTCGATAGGGAAAGCGTAGTTGGAGACTTAAGTTGGGAAAGTTGAAATCAGTTAGTTGTCTCCACTAACTTGAAACGCTTAAGGATGTGAGTGAAAGACACTCACATGGGGCAGCAGTGATCCTACATATAAAAGAAGCGCCGTAGGTGCGCGACTATGTGGTTAGCCTCGGGTTTTAACGAGGTTAAATGGTATCGTTAGTTTTTGTTTTGGCGGGATTGATGTCAATTGGGAATTGGTAATCGCCAAAAACAGGGTGGATGGTAATTATTTCGTGGGTGGAGAGGTCTATGGTGAAATTGCAAATTTCCCTCGATACTGAAGCGAAGTTGGGAGAACTACGCTTAGTTAAAGTTGCATCAGTTAGTGTTCTCCACTAAAACTGAAAAACTGCTTAAGATGTGAGTGAGACACTCACCATGGGGCAGTAGTGATCCTACTATTAAAAGAGCGCCGCAGGTGCGATATGTTTGGTAGCCTCGCGGTTTTAACCCGAGTTAAATTGTTATCATTAGGTTTTTGTTTTGGCAGGATTTTGATTGGTCAATCGAAGAAATGAGGGATTCGCCAAAACAGTGTTGATTTTAATTATTTCAGTGATGGAGAGTCATGGTGGAAATTGGCAATTCCCTTGATATGGAAAGCGTAGTTTGGAGACTACGCTTTAAGTTAAGTTTGCATCAGTTAGTGTCTCCACTAACTGAAAACTGCTTTTAAGGATGTGAGTGAAGGACACTACCGATGGGCAGTAAGTATCCTACTATAAAAAGAAGCGCCGCAGGGTGCGATTATGTTTAGTAGCCTCGGGTTTTACCCGAGGTTAATGTATCATTTAGGGTTTTTGTTTGGCGGGACTGATGTCAATCGGGAATGAGGATTCGCCAAAACGGGGTGGATGGTTTTTTTTCACCGCAAAGTCGCAAAAGGCGGCGGTAAGGGTTCGCAAAGATTTTTTGTAACCACATAGTTTCTTCCTAGAAAATAGGCGTTTTATGATTTAGGCAATCACTCACCGAGATCCAAACTATCCCAGCACAGCGGTGCGATATCTTTGTAGAAAATTCAAGATTCAAAAGGGATGTATGTTTGGCGGATTCGATGTCCAATCGGGAAATGGGTATTCGGCCAAACGAGTGAATTGTAATTTTGTCAATAGATGAAATTCCTTGATATGGAAAACGTAGTCTGGAGGGAACTACGTTAGTAAAAGTTGCATCAGTTAGTGCTCCACTAACGGGGAAAACTGCTTAATGGATTGTGAAGCTGAAGGACACTCACATTGGGCAGCACTTTGTAGAAATGCCCATCGGCGGACAAACTTTATCATTTATAGGATAAAAAATCCATTTTTTTTGGGAACGTTTTTCAGTAGACCAAGTTTTTATATTCTTTAATCGTTCATTTTCCAATTCTGAAATTTTTTTTAAATCGTTATAGGGCTTAGTTTTTTTGGCCGGTTGACATTTCAGATCGAAACCATTAAATTAACATCAATAATCAATAAAAATGGCTGACCAAAGCCACTAAGAAGCAAAGTCATGGAAGAACCCTCTGGATTCGGCCAAATAAATTAAGAGGGAACAGGTAGAAAGATTCGGAATACAAACACGGTTTCGTACTCGGGCTGATTTTCTTGAGTTTGCTTCGGGATTAAATTCGAGGAAGGCGCAAAACGGAAACTGATCGCCGAAGGAAAGGAAAGTACCGTGGAATGAAGGAGTTCTACAATATGAAGAACGTCTTCTTTTGGGTCCTGAAGCCGCTGGCAGTACATTATAGATAATTGCAAAGCAATGACATTTGCCATTACTTATCGACACAGGTTCTTTCATCGGTAGAGAAAAAATAATCCTTCCTTGAAGGCGCATTGCCTTGATAATTATTCTCGCGTCTAAATATGGATGGAGTAAACTCGCGCCGCTTACTCGACACAATCAACAACATCGATACGCTTCAGAGATAAGGATCAAGATATTTGTAAGGCGTTTGTCTATGAGTACTTTTAAGCAGTTCGCCTTGGAGAAGGGAAGGGTTAAAGGGGAAAGTTTACTACTGCCCAAAAGCCATGTCAACCTGATTGCGGGAAATGATTGACCTTACAAAGGTTGTTAATCTAATGATCCTGCTTGGGCTCTGGTGGTTGTTCGTCACGTCTATTCATAGTCATAGAAAGATCACCACTGGTATAAAAAAGAGGTTTTATCTATTTAATGGACAAGAGTACACCTGCCACAACTTATAAACGGGCAAAGATTAATTCTTGCCCATCCGTGGGATTGCTGCCAACTTGGGTTGATGTACCTGCGGATACTTTAATTAAAGATCAGCATCCTGATTGAAGGCAGACTTCATAATGCATTTAAACCTCCATTTAACCAAAAAAGGACCTGGGCGTTGCTGCAATGAATTGATTGATGATTTCAAGGTGGAGAGGAGCTACGAATCCCGCCAACAAGCCAATTGCCAATTACGGGTGGATTTTTAAACATGGCGGGCAAACTTCAGAAAAATGGGTGTTGTGGGCTGTGATTTATTTTGGCCAATGGCGCCCTCTCGGGGTGTGGCGAAGAATATAAGATCAGGAAGAAAAGCTTTGTAGAAAACGGGATGTAGAAGCGATTGTGATTCTACCACGAGTATGTTCTATACCACCGATATAAAGTTGTGACACCTTGGGATATTAAAACAATAACCAAATCAGCTCGCCTAGTTAACTCTGCCAAGAAGAAACTGAGACAATTATCCGGCGAAGGAAAGGCGAAGTACTATTTTTCTGGATTTGCGCTCCAAATTGGCGAAACCGTTTGAAAAGAAAATTCACCAGTTTTCTACAGGACCATTATTCAGAATATTTGCCAAGACAATACCACAATTGGCAAAAGTTTGATGGCGATGTGAAAAACGAAGCTGAATACTCCATCGGTACCCTAGAGAAATTAAGCCAAAGATTTTCATTAGTGCCTAGTAATACATTGAGTTATAAACGAGATGGAAGAGCATCAATTTTGAAGAAAGCATTGGAAAGTCTTCAAGTTGAGTTATTCGGGACTTGCTAAACCAAGAAGAAAAGTCAAGTGGGATTTATTGGAATGTTTTTAAAGAGCTAGGGTATGAGATTCAAACCTATAAAGCCTCGGAAATATATCCAGCCGATTAGACATCGGAATACTGAGTTAAAAGTTCGTCGAAACACTTTCTTGGCGTAAGTATTCGAAAAAGTTTGATGCCTTTCTTATGCAAACATAGTAGGCACCCAGACATGAAGAATTACAAAATCAATCAAAAAGAAACCAATTGCTTATGGCCCCTGTAACTTCTAGAAATGGCGATAAAATATCAGGTTTGCGCTGCTCGAAGATCATGAAGAAGCCATGGTTTTCCCAAAGCCTATGTCGCTATTTTGAAAGTAATTGACAATTTTCTGAGTTATTACCTGAATATTTAATGATGTTGGTTTAGACGATCTGAATTTGACAGGTATGCTCGTTCTTACAGTCTCATGGTTTGCGGCCAGGAGAATTTTTGGGATGGGAAGAAATGTGCGAAAACAGAAATTCCCAATCCCATCTATTCGGAAAGCAGATGAAATTATAGCCGGAATACAACACTATCCAAAAACCGCATCAAACTCAACGGAGCAACTTCAACAAAAAACTCGGAAGAAACCGCACAGGCGATTATTAGGGAGTGGTTCTGCTGGAGTTTTGAATTTCCTGATGAACGGAATGTATAAAAGCAATTGGAGGGAAATGGTTTGGAATGAGAAATTCAAAAAAGAGATACCGAACGGGGTGCGAGGAATGAGAAGAAAAACTTGAAAGGAATTAACACGTCAATTGTGTCCGCATTTTGTAGGTTCTGGTTTTGAAGATTATTGTGAGAGGGACAGGAAGTTACCAATGTTTGGAGAAACAACCAATTCTACTGAAAATGGACTTTTCATTTCGATGATTTGAAATATGTGTCAAGAAAGTTTCATTTCAGAAGAAACAAAAAGTCGCAATTAAATTACTGGTTGATTACTTGTAGCTAGGCATGGTTTCAAATGAGATGCCTGTAACTATTTTGAGAAAACTTTTGGAAGGCAAATGCTCTTAATTGTTATTAAATTTAAGCCAACATTTGTTTATAGGTTTCCCAAAGCTAATTTATTGCTTTTCTAACATTCTAGCTACGCAAGGGAATATGTTTTGGTTTCAGTTGGTGGTTCTGTACAGGAAGTTCTAAACACAAAGAAAATTTCGGAATTACCAATTAGGCCTTTCCAAATGACTTAATGCTTGTTAAAAGGTATCAAGATGTGTGAAAACAGTAATGGTAGCAAAAATCACATACAGAAAACAGTTGCTTCATCTATTCAACTGAAATATTTGCTCTTTCGAAAAATTGGCGAACAGTGGAAAATTTAGAAAATATGATAAAGCAAATTAACAGTATCAAATAATGTAGGCAGCATTTCGGAATTTTCGAATGAGGTTCAATTCAATTTGAGAAACTGACTTTTATCTACGGACTAATACAAAAGAAAGACAACGTTATCAGATAATACTTTCTTCAACTATAAAGAAATTTGAACCAACTTAATCACATCTCGGAAAGTCTATTTCCTGCGTTAGTTCAAATCAGAGTGTAAGAATATGTCAGTAAGACCTCATAATGCTTCCAAAACCAGCTTCTTGTACTTTTTCAAATATTCTTGGACTCAGTTTGAACTCAAATGATGACCTGGTACATTTTTGGTTCTGATTTTATTCATAGAGAAATATTATTACAGGTCTTTCAATTGAAACGTATCAAAACAAGGAAACTTTACATTATTCATTCTTGGGTCAACAAGGCGTTCAATTGGGCAACCACAGATCGCTGACGACCAAAAGGACTCCTTAAGACAGAAGAAGTGCGGTTTCCTAATTTACTACCACCATATTTAAGAGATAAGCCAGAAGCAGAAAGCATATTTACCTTTTTTTATCTACTGACCCAGCTTCAATCAATCTTGATGTAACAAACAGCAATTAGCTGATTAGAACAAAGGCATTAGGGCAAAGAACAACCAAGACTAGAAAGACCAAGGAGATACTATCAATTTGGAAAGATTATTTCCCAGTCAATTTTACTTCGAAATGTTCAAAGGAGTGGTAAAACCAAACAACCCGATTTATTAGAGCGGGGATTCAATGAGATTAGTTCTGCTGCAATGCTAAACTTCAAGCAGCTATTTTGAAAATAATTTGATGATAACTGAAAACGCCGAACAATGGATTAAAGAGGGGTTAGGACACTCGAAAAATGATTCTGGAAAAAATTGCTCATTCTTGTGCGGTCAATCTTTTTAACAGAACTCAACTGGATTTACTTAATTGCGTTAACCACTCCTATTTTAATGATAGGCATACGCGAAATATAATTACCGATATATCAGAAAAGTATGAAAGCTTAAGAAGACAGTGGAGAGCATTGAACTACAAATTCAATGAATGCGGTCACTGTAAAAACAGGCTCTTACTGTTACAATATGCTCCAATTAATAAATTCAGATGAAATTTGAATTCAGGAATTAGTAACTCGATTAAATGAGTTGTTAGAGTCAACCAAAGAGACAGGTCTTTAATAATTTATCCCAAATCATTTTTGCTCAGTACAGGGTAAATCAAGCATTCAATAACAAAGAAAGAAGCCTCACGAAACTTGTTCAATCAAGTGATTTTTTCTAGCTTATTAGAAGTCACGGCCAAATATCAAACAAATTTTATTCTTGCGATTTCGGAAACCATGACAGTATTTAGGGGTGTGATACAATTTTTTTTAAAAGAGCCCTATCATAACTTATCCAGATAAGAACTAGAATTGCTGAATTTCAATCTGAAATTGAGATTTAAGAAAAAGCAGTGCAAGCAGTTGAGCAAAATAATGCTTTTGCGTTTCATATCATTTAGGAGAAAAACAAGAAATCACAGGTTATTGAATCACGGGATAGCTGCCAAACGAGGCAGGCATTATTTCTTCAATCAAAATACCAATACCTTGAATTAGGATTTTTTTTTCCTCTTTTTTTATTTTTTTTAAAAACCCCCTCGAATGTGATTATCACTTTAAGCAGTTTGGTAGCGAAAATTTTACACTTGAAAGAGGGAACAGACAACGAGGGACATCAAACCTGTATATTTCTTTAAAAGTGAAATTTAAAACGTTAGAGATAATGATTCTAACATTACCAAAGTATTCAGTGAGTCTGATAACGAGCCTTAGGCTCTATCGCATTTTGGGCTAAGATGGATTTCTTAACGCCTGAACAAAAAACAAATGCAATCATCGTTTTAGATGATCCTGCTTACAAGTTTTTGACGACAATCGCATTATGGATGTCTATTACGCGTATTAAAGGACTTTGAGGGAAAATGCGTTCAAGTTGTTGTCTGACTCATTATTCTCATTTCATTTAGGAAATTTTCATGGAAAGGAGGAATGAATGATGATATCACAATTTCGTTCATTGAGATTGCTCAAAACCAATACAACAAGTTTTTTGAGTAAAAGTTAAAACCTTCACAGGAAACTACGTACGAAAAAGTTCTTCTCAAAAAAATTTCATGCGTTTTATAAATCGGGAAAGTTGATGCGACATTAGAAGTTGATTTAAGACCATTTCTTGAAAGGTTCAATTTTTACCACATTTCATATATTAAGAGAGTTTAAGGAACTTGCTTGAAATGAACTCCTTTGGAACGTTAAGGAAAAAAATTTGAAGCAATTTCAGAATGAAGATTGTAAGACAAAGATTCTTCATGAATTTAGGACTATTCTAAATCCGATGTCGCATTTTTACAAGCAGCAATCAAGAAGATATTAGAAGTTTTGCCAAGTGAAATGTATGGAGTATCTGTATATAATTTTTTCTCATAACAATTAACCATGAAAATTCACCGAATCCCAATTGGAACAAGCTTTTATACTCGTCTTTGGAAGCGCAGCAGGGCTATCACATTGGAGGAATTTTTAGGAATTCAATTGATAGAATGATTTCTACTTTTATCAGCTTTATAAGCATATCACCTATGGAAAAAGCAAATCAATGAGAAGACTTTTGAACTCAATATGACCATGAGTTGCTCAATTTAAAGAAGGCTTTTCGTATTGGTATATGGAAAATTCCCCAATAAAAGATCTTATTCAAAAAATCATTGCGCCCGAAATTTTCAAATCAGACCTGCCTTTATGGTATGGACAATCAAGAGGGAGGAGTCTAATATTAATACAGGGAGGTTATGATGTTTCATTTAATTATGGCATTGGCCAGGGAGGATATGAGGCTAGGTTAATGTGCCTCAGTACCAAGGCTGGAATTCATTTCAACTTAGTTTAAATTTCGGCTTCTCAGTTTGAAAGAAAAAAGGGTGTTGAGATGATCAGTTTGTTTTACTTTTCAACGATGCAGCAAAAAAGGACTCAACATTCAACCCTTTAGAAATTGGGCTGATATCATCTGGGGAAAACATCCGACTTCAGTCATGTACGTGTTTACTAGGATTTACTAAAAAAGAGACTTTTTTTAACAAGAACATTGGGCGGCTCATTTTACAAAACTTCTTTTGTTCCTGTATTAGAAATTGATGCTTCAAGGGGAAAGACAAAATCCTAAAAATTGAATTAAAGATGGAGTTAAACACAAGTTAGAACTTCCTAATTTGATGGGAACCAAAAATTGAAGTTAATCTTCTTCTACTTTTATTAGTATTAGATCCATGGCTGAATAGGAAATTTGCTTTTCTGAATGATTTGTATTCAAATTGGAAAGGTACTAAAAATATTTAAAAGGGGGAATAGAACAGGATATTGACCAGGAATATTGGATAAATATATTCTTGTTGCAATTGATCAATATTTGGAAAGTCAACTGAAGGGTCAAATGTTCTTTCCTCTTAAAAGATATATAGAAAATGTTAGGGACCGGAATTATTTTCAAAAGATTATATATACCATCAGCCCTTCAATTTTACTACAATCATTCCAGAAGGAGGAATAAGGTTAAATTTTTGAGGAAAAGCTTTTAATTTATCGAATATCCAATTTATAGATTTTTTTAAATTATGAACATTCACCGAATCCCAACTAGAACCCAAGCGGGTAAAGGCCCCACTATGAACAGGCGAAAATCCTTATCTACCAAAACACTGAAGGCAACATTCAAAAAATTGATTATTTCGCTTGGACATGAAACTAGTTGGGAAAAACGATGAAGGAAAAATAGGCTCAGGGAGATAAAGCCAAATTGTCCAGTTTATTTTGCTAAAAAACGTGGACAAATTTGATTATTATTTGTTTCAAACAAATTTAGGTATGAAAGTTTCTGAATGACGTGGGAATAGATAGGGAAAACCTCCCCAGAGGATATGTATTCACTTACTCTGATTTTATTACTAA
>Ga0163217_1095643_pt1 | contig 10525 bp, 6 predicted proteins | sample SynspAceP_FD_185933 | JGI IMG/M metagenome (GOLD analysis project Ga0163217, IMG submission 185933) | Saline lake microbial communities from Ace Lake in Antarctica - Synechococcus sp. Ace-P (PacBio error correction) | ecosystem: Environmental > Aquatic > Non-marine Saline and Alkaline > Saline ... | reverse complement strand
TGGTAACTCGCAGATCAGACGACATTAATGAACCGCACAAACTATGAGAAGTCCGAACTTCCTGGACCAATAACTTTATTTGCCACAATCTTTTTCAGGATACGTTAACGGGAAAGAACTATCTGGGGACAAATTCCCATTGTTGGTTGCTCTTCTTTCAAGTTTATAACGATTCATACAACGGACAATGTTCTTCATTCGTTCCAAAAACAAATCGATACGCTTAGTAAAATTGATTCCTCATCAACAAGTACTGCTTTAAAATTAAAACCATATAGAGCTTGCTATAGATTGGACCCTTATTTTATCTTTGTGATCCACGGGACCAAGTAATTTTCCATCTTTAACTACTGCTTGAAAGTAGAGTATCCATAAGTTCAAAGTCTCCAGGCAGGAACGAATCTAAGTGACAAACAATGACCGCTACTAACTCCTCACCTTTGTCCTAAATTCAGGCGTTATCATACAACCCTTCAGGTCCGATAACGTCGACATTCTAACGTTTTAACAAATGTACTTTAACACTTCTTGCTAAACATCAGCAGATAGCTTGCCCAAATGCGTGATAGGTTACCCATCTCCTATTTAAAAACAGAAGGAATATGACTATTCTTTTTCAAGCTGCCACGCTTTCTTCTATTTATTTCGTTACCCAAGTTTATCATAAAAAATAGATAGGCTCCTATTCAATCTTACTATTCAAGATTACCTATTTAAATTACACTGTTAATTTGGCTCATTGTAAATTATGCACAGAGCTTTTAAAACTAACATCGCTTGCGCTGCTGATTAAGCGGATAATTGGCCGCATCTTCCAACAGAATTTTTTACAGCTGCTAAATCATTCCCCCATTTTTATCAGGATTACTGCTATCTTTCCCCATTAGACGCTTGAACAAAGTTGGTCCATATTTTTCATAGAATATTTCACACCTTAAAAACAGAACCTGATTAGAATAAAACTCAAGGAAATTATTGTGTATTCTTAACATCTGCACCCCAACCGGATAATAATAAAATCAAAATCTCCATTGTCACTAACTCAATCCTACTGTTTTGCAGGGTACCACTTTTTGAAACCGTCACACCTGGTAAATCTTTTCCAATTGTATTTTGTAATTTAGTGACTCACCCTTTTTTGTTACTTATAATTCTCGGTTACTAGCTGCAAATCAACGTTCGTAATCTAATTCCTTTGTTGCCACTGCCCATAATTGAGAAGCCTTTTCTGGTTCATATTCTAATAGTTACCGGAATTGCTTCTCTAAAAATCTTCGCGTTGGGGATTTTCACTAAACCATTAGTAACTACCCCAAGAGCTTTAGATCCATTAGCAATAATTGCTCTGCTTAATTTCCTCACGCGATATTGCTACGCTAATGCAGTTCTTAAGCTTTTTATTTTTCAACGCTGGGATTATTTAGATGGCTAACTCTAAGTATACGGATTTAGCCATTAAGGTGCCATAAATTCATGGTCTTGATTTATGTTGAGCAAATTCTTCCTTAATGCAATGAATCATTCTTTTCATTGTTGATAATTTTAATCCTGTAGAAAGTTACTTTAATCACTTGATAGTAACGTCGTTAAAGAAACGTTTTCTTGATCCCAGTTATTGATTCATTTTTTTTCATACACCATGATAACCCGTTCCATCCCATTTTTTCAAGATAAATGGTCCATTGTATAGCTGGAATCACTATTCGTTCCAATTTGACTTGGTCAGTAACAACGATTCTTTTGAGGGAAAAGTCGGTTTTGGTGATTAATTTCAAAAATTTTCTACTGTTTTTCTAAGTTATTGTCTAATCTAATTTGTTTATGCTTTATTCTAAATCTCAACTTTAGTTCTCGGCTAAAAATAGCTTCAGCATTTTTTTATATCAGACATCACAAATGAATAATTAGCAGCTGTTTCAGGATCTACAATACGTTGTCAACCGTATTCAAAGTCTAGCAGCAAGTTAACGCTTCGCCGTCGACCATTTCAAATTTGCTTCAATGTTAAACTGATAAGCAACCGGTCTTCGCTGATTCTGTTTCTCTTCAACTAAAGCTGGTGAAATAGGTTTTTCATCATTATCTAAGCCGATTAAAGGCCCTCCTTCACTGGTTTTAAAGACGGTAAAACTAAATGGTATCTTGTTGATAAAGCTGGGATCAATTTGTCGGCAATTCTGAGGGCAAACACTAGATTTAGCGTTTTGTGCTGTTTTTATTTTTCCGAAGTAGATTCTTGATTGGTTACTTGGCTAGCAGATTGCCGCACCCACGTATAAAATATTCATCCTACAGCAAAGTAAATAAGTTGTTTCATTTTACAGCTCTCCTTATTAAATGATTTTTCTTTTGTTTACTAACATTATTCCAACTGATTAAGGCTTTTTCTAATTCATACAATTGTATTAGACATAATATACAATATAAATCGTATTTTTTAATAAATAAAGTATAATATAATTTATAAATGATATATCAGTTTTTTTGTTAAATTATTCCAAAAAAAAACAAAGCTGAAAATGATTATTTCAGCTTTGTTAGAGTTGTATGGATGATGTCTTCTTCAGAATCTTTTTTGGGTTAATTGCTTTTATTTCAATAATTAATTGTGAGGCAACAAATGACTAGTCTCCCTTGGTTACTAATCACCTGTTTTCACAGCAATCTGTCAGAGACTATATGCTTCTTTATTCGTTATTTTTGTTCCATCACTTCGAGATAATGTTGTATTTGTGCCTGCTGCTGCCCGACTAGAACGTACAATTCCTTCATCTTTCCTTGTCTCATTTTGACTATTCCATCTGTTTTACTTCTTTTCCATTCAATAGCAGATAACAGGCAATAAACTTGTTACTGGTTTTGATCTCCTCGCAACAGTTCTGTCGACTAAATATTAAAGTACGGAAAAATGTCCAACAAGCATAAGATATAATAACCACATCCCCAATGGCTTTAACTTAATTTTTTACTATATTTTCAATCTCAGTCATCCAACAACCTGGCTCCATCCCATTCTAATCTTTTTAATAACTAAACGGTTTATAATCTTACTGTAACAGTAAACATGTTTACCTCAATGAAAGGCAGCTTCATTTATATCCTTACTTTAAACTATAAAAAAACGTAGAAAGCTAAAGGCTCCTTTCTTACGTTTTCCTATTTATTTACGATTTTTTTCTTAAATTTCTCTTTCAAAAGGGGGCTACAGATTTATTTTTTCATGGGAATCCGTTTAATGGCTCGGGCATTAAAGCACTAACACTTACCAATGGATTTTATCGATTTTTTGTCTTCAGGAAGATAGATGGGAATCTGTCACAATCAATTGGCTGTATAGCCGAATTTTGGATTCGCTCATCGCAGGGACCAGATAAACTGGATGGTGCACAGCATAAACTTCAGTAGCTCCGAGTTCTTCCAAGGCTTGAGCAGCTAACGTTAATGGTTCCTGCTGTATCAATTCATATCTCGAATTAAGATACATTTCTTTACCTTCAATTATCCAATGATATTCATTAACTTTCTGCCACATTGGCTTTTGGACGACGTTTATCAATTATTGCAAATTGGCGCTTTTAAGAAATTCTGTAACTTACGCGACGGGTAACTCCGCCATGATCAGGCCGAAAACAATTTACAACGCCTTCTCCGTCAGACCACAATCTAAAAGTTAATTTCTAAAAGTTTGCTGCCCCTAATAAAATTGATCCACTGGATATCAAAGAACCCTGTGGGATTTGTGAAGCATGTAAGTCTAATGTCCGATACGATCTGCTCCTGCAGCTGTAATCAGTATTTGCGACTATTTTGCAGTAATTGCTCTCTTTGAAACGTGCTTACGGTCTTGTCTAGCATATCCATAATAAGGAATAACTTGGATTTATTGTTTTGCACTTTAGCCTCGTCTTTAATGCATCAATCATACATCAACCATTTCCATGTAAGTTTATCATTTTACTGGACTAGAATGTTGTTGAATAATATTAACATGGTCCCCACGAATTTGCTTTCTTCAATATTGATTCGAATTTCTCCATCGCTTGAACTGATTCCACTGAGAGTTTTCCTAATTCTACTCCTACGTCATTCAGCAATTTTCTTTGTAATGGTTTGTTTGAGGTTTAACGCAAAATTCTTTACTTTGCGATCAAAATAGTGTTCCTGACATAGTGACCATCCAACTTTTTTTATTTTCAAGAATATCCGTTTGCTTACAATTCATTTCTTTCTAGTGCATTTTTCTTCGAATAAATTCAGACTTCTTAACTTTGGTTGAATTTCATAAGTTATTTTTAATGTGGGCAGTTTATTATAATATTACTTAATTTGTTTTCTTTGACGTGCTCTTAGCCAATTCGCCAAGCCTCTGTGGAATATCTCTTGAAATAGTCGATCCTGCAGCATGTAAACATTCTCTCCGGATAGTTATGGCGCAATCAAGTTTGCATTACAGTCCACAAAACGTTCTTTCTTACAGTTGTTCGGAATTATTTTTACATTCATAATTCACAAAAAATTGTGCCAACACCCAAGTTGATATTTTCCCTAAATCAGCATCACCAATGTACGTTAACTATTGCCCGACCTGAGTTTTGCAATCAAAGAGTTGCGTTTTTAATTTCAACAAAGTTCCCAAATATTGAAGGCTTCTCCACATGACTATTTTGCACGAAGGTACTGTAGGTCCAATATTTGTATTTTTTTCCATTACAGAATCTTTAACAGTTGAATTTGTGACACGTACCCCCATTCACTTAATTATACTATTTTGATACTCAGAATTGAGATATAAAGCAATCCTCACCTATAATATCTTTCCTTTCAATGAACGCTTTGGCTTCGATTAACTGTATCTGATATCCAATTAACAAATCACTATCATATAAGTAGTGTTCGGGTCAAATTTTGTTACACCATTTTGATTGCATTTTTGTTAATTCGTTTCACGCATCATTGTGAGGCGCTCAGCTAGGTGCAAATCGATCGTTGACACCTTTCCCTTCGTTTTCACTTATGCATTTTATTAAGCATCTACAATTCTTTTGCTTCTTTAGTATTTCAATACATCTGCAAGTAGTACTCGCCTTAGAGTTCTGGTTACCGACTTGGAGGAGGGTTTCGAAATAGTAAACGATTATCAAAAGCAGTTACGTCCTGTGTAACCTCTTGCACTAACCTTTCTGCGTCACTAGGCATCTGTTTTGTATTCAACAATTTTTCTACAGAATTTTCTTTATTTCGAATGATACGACCGTATCCTGGTTTGGATTTTGGGCCATGTGCGGTTAAATATTGTAGCTTTTGACCTTTTCTTGATGGTAATCAAACAAGTTATTTAATGTTTCTGCTGTTAATTAAAGGAAGTATCTCCACACCTTATAACTAGAGTAATGCCTTCTTTATCTGTTCAAATGTGTCTCCGCTTGTATTAACAGCCGTGGCCCCGTAGCCTCCCTGTTCCGTCTTTTACTGCATATTTGTTTCGATTGCCAAGTAATCCTTTTACTTCTCAAGCACCAAACCCTACAATGTGACAGATCTCTATTTGCGCCTGTTTGCTTCTACTTGGTTCCAGATCTACTGGCCAACCATTGGCTTACCAGGCAAACGGAGTAAGACTTTATAAACTTAGAAGGATTTCACTACGTGAGCTTGACCTGTGCTAAGTACGACTGCATATCTTGTATCATGTCAGTAACCTCCATCCATTTTCTCGTCAATAAAACAGAATGTCTTTTTTACTCATCCTTTTTTTATAGATTTCATTTTATTTTTCCAAATCAACTCTAACTATTCGATAAATAGCTTAAAAAGCGCATGGTTTTTCAAGCAACAATCCCTGCTTTTTGCTATCCTTTTGGAATAACATTCCATCTCTTTTACTTGAATTACTGATCTAGTATTGTTTAAAACTGTTGTCTTGTATGTAATCTTGTTGATAACTGATAGAAAAAAAAAAAAAAAAAAAAAAAAAAAAAAAAAAAAAAAAATGATGATAAAAGAGAAGTTTTATATGAACCCAAAAATCATGCAGCCATTACTGGATTAAGGCATTTAGAATGACCCCTCACTCCTGAAGGTGCTTTTTTCAGATTTCTGTGTTCTCAATTCTTGCTGAAATCTATGATTTAAGGAATGGGTATGAAGATCCTTATTACACGAGTATTTTAATTTTTTATTAACCGAAGAGAATCCATCCATTTCATCGTTTTAAAATCTGATGAGTTTGGTATTTTCATTGGCATCTTTAACTTGTCCATATTGCTTTATTCTGATGGACGTTATTAATCAAGTAACAATTGCGGTGGTACACTTGAAAAATGAATCTTCTGCAATTTCCGTTTCCTAAAGGCGTTATTTTTGATCAACTGTTGAAAAATCATGGAGGGCTATTCGTTCAGTCAGTTGTATGCTCTCCTGGTTTCGATTACAAAAGATTTCGAATTGTTTACGCAAGCAGAATTACTCAAAGACTATCCACAGCACAAATCGGTTTATTGAAAAATAGTTTTAAAACTTTACCTAGACTAAACCATCTAATTCTTATTTATATGATTTGTCATTTAAGCTATACAAAAAATATCTTCATCCATGTAACTCATAAAAACTTCCAGCGGTTTGAGTATTTAAGGACTTTCTTGGAATTATATTCCGTTTTGTGTGCAAAAGACGATACGAAAGCCTGATCACTCGTTGAAATCCATTTTCTTTGGCAATCCATCTTTCGAAGAAGCCATTAGAATTCTCGTTAAGCTCGTTGTGAAGGACGTTTCCAGGGTCAGCGAAGTAGATGGGTAGGCTGAACATCATGCTGGTTGCACAAAGATTTCCAGTTGAGAGAACTCCTTACCGCATCAAAAGTTAATTGATTTTGATTAATTTTTTTGGTATAGGATTGGAAACCATTGATCATAGCATCTCAATGTCGCAGGGCTTCGCCCTTTGGGCTTTAAGGTATGATAGCTTTCGTAAACATCTCTACTAGAGTAATGACCGCACTTTTGCTGGCGTTGCACCTAGCAAATGGATCTCCTCGATATGACCAAATTTCTTCTTTAAATGTTGGTAATCTATTATTCTTTTCAGAAGATATTTCGTTTATAAAGGCTTGTTCTACCTCATACGTTCTTGATGTCCGTTTAGGCTTTCTTTTCCCCTTTCATTGGTAAGGGTAGCTTCCATCGAATGTTTTTCTGTCAAATTGTCTATTAAAGTGTTCGTACGAACAATCTATTGATCATTTCTTTACGGCCAATATTGACATTCAGGCAGTCCAGCCTTCAGCTACTATTTTCCTTGATATTAAAGATGTTGTTCTTCTGGTACTAAAACACTTTTTCGCGTCCACACTGCTTCTTGGTTGTTTCGTATTAACCGTAGTAAAGACTCGAAAGCTGTATGTCTTGCTCTGAAGACCTGATAACATTATAATTCGCGTGTCGAGTACCGATTCAAGTAAGCAGTATTTTAAGGGGCAACTGGAATTACCTTGATGGTAATAAGCTTCTATCATCACTAGTTCATCCATGGTAATATGGGTATAGGTCAATTTGTGATCGACTCCTTGTTTTCTATGGATTGGAAATTACAATTTAGAGTGTATCACGAATGGCTTTTTTATTTGTATAGCTTAATCTGCAATCCACGTTTAACTAAAAAATGGGACACTCTTTTCTTTTTCTTCAAGAAGAGCGTTTTTTTGAACCCATTTCAGTCGTACTTATCATCTATACAAAAGTTCCCTCTAAATCTACTAAGTGTTATAGTGAATGTACTTTTCATGAAGTCGATTAGGATAAAGTGGCTAGCACATTTAATATTCATGTTGCTTTTTATCATTTAAGTAAACCATTGAGAGCTAGTAAAGCTTGTGCTATTCATCCTTCAAATGTGAAACAAGTTTACAAAGGAAAATTTTTTAAAGCTTATCTTACCTTTCGTGGATAGATACGATGGATCCTTACTTGATCACTATAAATACATCTATGAGTTACTCTCTAAAAACCTTCATCGCTTCACTACTAATTTGTTAAAAGGTATTAAATTAAGTACAAAATAAAGTGACTTGCAAATTTTCAGGCCGCAAATTCTGTACGTTTTCACCATTACCATTATTCTAATGGTATTTACATTTTCAATTTTAAATGCTATCTTAATTATTTTTGGACTACGTTTATGTTTAATTAATTTCCAGGGTCACGTGACAGGTTTTATCGCGAATACTCTACTTCGTCCACACACAAAAATGATGTGTAATCTTCATCATTCTGTTTCCGCAAAGGTTGATTCTGCAAAAAACGGTCACGCCCAACTAAATTGAGCTTCAAAATTCGTCAATCAGGCTCTTCATCCCATTGCGGCCGCCGCCTTTCATTGAAATCGGTCCACGATTACGGGACCACGTACCTCTTTAAACTACGTTTAGATAACTCCATTTTTTCTATCCGTCAGAGATTCCTGACACAGAGATTAATACTTTACGGTTAGTACTTCTGTAATTTTAGATCACGTCGTACCATTACAAATGGGACCATTTAAATAACTTGAAAACCGCCTGCGGCATTGCCACTCCTTTGTAGCGTACTGTCATTAAAATGCATCGATCTGAATCATGAAGGTATTGAGAGCATAATTTTTTCCGAATTTGGCCGTAACGTTTGTGGTGTCTACCTAATAAGTCCTGATAATAAAACGTTAGCCTCCTGGAAATAAAGCGGTTCGCCTCTGACAAACGTTCCACATATCTTCCAATAAATTCTTTTGCTCTTCTTGGGGCGTATCTCTGGAATAATAACGTACGGCCTCCTGCTGCCCCAGCGAAACTGTTTCTAATGTGCCTGTTACCCGATCTTTGAACGTCTTTTTAATATAGATAAATTCTTCCACTATAGGAGGATTTTGCGAATCATAGCGATTTGCAAAATACGTTAAAGGGAAACTAACTTATGGGGTTCTTTCAATAAATTAAACCGAGTTCATATCAATTAAACCGTTCACTTCCTGTTTACTTTAACTCTTTTCAGCCTTTTCATCATAATGTGGCTTTTTACTTTATTTTAATGGGTTGTGTCATTGATCAATCATATTTAACGAAAAAAAAGGTTAAAAGTCATTTTTGCAATATAGTAAAAATGTTCGTTTCTGTTATTATTTCTCATAAAAAAAGCCGAACTTTCGGATTCGCCCTTTCTTAAAAACTATTAAAACTCGTCGAGTTCTTCTTATAATCTTAGCTTGGATTGATAACTTTTTTTATAATCGTCGGAAAATAAAAAGACAATAAACACCAATGTTAATCGTTGATCCTGGTGGCGGTCCGAACTTGATATGAAGCAGTGTAGGACCAGTAAAGCCATTCCCAATAAGACAATTTGATTAATGCCTGCGAAATAACTAAATTAAAAACTTTTGCTCAATCTCATTGGCACATGGCTTGCGGCAATATATGATCGCAGAGAGACTATAAAGCTCCCACAATAGGCATAATACCGCAATCGTGTACACCGTAATCACATTTAAAGATAAGTGACATCAAACTTGGGGACTGGTAACCCGCGGTAAAGGCTGTATTCCTCATCAAAGTCAAAACAATACATTGGTTTACGAAAGACTTAAGAATAGTCCTACAACTATTATCGAAAAGAAAGAGCAATAAGCGTACTTGCGCAAGGTGGATGGTCACCAATTGATCCCAAATGAAAATTACTGTTGGATACTTGTGATTCGTTCACTTTCGTTTAAAACTCATCAAGAACTAAAGCAACGGCCATTCCTGCTCTGCACATTAAAAATAGCAATAGAAATTTCTGAATATTGATTGTAGAGCATCCGTAAATAATCTATGGCTTACAGTGCTATACAAAACAACACTTACACGTCATGAATTGGTGGATTAACATTTAGCATAGCAAAACAAACCCAATTTGCACCCTGCTAAAGGAAGATATGTTGATTAATGTATCAGCCCATCAGTGATTGTGCCGTCTAAGAAATTAAAAAACAATCCTAAAATTGGAGAGCAATCGACTGCAATTTAAGAATGGAAAAGCTTGGAAGGCTCTTTGGCATGAATCCATAAGAAAAAAAACATTTTCCCACGGTGAATTCCTCCCTTTCTAAACGAGTTGAATTATTTGACGATTTTCTGCCATTAACTGTTGTGAATATTGCCATTTTCATGATTCATGGGTACCATTAAAGATTCGCTTTGCTATGAACTTTACTATTGTTGTTTTAATAAGTCGTAAAAATTCTCCGACGTGAATCCAATATCCCATTTCCAGTCGTCGGTTTCATTTTTCAAGTACCAAAAAGATCGGATCGGTTGCAAAAATACGAAGCTAAATTGAAATTTTACGCTTTTGCTTTTGCCCCACCTGAAAAGTTCCCAAAATTTTTTTTGATTATCTCAGTATCCTCCACATTACAAACTGATTTTAATTTTTTTTGCGCGTTTCAACATGCCTCCCTTTTGGGGGTCTTTCCTGCCAAATTTTTTTTTTTTCTTCCCTCTGTCCTTTGGGGT
>Ga0163217_1030740_pt1 | contig 10525 bp, 6 predicted proteins | sample SynspAceP_FD_185933 | JGI IMG/M metagenome (GOLD analysis project Ga0163217, IMG submission 185933) | Saline lake microbial communities from Ace Lake in Antarctica - Synechococcus sp. Ace-P (PacBio error correction) | ecosystem: Environmental > Aquatic > Non-marine Saline and Alkaline > Saline ... | reverse complement strand
AAAAGTGATAATGTGAAGGACTTATTCATGGTCCGGAGTTAGAGTCTCGGAAGGTATAATCTAAGCAAGCAGTCCTCTTAAGTTTGGCTCCACTCGATGCGGTTCAAAACCTTCACTTTGCTTCCACACCTCGAGCGATTCGGCAGACGGACTCATGAAACTAGCGATAGCTATAAGCCACAATCTGCGGACAGTTCTTTGGCGTTTACTATCGAAATTTGGCTAGCAATCGATCGAATATTTTTCAACGGAGGTATATTTAACCGATACATTGAATAATCTATTGGATTATCCGTTCTGGAGCCTCATTTATTTTTAAATGAGAATATCGAACAGGATATATCTCAATTATCCTCTCGGAAAAGCCTATGGTGTCGCAAGGCTACTTCTTAAAAAGAATAACAGGCGAAATTGAAGGTTCATTAAGCTTCATTACCTATTCTAGAGTCTTTGCTTGAAGACAATTCTGACGAGCCAAGTTTTGAAAAAGATCAAATAATGGAAGATTCTACTCTAGTAATTTTGATCAACCACACCATGTTGTACTCAGTGGGAATTACGATGAGTAAACGAGTCAATTGGTTCAGTCAATGGTAATTATTCGACAGGAAGACCAGTACTCTTCCAATTTCAAAATTTTGAATACAGCCGGCTCGGAGCGGGTTATATATTCTCCGGACCGAAAATGCCTATCGAATTCCAAGATTATTGCCGAATTGACCTTTCCGTGAATTTGGAAGGGGAAACCTTAAAGTCAATAGCTTGCGCATTCCTTCGCTTGGCTCGGCTATGGGAATCTATATGTATTGGCAGAAAGTAATCCATACTCAGTCTATTATACGGCGTTGGCAAGGTCATTACGTGGCTACCATTGTCGATTTTTTGCGCCGACCTATTCCATTTATCACTATAACTTCAGATTCTAATGTAGACATTTCAGCCTATATCTGATTGTTATGTGGCTTTGCTGGCAGGTGCTAGAGGGGCCAATTGAGCGGAGATCGTATCAATCTATTTGAATGTTATTGTTGGTAGAGGGCTATTCTGGATTCAGAAGGTTATCAAGCATTTTTGGATCTAGCTTTACTCGACGATTCAGAAGGCTACTGGTTCTAAGCCAGTGGTTTTAGGAGCATCCATCTATTTTGAAAGTTTCAGGAGGAGCAGCGTATGGCTTTAACAGATGGGCAGTGAAGCTATGAATTCAAACCATTGATGTCCAGAAAATGACAACATACGTCCTTCGGATTTTTGTTTCCAGATTGTACAGGCTACTCCACCTATTTCATTAACTCCATTGCGTTAACTTCCAGAGATATGATGTGGGTTTTCGAGAAAATGAAGCTGGAGTAGAAATTTTTCTTAACCCCAAGGGAATACGGATGCGGATAGATTTTTTTATGCGGAACCGTATGAGAACAATTGGGCTTCCGAACTCCGATTATTCTCAGTCAAATATGATCCAAGCAGTCAAGTGTAGTACTTAGAACCCCCGATGAACGTACCGGTTATTGTTTACAAAATGTCACGTAAATTCAGTTTGGTATTGGAGACTTCTTCTCGATTGAGGATTCAGTTTTGTTATTGGACAGGGACACTCATCACTCAATAAGGGCGATAGAGCGTCTTACTGCCGATATACAGTGATCCGATTTCTCAGAAAGACTGACGAAAGACGCTTCAGAGTTCTGGAGATTTTAAAGAAAAAATACGGATTGATTTAGTTAATCCTTTAGTACACTTCCTTCCATAATCCGAGGGAACATTACCTCCAAGACTTCAGATCCAGAGGCTTCCGGTGATCGGGCAGGTAGGTTTAGGGAAAGTGCAACAGCGAAGACTTTTATCGATATTAAAACAGATTAGTCACTTGGCGAGCCGAAGTCCCGAATATGACGGATGACTATTCTATCAGCAGATACGTTTTGATTCGAGATTATATTCCAGATTCCGGTTCAGGAGTTAATATTCCTGCACAGCCATAGTTTCCTGAAAGGGCATTTAACCCAAAATGGCTACCGCCTATTCTTCTTTGAGATGCGTGGATGTCCCCACGAGGCACTAATCGTCAGACCTGATTTTTGGGAGGATTAATATATGAATCAGGTTTGGAAAAAAAATACATTCTTTTAGTCTAGTGACCCTCCTAACCTCAGTGGTTAGGTTTTGGGGCAAAGTTCCTCGTTGAAGAAAGAGCTTATCAGTTTTCCTTCCAAAAAAACATCTTATTTACGGAGGAGAACGAATCTGGATCAGCTTGAGGTATCACTGGCAATCAGGAACTCGCCCTCCACAGATCATTTACTTGCAGAGTTGCTGATCGTAACTGAATCCAGTGCTCTCACAAAATGCCTTCGTCGAAGGATGGCTTTTAATTACTTGAGAAATTCCCGTCCCAAATCTCCCCTCGGACCACATTTGCTTCGGAGTTTTTTTACCCGAGTGAAGCCTTACTTGGATTTGGAAGTGGGTGCTGACCCAACAGTTAGTTTACTATCTTCAATCCGAGTATCCTCCGGCAGGGTATCCTACGAAAGAATGACATAATTCAAGAGGAAATACAGATAAGATTTCCTTGAATTCAAAAGACCTAAAAGGACGGAGAGTTTTTAGAACTTAAGCTAGATGCAATTAATGGTATAAAAGAGATTCAAATTCGGCTATTGAATTCCTTTTTGGAAAAAGGGGTCAGCTCGCTTCGAAGGAGCTATATCAATCGATTGACTCAAGACTTTGGTTCCAGAGCACTTTGGTCATATCAGTGTGAGCGCGGAAACTAGAATCAGAATCGCCAGATACTACGCAACTTTCATTATATTCTCCGTGCATTGGTGCCAAATCTGCGCTTTTACTGATCGAACCAGAGTTCGCTCGATGTACTTCGATACAGGGGAAGAAGAATTGGCGTTTTAATGGTGGCTCAGGCAATAATAATTTAAACTTGTAGGACTTGATCGATATGGTCTCATCAGCACCGAAAACAAGTTGCAAATCTGAGTTCAAACTTCCCCGTACTGAGATATTCTCCGCAGATGAACCCTACCTTGACAGCCCTTTTTGAAAGGGGTCAGGTTGAAGGTTTAATTTTTTGTCCAAGAGCTTTAACAGAGCCCATTCCTGCTGTGTGACTGGTTTGTGGAAGACATTTACGTATAACTTAGATGGGACTTATTCTCGTTTGGGTTCTGTTGAGACATGATTCCAAGAATATGTGCCAGAGACTTAGCGCTAAGGACTCGTTCAAAACGAAGAATTCCGACGTGCAATTTAAGTCGAAGTAGGATATTCGATGGAATCCATTGATGCTGATCGATGCTATGCCAGTATTTGATCAGTTTGTATGTAGCGGGGCTTTCGATCCTAAAGGATTGGAAAAGCGGAGTGTTAAAACTGAACTTCTACCTTCAATGAGGAAGTCTTTTCTGGAGTAATCAGCTTTAAGCTCTTATAAGAATGATTTCGGGTTTTTCCGATTCCTACCAATGGACTTTACCTAGACTATCAAGGGTCCTTCCTAAAGTCCTTGAAAAAAGTATGAACTGGTTGCTGCTCCGACAGTCCCAAAATGAAAAGATGGCGGTACGGTAATCTATTGTCCGCAACTAAGACCGGTGATTAGCTCGAATGAAACCTAAGGTTAAGGTGCAGTAAATAGCGGTTGTTATCAAGTAAACGCTTACTTTCGTAGACCAAAGGGGAAATGTACAACAAGCACCGTCGGACATTCGGGTAGATATTATAGACCTATTTAAACAGGCATTAGCGTTTATCCTCCCAGGCAGATAATCACTTTTTGAGTTTCGAAATAGTTCTTCTTTGAATAATCATTATTTGTAAGACTCAGCTCCATCCATTTCTTCATCTACGGTCCTCCGCCTCTCAGGTACGGTTTTAATAATTTGAAAACTCGTTGAATCCTCCTTTTCGGATCTTATCTTTCACCCCAAGGATAAAAAATTGCATAACGAGTGACTTTTCCTTCTGCTCGACATGCATGACAAAATCTGTATTTTTACGAACCAACTCTGCCGCCCCGAGCCTGTTGGCTTCCACGTTGGTCAGCTTAAGCTGTTACCACAGCTTTGACCCACGGGAGATTTTTTTTTCACGATGGAGTCGACTAGATGAAAATGAGTTTCAGGAAAAAGGAGATGTCGCTTCATGGAATTACCTAGGGACGCCTCCGTACAATATCCAAAACTCTCGTTTCAGGTTTTGGATTTTTATTGGACTTGGCTGGATTCCGTAAAGAGTTGAATACATGATTGAACATAGATTATTCCTCCATGTCTTTGCGACTTGATTACATTATTTTAGAATTCCAATCTGCATAGAACTCACCCAGACGGGTCAAACTGTTCCAATGGTTCGCTCAGACCAGGAAAATAGGAGCTTAGATTTAATTCAGTTTCTTGATTCATCAAATAGTTGTTTTTGCAGCTTGCCAAGTCGTAGAGGAGCTCTCTGGACGGTGAAGTTGTGACCTTGACCGTACCAGGGGCTTTTAATAATTTCTTTGCGTTATCTATCGAATATCTGAGTTGAAACAGGTTTGCCGATATTTCCGGAGGTAGTTTAGTCGTTACAAAGAATTCGGAACCATTTCGGATACGTTGGGTTTTCGAATAAAATTCAATTCCGTGTGGATTGATTATTCGTCGTCATGTGCACATGCAAATTGTGACCGAATTTCCACTGTATCGGGAGGGGTTTCCGTTTAAGCGCTCATAGTTTGAGCTCTTTTTTCCGGATAAAATCAATGGTGTTATGGTACTATTGCGGAAGAGCCAAGTGTAAAGGTGTAAGTCTTTATTTGAATCGATGGAGATTTCTTAATAGGCTTTAGTCAACTTCCATCGTCAAATCGTCTGCATCATCCGCGTCTCGGATCATCTTGAGGATCATGTTAATAACACAGCCTTTGTGTAGCGCTTCATCAGCCCGCAAATGCTGTTTGTTGTCCTGCTCTAGTACAGCTCGGTCAACATGAGCTCGAAGGTCCTTCTAAGTTTCTTTTCGAAAAATCAGTTTGCTTATTTCCATTGGAATTTTTTGCTTGAATGAGAAATCGTCCCAAATATCCAAAAACCTAAATACAGAAGTCAAGCATCCAGGTAGTTTGGAAGGGGCTATTATTTTTGTCAGCCTTTCTAAATAGGACGGTGAACAAAAATAAAGACTTAGGTAGCATAATACCAAAAATATATATTCAAGATTGAGATAAACCAAAATAAATCAATTAACCTATCCCGCCAATCTTGATAATGCATGAGAAAAGGCATATAAAAATCCAATTTTTGTTTGTCGCCCCGAATCATAGTATGCCAGCGTGGAGATGTCGTTTCTTTTTGGATCAGGTATCTGATCTGGTCTCTTTGGTGAGATGTGGTATTCGATTCTCTCGTTCGATAGCTCTCTCTATTTCCTGTGGTTATTCAGATTGACATAACATCATCACCTCCACCCTGGATATGCCAAGTCCTTTGAAGGCCTTCACTTCCATGAAAAAAGCTTTTGCGTAGCAATAGATTTCTTCCAACTCCCATTAAAGGGTCGCGATTCAAAGTCAAAAGACATGTAGAGTATAGTCAGAGCGTCTCAATTTGAATCCAAGAGTTTAAGTTCCCGCTGAGTCATAGCCAGAGAGCCGATCTCTCTCTCTATCGTTTTCCCTTGACTTTCGAAATGGTAGTCAATGGTCGTATCAGGAATCAGTCAGTCTCCTTACATCGTGCTTTGCTACTTGATCCTAATGTATATATATATTCTCGAAGTAAACATAGAGCGGGAGTATTATTTCACAGTTCACCGATCGACCGATGGATAGATTCATATATTCTTCAAGCAGTCTTTTTAGTCCGATCCGTGGGTCGAGCGATCGTTTACAATCATATATATATATATCTGCTCAAATAATTTTGGGATGAGACTTTAAGATTCTGGAATTCATTGATGTGCAGCAATCATCACCTGTTCACACCTCAGAGAACTCTTAGACTAGCGTTAGTGCTTTTTCCTGCCGTAAAAGGGCAGGTTCTACGAAGATGATCAAACAGGTATATGCGTGGATGTAGTGCGATGGAATAATACCAAAGTAAAATAGGCCCATAGCGTCAATTGCTGGGCAAATATAAATCAATTCAGCATTTATTATTTAAGGTATATTTTTTGTAGCCTTTAGGACAAATAATAAAGTCCAAAAAATAGTAGCAAGTATGAATTTTACGCTTACCAAACGATCAACAATTACCAAGGCAGAGCCAGGGTAGTAACTATGATCACGGTTGAAATCAAAACGCCTATTTTTATGCCTGTGGGGACAGCAGGCTCTTGTTATGTGTGTGAGGTCCATCAACGGCAGTTGGATCAGACACTCAAAGCTCAAATTATCCTTGGACAATACCTATCAATCTCTATTTGTTGAGACCAGGATTGGTATTTCGAGGGCGAGCCGGCGGACTTCAAAATTTAAGGCTGGGGACAAAAAAACCAATTCTTGGACGGATAGTGGCGGGATACCAAGTATTTTCACTGGCAGGAACTCGAAGATAAAGGAAGATGGGGTGATTTTAAATCTCATTATTGATGGGTCATGTGTTCTCCAAGAAAATGTGTATGGATATCCAGCGCACCATTGGGGCGGAATATCATTCATGGCGTTTGACGAATGCAACTCCTTATCATATCTCGAAATCTATATGATCTCGCTGGTTGAAGCGTTGCATCAATCGCTTTGATTGAGACTTCGGGAAAAATATGGCTACAACCAGACTTTGTTCCGATTGTCCTATGTATGTATGGAGTTTTCAGTCTGCTGAATTATCGCCTCCTTTGCGAAACGAGAGGAATTTCTGCGGATCGGAGGGTCTTTCTGTAGGCGAGCTGCGAAATGATTGTATGGAAATGCTGAATGGTAACTGATATTTTTGCGAAAGAAAAACACGCTATTTGATGGGTGTGGGTACCACCAGCAAAATATTCTCGAGTGTATCGCGCTTGGCGCGTAGATATGTGTGACTGTGTGATGCCAACCAGGAATATGCTTCGGGAAGGTTTTATAATATTTCGAAAACGGAAAGTGGAAGTTGAATGACTTTTACAGGAATCGACCAGCTATCGGAGGCTAGTATGTCATGTATAGATATATCTATCTGATATCAGCAAAAGATTCTGGGCAGCACAGATGTGTATGTACTGTTAGTTGCTATTTATGGTTAGTCAGGGCAAGCACGGAACATATCCTGCAGGCGATTTTTAGCGATTTGGAAAGATACATGTTGAAAAAAGTCCAGCACTAGATATATAGTATTGAAAGGTTTCTCGACAAACTGATCATTAAGGATTTTTTGAGACCTCCTTTTTGTAGTGGTCTGCTGATTATTGGTTTAGATTTTACTGAAAAGAACGATACCTACATTCGAAACGATGGTGTCCTTCCGTTGGAGAATCTTTAAAACATGGTAACTACAGGCTTGGTTATTTAAGATATCCTAGTTGACTCCTATTACTGGTATTTCATCTCGTTATTTTTCAAAATGGCCGGAGAACTGAGATCATCGCAATTCTGAAGATAGTTGGGTGAGTTTTCCTGAGAATGCTCTGGAGACCTTTTTATTTTTTGCAGCTACGGAATTGATCGGTGCGATTAGCTTCCTGATGAATGGCTGGGGTTTTTGCCCGTGGCGGATCTGCGGAGTGGACTTTAAATTTCCGGTTGACCTATCTCGATTATAATCTTTGAGCCTGAATATTAATCAATAAGTGTGGGCGGCTGAACTCGATGCCTACTTGAGATAGGTTCTATACAAATACTGGCTATAGGGTTATAATTTTCTTGAAACAAATTCTGATGGAGTAGTTAATAGCCAAGGCTTTCTCTGATCGGATCGAGTGTATGTCTGTATAGTTTATGTATGGACGCTTCCGTATGTTGGAGGAACTGCGGCGATTGATGAGCGGGGAGAAAAATATTACGGTAGGTGAAAATCTAGATACAGTTTGTCCATTACGCCTGAGGATTTGATTCTATATAGTGGCTAACGCTAAAAAACTTCAGAGCTCAGTAAACAGATTCGAATCTTGGAAGACCGGGGGTGGTGCTGACAATGATCAGTTTCTATAAGATTGAGCGGATAGTGCGTTTTACTGTCACATTTTGCAGCAATGATTTTTGACTTTTAATAGGATTTTCATGTCGTTGCGCGCCAAAACTCGTGGTGGGTCAGGATTTCAGATCGCAATGGGATTCCTATTGGGCCTTTGTGTACATCATCCTATTTTTTTACTTCGAGGACAATTTGTTATGAGTGTGATATACTTGCAGTCTGGCTACCGAAATATAGTTTTGCTCGTCACTGCTTATTCCTTCTATTTTAAACCGTCCCTCGCTAGATGAACGCATAAAATGAAGATTCTAGATAAACTTGACGTATTTAGGTTTTTTAGACCTACTTTTTTGTAGTGGTCATGCTGATTCTGAATTGTATTGTTTTAGATTTTATGAAAAGGAACGATTTACCTACATTCGGAAACGATGTCCACTTCCCGTGAATCATTAAAATACAGGGTAAACTACGCTTGTAAATAGTAATCTTATTTATTAGTTTAGTGTGTGTGTGTGTGTGTAGAATCTCTCTCGCTCGCTCATATAATATATAGTGACGTTAGGCTTCTGAATGACATGGCTGGTCTTTATCGACGCTCTCTCGTGACTAAATTCCGGCCAATTGACTTATCTCGATAAAGGAAGCGGGCTATGCAAGTTGAGCCTAATATTCATATCAAAGTGGGGCTGACTGTATGCCTACTTGAGAGGTTCTTCAAAACTGGCTATACGGGTTATTAATTTTACCTTGGAAACAATTCGTGATGGAGAGTTAATAGCAAGCCTTTCCTCTGATCGGATCGAGTTGGGACATGCCAAAAATGTATGGACGCTGGTGTATTTGTTGAGACTGCCCGAACTTGAAGGGGGGGAGGACTGTATACCGCGTAGGTGAAAAGTCTAGATTACAGCTTTGTCCATTACGCCTGAGGATTTTTTATGCTTCAAAAAATTCCACCATGAAAACGCTTAAAAACTTCAGAGCTCAGTAAAACAGTTCGAATCTTGGAAGACCGGGGAGCTGACAATGTCAGTTTCTATAAGATTGGCGGTATGGCGTTTATGGTACCATCTGGCGCAATGATTTGACTTTTAAGGTAGTGTCATGTCGGCGCGCAGAAAATCTCGTGGGGTGGCTCCAGGATTTAGATCGCAATGGGATTCTATTGGCCTTTGTGTACATTCATTCCTATTTTTACTCTCAGAGGACATTGCTGGAATGGACGAATTCTACTTGCAGTCTGGCTACGAATATAGTTTTTTTGCTGTCAGCTTTATTCTCTACCAAAAACTGTCCCTCGCTAGAATGAACGCATCGATTAGGATACTAATCGCTTCATTTCCATAGTGCTGATCTGGGGATCACCGCAATTTTGGGTTTGATCGGTGCTGCAATAGGAATTGGTTTTCTTATCGGACCTTGATGCTTCGGTTGGCGATCGCTGGATTATTCTCTACTTAAGAAAAAAAAGTCTCTTGATTCCATATTTCAGAAAAATGAAACAAAGTCATTGGCGGTTGGTGCTTCGTGATTGGCCTTGCAATTGCGATCTTGTTTTTTGGTCGGTCTCGGGTTTCTACGCCTCAGGTTTGCTTGGCAGGATGGCCACCACTTCACTTTGGACTGCATTTGTTGAACCCTGATCTTTAATCGCACTAAGATCAAATGGTTGGAAGTTGCTGGGTTTAATGGTGATCTCTGGCTTCTGGTGATATTTAGTTTCGAGACTGGCACTGCTTGGAATAAGTATGGGCTTTGGCCGCGCATTCCTTGCTTGCAGTTTTTTCGGTCATTGAATAGCCGCCTAGCCAAAAACATGCCCTATCACTTACTTTTTATGTGAGGATGGCGGAGCCTGTCTTTTTTTCCTCTGTTGTTATGCTGTGTATTGTATTTTATGCTGAGGATGGCTCAAAAGAATTGGAGGGATTACGATTGTTTTGCCTGTTATTCTGGGAAGGAGGGGTCTGTACCGTTTATGCTTTTTTGTTTCAGTGAGAATTGATTGAAAAACGACTTTCCGTGTTTAAATCCCAATTTGAATATTAATCTGGAGCCGGTGTATGGATAGCTTCTCGCGGTCTTGTTTTTGTGAGAAAGTGAAAAATGACCCTCAGTTTGATTCGGCACAGCGAATTTTACTGGTTTCAGTACTTACCTATCCGGTTTGAATTTTTTGAATAAAAGGCGAAACAGTGAGGGACTTTGGGTGATTTTAATCTGGATTACTCCAACTCATCTAGAATAAATTAGTTCCATTCAAAACAGGTTTTTGAATTAAAAGAATAGGGAATTCTATTTTTTAACGAAAAAGTTTGACCGATTGAAATTGGTATTAAATTTTTTTTGTTATTGTTGTGACTTTACTCTTGTAACTCATTAACACATGAACTTTTAAAACAAATTTATGCAATCAGAGA
>Ga0163217_1096416_pt1 | contig 10526 bp, 6 predicted proteins | sample SynspAceP_FD_185933 | JGI IMG/M metagenome (GOLD analysis project Ga0163217, IMG submission 185933) | Saline lake microbial communities from Ace Lake in Antarctica - Synechococcus sp. Ace-P (PacBio error correction) | ecosystem: Environmental > Aquatic > Non-marine Saline and Alkaline > Saline ... | reverse complement strand
GAGTAAAGTTATCAAAGCGATGCTGCGCGCAGTCTAAATACGCCTTCATGTAGTTCAAGGGTAATGGTATTCAGCATCAATAAAGACAAAGTCAATTCCCTTCAGGATTTGATCGTATTAGCGCAGGGCCAAAGATAATCGGTTTGAGTATTTCTTACTCGTGTGCTCCACTGCGATCAAAAGATTGAGTCAAACTCCATATGGCCTCCTATGGGGTTTTTGTTTTTTTCCCAACCCCCCCAAATTTTTTGAAGGCTTCCCAAAAACCCCGGGGGAGTTTCTTTTTCATTTTGGGGCAAACCCCCCCTTTTTTTTTCCAAGCTATTGGGAATAAGGCTGAATAGCACTCTTTGTAAACATGCCAATCTCAGAGTCGTTTAGGTTGTGCGATCCTGCTAGAAGCTTCCAAGCGTGACGGCCAATGGTTTTCGGATACCTCTATTGAACGGCTAAACCCAATGTCCGAATAGTCTTTTCAAAGTTCGATTAATTGGTCGGGTTCTTGATTGATGTCTCAATACAGGTAGTTAATCAAGATCGTATTGGAATCCATACGGCCTTTCAGAAATAGAAGTCTATGCAAAAGGGTAATTTTACTCTGCATGCCAGAGAAGTCTATGGCTGAAATGACATAAAAATGCCTGATTTTACGAATGCCCATAGTGCGTACATATAGCGTTATTTAAATTAGATTCGCATGAATAATCGAAAAAATGATAATTTATGCGCTGAAATTACATGTGCTCTTTAGTATGAGCACCACTGACTCCGACTAGGGGGATAAATTGCCTTAATTACTTTGCCTGATGGCCCAGTCAACGTCTTTTTCCAAACCCAGTTAACTGTTATGCAGGTGGCTGAAGATACGTCCTGGTCTGCAAAGCGACAGTGGTCTGTCGTAAATGGCATGCGTCGGCTTGTGAACTTATTTCAGACGATGCCAAATTGGCATCGTACTGTAAGGATGACACATGTCGAATAATTCGCCATTCTTTTTTGCGATCTGTGTCACGCCGTTAACAGTTGTTTATCCACCGCAGAGAAATGCAATCGGCCCGTGATAGGCGAGGGGTTTTTTATAGGATCGCTTATGACGCCCTTTTACGCCAGACGACTTAGCGGCCATTGAAAACTTATGGGAGGAAGAAATGGTGTTTTTTTTAAAATCTGAACTACGATGTTTGTTAAAAAAAATGACTCCAATTGCGGATGCTCGCCAAGCAATTCGTTTGATCGTGGTGAAACCTATAAAGTGCCTTGATTGACGGCATGGATCAGGTTTTTCTGTTTAAAAGAGAAGTTTGGTCTTGTATTGTCACGAAGAATATATGACATGTGTTCGTGGTCTCAATGTGCCAAATACTTCGTGTATTGCGTCATTTAAATGACGAAATTGCGGGTGTATTGGCGCGGCGACTTAAACAATTAAATGTTACAGCGCATATATGGTACAGGCTTGGTAGAACTGACAAAAAAGAATTAAAAGCCTATTTTGCTGTATTTTGAGGAAGCTGAAAAGCGGTGGATCATCGTAAAGTTAAGGGTAAGAAGTAATCTTTCATCTTCAAGAAGACGGCAGCCTTGTAATTGGTGTTTGCATCCAAGTTGGCGCTATATCAGACTTGTTGCAGCAAATATATGCCGACCAAAAACAGCTTGTAATAATATTCAAGAAGTAAAAACGCCGCAGATGTGACGAGTTGCTTTTGGGAGACAATCTGGGCACTGGAAATTTCCCGAAGAATATGTTTACTACGCATCTGAGAATCTGATTATGCTGTAATTTAAAGCCGAATGAATTGCCCGTGTCATATTCAGGGTTTAATCAGGGTTGAAAATTACCTGATTATGCCGTTTCGATGGCAGAATTTGGCTCTTGTCACCGTAATGAGCCTTCTGCGTGCTTTACATGGTATAATGACGATTCGTAATTTTGTTCAAGACGATGGTCACATCTTTGTACAGAAGGCCAGATTCACAAGAAGTGGTCTGAGTTATTGATTTGTTGCATGAGTTATATCAAGACCTTGGTTTTATAAATATTATTCGCTTGTTCTACTCGCCAGTAGCAGCGAGTTTGGTTCTATGAAGTGTGGGATAAGTCATGATAAAAGCCTTTATAGCTCACGACATGGACTCAGCTGGGCTTGACTTGGTACAGCGCCAGTGAAGCGCTGATTCTTTTTAATGGCCTAAAACTTGAGTTTCTATGAAAATGCCATTGTCGTGTGTGGCAGTGTTGGTACCATTCAGGTTGATTTTTCTTATGCCAACTCGTTTGAGTGACACAAATATGTCTCAGAAATGGTTCGCGCCAACGCGAGTTATGTTGCACCGAGCGAAATGGGTTCACTTGGAGACGTTCATTGGAATTTGATTCGAAGAGACAGAAGGGTGGTTTCCTGTCGGCTTGCGCAATAATCCCCGAACAAGTTTTATCATGAATCATTACAGATCACTCCCAACGCAGACTATGTTTCTGAATTTTGGCAAAAAGATTAAATTCAAATGGCTTTAGAGCAAAACATTTGCTTGAGATACGAGAAGATGGGTCTTATAAATTCGCTGAGACCATACATGAATCGTTTGGGTGATAAGGATGGTCGAACAGCAACAAGTTGCCGCTTCGAACTCGTTGCTGTGAAGATTGGAGTGATGAGTCTTTCTGATTTTGAAAGGTTTGCTTCAAAGAAAGTTCCGCCGTAGCCGTAAAACAAGTAGGGAGGATGTACTATAAAAGGTATATGAATCGTGACGTGCCGCTAGTAAGCATGCCGTCCTCTAATCAACGAGAACATTCGAGCACGAAGTGCCGCTTACTGTCGACGGTGAACAGTTGGCGTTGTCTCGCTTGAAGAGGCACTTTAAAGACACTTCAGCACCAAGATGCGACGCTTGACCTGGTGCCATAAAATTGCTGATTCAATCCGCATTGTTTTGTAAAATCATGGACTACGGCAAAGCATATTTCTGAAGCTAAAAAGCGAAGCGGACTCAAAAGAAAATGGAAGCGATTCGGTTAAAGAATGAAAATTCCGTCCAGGACGGAGGAAGGGGGATTATCACGGTAAAACTCCGCAACCTTATACTCTTTCCTTAAGGCGGGATAAGCTTAAGTATCGCTAAGATACCGCGTCGTGAAATGAGCCATCTCAGAGGAGCTGCGAGCAACTTATGGAATCGAGTCGCTAATAGACTTTAGAGGAATATGGTGTGCAGTAGAGCAGCTGCGAAAAGGATAGTGCAAAAGAGTCGTATCAATTGACTATTGTGTACTAGGGCCCCAAAAAGGAAGAAAGTTAATTTTTAAATTAACGGCGTTTTATAAACTTTAGGTTAAATCGGGGGGAAATTTACACTTTACCAAGACGAATAGCGAGAGTGGGTGTATCATTGTCCAAAAAATTAGTTACAACACGCTGACTATATGATGTGTCGGCAGCAGAGAGCGGGTGATGTCAAAATGCTAAAATCAGCACAGACACGCCGGATTAAATGTGAGAGGGAATATTTGAGCCTGATAAAGCACAGAACTTCAATGAGGACTTGATCTAGTTTTCCATAGTTTGCGAAAATGTTACAAGAAATCGTGACTAGATTACGTTGAAAGGCAGTAGATCTTATTTACTGCAAACATACTATGAAGAAGTTCGCAAAGTGACAAAAGCGTTATTGGTTACGGCAGTCTGTGCCATTAATCTAATTCTAGTGTCATAGTGATTTAAGTTTCATAAAGTTATGTTTATTTTATATGTTTTATATTTATGCCGTACACGAACGAACTTTATAAAACGTTAACTGGTGTTCAGGGCTCGTCGCCCGTTCACCCAAGAAAATTTTAAAGGCAAGCTTAAAAGTTAATTACGTGCAACGGGTAGCCCTTGTTATTTTTTCAGCCTTGGATTTATGGAAGAAGATTAAGGCAAACAAGACTGAATCCCAGAAAGATCTGGGCAGCAGCGGGTCTTTCCAAATGTTTCAAATATTAATTTCCGCTTTATTTCCAGTACAACTGTCTGTCAGTCGCTCGAATAACGGGTCAAACGCCTCGATGCCCGTCAATGCAGAGACTCCGAAACACACTGGCTCCTAACAAGGACATAAGAAATTGTATTCATGGTCGGTCCATACCGGTCAGGAGGCTGATACTGACCGAGAAGGCTGGCATGAAACTTGAACGGGTAAGTTGATTCAGGGTCCGCTGAGCGATTTTGGACACTACCAGCGTAATCTTGAACTCTCGCTTGGCGAAGACACCAATAGGAACGAGTACTCTGGCAATAACCGAAAAACGAGAGGAATATAAGAGGCGCAATAGCAAGCTTGGACTAAATCTAATGCGACGACGCCATCAAAAGTTTTGTGAGGCAGTAAGAGCTGCCTCAACGGTGGTACGTTGAAAGTTTAAATAACTCGATTCCGGTAACGGCTGTGAGTAGTTTAGAAAGGCGTATTGAATTGATCCAAAGGCAAAAAAAGTAGGTCGATAGAAGAGGAAAACAAAACAAGCTCTCTCCTCCATCCTACTAATGAACGGTCGGAGCTTCTGAAACTGCTGAGGGAAATAAAAGAGTTTTAAATTTGTGTGGTGGAGAAAAACTCTTAAAATTATGACGATTCCTAGTGCAGCGCGAGCGCATGGCTGGGGAAAGTGCTTTATCCCTCTCGAATCTTCAAGTTGATTGTGAAGCTTGAATCTGGTATATGAGCGTGAGAGTGCGGTGTGATTCTGTGGTTGGGTGTGAGATAGAATGGTGGGAAACCGCCCTGAGAACCAACCTTGGTGTGTGAACAGTAGATCTATGTGGAAGAATGCGCAAGAGGAGTACCTCAAAATGGGTCGAGTGGTTGTGAAGGGGAAGCCAAAGGGGCAAAGGTAAGAAAATAGTCAACCGAAAAGTCAAACTCAAAGCCGCCTGTAGCGAAGGTCCCGCCGTGGAAAAGCCAACGCTGGCTATCTGATGATCTCTAGCAGCTCGCTACGTATGGAAGCAAGAGGTGGTGCAGCCCCGGACCGGCCGAGTGGAGGCGTAGGAAACCTGGCCGGTAAGGCTGGTAGGGGCATGCGGAAGCCAAAAAACGAGCGACACGATATTCGCGTCAGTTTTACCACCTAGTGTATTTCAAAGCACTCTCCAGGTCGCAAGCAAATAGGTAGAATAACAAAAGATATTAATATGGCCGGAGGAGAAGCCAAAAACCAAAAAGCCCGCGGCGCGCCTACAAAACTAGTACCAAAACGAACCTATATTAGTTAGATTCGTACTAGTACTGTGACTCCCCAACATCGTAGAGCAAAACCCGCGGTAAATTTTTTATAAAACCTGAGAGGCTCTAAGATAATTGACATATTTGCCCCCAATCCCTGCATCGACAAACCTCGTCGCCAGGTATTGTGAGGAGACAGGCCCAAGGAGGAAGGAAAGACAAGGACGGAATAAGGCTTGAATTTGTTGTTGAAGTTTAGCTAAGCCATATTTCCAAGGGTTGATTTAGATAAGATGGATTCTATTGCAAATAATATGACTTAGTTCATTTTGAAAAAAATCAAGGAAGTTCAGAGCTCAAAAAAAACATATCGAGCGAGACAAAGGGAGTTCGAAGTGGATCATAAAATCTAATGATCTGGAAACTTCGTATTAAATAAGTTTTCAGTGGAAGGTGAGTGATGTTACCGAAATATTCCGTACGGCTGATCAAAGAGTACGTACGGAGGCTGAGTGGCAGTGGTCGTTCCGTCTTGTGTCACAGTGTAACAGAAAGGAAGATGTTAGAGGACAGCGTGAAGTCGGCGACGTTGCTCACCTTTTGTATGTAATACTTGACACCGCTAGTAGAGCTGCACGAAAGGCGTACCAATGATGCGTGAAGGTGAAGAGTGAGATTCGAAATTGAGGATTGTATATGCATGAGTAAGAATGATCTGTCGTCAAAGCCACTCTCCAGAAATAACGCGTTGAAGCTGTTGGATGCCAGGCCTATTGCAAGTCCTTTGCTTCTCCAATATAGAGCGAGAGCGGGTACAAGACTCGGGTCCCCAATCACAACTACCCTCGATGTCGGAATAAACATCATTCCCGATCTCGCTTTAAGGTGGCAGTACTAAGGAAAATGGGCGTCTCGATCAGAGAGGAAAGTCACCCCCACCGGGCTGCCAGGGCTCAGAGTCAGGATTAGAACCCGATTCTATAGATACGTCTCTTCGAACCAGATCACCATTCAGATCATAGCTGCAGGAAGTCGTGAGCTCTCCGAGTTTGCCACCGTTCTTTGGATCGATCCAATGATTGGTTAATTTGTAATTCACTTCCTAATAGTGTCATTCTCAGAGAGTTTTAGCTATAAGAGCCCTCCGTGACCTCCGACATCACGCAGAAGCTTGCTATTGGTGTCATGTGGACGCCGACACAATGTCACGATAAAATTAAGGAATCGCGTTAGACCATTTCCGGGCAGGAAATGATCACCTGTTACGAATTCCATGTGACCCTCATTTGACGCCGTCTATAAGTCGTCTAAGACGAGTCTTGTGGAGTAAGGTCGTTCAGAATTTACCTCTTTGCGCTTCCGCTCCACATATATACTGATGACTTGTTATCCAATGCTAGGGGAGATAATCAAACCCTAAAGCGAGTAGCGAATCTATAGTCGTGGAAAATGTCAGGCTAATGGCTGAACCGTGTCTCCATATAGGATTGACTTTCCAATTTACCGGACCCCTCCTAAATGTAAGTTGTAGCTCGAAACCTAAATGGCTTTCCATTTTGATAGGATAAAGCTGTTTGAACGCCTTTCTTTTGCCCGGGGGACAATGAAAATGCTTTCTCCATTCTACCAACTCCTCATAAGGCTTTGCGGTCTATTATTCACTCGAGGTCAGAATGCATTGAGTTCATCGATTCAGGTTCGTTTTCCATTAACTGTTCGGTTAAAGCAGTTTCATAGCCAATCACCACACTACTCAGCACCTTACACCCGCTTTATTCCCTCGACATGAAGCCAGATGAGTACCACAACCGATTGGAATTGCGAACCGATAATTTCCCTGTGTTTCACCCAATACGATGACGGATGCACGAAGGTGGAGGTATAGCTCCGGTTCGAGAAATGTTGCAACAGCTGCTCCAGAGACCGAGGCCTGACCCCAAATCGCTGAATAAAGGCGAGAGTATGTGAGTCGCTACTGGTTTTGTCGCGATGAATGGTATAAGACGGAATAATGATCCGAAACGGCGCGTATTGGAACTCATCGCTGCGCCGTTTCTCCCGGATTCTTGAGGCTCCGAACTGCTAATTTCGTCCAGGCGCACCAATCACATCTCCATCCAGATCAGCGCCGCAAGTATGGCACACGTCAATTGTGCAGACATTGTCCCGTTCGGTGAAGGTTTTTCCTGCTCAATACGAATCGCCTTCCAATCGCTATTTCTGACCAGACGGATATTGCTTTGATCAGCTAGGATCAGATCGAGTTTTCCATCCCCATGCCACAATCTCCGTGTGACTTACTCCGTAGCCAATTAAAGCCACACTTCGCGCCCCAGTCTATAAGAGCCCTGCCCTCTCTTTAGTAAATATCAGGAATACTCGAATTTCAGACATGAAAGAAGAAAACAACTGAGAAATGAAACAAAGGAATTTTCAGAAGCATCTTTTTATATCAGTGATTTTAAGTTAAAAAAAGATCTGAAATACAAATGGAGGTCTAGCGGAGGGATTTTCTTTCAATTTCTTAAAAAAAATCTTTTTGAAACTTTTAATAATAATTCAGATTTGTTAATATGCAAACTGTCAACTCATGTTTCGCATCTAACAAGTAGATTTTATTTTTTAAAAAGCTTTTAAGATTTGTTCATCGGCTTACGGGAAGAATCAAAATCTACACGCGATCGGACATCGGTACACATTATGAAACCCACTAATACGTCTCCTTGAAGGGGCTTTGCCCCTTGGCACAATCTGCTGGAAATATTATATTCAGGTCATAAATTAAAACAGCCCAACGCATGAAAACTCACCAAAAATCACTTCCCATTATTTGTCCTACTTTTTTTGGTAGCTTCAAAGTGCTCTCAAGTCAAAACTGAAAAACTAGGACTCCGGGATCTTTTAAGGAATAGAATCAGGCGGGGTAAAAACTGGGATGTTCTACGTGACTGTAGGAAATAAAGATTTGAGGTTAAGACTTGGAATCTCGTGGATTTGACCTTAATAATGTTATCACTGAGGCGGTAGAAGAAAACGCTTTAAGAAATCAAATTTGGAAAAGAGGGAAAAGATATACGAATGTGAAATTTCACGGCCAATTGTGTGGACTGTTCGTAAAGAGCTTAAAGTATCGGTTGTTAGCGGATCAGGAAGTAGATGAAATGATTCCCATTGAGTCAGATATCAAATCAAATAAATTCAGCATAGCGTCAATCCGGGTCTCAAGGTATATATCCAACATCGGCAACCCATGACGCAACTGAATACCGGACTAAGGTTTGAGCGTTCGGAATGAGTGGCTCTGATTAACAGTGAAGGACGGAGAATAATTGCTAGGAGGAAGCAGCTCGCATTGCCAAAGAGCAAGAGAGGTATTGGGTCAGTTAGGTTCCGTGCTTTTGAAGCACTTGAGTTGATGGCGGTGGGAAATAGTGTGGAATAGTTGGAAAGTCCGCTTTGGATCCACATCGATTGGTGAGTGACTGGTGAAGTGATCGTGGGCTCTTCAGGATCTGGGGGAAACGTGTATTTACAAAAGGAATCCAACCAAGCCAGAAAAAAATCTCCCCAGTTCAAAGTCGAGGGGTTAAGGTGATTTAAGATGGTGAAGTTCAGAAGGCTAAAGTGAGAAGTCTTGAAAATTTAATTGATGCCTATGATAAAAGATTAGAACAGAAGTTAAGGAAGTTCAGAAAGCTGAAACTAAATCCGACATGACAAAGGGACTGAATTCGGTAGTGTGATAATTCCCAAACGCGACAACCACGACAAACTGTAGCTGACCAACCCTGACAACGCCAGCCAACAACCCACGATAAACATTTAAACTATGCTCAAAAAACTACTTTAAAATCCTTCATCCGAAATTAACAAAGAGCGAGAAACCGCTTTACCATGTTTATCAAAATGTATTTGGATTAGACCGTAGGTTATTGGCAGTCAGTATTTGATTCTTTTTGTTTGTCCCAGCTATGAATTGAGCTACGATCGGGTGGCGATGCCAATACAGATCGGATTGTTCGAGTTTTCTAGGAGCTTGGTTTTAATCCCAGATGGTTGAAGTGAGCTTGCATTTTAGGTATACTGCCCCGAACCTTTTGAACGGCCGTTTGATTCAAGTCTGATTTTCCGGAGGAGGTATAGCCTATTCGGCGAAGATGTTTAGAGTCAGATCGCTCATCATGGCTGAGGAAATAAGTTTAATATGAGGATCACTTTACCGCAGATCTGGAAGGTTTTGGAATATAATTTTTCGATGTAAAGTCCTCCCGGAAGGCAGGTAATTGGTAAAAAAAGCGCTGGAACAATTCAAAAATGGAGTAATTCTGATGTTCGGCAACAGTACTGCCAAGAAAATTTGAAGAGATGGAACCGCTCCGTGTTGATGGTGTCGATCTGAAACTCCGGAACTTATCGGGCTGATATTGTACGGTTAACAAGTTTGGCAGGGTGTATCAAAGACTTTATCCAGATAATCCCATTTTCGATCGACGTTTCTTAGCTTCCATATGTCAGGACCTGTCGTGTAATGTTTTTGGACGGCACCGTGGAACAGTAAGCCTTCTATGGTAATTTTGGAGGAAATAGATTTTAATCATGCCTATTTGAATTACTTGGCGAAGGCGTAATCGGCAGGACATTTGAACGATAATCTCCCTACTTTTAATCCGAGTCGCCACATGGGGCAGACGCAAGCTGGAACGCCGATTGTCAGCAGGGTACGGAAACTTTACCTTGGTTGGCATTGGCAGATATCCACTGTGTATTCTAATCTAGATACTGAAGATCGAAAGCAAACGGGGGACATTGCTACGTCTATATTTATCTGGCGTGGGCGCTCGTTTATCTTTTTGATTGCTTGTATCAATCTTCATGGAATCTATCTACTGCAAGATTCTTCTTTGCGATCGATGGAAGTGGACTTCGCAAAGTAATGGGAGCAGATAAGAGCAAACTTGATTCGACAGTTATGGGCGAATCTTTATGCTGGACGACGATTTCAATGCTTTCTTGCAGCTCATTATTCGTTTATTTCTCACTGTCCTACGTTTCCGACTTTTACCTGAAAGCAGCGTCCAGCCTTTAATTTTCTTCCAAAAATCCAAGACTAGTTTTTAATGGGGATTTTGGGAATTGATCCTAACCGTAGGATTGATTTCGGGAACGTTTATCCAGCCGCTATTTTTTATCTGCGTTTTCACCCTGGAAAGTCCTCAAAGGAGCATTTAAAGCTGGGAGAGAAAGCCAATGTAGAGATTTAGATCAGATGTTATGGTCGTTAGGACAGTTTGGCCGTCTCAGCTAGATTGATCGTGCGT
>Ga0163217_1054347_pt1 | contig 10527 bp, 12 predicted proteins | sample SynspAceP_FD_185933 | JGI IMG/M metagenome (GOLD analysis project Ga0163217, IMG submission 185933) | Saline lake microbial communities from Ace Lake in Antarctica - Synechococcus sp. Ace-P (PacBio error correction) | ecosystem: Environmental > Aquatic > Non-marine Saline and Alkaline > Saline ... | reverse complement strand
ACGAGTCGTTGCGGGGCACGTTTGAGCCAAACCCGTACCCGGAGACGAGCACATGTCCTTCGGAGGCGGTGTCGTTGACGGACGTCCCGGGCAGCCGAACCGCCCCAGTTCGGGCTGATTTTTATTTGCTCTACCACCAACTTTCGAGCGTGATGCCGTTGACGCCTTCGAGGCGATAAGCGAGTTGCTGCGGCACGCCTCGAGCGCGTGGTCGATTTGCCACGTCCATGCGAGCAAGGTAGCTGCCGGGAGCGAGCGAGTAGGACCGCCTCATTTCCGATTCGCGTGCCCGCCGGCGAGTTTCATTTTCTCGCTCGCTGAGTCGGACGTCGACGAGATATTTTCAACTCCCGTGCCCCGCCGGCATCGGTCTGTGCGAAGCAACCTCGCCCCTCACTTCTCGTCGCCCGGGTTTCGGCTCGCTCACGTTCCAAATTCAGTCACCGGGTCGCTCAACGCCTGAGAGATTTCTCGCCCGGCGCGATCTCACGCCTACCGAGTAATATAGCCGACTGTCAACAACCCGAAGACGCGATTTGTTGCCAGGGATCGGTCTTCGCAGCGGCTGCCGGCCAAATCGAATCAGATCGAGCGGTTGTGTTCGCATCAGCGTTTGGCGACGAACCGCATGCCGGCGAATCGCCACGGATGACCCTCAAGGTTGATTTTCTCACCGGGTTCGTCCCAGCAACCAATATTGTCGAGCATTTTTGTATTTTGCTGATTCGTGTCGTCGTTGATGGCGATGATCTGGTCCACCGGGCTGCAACCCGTCCCGGATTGCCGCCTTTGCGAGACCGCCGAGCGGGCGGGCGTTCCCGGTTCGATGACATTTGATTTGAAACGCCTTCGACCGTCCAACGGATCGCGGCGAAATAGCCGAGGTATCCCGAGCGGACGTCACGCGTCGGTATTTCAAACGCCCGTTGGGTTTCCGTTTCGTCAGTTCGATAACCGTTCGATCCCGGCCCCGCGGTGTTCAGGGGTGACGAGCATCAACTGGCCGCTGGCCGGGTCCATCACCGAGCGTTCGCCCACTGCGGTGTTTTCGGTTCGTTTTGACTTCGTCTTTCGTTTCTGCCCGATTCACTGTCGGAGCCAAGCGCTCGCGCGGCGTCGACATCGGTCGAATCAGAATCGACCGCATCGAGATCGGCGAGTCCCCGGTTATCGACAGCCCCGCGGGTCATCGGCAGGGGTTGCGCACGACCTGCTGGGCGGCGGGACGAACATCACCGCAACTACATGTAGACCGAGGGAAGAATGCGGTGGAAGCAAGTAAAAAAAGAGGAAAGCGGAACGATCCACGAATTTTCTGGCCGATGAAGATGGCGGGGCGGGAAGACGCCAATTCGACGCGGCGGCGCGGTGCGAAAGCCTATCTGCCGCTGAGGCGATCTTGAAAAGCAAACCGAGCGAAAGAAAACGTTCAGATTGATCCGAACTAGGCAGTCAATGGGCAAGGGCGTGTTCCACAATTCCTGGCAATAACGTTTCCAAATCGCCCTCCGAGACGCCCTTCACCCGAGCGATCGAGGAATCACCAAGGGCGTGTTTTGCGAATCCACGCCTTTTTTCTAAAAAACTCCGCCAAAATCCGCAAATCCATCCGGCTTTTGGTGCTGCAATCGCGCCTTCGTAAAACGGGAGCGTCGTGCGGCCGAGCCAACACAATCAATTGCCCGTCTGTGTCGCGATTGCGAATCGCCGAAACCATGACCGACACCTCATCGCCCGGGCCGAAATCTCGCGGGCGGACGGAAACTTCGCGGGCGACCGACTTCGTCTTGACTTCCAACGCACTGAGTTCGAGCGACGGGGCGGTGTCGATGCAGCGATGTGTGGATCGCAAAAGTCGGCTCCCAAACGATCCGAGTCTCGGTCGCTTCGACAACGCGGATGGAGAATCGCACGAGAATTGTCCAATCGGATTGCAGGGAAAATCGACTTTTTCCACGCGTCGCCACCACAACGTACTGTCCGCAAGCGACGGCAAACGGTCGGGTCCAAACATTGTCGATACGGAAACCCAGCGAATCGTCGCGTCAACGAAGCAGAAATGCCCTCGGGCACCACCGGCCGCCCGGGCAAATCCCAATCGCGCCCACCGACCGACCAAATCCCGACGGTAGCGAGGCGTCTGCGGCTAGCGAGGCGTCTGCGGCGGACGACGGGTCGGGCGCAAGTTTCGATTTGCACATGCTGAAAACTTTTTCAAAATCAGGGGAAAAACGAACAGCTTGTCAAACGCAGGTCGTTCGAGGGCAAGTCGTCTGGTGCACCGCGTTTCTGCCTTGCCAGAACAAACCTGGGCGGTTTAGAAATTGACCTCCGCGTTTATCTCGATTAGCGCCAGTGTTTTTTCGAAGCGGAGGCCTCTTGCGTTTCGTGCAAGTAGTCACGTGAAATACTTCCTTTCTCTCGAATCCCTTTCGACTCGCCCGGAATCGTTGCGACGTGACCGATCCCCCGCTCCAACCTCGCAACACGAGCGAAGAACTCCGTCGCCGAGCCGCCCGCTGCTCGTCGCCGGGCGTTGTACCGCTTCACAACGCTGGTCGATCACCCCACGTTGCAGCAGGCCCTGCAGGCCGGATGGACGCGGGGAACTGCGAGGATCGCTCTGTTTGCTCCGCCGCCGAGGGGATCAACGGCACCATCCGCTGGTTCTCCAAGTGTCCTACCGGGAATTTGTCACTGGTTAAAAAACGGGAACACGGACGGCCACCACCCGTCGCGGGGACACCGATGTGAAATTGGTCGGGCTGCGACGACGTCCCGTTTTCGACGATGCCCCGTGTGAGATTAAAAAAAAAAGAGATCGTGGACGCTCGGCGTGCCGGCATTGACCGCGCCCACAGCGTGGAACGTACGTCGAGCCACAGGACTGGATCGCGCTCGTCGAACGATCCCGACGTATCCTGACGACACGCGGAACGATTACGAAGTCGAAATCGGCACGTTTTGCGAACGCGATCAACCGGACACCGAAATCGTTCCGTGAGTTCCCGGGATTTCGCTTAGACCGGCATCTCGACCCGGCGGCACACTCAGAAGGTCGCGATGTTCTGCACCGCGGGATTCGCTGCGAGAAATCGACGGCGTATTTGAAGCAACGCGGCGTTTGCCGAAGTTTCTATCACTGCGGGGCGGGAATTTTAAATTATCTCGAAAACGTGCCCCGCCGAAGGAATCGCGATGGCAGGCGAGTGTTCGTTTCGACAGGTCGGGGAGGCGGTCGATCACGGGGCTCCATCCGGCGGTATTCGTTGTGTCACGGCTGCGGATGGCGCGTGATCACGGAGTCGATGAAAACAGGACGCATTGTACGAAAAAAGGCGTCGTTTGCCCCCGTTGTGCCGGTGGAATCACCGAAGAGCAACGGGGCCGCCGTGCGGGAGCGACAACGGCAAATTGACCAGTTTAATGCGGAATAAACGTTCCGTTTTGCGCCTCCCGGGTAGAAAAACTGGTTGCATTTGACATCATTGTTCGCTTATAATCAGTCCAGAATCCCAAATTCGGCCGCAGGGGATCGGTTTTCCTCGACTCGCCGGTTCTCTTCTTTCTCTCCAGGACGCAACGGGACCACTTTCCGATGAATAAACACGCGTTCCGCTTTTACCTCGTCGGGAATTGCTGCGTTGGTGATCGCCATCATCGGCATCCGATGGGCTTGCTTCATTCCCGCTGTTGGCGCATGCTCGTTGAAACTGCACGGCGGAATTGAATGCAGTGTGAAGATGTAAAACACCTTCATGGCAACGATCAGTACGCCGAAATTCGGAAGGCCAACTGCTGGGTTTATTAACAATTCGGGCGTATTTTGCCGGTTGGCAATGACCCCTCGGAAACGGTCATTGGAGCCAGTTTCCCGCACGTGAAAGTCGGGCACTTGGGCCGTCGCTCTGTTGCATGGCTCGGACGCCCAGCCTACCTATGAGCACTGCGACAGAAGATCGTTATCCGCATCATCGATATGCCCGTTGGCGAGTACGAGCCGATCAACGACGCGCATTACTCGGGTGTTGGTTTCACCCACTGTTCTGCCCCGACAACTCGCCGCGTCATGCAGTGTTGGTAGCAATCCGGTCGTGAGGGCGATGCGGCAGCCAACAGCTACATTGCCAACAACGGAATGTGCAACACCTCGTACGGAACCGCATCCCCGACCAGCACGATCGGCTATGAAGCTTTCTCAAGCAACGCCGCTAACGGTGCGTTCAAACAACCAATAAACGTTTGCTTCCCTGGGACGCTGCCGGTTACGGGGTCATTTGGGGCGGGCCAGGTCCGAAGGTTCGTTTGCGACGATTTCAAAGACGGAACTTCCACCACCATCTTGTTAGTGAAAATGTGCAGCGGTATCCATGGCACCGGTCCGTTTTCTGAACGCACGGACTTCGGTTACGGACCGCAATGACGTGGCACTCGACGGCGATGACCATGGCCGCTGTGGAAGCTGCCAGGTACAACCAACCGGATGCGTTGGCATTAGCCGATCCGACAACACGAACGTGGTATTGCTTGGTCCAATGAGTGCTCGCTCGGCGTTGCATCCGTTTCTTCCGCATATGGCGGCGCCCTGGCTAGCAAACTGACATTTTTACGAAAGGTAATTAGCGGTTGAACGATGTCACCCGATGCCCGAGCACTTGCTCGTCCCTCTCGCACACAACGATGGTTGTCAACGCGGCGTTTCGGCTGACGGTGGTACCCGTACATTCCAAGACTCGCATTAACTTACCGCGTTTACCAAGCCGGCATCATGACGCCTCGACGGCAAAGAGCAGCGACGTGCCCCATTGGACCGAGTTTATCATGAACGACGACGATTTCTAAGAACGTCTCATCGCTCAAGTTACAACCAACAGGGCGATGCCCTTTCTCGGCATCGTTTTTTTGCGTGCCCGCACGCCTCATCGAGCGAAGCGATTGTAGGGACCATTGTCTCAATTTGTCCCTAGACGCTTTCGAAGCGAAAGCCGATTGTAGGACCATTGTCTCCAATTGTCCCCTTGGTGAGACGCAAAATCGGTCGTCGTATTGACATGATCACGCTATCTCCGAGGCTGCCACAGGCACTGCGCTAGCGCAGCCATTCTCGCGATCAATTTGGTCCCCCGCTAGAGACCCGCCTTTTCGGAGCGAAAGCGTGATTGGGTGAGGGAAAACCCGCTATTGTCTCAATTGTCTCGGCGAAAACGGACTTCGTCGTGGAAGCATGGTGCAGACTGCTGGAGGACCCAATTGTCTCAATTTGTCCGCAGACGCCACTCGCTCGGCCGGCTCGAGATCGACCAAGTACGGGTAATGACACTCCCACCTCGTATCGAAGACCCACAAGTCGAGGGCTTCCCACACAAGTCGCAACTGTCGATCGGGAACGGACATCGTGTTTCGTCACCAGAGACTGAATGCTGAATGAAAACACCCACCCAGACAGCGGCTCAGGACCAAGATTGCTCAACAACTCTGCAGCCGAACCGCGGCGATTCACAAAACACGCGAGCACTCGAGCGCGCCTAGGACGTAGACAACAACGAAACATCGGCTCAGAACATCAACAAACAAAGGCCCAAACCCTGAACCAACGGGTTCGCCGTCGTCCTCGTGCTCGAGCAAGCACGCGGCCGAGTTGGCTTACGCGCAGTCTCCGGGAGAGACGGCGCAACCTCCGTGCCACTTCGCGGTGTATAAGAAAACCCGTCCCGCCGAAGTATAAGCCTGTCATGCTGAGCCCGAGAGCCCTGTCTTTTTTGCGCCGGTTCGACAGCAGGCTAGCAGCGTGCACTACTTCGAACGCGCACTATCTACTCGCACGAATCAGCATTGACGGTGCGCAATGTATAGTGTCACAGCGCGCGATAGACTCTTCCGCTCACCTACGAGAGCATAAGCGCCGCGGACCGATTTGCCCGCACATGACTCTCTTGCGACGCTCTAGAAGCGACCAATGGGCATATGTGCATTGTGCTGATATGGCGCGGAGAGTTTAGAATATATACACATGCATTCGTAATCGCCACCCCATGTTTCTATGGTTCTTGCTGTGAGAAGCGTCAGACGCCCCGATGCGGAACGGAATGTTTCTTCCGGGATGCTGCGTGGGCTAACACACCTTACGAAAAGTTGAACCCCGTGGTGTCAATTCTCTACCTGCCTCGGAAGCATAGCCTTGCAATGTAGCCCTGTTTCGTCGTCGAACTCCGCTGCATATTTAATCGCGCCTCTCTCTCACGAGAAGTTCCGCGCGTCATCGCTGTACTATACCCGATCCCTAGCCTGCAGGTATCTAAGTGCAGAATGTGTCTGTGCATGCGATCACACCCCTGCCTGCTCGAGATTCTCTCCTCACACATCTAATGCGGCGCGTTGATCGCTCGTACGTGCGCCTTCTCCACCCGGGCCGATTCGTATCTTGAGTACTTCGTGTGTATAAATCCGTCACCCTTCTTAAACAGTGTATTTCCCATCTTAGGTCTGCCTGTCAACCTGCTTCTTGCCGTCCACTCTAAGTCACCACATCTGTACTTCTCGCTCACTATAGTCCGAACACAGCTGACTATCAAAACTTCTTTCCTCCAAATCCCTCTGAATACTTGCCTCTCCATACCTAGCCAAAAGATCCTCCCGAGGGGTTCCATGCCACCGCGCAAAATACGCCGAATTTGTTAAAAACCCAGGCAGGTGGCCTTTCGAATCGGCGTACTGGATCGTTGCCAATGAAAGCGTTTTTCATCTTCACACTGCATTCATTCCGCCGTGCAGTTTCACGAGCAGCGCCAACAGCGGGAATGAGCAAGCCCATCCAGGATGCCGATGATGGCATCACCACCACAATCGACGAAGGGTAAAAAGGCGGAACGCGTGTTTTTCATCGAAAGGGATCCCGTTGCGTCTTGGAGAGAAAGAAGAGACCGGCGAGTCGAGGAACCGATCCCCTGCGCCCAATTGGATTCTGACTGATATAAGCGAACAATTGTTTCAAATGCAACCAGTTTTCTACCCTGGAGTGCGTCAAACGGACGTTATTTCCGCCATTAAACGGTCAAATTTGCCCGTTGTCGCTCCCGCCGGCGGCCCCGTTGCTCTTCGGTGATTCCACCGGCACACGGGTGCAAACGACGCCTTTTCGAACAATGCGTCCTGTTTCATCGACTCCGTGATCGGCCCTCCGCAGCCGTGACACAAACGAATACCGGCCCGGATGGAAGCCCGTGATCGGGACGCTTCACCCGACTGTATCGAAAACGGAAACCCCACTCGCCCTGCCCATCGCGATTTCCTCCGGCGGCACGTTTTCGAGAATAATAAAAATCCCGCCCCGCAAGTTGATAGACTGCGCAAAAACCCCGCGCTTGCTTCAAATACGCCGTCGATTTCTCGCAGCGAATCCCCCCGGTGCAGAACATCGCGACCTTCGAGTGTCGCGCCGGGTCGAGATTGCCGCGTCAACGAAATCCGGCGGAAAACTCACGGGGAACGATTCGGTGTCCGGCGTGATCGCGTTCGCAAACGTGGCCATTTCGACTTCGAATCGTTTCGCGGTCGAATCTATATCTGTGTCGGGATCGTCGACGAGCGCGTTCCAGTCCTTGTGGCCGACGTACGTTCCCACGCGTGGGCCGGTCAATCCCGGCACGCCGAGCGTCACGATCTCTTTTTTAATCTCACACGGGCCACGTCGAAACGGACGTCGTCGCAGCCCGACCATTCAACATCGTGTCCGCGAAAACGGGTGGTGGCCGTCGTTTCCAAGTTTTTTAACCAGTTTGACCAAATTCGCGTAGACACTTGCGCGAACCAGCGATGGTGCCGTTGATCCCCTCGGCGGCGAGCCACAGCGATCCCCGCATTCCCCCGCGTCCATCCGGTCTGCAAGGCTGCGCAACGTGGGTGGATCACCAGCGTGTGACTGAAGCGGTTTACAAACGCCGCGACGAGCACGGGCGGCTCGGCGACGGAGTCTTCGCTCGTGTTGCGAGTTGGAGGCGGGGATCGTCACGTCGCACGAATCGGGCAGTCGAATAAGGGATTCGAGAGAAGGAGTTAGTATTCACGTGACTACTTGCACGAAAAAACGCAGAGGCTCCGCTTCGAAACAACGGCGCCTAATCGAAGATAAAACGCGAGGTCAAAATTTCTAAAACCGCCAGTTTGTTCTGGCAAGGCAGAACGCGTCGCACCCAGACGACTTGCCCTCGAACGGGACCTGCGTTGAACAATGCTTTCGTTTCCCCTGATTTTGAAAATTCAGCATGTGGCAAATCAAACTTCGCCGACCCGTCGTCCGCCGCAGGACGCCTCGCTAGCCCAGACGCCTCGCTACCGGATCGGGATTTGTCGTCGGTGGGCGCGATTGATTTGCCGGGCGCGCCGGTGGTGCCGAGGGCATCTGCTCGGTGACGCCGGACATTCGTGGGTTCCTATCGACAATGTTGGACCGCGGTTGCCGGTCGCTGCGGAGCAGTACGTGTTGGCGACGCGTGAAAGTCGATTTCCCGCAAAGCCGATGGACAAGGTCTCGTGCCGATTCTCCATCCGCGTTGTCGAAGCGGACCGAGACTCGGACGTTTGGGAGCCGACTTTTGCGATCCACACCTCGCTGCTCGACACCGCCCCGTCGCTCGAAACTCAGTGCCGTGGGGAATCAAGACGACGCGTCGCCGCGAAGTTCCGTCGCCCGCGAGATTTCCGCGGGCGATTGAGGGGTCGGTTTCAATGGTTTCGGCGATTCGCAATCCGGACACAGACGGCAATTGATTGTGTTGCTCGGTCCGCACGACGCTTCCGTTACGAAGGACGATGCAGCACAGCCGGATGGATTTGCGGCATTTCGGCGAGTTTAGAAAAAAAGGCGTGCATTCGCAAAACACGCCCTTGGGTGATCCTCATCGCTCGGAGGCGTCTCGGAGGCATTTGAAACGTTATTGCCCAGGAATTGTGAACACGCCCTTCCATTGACGGCCCCTAGTTTCGGATCAATCTGGACTTCTTCGCTCGCGTTTGCCTTTTCAAAGATCGCCTCAGCGGCAAGAATAGGCTTTCCGCCCACCGCGCCGCCGCGTCGGAATGGGGCGTCTCCGCCCGCCCATCTCGATCGGCAGAAATTCGTTGGATCGTCGCTTTCCTCTTTTTACTGCTTTCCACCGCATTTCTTCCTCGTCTAACATGTCGTTGCGGTGATGTTCGTTCCCGCGCGTGGTTGTCTGGGCAGCAGGGGGCGTGCAGCAAACCGTGGCCGATTGACCAGCGGGCTGGTCGAAACCGGCGGGACATCGCCGAATCTCGATGCGTCGATTCTTGATTCGACCGATGTCGACGCCCCGCGAGCTTTGGCTTCCGACCAGTGAATCGGGCGAAAACGAAGACGAAGCAAACGACCGAAAACACCGCAGTGTGCCGAACGCCTCGGCGTCGATGGACCCGGCCAAGCGGCCATTGATTGCTCGTCACCCTGAACAGCGCGGGCCGGATCGAAACGGGATCGAAAAACTGCACCGAACGGAAACCCAACGGAGCGTTTGAAATACGGACGCGTGACGTCCGCTCGGATACCTCGCTATTTCGCGCCGATTCCGTTGGCGCGGTCGAGGCGCTTTCAAATCAAATGTCATCGACGGAAACGCCCGCCGCTCGGGCCGTCTCGCAAGGCGATCCGGACGGGTTGCAGGCCCGGTGGACCAGATCATCGCCATCAACGACCGACCACGATCAGCAATACAAAAAATTGCTCGCACGATTGGATTGCTCGGGAACCGAAACCCGGTGAGAAATCAACCTGAGGTTCATCCGTGCGCGAAAATTCGCCGCCGATGCGTTCGTCGCCCACGCTGAGCTGAAACACCGCTCGATCTGAATTCGATGGCCGGCCCACCGCTGGCGAAGGACCGGAATCCCTGGCAACCAAAATCGCGTCTTTCGGCGTTGTGACCGTCGGCAAACTCGCTAGGCGTGAAGATCGCGCCGGGCGAGAAAATCTCTCTCAAGCGTTGAGCACCCCGGTTGACCTTTGATTTGGAACGTGAGCGAGCCGGAACCGGCACGAGAGTGACCGAGGTTGCCTTCGCACAGACCGATGCGCGGCACCGGAGTTGAGAAAATCTCGTTCGGACGCCGACCTCAGCGAGCGGAGAAAATGAAAAAAACTCGCCGGCGGGCACGCGATCGGAATGATGGCCGGTCCTTACTCGCTCGCTCCCCGGCAAGCTACCTGCTCGAACATGGACGTGCAAAAATCGAACAAAACCCCTCGAGCGTTGCCGCAGCAACTCGCTTAAAATCCCCGAAGGCCGTCAAAAACGGCTCCCACGCTCGAAGGTTAGTTGGCTACCAAGCATTTAAAATCAGCCCGAACTGGGCGGTTCGGGGCGCCCGCGGGGGACGTTCGGTCGTACGGGACCACCCGCCTCCGAAAGGGGACCATTGTGCCCGTCTCCCGGGTACGGTTTGGCTTTTTCAAAACGTGCCCGGGGCAAAAAACGGAAAACTCGTATTCTGCTCTCTCACTTATCTCTTGCTCTC
>Ga0163217_1113046_pt1 | contig 10528 bp, 4 predicted proteins | sample SynspAceP_FD_185933 | JGI IMG/M metagenome (GOLD analysis project Ga0163217, IMG submission 185933) | Saline lake microbial communities from Ace Lake in Antarctica - Synechococcus sp. Ace-P (PacBio error correction) | ecosystem: Environmental > Aquatic > Non-marine Saline and Alkaline > Saline ... | reverse complement strand
GCCTAAAAGCAAAATGGGATAAATAAGCGGCCTAGCATCTAATAAAAAAATGTTACAAGGTGATTTTGAGACATCTTTTCGATTTAGGATTATTATATCCAAGAGGCTTTCGAAGGTTACAAAAAATACTGTGGAAGAGGTCAAAAAATTACCGTTGATTGTGATGTATGATAGCTTTGCTATCTATTGTTATAATTAATATTCTTACCAACTTCCCTATGGAAAAAAACAATCTTATTATTCTTTCTGTATTTTTCAGGCCAGTTGGTCATGGCAGATTCGGCGCTAAGTTGATGCTAACAAGGACCAAAAACTGAGCTTACTGAGGTCAGCAAGAGCGGTTAGCCGAAATGGAATCTTCGTGTCGAGAGATTAAGTCAATGGATTTTCGCGAGATGTCCAAGATGAGCGAAAAGATTCCGTGAGGAGCTGAAATCTATGAAAGTGAACTAGAAGGCCACAGAAAGGTCGGTTTACCTTTCTGTATGGTGCGATCAATCGTTATCTTATTAATCTGATTTTTGTTGACCTAAACAGATACAGGATTGATTCAATTCTGAAGCCCAAGTTTTAACTTGGCTTTTCTAGTTCAAGCCATTTTTGGCCAAGGAATTTTTTGGGAGTAAACAATTCCTAGTGTTTAATCTGAGGGATTCTCCTTCAAATTGATTCCAAAATAACCTTTTACACTAGCGCTTCAAAGTAGTCAGAATAGGGAATTATTCCAGAGCAATTCATTGAAAATAAGTAGAACGCACTCCTTTATTCAGCCAACTCTGGTAAAAAGAAAAATCCAAACCAACTAGCGGCAAAAGTTTCCTATGGTCCCAAGCCAAAATTTAACTTGATCCACTTACTGGATAGAACGAGTGGACAAAATTACAAGACAAACAAACAGCCAAATTTCCAAACCAATAGGATTTTAGCTCCTGAGGAAAATAAATTTCCCATCGCAATCCAATTTCATCAAAAGTGCTACCCGACACTGAAAAAAGCGACAAAAAGCGATTGTATTACATTCCGCCAGAAGAAGAATACTCTTGAAATGCATGGGAAAGAAATGCGGGAATGGAGCTTTTTGATCCCATTGAATGGTTGGCATTATTTAAGGCTATGAACACCTTTTTGATGCCTCTACTTGTTTGACAACACAAACTATTCAATGAAAACTAATTACAACCTCGCTTTGCGCTTTTCTTGTTTTGGCGCAATACTTCTTGGCACTGGATTTTACCTTGGGTAAAAAGGCCGGTGAAATACCCCAGGACTATTCAAGCAGCTTCTGAGTTTTGGCTTGAGTTTTCCCCAGCCGAAAAAGACATATGATAGCAACTTAACTGAATCAGCGCATCGAAATTATGAGACTTGAGAAAAGACACTTTGGATAATTCGATCTCACAGCTCTGGTTTTTTAAACCCTTTACCATGGGTTTTTGACCTTAATTTGGATCAAAAAAACCTTGGATTGGGGATTACCAAATAGGTAACACTTCAGAAAAGGGAGGTAGACATCGCATACATTGCCGGTCATCAGCTTGCCGGTTTATTTGAAAAAATAAGCAACTCAGCTCGGAGCGACTTACCAAAATCTACCTCGATCGGATCAAGACACTCTGATACCTGTCAATGTCTGATTACTCTTATGGAAAGTTACTGCTTTGGATAAAGCCAAGCATTGGATGAGAGCTTGCTGCAGGAAAGTACGTGGGGCCCTTCATGGAATCCCTAGCGGATCAAAGATTTGTTGGCAGTAAAAGGCCAAAAACGTATGGGGCGCAATTGAATACAAGGATCAGAAAATAGAGCCAAGCTTACGGTGGTCACAAAATTGACTAGCGTGGAGGCAGTATTTAGTAGGCAATTTACCCTTGGGGAGCGCTTGCAATGGGTGTGTTTGGTATGGTGGAAGTGACCAAAAAAACCCTTGGAACCTGAAGCAGGGTTCAAGTGGATCTTCAGCAGTTTCGGCCTCTGCGTCAGTGCTGATTGGTGCCTTTTTGCTATTGGCACAGAGGCTTGGGTTCGAATTCTATCCCCTTCAATAGAAATGGTGTCACGGACTTCGACCTACTTATGGTCGGTGAGCAAAATTTGGTTGCAATGGGCCTGAGTTGGTCTATGGATAAATTAAAATATTGGATCAATTTCTCGTTCTTCTTTAGATAATGGAATTGTGCTTTCGTCATCCCAATGGTAGGACGCAAAAGATGCCAGTTCGATTCCAAGCTGCATTTTAAACTACGAAGCAAAAAAAGACCCGAAGAAGCTTAAAGTCGGCTATTTCAAATCTTATTTTGAAGGAAGATCGTCCGGGTCAAGAAATTGACCGAAAGGGTTGAATTATGAAACAGTAAGGGGATTCGAATTGCATCCACTTTGAATTGGACAACTTCAGTAGAGCGGGACCAAGGTGATGATGTTGATGTCGAGGAGCAGCGTCTTTTTTATGAGTTGACTCGTCTGGATCTGGATGTACAGGTGTAGCTCAAGGGTAAGAATTTGCTTGGCCGAATGGGCTTTCGAGCCGCTCGATTAATTCCCGCAGGTGGAAATATGTGCAGCTTGGCCCGTCAAGCGGAATCTGCTGTCATCGAAAAGAAAGTGAATGCCCTTGATGAAAGATACGATGTGAATCGTGACGCCTAGCTTTGCGCGACAGCTTTCAGATCACTTAATTTGAATGCCATCCGCTTTATGCTTCCAAATGGATTCAATGCTTCAAGGCAGCCCAACTTCCATATACTTTACTGGGGAATTTATTTGAGGAGGATAACTGATTCTTTGGGAATTAACCTTCAGGCTATTTCAGATTGGCAGGCGCAGCGCCCTCCGTTATGTAAACACTAAAAAAATCCCGGAAGGCTTAAATTTCGGGGGATTTTTGATTTTTTGAATGCTAATTGGGCTTTATCACTCCATGATTTTGATATTGCTCGCTTGATAAACAGATCTTGATTGGGTGGTTTCATCGATTAATGATTCACTTTTTGAGCAGGTTATTCATGTATAATTCAGCGACGTATGGTCGAGTAAAAAGAAATTTTCTCAGAGATTTTAAGGTAGCCCGAAACCACCTTTATCGTCGAGTAAGTAATCTTGATTTCTGTCACTTCTCATTCGCGTCCTCAAAAATGAATAGAGTCAGCACATTATTTTTAACCTTAGTGTCATAGGATAAAGTAGAAAGGAAGGTTTGTGATACCGATTTGAATAAATGTATCGAATGCTCAAGCCACTCGCTCTTCGTCAGAAAAAACATTTTTTCTCTCGGTTTGCTAACCTTGAAAATCGGCTGATTAAGGATACCCAGATCCATCTAGTTTTTTGTTCCATTTTCACCAAAGCTTTTAATCAAAAATGAAGGCATTTTCTCCGCTCCTTTTGGTGAGTCACCGCATGAGCAAAGATAATAAAAACAAGAAGGGTAGAATAAGTCGAATTTGAGATTGTAATTTCAATAGGCTAATAAGATTTCTCCTTCATATTCAGGATGGTTTTTTCGATCCCATCAGTTTAAGAATAGTAGGACAGCTAAGTGGCCTTAGTTTACCATCTTTTACAGCGATTTTTTCAGTTTTGTTCTACTAGAATAAATGAACAAGATTAGTTGTATGGCAGTGTTTGGCGGAGCCATCCTCATTGATCATCATATCGCTATTCCCGATGTCAAGCGATTACAATGATGGTATACCCATTTTCCAAGCCGTATTTATTACAGATTCAGCAACATTTGTCTACTGCCTCACAGGCTTTAAACGCTGCTTCACAAAAACCCCGTATGGCCTACCCATATCGGCATTGGGAAAAGTTGGAGCAAATGAAAATCTTCACCTCTTTTTCTTTAATCAGGATTAATCTAGCTACTAGTTTTTCCAAACGGCAACTCATTTCGGGGCTTGAGGTCGTAAGGGCCATTTAGGAAGAAGCAATAACAAACCTTCTTTCACCTTTTTAAATTTCAGTTTCTCTTCCTCCGGAGAAAAAAGAAGGTAACGTGTGATAATTTCTCTTGTTTCAGCAATTCGGATTCTGCCGTCTTCCCAGCTTCTGTTCGAGCACCTCTCCTAGGTGTTATTTGAGATTATCTTGTCAAAAAGGATTGTCTGAACTCCCTTGAAAGGTACTATCGTATTGGTTGAACGTGATGTAATCAAGATGTCAAGTTTTTTCATATTTGTAATCTTCGAAGTCCCGCTGCGTCAAAGCTTGGCGTAATCTCTCGTACCACGGTCTGTTCGGAAATTAAAGGCAAATCACCAATCACCTTCTTCAATTTTTTGCTAATGGCTGATTATCAGTGCAACATGAGATGATTGACGGATAATTCATCTGGTGGGAACATTGTTGTCATAAGATTTTTGTTGATCGCAGGCTAGGATATCTTTTGAGCGTTCACCTGGCCCATGAACTAAGGGCATCATAAGCGAAGCTCACCTTCAGCGGTTATCTTCGAATCCATTGGATATATCGCCTATTACAGAGGGATTTTTCTGTGGATTTTGCGAGGTGCGGTTTGTAAATTCCTTGATGCTATTTCCAAACCTCCCTTAGTGTATCGCTATCTCTTCCATCAGTGAAGGCATTGGATGAAAAACATCTTGACACCGTTTTACTTTTGCAGAATCGCAGAGACCTTTTCAAATGATTAATATGGGGCATGGGACGCTCATCCGAAAGTAAATCCCATAAGTGTACTTTTTTCTTGCCTGCTTTCGCTTTCGCAAAAGCATATCACAAAGTTACCGGCTGGGTTTAATTCACCATTTGAGACAGGCCAAATTGATTTTAAACCAAATCTTGGTTAGACTTTACTTTCCGGCACCAATATTCATATGGCCACCCTCAGAATTACCATTTGTCCCTCAGAATGGTAAGGCCAAACGGCCAGCCCTGAAACTTCTAATTTTTGCATGAGGATAATTTCTGTAAAGTGAGTCTATACAAAGGAGTTTTGCCTTGTCATAGCCGAAACATTAGGGTTGGTTCCGCAAATGCCCAACCATCGAGAAATCATTAAAGTTACTTTTTTGTCATAGTTCACAAATAGTATTATTATTTTCGAGCCAAAATGGAGATTAAATAGGAAATCAAACGCCCTTAAGGAAGCTCTTTTGGTCTATAGATTTTTGCTGATCGTTGCGGGTCTTTTTCTGGGCGTAGTATTTGGCCTATGCAGCGGCAATGCCACTTATTTTTAAGCTTAATATTTTCTTTGGTTTTGTCTAGTCAGCCTAAATTTAGCAGATACGCTGGATGATCTATCGATCCGTGTTATTTCTGCCATCGATGGCGGTTCGAGTGGAGATTTGGCTAAATATTTTGATTCAGTCTTTCATTGAATAGATTCACATGGTCAGCAAGGGGAATACTCTAAAATCCAGGCTGAACTGGTGATTAAAGATTTTTCAAAAGAAACCATCTATGGGTTTTAAGGTGGTTTTATCGCAGTGAAACAATCCCAGCCTAAGCTTCTTTTATCGGGGGACTATCAAAGTCAGGATGGGCTGTTCCAAAGTTTTTCATTAAAAGTTGCACAGCAAACAGGAGGCCTGAGATTTACAGTCTTGAATTTTTCGGATTAAAAGGGCGTAGTCATTTTTTTTTGAAATACAACCTCAGTTCGAGGGATTCTGTATTTTTGGCCAGCGACCAGCAATACCTAACTGAATGAGCCCTCGAATTAATTTATGAAATCTGCTTTTTGCGGGATATTGGTTCCTGGGGATTATTCCTCTTTGGCAGCAAACAACAGGCAAAACGGCAAAGCAAACTTTAATTTTAAGATGAGGATATCCTTGCAGGTTTGATGAATGGCCGAAATTGATTTTTTAAGCATTTGATCCGCATTTTGGAAGTGTGGGAGAGCTTCTGTTAAAAAGAGGTGATGCGTAAGAATTTGGAGATATAGGCTTGACCGGTATTGGACCGGCAGCATCGATTCTTTCTGCTGGCGATTGGTGCTGATTGCATGCAACGGATGAGTGGAATATGCTACGATCACACATCGTTTGACTCAGGAGAGTCATTCATACGCAAAGCCGACTGATGAACCCCGGAAGACCATCCCCACATTTAGATTGATGGAAAAAGTGGGCCGCTTCCATATCGGTGGGGCCTTCAAATCATCGTTTTGCGCTCTGATGATATGGTGATGCTAAAAGATAATCATGTTGATTTTGCAGGAGGATTCGTGGCGCCAATCGAGCGAACCGATCTTACTCAACGCAAATGAAACTTCATGAGCTTAAGATTGAAATTGAAACTCGAGATATTTTGAGGAATTCAAGAAGTGCTCCGAAGTGGGGGAGTAGGGAATACATTATAGCTAGATAATATGGATATGAGACGATGAAAACAGCCGTATTCTATGATTGACGGACGATTTGGGTTACTTGAAGCTAGCGGAGAATCACCGAAGAAACGCTGGTGGGGTGTTTGCAACCAATGCGGGTTGATTTCATTTCTATGGGGCATTGACGGCATCGGTTAAAAGTATGGATATAGCTTAAAGGCATTTAGAAGCCATTTTTCCATTCGGAAGAAAAACAGCATCCGATTTGTGCCGTGCCATACCTGCCAAAATATAGAAAGCTAACCGTACCTCCAATGTAGCTCGGGCATTAGTGGTCAAAATTCATCCCAATAGACTCCAGCGGACAAACTCATGGAATGAAAATGGTCGAGATGATCGTAAGTACTTTCATTCACGTTAAATTCATCCTTGTTGGGAAAGCTATTCATTATAGAGATCCACACGCCGGATGACATGTTTCTCGAAAGATTCCAAGGTTTCAATTACTTGAATCGATTTCTCATACAAATCCCGGCATGAAGGGCTTAGTCTCTGCACTGATTAATGTTCGGCATATTGTCAAAAAACCGCCATACTTCGAAGTGGATAGGATGGTTCTTGCAGTCGGCCATTCTCTTCGCTGTCGGTAAAGCTGTTGAGCGTATCAGTATTAGGGATTGTTCATTGGCACTAGCTTCAATACATCGAGTTTTTTCCCCTACATTTTCGTACCAAAAGTAAATTAGTCGATCACCGCATCGAGTAAGCAAGAGTAAATAGTCTCCTGCCGTTTCCTGATATTGCCCCTAAACTCAACAATCCGCTCTCGAAATAAGTCGAAACATCCCCCTTTTTTCTGGAAAAGGTGATCAGCACATGTCGCTCCATTAACAAAAAGCTGATTTGCTCCTCTTCTACATCAGATTCGGGGCGGATGGCTTGGATCATTTTTTATAACCGCAAAGATTATAATCGTCAAAAACTTCATTTTTGGGACGTTGGTGGGACATTAAGAATGTTCTTCCAAAGTCAATGCGGTGTATCGAAAAAATAAAGCTCAATTTTTTCAATAAGCCACATTCATGTTAGCCCATCAATATTCCAATCCACAAGACTTTTCGGCCTTTTTGTTCAATTTACTTCAGGAAGTTGGCTCTAAGGTGATTATCCCTTCTTCAAACCCATCGAACGTCATAAGTAATCATAGGTAATATCAACGCTGATCAGCATTTTCTATGTTCCCAGTGAAAACGTAGGGCAGGCGGGAGGTAAGGCCTGAATTTAAACTTCTTCTTTCAAGCTTATTTTTTGGCTGTTTAAATTGGCTTTTCATCGGGTTGGGGTTTCTCTTTTAAAGGAAGGCGGTTGATTTTAGAAAATCAAATAGAGGGAGATTTAACCCTAACCTATAAATCTTAAATTTCGCTTTAATCCTGAATAGTTTGGTGCGCTTGACCGCGGATTTTATGCAAATACTCTTGGAGAAAGTCGCCTCAGTGATTTCCATCCAATCTCAGGTTTGAGAATTTTTTTAGATCAGGACTGAGGTTCAAACTCGGGTTTCCTGTGATGCGCTTTTGAAAATCGATTCCAAGGGCATTACGTCTTGGTCAAATATCACAGCCCAAAAGCCCAGTTTTTCCATTTGGCCTTTGAACTCGCCTTGAATATTTCCTTCAACTCAATCGTGAAGATAAGAAATTGGCATTGCGAGCCATTGAACACTCCGAGAGCGACAATCGCATTTGTCGGAACAGGCGTCAATGCATTTTGGTACAAGATTCCACAATAATCTTGGTGATCGGATTATCAGGGTGTGACTTCAAGATCAATGATGAGTTCGGCAAGAAGAAGAAACTTTCCCCATAATTCGATTAAGCAACAGGCTGTTTTTTTGCCCAATCAGCGATTCGTCTTTTTGTGCCCATTGACGCTCCATCACGGGAGCAGAGTCCACGAAAGCTCGCCCGTTGATGTCCCGATTCCCTCACGCCAGGATTTTCTAAGAAAATATTTAGCTTTTCTCGGATCACGGAGAATGATAATCGTTCCCCGTAGGGTATTTGGCCAGTTTGATTTCTGTGGAGGGATTCAGGAAGCTTTTCGAAGGATTATAATTGTAGCTCAGTTGACACTACCGTTTTGGCACCATCTTACCAGCTTGGTGGGATCAAGTCGCTTGGTCCAAAATGATCGGCCAATACCCATTTGGCTGGTAGTTTTTGATTCAGCCCAATTGCTCTAATCTTGGGGCGCTCTTCGCTCTAGAAAAATTCCGCTTTTGGCAATTCCACAAAAGTCAAAGCGCAAGCGGGTAGCGGGGGATTTGATTATCGAGCATTGTTTATCGGAGGGATCATTGGGTAAAGGATAGGAGTTTAGGTAATGTCTAGGAAGGAATCAAGCCAATTATGAAACTTCTTTAGCACTAATTACACGTATAATTTGAATTAAACAGTGATCACTGGATGGGAAAACAAAATAACGCTTACTGTAAAAAAGGAAAAGTAGCTAAAGCCAAGTAAGGCCGCTAGTAGAGGAATTTCTCTTCCAAGATGGTTTGAAGAGATTTGGGTTTGAAAAGGAAAAGTCAGATCTAGAAAAAACACCGGGAGCAAATTGCAGCAGCTCGATTTTTAGAAGGTTAAAAAAAGGGACTCCTTCAAAAGCCTTAGAAAGGTTCAGATAAAGAACTAATCGCGAACACTCGCGATAAAAAGTATGTATAGGATTTTTTGGATTTCGAATGTTTGCGCTTGATTTTATGGCAAACGAGACCATTTGTAGAGGACTAAGCCATTTCTTTATTGGTAGTTGAAGGTGAAGCTCACTTTTTATTCGGACATTTCTTTAGTCTTCTATATTTACATTGTCATTTGATCGCTATAAACTAAAAAATGCGAAGATTAAATTGATTCAGTTTATGGTTTTTGGAGGTGATTTCTGGAGGAAAGGAGCGTTTTTTTAAAATCTTTAAACTCAGGCTTTCAAAGACAAAGCAAGGGATGGACTGTCAAATATTTTTACTGCTGAAGCAAATAAAATGGATTTTTTAATCACCGAGATAGAAAGACTTCAAAATATTGCAGAGGAAAAATGCCATTCTTTCTCAAAAGAATTTTTTGCTTCTTAGTCCTTAGTTCCATCGATTCAAAAACAGCTGTTTTTCCCAATCCAAACCGATTCCGGCTTTTTTTGCGCCCGATTTGAACGCTCCACACGGGTGACCGAATCACGAATGCCCGTCCGCTGATTTCTCGATTCTTCCGAAGATCTCTAAAAAGTTGTTTTAATTTTCTCCGAATACGAGATGGATAATTCTTCGCCGTAGGCATAATTTTGGCAGCTTGGATGTCTTGTGGAGGATTAGTGAAGGCCTTTTCGAGGATAATAAGTGTAGCTCAGTGACACTTACCGTTTTGGATCATGTCGGACCAGGCTTGGTAGGATCGAAGTCGCTTGTCCCAAAATGATTCGACCAAAACCCCATTTGGCTTGTAGTTTTTGATTGACCAGTATTGCAATCTTGGGAGCTTCTTCTCTAAAAATTCGCTTGAGCAATGCGACAGAAATTCAAAGCCAGGGGTACGGTTGGAATTTGATTATCGAGCATGTTTCTCGGAGGGGGTCATGGGTAAAGATATAGAAAGCATACAAATCCTTAGCCGATAGTCGGGGGTTGATTCTTTCAAAAAAAAATGATTAAAATTTAAGTTTTTATTGCATGATAAAACTAGTTTGATTTCCTATAATTAGAAACTTTTAACTAACTAATTGATTCATTTTATGAAAAACAATTTTTGCTCCTAAAATGCATTTTTTAACGTAAACTATTGGAAAACTTTGTAATTGACGCAATTCTTGGGAAATAGAATTTCCTAGGAAAATAGGGTGGTTTTACCTTTTTAACAGGGGGGGACTATTAAAATGGATATTAATTATAAAAAATAAATTGAAGATTCTGAAATTTGAATTCCCAAATAAAGGTTGTTAAGGGGAAGGATTGAAAAAAACGAATATCTAAGGTTATTTGTGGATGAAAAATTATTTGGTTGTGTTAAATAATAAATAGAAAATCTTTGTGAAAATCTTAAATTGAGGATTATAGAAGGAAAAATCGAATGGGTTTTTCTTTTTGACACTTTCTAAAAAAAAAAAAGATTAGGGGGGGGAATTTGGGTTTGGTTTTTGAAAATCTCCCTTTCCTTTTTTTTTGGGGGGGCGGCGGGTTTTTTT
>Ga0163217_1102736_pt1 | contig 10528 bp, 6 predicted proteins | sample SynspAceP_FD_185933 | JGI IMG/M metagenome (GOLD analysis project Ga0163217, IMG submission 185933) | Saline lake microbial communities from Ace Lake in Antarctica - Synechococcus sp. Ace-P (PacBio error correction) | ecosystem: Environmental > Aquatic > Non-marine Saline and Alkaline > Saline ... | reverse complement strand
ACTTAGCTCCGTATCAACTTTACTCGCCTTTGTATTTCAAAATGGCTGGCCTTAAATAGGGCAAAGATTAGTAGGGAAGACTTCTGGCCTTAAAAATGGTAACATTAAAATATTGAAATGACCCTTTTCCACTCCAAGCCGTGGGTTTTATTTTCGACCATATTTCTCAAAGCAACAATGTGCTATTTTCATGGACCAAAGTAATTAAAAATCGATATTTATTTAAAGTAGCATGACAGTAATCTGATGAGCCCCTTGGGCATCCTCCTATAATCTCCATGACGGGTAACCCTTCTGATTTACATCTTTAGCGTGAACCCGTTTTTCCCTTATAAGTTCCATACTTAAAACCTACCGCCCCTATTCAGGAAGATACTTTTTCCAAAAGTGTCCTGCATAGCAACAAAATTAGAAATTAAAAGTCTTATCGAATTTAACACCAAAGAATTTATCCACAATGAAGTTTAAACCTTGATGAAAAATAGGATAATAGTCAATATTTACATTTTATTAACTACAAAGACAACTTCTTTCAACTTAAAAATTTGTATTCCAAACAAGCATGAAAAAAATAACTATTATATTATATGATGAAGATTTAAGAACCACAATAGCTACTCCTTATGTAATCGTAGTGCCTCTAGTGTTTTATTTGCTAAAACTTCTTATCGCTTAATCTTTATTCCTCATTTTTTCTATGTTTATCGCACTATTGTTCCTGCCGATCATGCGTTGGCTAACAAAAAAGAATGGATCCAAAACCCATCAGTTATTTTGTATTGTTATTACTTGATTTTTATAGGAGCTTTGAAATTGGCGGGGAACTAGTTCAACTTACCAGTAAGGAAATCTATCTGCGACAATTGCGTTTTCCAAAAAGCGGAACAAACTTAGAAGCCTTATTATAGGCATGGAAGGACTATTTTAGGCATTACGCCTATTCCAAGGGAGAGAAAGTATCATTTATAATATTATCAAAGAAAGTGATGATTGAAGAACTTTGGGACAACATTGGACTTCATTGGAAATACGCTTACCATATTTTAATGACGGGTTTCTTTGTAGTGCTATGGCTGGCAGAATCATTAACGTCCAAAATTAATGAACAACACCCTTCTAACAAAAGCATACCTCGGTTTAAAAAACATTTGTTAAAGTGGAAAAAGATATTATTAAATTCATTAGGTGGAAATTCTTGGTCAGTCTTTTTCAGAAATCGGATTTTGCAGGCTGCGCATGGTGGTATTTTTTTGACGTAAGTTTCCCTATTTTTTGGGATTATTCGCTTTGCAATAAATTTTGTTCAAATGGGGATCCATCAGTTCTGTAGCCCTTCTAGGGGCATTATTTGCGTTCGTTGAATTGGAGCCTCAAGTACCCTTTTATTCTTTGTGATTTCTATTACGGGTACAGGTTCGTTTGGAATCAATATTGGAAACCTAGAATTTAGGGGGACAAGTCCTTTTCTATAAAACATAATTCCTCGTATTTGGTATGTTTTGATGCTTTGGGGGTTATATCTGGGGCGTTACCAGATATAATTAGCCATCCCCTTACCGTTTTTATTATCAGATTATTCCTGGAACAAATTCCTTCAAACCCAAAAACAATAGCCAGTCTATCTCCGGGAAACAAACCACCTAAAAGCTAATAAAAAAAGGCAGTGGACTACAGTTTTAACAAGGATATCAAAATCCTTTCATTTGTTCGAATGTTTTTGGTAAGCTCCTTTGTTCCCAAAATTGGGATCTATTCATGTGCAGATCATACCCATACACATTTCAAATTCCTCCAAGGTGGCTGCAAGGCCGCGCCCTTATAGGAATTCTTCTATTACAGAATTCCATTGGGCAAAAAAACCATAGCTGGCTTGAAAGCATGTAAATAAAATTGCCGGATCGGATTACCATTTTCAATATCATAACAGTGTTAGATGATTATCATAAAAAAAGGACAATAGACCAGCAGTAGCCAAAATTTTTTTAATTTTTTCCTGGGGCCACTGGGATGCAACACCAGAAACGAACGTCAATTCTCCAGGGACGCCTGAATTTCATCTACCGGTTTAGATGCGTCGAAAATATTTGTAGGATCTATGGCGATAGTTCTCTTGTCAAAATCCAAGGCAATTGATTTTTGGAATGATCGCTCCACCTTGTTTGATACATGTCATTAAAAAACCACCTTTAAAATGGCTGCATGGCTAGGAAATATCATCTCAGCCCCATTTTCATTGGCCATATCACAAACAACCTGATTACCCAACACCTGCGCTATCAACCCAAAACCCATCACAATCGAAATAATACACTTGTATTCTTTCATTATCCTTTCAGATGATTTAAGGAGGTGAATTTGGAAACCGTGTAGCAATTACCATTGTAAGCTTATTTGCATTAAGGCAAAAATCCTTTATATAGTTGGCCCATTTCCAAAAGCCGGTGGTAGGCCAAATAGCCAGGGAAGCTTCCTCTAACATTTCTGTCTGCACGGCTCCAAGGGGCCAACGCATTAAATGATGGTCCCGGATTCCTGTAACTCTTCCGCCCATAATTCTGTTCATTGTATTACGCCGCTTTACTGGAAACTGTAGGCAGATAATACCGGAAATTTCACCACTACCCGTACCACCTCCCATAGAAACTTATGGTAACCACATGTCCATCTTTGGGCCTCAACGGGGATTATTTTTTTAGTATGCTGCCATCCAAAACATTTGACTTTGTACACCTCTTCCCAAATTCTTTCATAGAGGTTCCAAAAATGGCTTAGTTCAATAATTTGCCAGCATTATTTACAAGAAATCTACTTGTTATCCAGTTCTTTTTCAAGAAATACATCAACTGGTTCATAATCCCGCAAATTTTGACAAATCAAAGAAAAACTGGAGATATTTGAACTGTTCAATGCCGCAATGGGCAAATTATTTCTGACAGGGCCAAACACTTGTGCCTTCATTGGCGAATAACTGCGCCATTTGAAAACCGATTCCCCTACTACTTCCTTGTTAATTATAATATCGCCATTATTGGTATTCTAATTTCCCTAGATAGGAGTAAGTTTTTAATATTTTTTAAAATCAGGAATAGTTTTGTTTACCAATAAGGCCATATGGATCAAAAATCCATTATGGTAGCCTAATCACCTACCTTATGTAGTGGTCAAAAATTGTGGTAAAGTTTCAAAGGTACAAAAAGTCTGGGAAGGGACTTCCAAACTCCTTGTGAAACGGATTAAATTTTCGCGATACTTTTAAACAAAATTATATTCCTTGGCCGTGGAAAAGAAATCCCTATAAATTTATTTCCTGGATAACCGTTGCAAATATCCGCCAAATTAGGACTCCTCATAACCTGCTAACCATACATAAATAATCTTTCCCCTACAAGGGAGACTCCTTACCATTTCAAATGTTGAGCATAAGCATTAGAAGGTTTATTAAATTTTGAATTTATTTTTTTTAGTCTTTTGGCTAAATGCTTGGATCCCAAAAGCCCTTTTTTCTTCTGCACTGAACAAGGCGAAAATTATACTGCGTTTATTTCTTGTTCAAAAGAATTTCCCAAAATAACGAGCAAATTCCCAAAAAAACGGCTTGGTTTCTGAGCATAGTCATTGGCTCCGTTCGGCAATCAATATCACCGGATACAAGGGTCAGCTGACACCTATATGGTCTAGTGTGCACCAATTATTTACAATTCCATTTTTTTCAATTTTTTGTCCGTACTTCCAATATACCCCACCACATTATCGCTGGCTCTCAAAAATTGGTAGGTATCCCTGTAATTTCACCAAAGAGGGCTATTCCATTATTTCGAAAATTTCTTTTATGTATTCAGCAGCCATTTCTATTCCCCTCCAGTACCGGCTTCCTTCCCTTTAGCTCTATCTTGAAGCAAATAGGTTATTATTTCCACTACCTTTCACGGGTAGAAAAATCAATATAGGTTTCTTTAGCTGTTGTTTTGAATAGCATATCATTTGCTAATTGCAGCAGGAGATTATTGGCCCATTCGTTAATCTTCGGTCTCCGTCTACTTGCACCACCACAACACAATAAGAGAAAGGACTGCAAGAAAAATTAAGTTTTCATATAATAATTTTTATATGATTTTGTGTTACTTTATTAAAAATATTTCAGTCTCATTCCTTAAGGCTAACGAGAGGCATGTTAGATGCACAAGCAAAACCATATAGCAAGAAGGAAATGATACAGGTTTAAAGATAAAAAAAGCATCCTGAATTTCAGGATGCTTTTTCTATTTTGTTTGATTGGACTTATCTTGCATTTATTCCTCTTCATGGGCTACAAAGCCTTACCCAAAAAATTCAGAGCAGAAATACCTTTCTGGACTATGCCAGCATGGTAACCGGATTCTCCAAGTATGCCTTAGTGTTTTGCAAGACTGGGCCCCTTGGGCTCATCAATGTTCTTGATCACATGCCAAGGTTACCTTTCATTGGGTATCCCAACAAACGATCTGTCATTTTTTAACTACTGGCTTTTGGACAATTGCGCCGCAGATAGTTGGCAGAATTAGGTTGGTTAATAGTTGAGGTTAAATTCAGGAAGAGAAATTCGCCGAACATCCTTTAAATTAGAAACGGTAAAATACTGCCTTTTCCATTTCAGATGGACTAATTTTCTTATTTCCTTGCCTTACCTGCCAAAATCCTTACTGAAAGGCACCTATTTGAAGTTAGCGTCATTTGTTGGCGATTTCAATACTGGCACCAAAAAGACTCATTCACCGCAACTGCCACTACCTATATGCACGTGGTGATTATATGCTTGTAGTTATCATTTGTTCCATGAGGTATTTATTGTGGATTTTTTTTTTAACGCCATAGCACAAGCCTTTACCACCATATCGTCTATAAAGAACCTTGGTATCTGGCCAGCTATTGATTTGTCGCTTGAAATCTTGGCATAGTCCATTATCAACTCTATGGTCAATATAATTGCGGTGCGGGAAACTTAGATCTCCCAGAACGCTTGGCAATTGTGTTTGAGAGTCTTCACTCTTCAGTTACCTCTTGCCCTACTGGCAATTAATAGGCGCCCTACAGCAGCTTGTGAGACACTGGCCTTATCTTGAGACACTGTTTTTCCCCGTTTCTGGAGGCAGGCTGATATTCCTCACATCCTTTTTTATTATTCTACCTTGATCTCCACTGCCCTTAACTTCCCCTAAATTATTCCTTATCTTGAGGCTTTTTCTTTGGCAATGGCGATCAAAAATTCTTGACATTTAGTGGTAATAAACCGCAGATTCCTTATTGTTGCAGAAAGCACTTTAGACTTTTTAGTTTCTTGGAAATACTTTCTACTTTTTGCAGCAGAAACCTGCACTCAATTACAGCATCAACATCGTACCCTTTGGTCCAATTACGGCAGTACAGAATCTCTTGGGTGCTGTTCCCCTTCCTTAATACCTACATACAGTAAGATACCTGAATAAAAGACTCAAATCCTGGTTGCCTTATTCGGTCTCTATTTGGCTAGAATTATTCCTTCTTCAACTTCGTCCCCAACTTCTTCACCAGCTTGGAATGTTCCCTCTTCCATAGTATTCGTAAGGGTGGCATATTTACTATTTCCACCCCTCAGGGATTTTTAGCAGCTTCACTTTTTGCCTGTGGCACCTCCTTTCAACGGGTCTTCGGCGAGTTCCTCTTGTTTTTTCCCTTGGATCTTGAGGAAGAATTTGTTCACAATCCTGAATATCCTCTCCTTTTTTCACCAATATGGCTAACAGTGTATCTACGGTGGCTGAATCTCCTCCTTAATTCCAATATATAATAAAGTCCTTCATTAAGTTCGATTCATGGTTGCTTTTGTCGGTTTTCAATCTCCGCCAAAATACCTTCTTCTATTTGTCCCTTACTTGTGTTAGCACTACAAACAGTCCTTCTTTCCATGGTATCGCTAAGTCTTTGGCATATTTATACCTCTGCCTTTACTTATATTTTTATGTTGTACAAATGGTATCTTTTGATCGTTATTACCATGTCATATAATTGACTTACAGGCGGATATCGATTCGTCGCAAATTTTTCGCATTTATAAACAACTTTTCTTGTTGGCACGAATTTCCTTTATCTGGGCATCCGAAGCATATTTATGTCTTTTATACCGTCAATATTGGGATATTGCGGTCGATTTTCTTGTATCTCCCTATCCTTTGTTCTATAATGTGGGCATCCGACATTGGAATGACCTCTATATCTATAGGTTTTACATTTTCCAGAAAGTGGACACCTCCAGACCTGGCGCGATCAATATCTTTACTTCATTTCCTTGGCCAGTAACGGACTTCCGTCTTACAGGTCCACAAGGGAGTTTCAATATCCCAAACCTTATTCCAAATATTCGTTGAATGTTGAAGTTCTTGCGAGATGTTCCCATGGTGGCGATGCCTTGTTCTTCACAAACCAAATACACGGGTAATTGCCAAAGGCGATTGCCAAGTTAAAACTTTCGTGAAGTGAAACCTGTGTCTAAACGCACCCATCACCATATAACTAAGGTTACGCATTCTCTTCTTGAAATATTTTATTGCAAAAGCCCATCCAGCCCAAAGGAATTTGACCACCCTACGATTGCCATGGGCCACCATAAAAAACGGTGTTTTTTGGAAAAAATATGCATAACCCACCGCATCCCTGGGGAAGTACGGTACTTTACCGTAGAGTTCGGCCATTACTTTTTTGGGATCAACACCCATACCTATTGGTTGAACATGTTTTCCTATAGGCGGTAATCATTCCTGTCCTTTAGGTAAGATCCATTGCGGCAAATGCTCCTGCAAGACAGGCTTCTGTCATTGTAAAGGATGTAAAAATCCACGAAACTTTTGTGTTGAATGTATACTTGCGGCAAGTTTATCTTCAAAATTTCTCGAAAGCTGTCCTCATACCATTTAGGTAGACCTCTTTGGTTATTTTTCCATTAATGATAATTTTGTATATTCGCAATTTATCAAAAACAAGTTAAGACAAAATGAGACAAATACAGATATTTAATCAATAGGAAAAAAAATTAAAATTCAAAGCTTCAATTTATGCCATTAGATGCAACAAAATAGGGAATAGGTTGAGGAAAGTGCTTTGAAATTTTAAAAACTAAATGCAGTAATTTTAATCAACAGAAAAGTACATATTGATAGCCCCAAAGAAGAATATCAGAACAGAGCTACACTTTAATATCTTCCCGTCTCCCCGGACATGATTTAGAGATAGGCTATTTTGTTTTTATTTTGTATTCAGATTACGGGGATGCCTACAATTTACCGCAAAGGCGCCGCCGGTTTATTGACCACAAAATTTTTAGAGGTAGCGCTTACGGGCAATTTGCCTGTAGCGCAATTCTGGAAATTTTGAAGAAGCCATTAAATATTGCTACTCTTTTGCACATTAGCTGATGGTAGCACGCTTTTTTTGGGTGGTACGAGTAACAATTTCGCATTTTTCCATTAATACGCTGCACAACATATTAAATTTTAGAATAGGGGAATAGGCTTTTTGCCTCGCTTATCATGCCTCTTTCAGTAGTATTTGTCTTGATTTCAAGGTTCACGGGGCAGATTCATAAACCACCAAGTCGACGATATCCGTTCTTTTCATAATGTGATCAACCTATACATTAGTCAAAATAAGTAAAACCTGCTTGTGGGCAGTTTTACTTAAACTATAAACGATTTTTACCTTAACTTCAAAATTCCTCCCTAAATTAAAATGTAAGGGGAAAATCTCAAGATTCTCCAGAGGGTTTCTCACTTTTGAAGAGAGAATAATAACAAGTCCCTGGGCGATTTAAATCTAATCAGCACCTAAGTGAAATTTTCTTGAGCCTTTTATCATTTCATTAAATAACCTGTCTTAACATAACGCATTTTTGATAGGTGTATTCCCGCTCCAAGCGCCCAAGTAAGTCTTGTAACTTTTCACTAACCATCGGTGCTTCACCGATGGACTTAAAATCCGTTCAAAAGAAAGTAGTTTGCTGATATTGGTCATTATTCAGTTCCTATCTATGGCACATCATTATTTATATCTTGTGGTGTTGGCACCAAAATTTATTAATTCCGTAGTTAGGCCCAACACATTATCTTTGAATCAAATAAGTCAAATCCACACCAGCTTTAAATGGTAGGTAGAATTCTCTTGGCCAGATTCATCATTATTTATTTTATTCCAAGGTTTGAACATTAACCTTGCTCATCGGCCATCAAAAGTATTATAAGCTATTTCTTGACCGATATACCAGAAACATCACTGCGAAAGAACTCGGCGCTTAGATCTCGCTGGCCGTTATTCGGCAATTTGGAGATTGGAGCTGGATATATCGCCTGGAAACGGGCATGGAAAAAGGTTTCGCTAGTTGTTAGGAATAGATCCGTCAAAAGCAATTCATGTGCTTGGCCAATCTTTGCCTGATCACAGCAAATTGCCTAAGTTCAATTTCTCTAGTAAAATATCTAATCAAACGCAAAGGCACTTCTTTCATTGATGCTTACTTATGAAAATGGCATTAACAATGCTATATCTTATTATACTGTTCCAATAAAGGGGTATAATAAGTCCGATTCCATTTTCCTTTGCAAAGGCAATTTCGCGGGATTCCACTGTTGCGAGAGCGTCTGTAGAAGTGGCAAGCCCATATTCCATACCTGATGGCTCTCGCATGCAGCAATAGTCCAAAAAAGGCACAGCTGTTGTAATTACCTGTTTCTGTGCGAACTTACACACTTAGAGTAGAAGTAGTGATTAATTTTTTCATTTTTACTTATCTTTAATTAAGATTTGGTTCCCATCATTATTCATAAACTAATTTATTCATTTTGGGTTCATTATGTCAACGCCCTTTTTTCAAATATTTATAGAAACTTACAAAAAAATTATAGGCCACTATACCATTGTAGGTTCATTGTTATAATATATGAATAACTTGTAGTAAACGGTTGCATCTAAATCATTAATTGATTATTTTTGAGAATTATCAATTGTCATTATTATAATAAATTTTAGTCGTTATTGATGTTTAGCGATGCTTTGGTATTTTAATTTATTTTTGATTATTTTTTTTATTAACAAATATTTATGCTTATCATTGTTTTATATGCCGAAGCGCACAAATATTAATAAAATATGAATCGCAAATCCTTTTTAAGAAGAAGTTGTCTTTTGAACTCAAGGTCCTTAATTATGAAAAAATCATCAAGTTGTACCTCTTGCGCTATTGTAGCTGGTGGTTTTTCGAAGTTGTAAAATATCTCCTCAAAAAATGTTTCAGAGTACGGCGGAATTATCAACGACAAGGGAGGTGGATTTCAGTACAATTCAGACTTTTAAAGAGCAAGAAATGGCCTGGTCTAGTCTTTGATAGAAGGTGGGACCTTTTACAAAGACAGGTTCAGGATTAAGTATGCAGAATGGAACAACACTTGCCACTGTCGCAGGCACGTACAGTCTTTCTATATGATGAGGACCGAGGTAACATGTAATGTATTTGGAATATTTGATTACTAAAAGAGTAGTATATCCCCTGAAAAACCAAAATATGTACATATTTTTACACGGGGCTTTGTCAGATACCTTGGTGTGGAGACAAACAGATGGGTTCAATGAAAACTATGACCAAATTAATACCTGCTCACCAGCTTATGCCAGGAATATCCGGTTGTAGGTGTTAAGTGGATTCAGGCAACACAAATTTGCAAGAAATGGAGAACAGACCGAGTTAAATGAGGTAATGTGGAAAGGGAAGGGTTTATCTTTCAGAAGGGCTAATTACAAGTTAATTAAGGCGAGGCTTGAAGGAAAAGGTTTTAGGACTGAGGCCGTATTTGAATAAGCCGGAATCTGTGGTAAACGCCAAATAGATTCTTTACCAACGGGAAAAATGAGAAGAGGATTCATGTTTCCGTAGTTTGCTTTTAAAAGAAGGGTTTCAGGAATATAATTACCCAGAATTATAGAATTACTACGGAAAACAGAATGGGAGATACGCAGCCAGGCACCCCCAAATTGGAAAGTAGGGAATATACCACACAACAACTATTAAGAGAGAAGAAAAAAAAAAATATCCTTGGGAAGGTTGACCTATTACCAGAAAGCGGGTCAAAGAGTTGGGCAGAGGAAGATTCAATTGGGCCAACTTTAAGCAGCGGCGCAAGGTGGATTACGCGGGAATTTTGGCCCGGAAATGGTCAAGTGACGGGTTGCGGGATTTAATAACAGCAGAAAAGGGTAAAAGTCTTTACAAAGCCAAATTGATTTTGGAATTATATTGACCATGGCTGGGGAAAAACGTGGCGAATTGGGTGGCAGGATGTTTTACGGACCATAGTAGATGATGAGGTGGAAGCGGGGACTTTAACTATTTTACGAGGGAACGGTTTATATGAAAAACGGCCATTGGAAAAAAGATGGAAAAAGTAAAATTTTGGTAATTCGGAGGGGATTCCAATAGGTTTTAATTTGAAAAATTTTTTTCTTTCTTTCTTTTCTTTGTGGCGACAGCCCC
>Ga0163217_1101187_pt1 | contig 10528 bp, 4 predicted proteins | sample SynspAceP_FD_185933 | JGI IMG/M metagenome (GOLD analysis project Ga0163217, IMG submission 185933) | Saline lake microbial communities from Ace Lake in Antarctica - Synechococcus sp. Ace-P (PacBio error correction) | ecosystem: Environmental > Aquatic > Non-marine Saline and Alkaline > Saline ... | reverse complement strand
AACCAAACGTCAGAGGCATCAATGGATTTGAGGAGGGGATGGGCATATTATTTCACCCAGATCAATTCAGATGGGCCTATTTCCTATGTTGTGGAGGATGAATGGAACAGGAGCGGCAAGCTGGAATCTTTACTTGATGGGAAGCTTTGGGATTGAATTTTCGTAGCCTATTCCTTCAATATTGGATGAGACCAAAGGCCTTGGGTGGCACCGGACTGTAGAATCGATCCTCATCGACGCCTTCCCAAAGGATTTTTCTACGTGGATTAGATATGGCCACTGGGCAAAAAAGCAGAATATTGATGAAGGGTTAGAAAATTCTTCCTATGCTCCCTGTTCTCCAAGATTTTAATGACAAAGTGGTTTTTTTGTGAAAGACAAACAACTTATACATGGTGGAATTGGGGCCAACAATAAATTGACGGCAATCACGAAAGGATGGGGAATGGAACAAAATTCTTAATGGTTGCTTTGGCGGACTGGGTTTACGAGAGGATCATTCTAGGTCAGGCTTTCAAATGGGGTTCTCACTGATGGAAGGGCCAAGATGCATTTTATCGCTTTGATGAGTCTGGGAAGGGGTTCCTGCAATTCATATGCAGTTTGGGAGGTCGCTTTCCAAAGGGATTACAAATCAAGTAACCCCAAAAAGGCTGGAGAAAAGGAATTTCCCGATTTTGTGAGCATCATGTGTGTCGATCTGGCTTCTTCAAAAATTTCAAAAAAAAAATTTGATTTTCTGGGGAAAACCGATCAGATTTTTTACCTACAAGAATCTATTGAACGAAGAAGGTGAATAAACTTGCTTTCCATTCCGACTGAATCGGTCTCAAGAAGTCAGGATGGGATTGTGTACCATGCCTAATGCAACAAAGTGGGGAAAGTAAATTTTGGTCCTTTTTCTTTTGAAAAGTTCCCAAAGACCTATGGTAGGAACTAGATTACCCAATTGCCGGAACTTGGCATGGTATTTGAATTTTTGTGGGGGAAAACTTTTTATTTTCGGAACTTCAAGAGCAAGATTGGGCTACAAGCATTATACCATCATATACATAGAGATGAGGAGAGATCGGATTTCGGGTCAGATATACACACAGAGAAGATTTGGGAGGCTCGACTGAGGATTAGGTTGGCATCAGATGGAAAGGCCAAAGGGGGAAACATCTATATTTATCTTCCTCAGAGTATCCCGATTGGAGCGCAATTTCTATGTAATCGGAATTCTGGGGATGGGAAAATAAAAGCAAAAAATTCGGCCTTACTCTTCGGAAAATGACTCATACTCGATTCAATTTATTTGAGTCGGATTCAACCGGGTTTTACTGGGACTATTTTCAACTACTCAAAGCAGTTTGGGATGGTGGACGCTCAAACGAAGCGAGGTGGGAAGGAGATCAAAAGTTTTTAGAAGATAATGCCCGCCTGAATACTACTTTTAGCTTGCTTTTTTCGCTTTTGGGAGTAAAAAGGGGGACGGTTTTTACTTTCCAACAGTCGATGGGACTTCGCTGAATTGGCTACTGATCAAGCCGGAAGGGATTTTGATCCAAACAAGAAATATCGCGTGGTTGATGTTCGGATCATATGGTAGAAGTCCAGGAATCACAAAATGTGATGAACTTCTGGTCTGGATCGGGGGCGTGGATTTTTGCATCAGTTGGTGCAGAAGAATATTGTAGCCTGTATTGATAAACCGGTGGAAACTCGGGGCTCGGACGGTCGGAGATTCAAGCATGGCTACTTATGCGAAACTCTTGGGAGCTTGGAAAACAGTCGGATCAGATGAGGTGGGAATACTTGGCAAACTTCATTTTTTATCGACCTGCCCGGAGTGGGGAATTTGGGGTTTGGTCCTTTGGAGGATATATGTCCTCCACTGGTCTTTTGGATTGAAAGGGGAACAGGCGTCATTCAAAACGGGCAAATTGCCGTAGCCTCCGGTGACAACTTGGAGATATTACGATACGATTTATAACGGAGCCGCTATCTTGCAAACTCCTCAGCTAAATCAGGCGGGGATTACGATGACAAATTAGCCCGAGTCTGCATGTTGAATAAATTTAGGGAAATTTCCTGGCTTTAATCCATTGGTAAGGAGATTTGATAATTGTGCATTTTGCAGATTCTGTAGTATCTGTCAATGCTTTATAATCACAGCCGATAGCCAATCGGAGACATTTTTACTACCCAAATCGAAGTCACGGGAATCTCTGGAGGGAAATACTACTTGGCAATCTCTATTCGATGGATGAAGATTTCTTGAAGGCCGAAAAGGCTTTAAAAATTGGAAAGGGCCGAAATTTCTGGGTCCTTTTTTCATGATTTTTAATCAATTCCCGGCTTGATCAGATTTTAGGATTTATTCGGGGGTAATGCATCCCGAGGTAAAAGTCAATCTTTATTCGATTTGTCTAGTTTGTGGGTTGTAAAAAGGACCTCTATACATACTTCATTTTCGAGAAGTAGAGATTGACCTTATAGCGGGTTATATCGACCCCACGACGAAAGTGCCTCGTATTAGAGGGTGTTTATTTTTTTGTGAAAGGTAGAACATGCATTCTTCTTACTTCATTAGATCATCAAGGGAGATACTAAATTAACGAAATTTTCGGAGTTTTTTTGGGAAAGAAAAAAGTTGAAACTTGCCCGCAGTCACTTATTACTTGGGTTCTTCATAAACCGGGCATGCTCACAAAGATTCCAAGTATCACATTTCTATTTTTTTAGCGCTCTTGATTGTTTAATTTTTCCTGTGCCTCCAAAAAGAGGTGGTAAATGAACCCGTCAATCAAGTAATCTCTAAGCCAAAGTTTACTGGACTCCTTATAGGTACGGTGGAACTACCGCGATCAGAATAGGCTCTTGGCTTGGGTTTCACTTTCTTTTCGCGTTGGGGAAACCATGGCTCCGAACCTCAGCATCACAAAGTGAGCAAAGGAAAAAGTATTTCAAAAGAATGAAATCAAAAAGCGGGTGATCTTACTTTTTTTTTTCGCGACCGGAAGGAAAGCGGAAACAAGTCAACTCACTCAGGATTGTGACAGAGGCACCAAAACTGATATCGATTTATTCATTCTTCCACTTTCCCTTGGACGTTATCTCAGGATTACTTTGAGCAATAACTATTGGGCGAAAGCATTTTTGTTTGCAAGGCGTGGTATTGGATTTGAATTGATCATGTTTTTTTGATTAGTTCCAAAAAATCTTATCGGTCTTAAATTCAAGGGAATTTTGACTCGGATTATTTTTCCAAATATCCTTTGGTATTAGGGGCTTTTCTGCTTAATTTTGCGGTCGAATTAAAAAAGCACATCCTTCTTACATTTTCTATTATCAAATGGCAAATATTGGCAAGATAACTCAGGTAATCGGGCCGTTATGGACGGTTTTCCACTTCGAAGCGGGTAACCTTTCCAAATCCTCGATGCGTTGAAGTACCAAAGAAACGTTCATATGTTCGGTGTGATAGAGGAGGTTCAGCAACACCTGGGAAGAGACAGCTAAGAAATATGCAAATGACCTCTTCGAAGGAATGGTTCGTGCAATGAGAGTACGCTGCATTTGGGCTCAACGATTCTGTCTACGGCGCTGGCAATCAAAAGGTCGTCTTTCTTCAATGGTGGTCCGCGTGAAGCTATCGATGGCCTCCTCAGGTACCTGCAGCGAAAGCGCTTCAATTCACAGATCAAGGCCCCTAGATTTGGAGCGAATCTTTTCTACTTCGTACCGAATACTTTTCACAGGTATTTCCAAGGTAATCGACCTTGGATTGAGCCCTTTTATGCCACAAAGGTGGTAAGAAGGATTCGGATTTGTTCGGTGGTGCCCGGTGTAGGTCAAAATCTGTATTTGATGCGAGGCATTGAATCCAAACAACATTGCCAGAAAAGGCACTATGCAGGTCTTATCTGCTATTTTGCTTGGGTGGTGGGGTTGAGGGCGTACCCCGCGAGAACCGAATGACTTGCTGTCGCGAGGATGATCGAGTCAGGAATCGTGACTTACCCGGTGGTTGATTTCGGTACAAACCAGTCTTGAGACAGAGGTGGATGGGATCTTTCCCAGTGAGATTTCGATAAAAATTAGAAGACTCTTAAAAAGAATTTCGGTTGTTGGTGGCAGGAATGGAACGGAGGCCTCCTGGGGCGCGGTGCACGAGTGCGCCTTGACTGGGTTGGGACTTTGGCAGAATATTACTAGAGTGGTGATGGCGGAAGAAGCTGGAAATAGATTCCTTTTTCTTTATCGACACACATTCTTTTCCGATTTACTCCAGGCTGGATCTGAAGTGTCAGGCACTTCTTGGTTCGTATGCCATCCTCGCAGCCCACGGTAGGTTACCAGCAACTTCTTGGCAACTGAAATGGGTACATGCAAGCGACGCCGACATGCCACATCCACAAGAATTGGCTTCAATTACATACGCTTCAGGCCCGTTTTATTGTCCTCGGCTGGGATGGCTTTTGACTGATCCAGCTCCCGCGCGCGACGACATTCGCCTCGTATGCTATGGATTGCTACTCAGTACTTTCTAGACAAATCGCCGAGCTTGAACTCTATCCAGGCGGTGGGGCATTTCTCTTTGGATTCTACCTTCCCGAATTCTTTCTCCCAGATATTTCTGGGCCGGGAGGCATTTCACGGTGTGTGCCGCAAGCGGTGAAAGACGGGAGTTCTTGTCCGCGCTTACAACAAGGAATCTTTGCCAGGATATCATGCGGAATCTTGGGCCCCGAAAGCCACATGATATGATGCAGACATGTTAGCTACCTGCGGTACAAGATAAGGCCCCGCAGTCGAAGTGCCTCACCAAAGGTTCCAGCTATATGAGAGCCAAAAGTAGTCTCGCGCATCTTGTTTCTTTCTCGGGCACCCACATGTTCTCAGCCCTTCTTTCGAGTTAAGCTTCTCTCGTGAGATGCTCCAGGCCTTCACACGGAGCATGTATACAATACTGAGTTGTTTCCTCAGCTCCCTTTGGATACATGTTAGAGTATGCTCAAGAGTGTACCTCGAGGAGTGATCTTTCTCCATGATTTATTGAGGAATGCGCGAAAAGTCTGTCTGAACGCGCCTATTCCATGAGTGAGAACGTGCGTTAATAGAATAATATAAATTCTCGTGATTGCTCGCTAGCATCGGAAAGAATAGCTCACGCCGATGCGCCTAATACGTGTGGAAGAGTGCAAAATTATGTCTCTATTGTCTCATGCCAGCTATTAGTATGAGGATAGCTCTAGCAATGTTGCGTGTTTAGTTAATATCGAGTGTGCGTGTCCTCAAGTTTTTTGAATAATGCCTCGTGTGATAAATAGACGTGCGACGAGAACTTTTTTTTAAAAGTAAATATATAAAACTGACGAACTGTGACAGTGTAATAAAAAAGATATTGCTGGTGTTAAGGAAGAAACCTAATAGGCTAAGAGAGTTCCGCACAATATACTAAACCATGTTTAACTCAAACTTATATTCTGCCACAATCTTTAAGCAAGATTTCGTCTTGAAACACTCCGACAATGTGTAACTCATGAAGATCTCTTCAGTGAGTGATAGAACGACGACGCTCTCTCCATGAGTGAGCGATATGAGTAGAGAGCGGCCGCATATAGCTTTTCTCACAATCGACGCTGTATAAAACTTTGTTCATACAGAACGATCCTTGGATATTCACGCAACAATTGGCAAAAGGACAGAAGACCAGATTCATAACTGTAAAAGATTTACCTTAAAACGGCTTGCTAGTTTAACGGCCCAAGTAAGTGAATCCATAGCCCGATGACAACGACTTCAGGGCTTTTACCTCCACCAAGAATGGAAATCAAGAGGATGGGTAAGGAGATATTTAAGAGAAATAAGGGATGAAAATCGATTAAATTAGCTAGTTGTGATGATCCATAATGTGCTTGGTAGATACACACCTCATGGGGTCATATCCAATCCATAGTATGTAATGGGGGCTAAATGGAAACTAAGGAAAAACCGACAACAATCCGTAGTGCTAGGTCCCCTAAAAGAACCAGCGTCCCCAAAACACCTCCCAAGTTGCGTGAGGCCTATTGGAGAGGTAGCATCGTTTATTGGGTTATGAGTAATATCTATTTATGTCATATTCCAGATAAAGAGAGCCGTGGGGTGTAAGGAGAGACCGCCAACAATGACGCTTCTTACCACAAATTTTACCCAAACCATATATAGCGAAAAAGAGTTAAAAAAGAATATGAAAAATTTATCGTCATAATTATTGATAATTATATCTTTCCTCCTCTTTCCAAAGTTGTGGCGCGTGAGTACAAAAGCAGATAAGCGTGTAAGGGAACCGGCCCCACTTGTCTTGGATTTGGGATCAATCTTTTTTTATTCCCCACCGATTTTTTGCACTCACTAACAGTGATAACTTCCTTTGGCGAGATTCAAAGCCAGATACACTTAAGCTAAACGTAATGGCTGTATAAGATCCTACCAATGTGGACCTACCATCATTTTGCGCCAGTGTTTCCCGAGAACCCTACTCGGGTACCCCTTACAGCCATATTTACATAAAGGAATTCTTAGCAAGGAATATTCACATATAAAGACATGACGCGTGAGAGACTCGGAGGTATTTCGGGATGGTTTGTCTCGAGGTCAAATAGTTTTCTTTTCCCCGTATTGTCATAGGAACTAAAAAAAACGTAGAGAATGCAGATGGGCCAAAATGCGCATTATACACGAGTCTAACAATGAGACCTATTTTTTCTGCCCAGTTATACGCTGTTTTTTTTCTTTGTCTCTTCTTGGTTTAGTAGAATCCGAAGTTTTGAATTAGGTTAAAAATTGTGTAAAAACTAAATAAGACTATACCTTGTTACCTCTCAATCCTATAGAGATTATGTACCGAGTCCTAGAGAAGAATTGCATGTTATTTCTGAAACTCGGCATATATGGTCAGTGATGCCAAAAAGTAAGATATTCCCAGCGTTTTGTGCTCCTGTTTATTTTATCCTTAAAAGATGGCTCTGAATTATAAGTAGGTGCGCATTTTTCGTTAATTAATTAATGCCATCTCCAAGATTTGAGAACCAAAAGCCATATGAGCGCGCGCTCTTCTGTAAACAGATTAATCTCAGGCTCCCTAACAGCTGTCGTGTATCCCAAAGCATCACTCCCTTTTTTTGTGCACATGAAATGTGTTAATAATGATAGCGAAACTCCCAAAAACTCAAGCCGAGCTGTTAGAGTGGCCAAGTTGGGGAAGTTGTTTCTAGAAGGTTTTTGCCTTTGATCAAATTTCAAAAATTAGAAAATTCATGTCTCTAAATATATTAATATAATTTTATATGAGACGCTCGTGAGCTTTTAGTGCAATGTGAGGTTTATACGTAAGAAAGTGAATATTACAGAATTGGCTCTCTCAGATAGGTAATATTGCACATTGCTTTAGAACACTGGTTAGTTTTTCTCCGCTTAGTATTGCCTCCTTAATGGACTGCCCTTTCCCTAACGTTTAATCTTCATTCTGGGAGAACCTTATTCCATAGAAAAGCGTGCTTCTGTCTTCGTCAAGCTTTGCTTTACCATAAGGAATCATAGCACTATCTCCGCAAGAATACAATAATACTCTATTTGGCGCCGACCATATTCGACTCGTTGTTTAACTGGTCTCTGGGGTTGAGAAACATATTCCAATAGTCTGTCTCTAATTCTCTTATATCTCTCAGACCCCTCTCCGAATATTTCCCTAATGTTTCGTCACTCGGATGATACATTACTTTATCAATCTTCAGTACCGGAAAATTTTCTCCGGTCAATATACTTATATTTTTGGGAAATTATAGGAGACAAGGTTGATTATTTTTTAATTTTCTCTCTAGGTGCATTCTGGTGTACAGACATTTGGAGTTTCTGGTTGGAATTATTTTATCAAATAACGAATCGTATGTTCCTTTTCGATCTGCGTGTTCGAACAAATATAAATAAGTGTTAATTGAGAAAATTTGCAATCTCTCGTAGCTACTGCTTTATTTCATATTGACTTATGCATCATTAGTTGTTGTGAACAATTTACATTTTTGTGAGGTTATGCATTATTCTCAGAAGCATTCAAAATAGGGGACCCCCGGTAAAATGAGGTAGGATCCTCCGATGCCCGGGGTCAATAGTTTCCAACACCCTTAAGTTTGTGATCATAGGCACAGTAATTGATGTTCTTTTCCTATGTTGTGATTTTTCTCTTAGTGACCTGACCATCGTGAGACTGGTACCGAGAATTAACTGCGCCTTAAACCCAGAATTGGGACCACAGTCAATATCTTTGACGGCTATTCAGAGTCTGCCCCCTCCCGTATAGTTGTACACTAATTAGAATAGGGGTCGTGCAATCAATGTACCCTCGCTAACTTAAAAACGTGCGTGAACTCCGTTGTCTAGTATAACCAGTTGACCTGCAAGCCAAAAAGAATCTAATATAAGGATGCAAAACTATTCTTAAGGAAAATAACGATAAATCAGACAATAGAAGGTAAACTTATTCTTTCTTTTCTCTCTCTTTTGAATTAGCTTTCAATTTAAAATTATGCGGTACAAACTTTTGTCCAAAAAATCCTTGAACCAGCAATATTGTGAAATTAAAACCTTTCCTCAAAAATACTTTATCTGTTGGATACTGAAAAGGATATCTCACGTTTTTAAGTGACTATGCCCATTTGTAAATAGGGATTATTCGTTCTTTTTTTCGCTTCCCTAGCACTCGAACTGATCTTCCTTCGCATGGAGATTCTAAGGAATGTCAGTACACATATTTTGTGCTCAATAAGCTAATACAATTTTTCTATGATAAACTCTGGACGTCGCCAGTCTGGTTATATAAAAAACTTCAAATTAGATCAAACTTATTGTACGTCTTGTCCATATCATAAAAATAGGTTCCGCCCAGTCCATAGGCCCTCTGACAGCTTCCTCTATAAAACCAAATCGGTTAAGATCTATGGTCGATTATCTTATACAATTTCTAGGGAAAAGGTTCTTATTCTGGTTGCAGTTTATTATATGAGATTTTATAACCTAATACTATATAGGTTGGATTTCCGGACTCTCCTTTTTTGATTTCAATCTTGAGAGGCAGAGCCACACCACAACTTATATCCTAGGAAAACGATTATCGATAAGCGGTTGCCATTTATTTCCCGACCTTGTAATATCCGAACGGTAGTACTGCTGGAGGACCCTTCAAGTCCAGAACCATATGTGATATCTAGTGAGACCGCAAGCTCTGGATTTGCGATATGAAATATCAAGCTCGTTCGATACAAGAATGAAAATTGCCTTTCTATCCTGGCTGACCACAATGACCCCGCACAACTTACAGTCCAAGGCAATAACCATCTCCTTGACAATATTTTGTGGGTCCAAAGAGGAGGAATCATGCCAGTAAAAGCTGTTTCACTTCAGCATTATTGGGTTTTGAAGTAGTCTTTACATTCCATCGTGAGTTTTCTCATATAGGGTGAGTGGTTAGATGTATTATGTTTCTGATGAATAATTGTTTCTCAAGCCGTTAGTTGTTGGACCGATGTGAGGCTATAATTAAAATTCTATGCTGTGTGGAACAATATTCTAGTGAAAATGACAGTGATTAATTAAAAGTGAGAATTTCTCATTATATTGACATTCTAGACCTATAGCGGGAAAAAAAAAGCAGGGCACCCGTGTCTCCGTGTTGTAGTTTGTCTTTGAGCTGTTCTCTATTAATTATTGTAAAATATGTGTCTCTACCCAAAGTACTTCTTATTGATGGTTTCCTTAAACAACGTTCTTGAGACTTCAAATTTTAATTCCCGGTTTCGTTTAAAGATTTCTGCTCTATATTTCCTTGATGATCTCCTGAACGCTCTTCGTTATTTCAGAAATTAGAAAAAAGGTGGGTTTGTGATTAACATACGCTGGCTTCGATTTTCCTCAGCCCTTTCTCTGACCCCTCTTCGGTTTCTTAATCGAAACTTCTTTGTCAATGGTAAATAACGCTATTTAGATCGCTCATTTGTTTCTGAAATTAATTGTAATTGATTTCGTTCTCTATCCCTTCTCTCACCAGTTTCACCCATTTCATGTTAATTTACCATTTAGTTGGCTACCGATCCCCGAAACATTTCGGATGGGCAAGAAGTAGCTTTAGACAGCGGGGAACAGGGAATGGATCATATTTAATTTGATAGAATTAAAAGATCCGGGTGAAAAGCGAGTTGAGAACCAACACGAAGTATCCACCAAAGTTCTAAAATTAATAAAAAGCCGCTGATAATTTAAAATTAATTGCGTGACAATTTAAAGAAGAAGTATTCCCTAGGATATAACCCGTTGACTTCGCCCTTCGGACGGAAGTGGATACCAGCCCTTGTGGGAATTAAGAATCGCTGAATTTAGGGTTAGCGCGATAAGAGATTAGATTCTCGGAATGAAATAAACATTACGTGTTTAGTGATTTAAAGAACCCTTATCAATTTATGGCTGGTAATTTTTAAACAGTTAATTTTAGAGCTTGTCGCACAATTAC
>Ga0163217_1081779_pt1 | contig 10528 bp, 17 predicted proteins | sample SynspAceP_FD_185933 | JGI IMG/M metagenome (GOLD analysis project Ga0163217, IMG submission 185933) | Saline lake microbial communities from Ace Lake in Antarctica - Synechococcus sp. Ace-P (PacBio error correction) | ecosystem: Environmental > Aquatic > Non-marine Saline and Alkaline > Saline ... | reverse complement strand
ACAAACGGGGCAGTTGGCAAAACCAATGCCTTTGCACTGCCCGCCCGGTTACCAATGCCACCTTGCGCGTGCAATCAAAAGGTCGCCATGTCAGTCTGCCAGTCGCCAGCAGTACCGCCCTTGCCGTCTTCCAGCACGACCGCCCATCGCGGGGCAAAGTCATCGCGAATACGGTCGGATTCGCCCAATGTTGTCTGCACGCGCCTGCAAGCGCTGCTTGATAGCAGTTCAACCACTCTGCGCATCAACCGGCCTCAGCACCTGCGACGCAGGAAGGTATCAGGCTTCAAGCTTGCAGCAAAACCGAGGCTTTCCGCCAGCTCACGCAAGCGCGCCGCCAGACCTGCCGCCGCTCAGATCGGACTCCTTGAGGGCGTTGATTTTCCGCGGGACGCATATCGAACAGCACCGCACAGGCTTCCGGACGGTTGATAGTCGTCATCCATCGCCGCCGCCGAACCGCTCGACCGAAAAGCCTCACCGCCAGCGGCAGCGCCCGCGGCAAGCCCTTGAGCGCATGTAAAAAACCGCTCCAGCGCGCCTTGGGACCTCCTTCAGGTTGTCTTCGGAGTAGTTGATAGCGCTGCGTAATGGCTGGAAACCAGCAGATAGCGCACCACTCCGGATGGTACTTTTCCAGCACTCAACGAATGGTGAAAAAATTCGCCCAGTGATTTGGACATCTTCTCACCGTCGGAACCCGGCACTGCGCCGGCGTGCATCCAGGCCACGCGTAGGGCTTGTCATTTGCGCCTCGCTCTGGGCGATCCGTTTCATGGTGCGGAAAACACCAGGTTCAGACCGCCGCCGATGGATATCAAAGGTATCGCCCAGGCAGCAGTTGGACATCACCGAACACTCGATATGCCACCCCGGACGACCTCGCCCAGGGCCGACGGCCAACTTGGCTCGCCGGGCTTGACGCCTTCCAAGAGCACAAAGTCAGCGGGTCCTGCTTGGCTCATCAAACCTCGACACGCGCAACCGATGCGCAGATCTTTCAAGCTTCTTGCGCGGACAGCTTCCATAGCCGACAAACTTGCCCACCCGGTAATACACATCGCCAGTAACCCGGCGCATAGGCATAAAACCCTTGGTCGATCAGCGTCTGGATCATCGCGTGCATACCCGGCACATGATCGCTGGCCTTGGCTCCATGTCCGGGCGCAGCACATTCAGCCGCCGCTTCGCCCCTCGGCATCCGCACGATCATGCGCCCGGTCATGTCGAGAAAACCCTTTCACCGTTTCAATTGGCGCGGCGGATTGATCTTGTCGTCCGATGTCAGGTGATGATTGCGCACATAGGTCAAATTGTAGCGCGAAAAGCGCAACCAGCGTGCGACCACATCAAAAGGCCACCATGACCCGCGCATGACCGATATGGCAGTTAGTCGTATACCGTCATTGCCGCACACATACAGGGCGCAACTGATTTATTTCCAGCTGGCAACCAGAGGCGCTTGGTCTTGCTTCAAGCTGTTGTAGATCGACAGCGTTCATATGTTGGCCCCAGGAGGTCTTGAGTGTCACGGTACCAGTTGAACACCGGGCGCCCGGTGTGGAATCGGTTGACGGTCGACGCAGAAATAGCCTTCGCGCTCGAAACTGAAAACGCTCTTCCGCTTCAGAGTGGCCAGCGACGGTTCCGGCACGGCAACCGCTCAGCACACCAGAAGGGAGTCCGGGTGATGTCTCGAGGAAGGTGTTGCCCTCCTCGTTCTTGTCCGGGTTGGCGCTCGGAACAGGCGTCATACAGGGGACGCACTTCACACTCGACGCTCTGCGCCGCCGGCACCCCCAGTGGATCACACCTTTGACCTTTTGCGACCTTCGGATTCTTTGCCCAGCGTCTCTGGATCATACGGAGCACAAAAACAGCTCACAATATTGCCTTGATCGTCCGGTAAAACCGCCTTCATCGGCACGGATCACGTTAAAATGGCCGCGCAGCGCACTTTTCACCGCGGGGCAGAAAGGACCGCTTGTAGCCCTTGGGCGAATCGACCATGAAGTCGTTTCCTGATCGATATTACAAGCTCGCGGTGCTCCTGAACGGCAGCTCACGAACGCCCATGTCTTCCTTGGATATGACGCGGCAAAATGCAACTGCTCGGTCTGCCTTCCGGATAGTTGGTGATGGTGACTTTTCAACGGCCGCCAGCAACGCACATGGCGCGCGGCGCGCTGGCGGTCCAAGATTCTTCACGGATACAGAACTCCAGTACGCCCATTATCAACCACCGCGTCAGAAACGGGTCACACCGATTGCGTTCACAGAAATCACGCAGCGGACGCTGGGCGTGTAACCACGGCGGCGGAATGGGCCGCTGAGCGTGGACATGCGCGGGTCGTTCCCAACCATTGACCGTGGCCCTCTGTCAACCAATGCTTGAGCTGCGCTTGCTGGTCACCGGTTAGTTTCATGTTTCAGGCGGGCCCAAAATTCATACTGACGTGGCGTTGCTGGCAACCGGCAGATTACTCAGGCACCATTCATACAGCGGCGATGATCTTCGAACCTCCAGGGTGGCAAATGGAGGGGGGTAGTAATGCCTCTCCAGCGCATCGATGGACATGGGGTAAAATCAAGCTGGGGTATTACGCAACCACTGTCACCGGTCTGGTGATGATTGCGCATGACGAATGGCGATACAGAATCGGATCACGCAGGTTCAGTATGCGGCGCAGCCATGTCGATCTTGGCCCGCAGCACCTTGGCGGCCGTCAGCAAACTCGCCAGCGGTCATGCGCCAAAGAGGTCGAGATTTTCGTCAACGCCCACGCGTCGCGGAACGGGCTGTTGCGCGCCGGCTCGGTCAGGTTGCCACGTTACTCCCGAGGCTGCTCGGGGTTCAGGATCGCAGACGTTTAAGCCTTGCCTGATTTGATCAGCTCAATCGCCCAGGCATGCAAACTGTCGAAATTAATCTGATGCATAAACGCACCCTTGCCGGCCCACTGGAAAACCCAGCCACTTCTAATCCTGCTTGGATCCATCAATGTATTCCTTGCTCTCCTTGCCGGATTGGTTCAATTCAAAAGCGCAGGTGACAGTCGCCACCGAACTCCCTGAGGCCAGGCCAAATGAGACCAGATTCGTACTTGGCACGGCCAATGTGCAGATAAGCCATTAGGCTCAGGCGGGAAACGCGGTCACTACTTTGCGTGTTGTCTTTGCCGCTGTCCAGGTCAGCCCGAACGATCTGCCTGAAGGAATGGGCGGGTGCGGTGGTTTCGGTTTGTCATAAGGTGTGCAAGGCTCGTACGGGTAACGCCGTGGGGCGTCACGGATTTGGCTAGGCCATATTGGCCAAAACGCTTATCATACCGCAAAGTGTCAAAGCGCCTTGAACGCAGACGCGTACTGTGCATGGCATTCAATCAAAAACTTTTTAGTCCGAGACTGCCTTACATGGTCAGCTGCATACCAACCACGGTGTTCATACCCTGGAACTCTTTGCCGACAAGGCGCCGGAAACTGTCGAGAACTTCAAGCAGTACGTGCGTGACGCCATTACGACAACACCATCTTCCACCGCGTCATTTTCAACTTCATGGTCAGGGCGGTGTTTTGAGCCGGGCATGAAGCAGAAAGAAAAGCCGCGCGCCAATCAAGGAACGAAGCCAAAACAATTGGCGTTAGCCAACGCGATGGGCACCGTGCCATGGCTCGGCCACCATGGAGCCGCACTCGCTAGGTGCGCAGTTCTTTATCAACGGGCCCGACAAACGACTTCCTCACTCACAGGCGCGCCGACCGTTTCCAAGGTTGTGGTTACACCGTATTTGGCAAGGTGGGTTGAGGCTATGGAACCGTGGTCAACAAGATCAAGGCCGTACCTACTTACCATGCGCGCCGGCCATCAGGAGCGTTTCCCCGCTGACGATGTGATCATCGAAAACGCGCCGAACTCACCGAGTTTAAAGCCGCTACTGATGCGCTAACTGTTTATTTCAGACCCTGCATCTTGAAGCTCAACGCCCGGACATAACCCGGGCGTTTTTGGCACTGCCTTGAGCCACCGCGCCCGTCACGTCGATGAGCTGTATATTCTGGGCGAACTTCTGAAGTCTGGTCGGTGACGACGACCCCAAACCCCCCTCGCGCGGCAGGTGATCATGGTTCTCGCCCGAACTGGCGAAGCTCGGTCAAGGTCTTCATCATGGCACGCGGAAAACCGCGACTTCTGATTGGCAAACCGCTTCTGCCAAGCGCCCGCTGCACTCTCCTCCCCGATCCCTATGTCGCCAACTGAATGTGAGGCGGTCTGCTGATGCATGGTGACAAGCCTGTGCATTGATGACCTGGGCCTATATGAAGATGCGCGCGCTGCTGCGAAAACCCGCTGGATCTGTTTGATTCTGCGCAATCTGTCGCTCAAGGCTAGCGGCACAAATCGGGCCGCAAACTACGCTCGGAAAGCCAGATCAGACACGCCAGAAAACCAGCACCATTACCGACGTCAACCTGGCGTTCAGGTGGCTGAAGTTTATGCCGAGCATCAGGTCCGCACGCTTATCCATGGCCATACCACAGACTGCCGTGATACCCTGATGAATCGAGGGCGAGCCTGCGGAGCGGAATGTGTTGGGATTGGGATAAAGCTGGCTGGGTGCTGGAAGTGGATGAAGGATGGTAAGCGGCTGGAGAGCTTCCCGCTTTAGCCTTCCGGGCTAAGCTTGGCCGAGAAAAAGGTCAAAATGGATTCCCGCTTCGCGGGAATGACGAAAATTTGGGATATCTAGATCGGTCTCCATTGTTCTTCATTTCTCTGTTACCCCGTTCATATCCCGGCGAAAAGCGGGAATCCCATTTTGACGTGACTTTCCAGCCGCCAACAAAAAACCCCGGCTCTTCGCCGAACCGGGGTTTCTTCAAGCTTACAGCTTAAGGCTTACGGGCTTGCCCTACACCTTACTTTCCAACTCAGGATAGCTTCAAAACAGATCGCAACCAGCCGTAGTCGGCAAACCGAGAAGATCGTTTGCTTCTTTCGTCCTTGTGATCGCAACAATCACTTTGCGAGTCTTTCATACCCGGCCAATGCTGAATCGCACCGGAGATACCCACAGCGACTAAACAGTTCGGCGCCGCGACGATCTTGCCGTCTGACCGACCTGCATGTCGTTGGGTACGAAGGCCTGCGTCTACCGCGGGCACGCGAAGCACCAACAGCAGCGCCGAGCTTGTAGCCAGCGGAGTACAGGCTTGAAGTTGTCCACCGGTTTACTGCATGCCGCGGGCCGCCGGAAACCGACGATCTTGGCACCGGCCAGTTCTGGACGTCGGACTTGGCCAGCTCTTCGCCGACAAAGCTCGATTACACCGCATCCTGCCACGCTGGAAACAGGCTTCGACGCTTGGCGCTGCGCCTTCGCGCTTGCCACGGCGTCAAAGAACCGAGTAGCCACGACGGTGATGACCTTGGACCGAAGCGGCTGGATCTGCACAGGTAGCAATCGCGGTACCGGCATGAGATCGGGCTTGAAGTATCGGCGCTGTCTACAGCGATGATCTCGGAGATCTGATTCCACGTCCAGCAGCGCAAGCCACGCGCCGGAGGCGTAGTTTTTTGCCGTTGGTGCTGGCCAGCGCCAGAGGATTTGGCTGTGGCCTTTGCCCACTTTCAGCGATCAGTCAGCGCGATGTTCTCGGGCAACTGTGGTCCATAAGCGGCGTTGCTCAGCCCAGCAAGGACCTGTCACCCCTTCGGCCTTGGCTACCTGTCGCCAACGCCAGAGCAGCCTTTCGCGGCGACCCAGCACGTCGATGTCACACCCAAATGGCTTTTAGCGGGGCCGGCCCAGAGTGTTCAAGTCGCGGCGTTGAGCTTCGGCGTTGTTGTGTTCAGGCCAATAACAGAATCGTCATTCTCAGATCCACCTTGGCTTCGTTCTTGATGTTGTCGACCAGCTCATCGACGCCTCTGACCTTGATGCCCGCGCAGCTGCGAGCGGCCGGGGCTTCTACCCTTGATTTGGTCTTACGGTAGAAGAGACGCTCACGCCCAGATCTTCGGGCTTGAGGTTTTCCCATCGCTTTTTCTTGGCCTTCATGATTGTTCGGCAGCGACGCGTAGCGTGGCTCGTTTCAGGCCGTAGTGTCGTGGTAACGATCGCGGGCAGTTTCAGCTCAAACGGTTCTGCAGGCCGCCGTCGATTTCACGGGTAACCTTGACGCTGTCGCCGGAGACTTCAACCAGCAGAATCAAAGGTGCCCTGACCGTAACCGCTCAGCGCAAGCCAGCAATCTGCCAGTCTGGTTGTTGTTCCCGGGGGGGGAAAAAAATTCCCCAAAAATCGCCTGCTTTGCGAGAATCACCAGTTGGGGCTGTCTTTATCGACAACGGCCTTGAGCAGCTTGGCAATCGCCAGCGAGCCAGCGTCATCCAGCGAGATTCACCAGAATGGCGCGGGTCTGACACCCAGAGCCAGTTGCGGTACGCAGTGCTCCTGGGCGGCCCACGGGCCGACGGAGACGGCGATCACTTCGGTTGCAACGCCTTTTTCTTTCAGGCGCACCAAGCCTCTTCACGGCGATTTCGCCAGAAGGGGTTCATGGACATCTTGACGTTGGCGAGATCGACACCCGGAATTGCCGCTTTTAACGCGAAAAACCTTGACGTATGTAATCGAACCAACGCGCTTAACCGGCGACGAGTATCTTCACAGGAGCCTCCCTAGATAAAAATGCTGTAAAACTATTTGCAGCTTAGCGTGACCAAATAAATTAAATCGTTCGCGCCTTGAAAAACCTCTGCAGCAGTTTCGTACAGGCGTGGATCTTGCCTCCGCCCGCCGCGTCCTGTCAATAATGCGATGCATGCCAACTGCGCATAAAGTCGCATTGTTCAAAAGCTGATGAGACATATCTATGCATTGGAGCATGCCCTGACGACTGATATACTCGCGGGTTACACGGATTCACGGAAGATCACTTACATTTAATCGATTTCAGATCGGCCTAGAGTAGGAATACATAGTGGAACGCGAATTCCATGGAGGTTTGACGGTGTCATCTGTAGGCGCAGCCCTTCCGGGCTGGCTGCCGCTTGTCGCCATCAAAAGAAGCCGCCGAAAACCGGCCAAGATGTCCAAGCGTTGTGTTTGGAGAAGGGTCCCGAAGTCGGGCGCTCCACATCCTCTCTGTGCCAATGAGCCGCGCGCCTGGAAAGAGCTGTTTCCCGATTGGAAAGAGCTGCGTGCCCCATTGAACACCCCGTCACTCCGATGACGACATCTATATGCTGACCAGTGCAGAAAAGTCCAGCAAGGTGCGCGTCTGTTCGTACCAAAGACCATGCACAACGAAGGCAACTACATCATCTCCCTGGGCAAATCTGCTGTCGCTGGATGGCTCGCAGGCTGAAAAACCTGGGCGAGAAGTTTACCCTGGCTTGCGCCGCAGGAAAGCACTGACGATGAGAATGCGTTGTCACTGCATCCTGACCGGCGAAACCGGCGGGTGACCGGAAGGCAATCCGAAGAAGTTGTCTATTACCCCAGGGGATGAACTGCGTGCCAAGTACACCCTGTTTGCTGAAGGCTGCCGGGCCACATCGGCAAGCAGTTGATCAAGCGTTAACAACTTGACTCCGAAGGCCGGATTGCCCAGGCATTACGGCATTGGCATCAAAGGAAATTCTGCGGACATCGACCCCGCCAAGCATGAAGAAGTCTGGTAGTTCACACGCTGGCTGCCGCTGGATATCACCAAGAACGAGAACACTGGTGGTCCTTCCGCTATCACATCGAGGCACATCAAGTTGTTGTAGCCGATCGTGGATCTGTCCCTACAGCAACCCGCACCTGTCGCCCTTTGATGAATTCCAGCTTACAAGCATCCACCCGCGTGATCAAGCAGTATCTGGAAGGCGGCAAGCGGTGTCCTACGCGCCCGTCGATCTGTAAAAGGCGGTATTGAAACTCCCTGCGAAGATGGTCTTCCCCGGTGGCGCACTGATCGGCTTTTGATCTGGGCACACTGGAAACTTTGCCAAGATCAAGGCAGCCACACGGCCATGAAGTCCGGCATGCTTGCAGGCAGACCGCCGTTGGCTGGAAAGGGGGAAAAGGAAAAAACCCCCGCGCCAAAATTTTTTTTTTTTTGAAAAAAAGGCCAGGGGGGTCCACTGGTTGGGGACGAACTGAAGTTATGTTGGAAACGGCTTCAAGGGCCAGCTGATTGTACGCGAACTGTCGGCCCAGCAACTTCGGCCAGCGATCCACAAGTTTGCGCCCGCTGCTGGGTGCGCGTTCAAAACTTTGTCGACCAGAACCTGTTCGGCAAGATCCCGAGACGCTGCACGACACGACGCCGGATTACGCCTGCATTGAAAGAAGGCTTTGCAGACGCACCGAAAAAATCGCTAGCCGAAAGCCCGATGCGTGATTCAGCTGTCGACAAGTGTTCCTCGGTGATTTCGTCCAATACCAACAACATTGAAGAGATCAGCCGTCACTCAAGTCAAGGATTCCGAGCATTCCGATCGAGAAGAACCTGCCCCTGTACGACGAGCCTGCGCAGCGTTACTGCCCGGCTGGCGTATACGAAGTGCTGTGACCGCTGGATAAACGGCGACAAGCGGCTTCCAGATCAAACGCGCAGAAACGTGTTCACGCAAGACCTGTGACAATCAAGGATCCTTCTCAGAACATCAACTGGGTTGCGCCTGAGGTACGGGTGGGCCGAACTTACCCGGAATATGTAAGCTGTACGCCAGAAGCTTAGAAGCTGAAGGCTTGAAGCTGAAGAACCCGGTTTCGCGAGAAGCCGGGTTTATGCACGCTGGTAAGGCAAAACGTCAAAATGGATCCGCTTTCGCTGGGAATGACGGAAGTAGGGCCGGAGAATAGTTGGGGCGGATGCTGGGTACTGGGTGCGAGGTAGCTTCAACCAAGTCGGATATCTAAATATGCTCCGTTGTAAGGCATCAGTCCGCTTGGATTCCCGCCTGCGCGGGAATGACGTAGGTTAATGAAAGGAGCGGGTATCAAAGGGCGACGTAGCAGCAGCCGTTGAACCGATAACCAAAAGGGGACTTTTTAAACGGGTTTTTTTTTTTTTTCAAAAAATTTTTCCCCGCCCGGGAAAAAAAAAAGGGCGGGGGGGGAATCCAACTTGATCATTTGGCAGAGCACAGCAAAGGACATCGAAACTATTCCATGCTCGGTTTGCGCGGCTTGCAGCTTGGGTTTTTGAGGCTCCTTGCCCCACCCGCGTCATCCCGCGAAGGCGCACTGCTTGTCCGGAATAAAGTTCCATAGCGGCAAAACGCCCCCTGAATCCGCTGCATTTCCAGTCGTTGTCTTGCCTTCGGGCACAAGAGTTCATGGTTCTGTTTCTTTTACGCTGAAAAAAACAGACCCTGCTCTCAGTTCAGTGCAGGCAGTGGCGCAAGGACCTGGGATTAGCACTGAGTGTTCTGGTTCATTTGAGCAACAGATAGGTGATCAAAGCGTAAAATCTGCAAACCTTGACGCATTTTTCGGCTGCGGCCGAGAAACTTTCCGGATCTTCAGGTTTGCTTCAGCCATTTGAAAGAAACAGGCAATGCCCCAGCGGCGCTTTGTACGCTCGGCAATGATTGTGGGCTGGCGTTTCCAGGTCGTTGGTAGACAGCCACCAACCGCGGGCCTGCCGTTCTTTTCGCTCCACCGTTAACTTTGCGAAAACGGGGTGCGTAGTACTCGTTGATGCGTTTTGCCGCCGGGACGCGAATGTTTGGAAAGCTTGACAAGGTGATCGCCAGAATCTGCGTTGCTGGGGATCGAGCAGGGTTTCTGTCCTCCTCGGAGGTTGGATTACCGGCGTTACTCTGAGTGTGTGACGAAGCCAAGCCTCTGAACAGTGGATCTGATACCCACCAGTTGTAGTCGCCAGTAGCCTTTGTCAAAACATTTAAACCTGACCTTGGCCAATGGGCCATTCTGGCCGCCCGATTTTCGATGTCATTGACGTTCGGCCGCGCAGTTTGATGATTGCTTTCCGACCGCGTCCAGCTGTCCGAGGTCATCAAGTTAAACATGGGACCTTCAGCCCTTGTGTGCGGTGGGCTGTGGTTATCTTTGGACCCAGTCGGTCGTAACCCAGCCCCTTTTCAGCGGGGAATTTGGGCGTGGAATTCCAAGGCAAGTAGAGAAGTTCGCTACTTTCCTGCCGGGAAGCGCGCCCCCAACCCTTGGCCAAATCAAGCTTGCCGGCACACGGGCCTCCAAAAAAAAACAGGCCCAGCTGGACCGCTTGTGATTGGCATCGGCCAAAGCGTTGACCCGGGCCGGGGGAATAGTGCGGGGTTCAAAAGGTGGTAATGGTGTTTGGCAAAGGCTTTCTGGACTTTAAAAAAAAGCCTTTTTTGCTTTTTCCCACCTTTCTTCTGAAGGGGCTGGGTGGGCCAGGGAGAATTTTCTTTGGGGGCGTTTAACATTCCCAAGCGCCAATGAGGTTTGATTTTTCCCAGGGTCTTGAACCCTTTGCCAGGCTTGTCTGCATCGAACTGACGCACGTGTTTTCAAAACGGATTCTT
>Ga0163217_1007029_pt1 | contig 10528 bp, 9 predicted proteins | sample SynspAceP_FD_185933 | JGI IMG/M metagenome (GOLD analysis project Ga0163217, IMG submission 185933) | Saline lake microbial communities from Ace Lake in Antarctica - Synechococcus sp. Ace-P (PacBio error correction) | ecosystem: Environmental > Aquatic > Non-marine Saline and Alkaline > Saline ... | reverse complement strand
AATTTGCTATCAGAGGCTTTTGATCTTCCACTATTATAAAACTATTTTTTAAAATCCGCGGATCTTGGGGTATTGTGGGTAACTACCCTGATATTTAGGAGCCAACATTGTTATAACCAGAATTTACGTTAGGTTCTCAAAGGTGGTAACCCTGTTGCTATACCACTAGGACCTTCCAGTTTTGAAATGACGGGAATTAGACCTGAAGAGAAACATGAGTATTGAACTCCTTCGCGCCTATGGAGCTTAAATTTTTTTTTTCAGGGTTAGGCTAGGTCTTGATGCTTCCTACTATAACTGCCCAAGTAGTTTGATCAGATTTCTTCCTTTTGGACGCTTCCAAGTAGCTTCAGGGGCAAATCAGTGCTTACCAATATCGGTAACCACTTAGGAACAAAGGTTATTGAAGTTAGGTTTGTCAGGTATCTGAGGACAACTGGATCTTTTTTAGATGGGATATCATCCGTAACACGTGCAAAAAGACGAAAACAAAAGTTTGAGAATGGGCACCAGGATTGGGATGAATTTATGCTGCCGATTATGACGGAATTGCTGCACAGTTGAAGTCGTTGGCTAGGACAACCATGGGAGATCTTTACGCGGCATTTCGGCCCCGTTGCTACGGATCCAAGAGAAGACCTCTGCCCCTTTGCATTCCTAATGGGATATATATAAGGTTTGATGGCTGATAATATGGAAAAAATTCGGTAATGCCATTGCCCCAAATGGACAGGGTGGTGTAATGAACTCCTTTAGGTTATAAGAAACTTCTTTGGATGCACTTGTTGAATGGCCGTATTGGCGGTCACGTAATGCCAACGCGTTCGAATTGGTATGTCAGTCGTGGTCTTACTGAGGAAACTTAATTACATGGAAAACTGAACATGGCGGTCTTAGCTTATTATGAGGCACTCTCTCTCACCGCACACCTCCTAGACACTCCTAGGTGCCAATGCTGGTCCAGGCGGAGAGGTAGTATCCATGATGCTATTTTCGGAAGGGGTTACCAATTGATGGTCAACCTAACGATCAAATAGCTTCTTCTGCTGATTATTATTGGACGGTTATAACTGGGGTGGACCTCAGTATAGTCCTAACACTCGATATGAACCTATATATTAAAGGAGAATACGTATTTTAAATGAGGGAATTCCTCCAATAGGGTATAAATGCGACAAAAAGTATTGGAGAAAGATCGACTTAGTAAATTACAGTTTTCCTGTTTCTTGGTAGAGCAGTAGAAACTTGTTTTATCTGTACAGACCAATTAAGGAATGCGATGGGAGAACAGACAACAGCTGGCTCTTAGATGGTTCCAAAAACGTTATAATAACGTTACTCGCGTCACACACTTCTATCTCGTTCTTTCGGTTAATGGTAAGAGCTAGTTAGTAGATAATATAAATAAGAATATTTAAAAAAAGATATTTCAATGAAAACATTATCGATAATGCTCAGTATTGTTATGGCACGGTCATCAGCGGGTGTACTCAGGCCGTCTTTAGTGAGACATTACGCAAAACCCTTCCCCAACCACGCTATCGCCACGCTCACGCTAGAAAAGCCAATTTGCTTGGAATGTTCGGTTGGCGAATAGGGAATATGTTCTTCCAGCCTATTGGACACTATTTTTGTAGTTCTAAGAACTACATTTACCGATTACCCAAGCAGTGGTTGGGTGAACGCTTCAAACCCCAATATGTTCCCGGTGAAAGCCGGTATGGTGTCGGCGATGGGGGAAATTTACTATGATTTTGTCGCAATACAGGGAGTTGGAGACAGAAAATTTACATAATCTTCTTCTTCAGAGGATCAAGCTGATTTAAGGGTTGTGTATATGCTTACAGCTACTATTTACCTTTATGATCATACCCCCAAAGGGTAGTTGAACCTGCATTGTGATATTCCTTTCTCTGATGCGGGGTAGATAAGTCAAAAATGAGGTGTCCTCTGCGCTTCCTCTCCGTTTGATCACCTGGCAAACAGTACCTCATCACTACCATGTTGGATGGCTTAAAAGGTTTTTCTGATGAATTGAACAGCATTAACGTTAGTCCTGGAAATCATGATTTGGTTTTTAAAGACTCAGGATTTTGTTAAACGGGGTGAGATTAGCTACTTGGAAAACAGTATTGTAATTCATTAGATTTAAGAATGTGGACCAGAGTTTCTGGAGTTTCGGAGTTTCAATCTAAGCGGCCAGTCCGGATTTTAGTTGCTATTTGGCAAATCCAGGACAATATCCTTTGGTGGAGGACCCAATCTGAAACGTTCAAATAGATGTTGTTAGTTTGGATACCCCTATTCACTCCAAAGGCTTCAGGGGTGTTTGGAGATTGCGGATGGCAAACTTGGCGGGAAAGCAATGATCTACTCCATGGTGGCTAATGCGGATCTAAGATTGAGAGCTATGTACGAACCAGGAGAGGAAGCTGGTAGGGTAACCTATTTAGGTTAGATCTTTACTAAGCGAGAATGTACAAAACTAACATTGGTTAAGCTTATTGGGAGGAACTCTATCCGATACTAACGTTCAACCTAAGTAGAAATGGGAATATTTCCCCGACTTTTGTTTATCAGCTGAAGTAAGTCTACATAAGGCCGAGTATTATCTAAAAGGCCAGTTAATGACGCCGATGGATCTAAAGCTAGTTATTGAGGACGCCATTGAAAAAATCTACGGAATTCTATTATGACCTACGTGGAATTTAAGTGCAGATGGACCTCTATTGATCTAGTTCCCTACAATGATTGCAAGAAAGTACAGGCTTTATATTGTTAGTGGCCGATTTGTAAATGGGATAACGCTACAACGGCTGCGGAAAAATTGTCTTGATTGCACACTGAAAAATGGATACATCTTTAGCGTTCTTCAATTGCTGATAGCTGGGCTGGAGCAAAAGAAGATTTGAATTTGCCTCACCAACCTTCTCATTTCCAAACCTGATAACCGCTAACGACAGACATTGCCACCTAAACCGATTGTGATTCTACCCCAAATAGCGAGCGTGTTTATTAACACTGATAATCTAATTAATACCTGGTAAGTTCCTAGGATAATTTGGACTACCAAATTGTTTTGCGGACGTTAAACTAAGGAATTGAGTTAGTTTAATTTTGTTTAATAAAGCCCGATTTACGTCTATAGTATCGGCTTTCTATTATGGGTAGCAGAGTCTGCCGGACAATTCGATTAAGAACAGTTTAATATTTTGCGCGCCATTAATCCCCTACTCTCTCCCCGCACCCAGCCTGCTTTTAGGCGAAAGCTTGTTACGGAATGACTTATAGGTCGAACCCCCGCTAAGAAAATCAAAAAATAAATTGAGATGTATTTCATCATCTTCTCGCGATCCTTCCTCAGAACCTATAAATATCATTGGTAATCCCAGTCCAAACCTCTCGCATTATGTTGTAAACTTGTAGTTGATATATTTTGTCTATTGATCAACGCATCACTCGCTCTCTCTCACTCTCTCCTGGGGATGATTGAGTTGAGTTTAATCCCTCTTTTATTTCTCAAAAAGAAAGACTCCATTTTGTTAGCAAATCACGATATCAGGTTTCTGTGGTCTTTGTTCATATCTTCCACCACAATATTAAGGCTGCACCCGAATCGTTGGTCGAAATATGTTTCTTTGAATAAGGTTTTTTGCCGGGAGTAAATTTCAATAAAAGAAGAATTGGCGGCATCACTGTCCCCCGCATCGTTGCCATTATGGGCACAGTAGCGTTTGCCTGTAATTAATTCCTTTCTTACCATCTCAATTTGATGTCCCGTCTCACTCACTACGCCTCTTGCTCGCGCTCTTGCGCGCGCTCGCGCCTAATTGCTAAATTAGGTTTCGTATTAAGTTTTTAGCCCACTCTAAGCTGTCGGTGCCACCATATTCCAACTCGCGCTCGCGCGCGCCAGCTGGACCACATCGTTTTTTACCATCATTTTTATATCCAGCACCTGCTATGGGAGCAGGATCGCTTAGATTTGTGCTGTGAAATTGCCCAATTTCCCAATGGTTTGTCAGCTTTCCTTCAAACCAACCTTCAGCAATCATTACTCATCTACACCAATCATTATTAACATCTCCCAAGCCAATACCATGGGAAAAAACCGCTCCGTTCCCGGCCATCTTCTCCAGCTTGCTGATCGGAAAACGCTTCCATTGGGTTTTCCCCGGTTCAAGGGAGCCTGTAGCCAAAACAATTTGATTTTTTATCACCCTCTCCCGCCAGCATATACCCCAACTACCATTCCCATCAATATCTACAAAAACCTTGGCGATTCATTGGAAATACCCATTCCGCCGCAATGATATGCTTCTTCCAATTTCCAGATTTGTTTTTAGGGTTTTCAAACCCAAAAAACCTGGTTTTCCAGGGATAGTCTATTTATGAATACATCCATGCCAATCCGCCCTCACACTCTCTCTACACTCCCATACTCCGCGCTCTCAAGAAGATTCACAGTATTTCCTTCCAGTTGGGTTTTAAAGGTTTCGGATGGTGCCATTTCGTGTCTCTTCCATGAAGTGCTGTCGAACCAATAATAGCCTTGCTACAATATCCATCAAACGTCCTTGTTAAGTCACCAACAGCAAGCTCCTTCTGAAAAAAATCCCTGTGAGCACTGTTTTTTTAAAATTCTCCGTTGGTTTTACTCTGCCAATGGAGGTTGGAGGCTACCGAAATATATTCAAAAGGACCACAAAAAACTGTCCATAGTATTTTTAATTCCCGTTTCATTTTTTGGTTTGTTATGGTATTAAAAATTAACACTTTTTGATATAAAATGCCAATGTTAGGTTATTATTCACTCAATAGTTTTCGAACGAGCATAATTGTAACCTAGCTTCCTCTGATTTTGCTTCTGGGTCTAGTTGGACCATGGTACTTTTTTAATAAAATTTTTTGGATTGCTTGCGGTTTTCATGCGCAATCCTTTGAAAGCATTACGTTAGAATATAGGGATTTTTGGTTTTCCGGCCAATTGGAGCGCACCGCGCTCCGCGCTCAGCGGGAACTTAAAAAAAAAAAATGGGTTCGTTAGCCCCTCCACCTACCACTCCTCAACTCGCGGCGCACCATTGTGGCTCTGTTAAATCTTCCGTTTTCTGAACTAGTGCCTCCAAAAACGTCCCAGCGCTTTGCGCGGTGCCAAAACGGAAGCATTCCGAGGCTAGGTAGAGCCTTACCAAAGGTGATGGATCTTTTTTTGGCCATCCCTACAAACCTTTTTAAGCGGAATGGTTGTGATACCTTTTATCCTCGGTCAACATTGTATGCCCAACTTCTATATATTCATGTTGTTGCTCAGTAAATCTATAGTTCTTTTTCGTTTTAGCTCTCGCCCCCGGTAAGTGTAAGGTCCATTAGCGCTGCGTAGGTTTTCTGGTTTACGTCTTCATCTATTGGCTAGGAATAGCTTAAGCGCAGTATGTACTTCAGGATTACCTCCTCGCTCTTGTAAGATTGTCCTAAGCCTGTCTCACCATAAAAATTCGTATGGGAGGCAAAATTTGGTAGTTGAGAGTTCCAGGTCGGATGCTTTTTTTGCAAAATCAACCCTTAACCACTGATATTTTTATGGCTGATCTTTAAATATCCGTCCCAATTCTTATCATGCACATCTGGGTTGAACTGTTGACATTGATTTTTTTTTCCCTTTTTTTTTTTTTTTGGTCGTACCAATCTATTGCAAATACAGATTCCCACTGGGGTTCATATTTGAAGTTGAGGCCATTGGGACCAGGAATCGTTCATGGCTTAGAAAAAATTCCTTTTGTGGGAGCCGACATATTCCAGACCCGGATCTAGTAAGTGATCATTGTTTAAGTTTAGATCCATTGATGTGTTCATAAAAGCCTGCGCCCCTATTCCTGATATTCTTATGGGCCATGAATTTTCCGCCCAAATAAATCATTGCGCCTGCATGGGCATGACCCCCCACCAGGCTGCCGCTGACCTTAAAAATTACCGGCATGAGGCCCACGGTCGCCCACCAATGTACATTGGTCCCCAATGTTTTAATATCATATTTTAGCGGTATAGGGATTAAAGATTCCCTGCCTGACGTTGGTATCTGGCCCCTTATAACGTGGTTAGATGTGGAATTACGCCAAACCGTGGATGAAACGGGATGGACCGTAGTCATTAAAATTCAATTCCCCAAGGATTGCTGCTTTCCTCGGCAAAATACTTCAAACTCATGTCTCGTGGGTGATAGCGCCAGACGCCTTGCGTTGATTTTAGTTCTTTGTGTTGTAGAACTCCGGGACTTGCCTACATTGGAATGGTGAAAACTCCTTGTACGCATAAAGCTCCATCTGTCCAGCGCAGATTGTTTATTACCTCATGGTATCATTCCAATCCCCCCAACCATCCCAGTAATTTTTGAGGTGGTATCCCGATGGCTTGTCTTTTTCAGTATCGATTGGAATATCATAACAAAATTTACGGGCAGCCCCCAAACCATTTACACCTCCCATGCTATTTCTATTCCGCTAACCAAGATTTAGGGCCTTCAGTAAAAACCTTTCTCTTATCTAAGTTCCCGTCACCATTGGTTCCTCAAAAATAGAGAATAGATCTTTTCCCTGTCCTTCGGCGGGAGTAGGGTAGGGTGTGCTTCAACGACCCAAAGTCGGACGCGAGCATCCATGGTAAAGCTTATTGGGCGAAACTACATTTCTGTGTTCGAGGCGGGCCAAGGTTATTTTAAGTCGTCGGGCCAAAAGTCATAGCCTTTGCTGCTTTTTCCCTTGAAAGGGCTGAATTTGATTTTAGGGTCCAATGGAGGCAGTTAACAATAATGTCATCCTTATTTATCATTGGGAAAAAAAGGGGTTGGAAGTGGGTAGAAACGGAAGTCAGCAAAATTTTATATGGCCCATTTTATCATCCTTTAATATATGAATTTGTGAGATTACCGGTTTTCGCATCACATTAATTACGAATTAATATATCCCTTTTGTAATAAGGTTTAAGATCTATCACTCGGGTTGCAGCGTTGCCCTGCCCTTGTCCAGTGGGACTATAGATGGACTTGATCGGTTTCCGGTGGCTTATTTCCACACGGTGTCGGCCAATGCACCACCCGATATCTTTAAAAGGAAGCATAGGGATGGGTTACTGAAAGGTACAGAAAATTTAAAGTACCCGTGAGTTTATAATTAGTGGTGGGCCTCCACTGGTTAGAAAGTGTTGCCATCAAGAGAAATTTGGGCATCAGTGTCTCATGTACGGGGAAGGGTCTTGTTTATAAGACTAGGATTTTTAAAAGCATTTCCGGTGGCGTCAATCTTTGAAGTGAACCGGTTTCAAGGCGAGTTAGCGGTTTTCCATTTTTTTTGTTGCGGTGAACTCCTGTAATGGGATGGTCCCGATAGGTCTCCTCCACGATCTCAAATTTCCCCACATGCCGCCGCACCGATGTCCTGGAACCGTGCAGAAATAGGTGTCATTTTCCATTGCTAGGAAGGTGATATCGTACTGGATCCCTTTTTCCAATAGGGTGCCACTTCTTTATTCCAATCTCTGGAATATATGTGTCTATTGGTCTCACCATTGGTAATTGTAATACGTACACGATCTCCCGGCTCGAGCACCGATAGGTTGGATTTCGGGTTCCATCTTGGCGAAATACCCCAATTGGTAGCTTCAAGTGCATAGTCGTTGTAATCAATGATCGTGGTGTCTTTTCCCGCAAGTTCCGAGGCCTCTTTTTTGTTATTGTTCGGCAGCTCGAAAAACAATAAATAGCAGTAGTTAAAAAGTATGGGAAAGTAAACGAGGATTGGTCATAGGCCCTGGTTATGTGAAACAGTTAGTTTAATTCTTCTATAAATATATCTTTTAAAGGCAACCTGGGGCCTTTCCGTTTACCATGGATCTGAAGGCCCTATCAAGCGGATTGCGGTATAGTTTATGTCTTCTTCCGGTATAGTCAACTGTTAAGTTGCCATTGATGTAAAAGGACGTATTGTTCCGATTTCGGCCCTAATTTCTAATCGTTTCCAACGTCAATTTTTATCCAGCGTTGTATTTTTAGTGAGTCTGGAGCCATCAGGTTTGTTTCTTCGGGGATTCATCATATAGGACTGCCTCTCTTCTCTTCTGCTCTCGCAGCCTGTCATTTCGTAGGATGGATCCATTACTTTTACTTCTAATTGAATTCCGGAATTTGATAATCTTCCTTCCCCATTAATTTTTATCTTTTAGTTTAAGTATGAGATTTGGGCATACGGACGCTTTGTGCATAGGAAAATCATTATGAGGACGGTATTATCCAAAGGAACCACCTATGGTAGTCCATCTTTAATCTCCAAGTAGAAATAGTACTCCCTCCAACCAGAAAATGTTTCCCGTTAAAAAAGGGAGATTCCCTCTGATGTCGATTTATTCTTAATGCCATCAATATAAACAGCAGCATAAAAAAGGATAGTAATAAACGTTTCATTCTGCTTTGGTTTACCCCTATATTAAGTTAGGTGATGTCTACAAATTAAGTTTAAAGAAATAAGATCTACCGACCCCACTTTCCTTTGAGATTTGAAAGTCCTTTAATCCTTTAAATATAAAAAAATGTCCTCTTCGGCTCAGTCAATAAATTTGGCTTGCCATCCTATACCTCCCACGCTTCGCGCTCTCGGGGCTCGCTGCGCTCGTCGCTGCAAGTTTGGTGTTGACAGATTCCCTTTTTTTCTTGAAAACGTGATTCCGTTAGTTTCCCCTAAAATTTCTGTACATTCAATATTTTCGCTGTTGGCAAGAGATCAAGGTCCCTCGCCGTCCATGGTAAACTCTATTTCCTTCGACCACTACCACCTGCTTCCACGCTCGTTTACGTAATAGGTTCGTGCGCGATTTCCCCATCGGCATTTTGAAGATACGTTGTCCTTGGTTTTAGAAAAAGCTTGCCCCGCCTTTTAAATCGCTCCAAAAAACGCCAATTTATCCTTCGTGATCTTAACATTACCAAATCATAAGGCCATCTTTGTTTTCCAGTCTATTTGCATAAGTGTAGTTCTCCATTGGTTGTGGCCAATTCGTCTTTTTCTTGGATTCCACCAGTTCCATTTTTGGTTTTGGAACTTTGTTTTTTCTCCCAAGCTACTTTAACACCTGCCCCATTTTTAGTTAGTTTGGATCACCTTTTGCCTGTTTTTATCCAATTGCACTTTGCAAAATGGGAATTCAAAACAGAATATCCTTTAATCCCATCCCATTCCCAATCCGCGACCGTCAGGGTCGTTATAAGCCCCCAACTTACTTTCGGCCGGGGCTTGAATGGAGCCGCTGTTGCCCTGCCATAATACGCATTTACTTACCATCGGCTTCCAGATTAGATGGGTTCTTTCCATTCCGGAGTATCGCCTCCATGAGATTTCTATGAACCAATATAGCGGCTGAATTTCACAGATCAGATCTTTCGTCACCATCATCGTCCAATCCAATACACGGCGCTCTCGACGCCCTGTTAGATTTTGATTCTCTGTTTGGATTTATGTCGGCGATGTTAAATACATGGCATTTTGTTAGGGACTTGTCCCTGTATTTCAAATAATACTACCCTTCCGTCTTCATCGCCAACTACAAGGTGATCTTTAGAATCATTGTTCCAATAAAGTTGCCCCGGCCTCATCATTTCCAGATCCATTTTTAGGATTCATTTTTATTTTCAAGAAATTCTTCCTTTGGCATAAATGGGGTTTTCGCCTAGTTCTGTATTCTCGAAGTAGCTTAAAGGCGAATCAATGAAATTCCCCGCAGATAATATCCAGGATCACCATTCACCATCAAAAAAATCCGGCCATATTGGGCGTAGTATTTGCCATAAAACGTTATAGGTTGGTGCCAGCTAGGAATTTTCCATCATTTTCCTATTATTCCGTTGTCGTTTGGTCAATAAAATAAGTATCCCCGAAGGTCTTTCCGTTGGTTCCCATTTCCCCTTTGTCGTAAAAGCATTGTCCAACCATAAACTCCACTCAATCATCTATTCCTACCGATTGAGGTCCATATCCCCGTTCATGTCATAAATCAACGTATTTTTCCAAATCGCTTAAAAACGTTCTTTATAAGAAGATCAATTAGCTCCGGATGCCTTTGGTACAGTCCCTTCTGGCCGTTGATATCCATATCTTCTAAAGTTGTTCGGTATTCCAAAACCAAACTCCTAAAAACCCTAGGCCTTCCCCCCTCCCCACATAGGAGACGCGCTCACTCTCTCCCGCATTTCTGCGTCCCACCAATTTTAATGGGGTTATTCAAAATATGGGTTGCCTTGTTTCGTCTCTCTGCGCATGAGTTTTTTTAAACCAAAAAAAAAAAATGTGCACCCACTTAAAAATGGGAAACGCCTTGTACCGAAATAAAAAAAACCAATTCTAGGATCTCCCATCTGATCCATTTTAATCCAATGGGTAAAAGGGGGATGGGGGCCCAAGAGGTCCCCACCAGCAGAATCCTCGGCCCCCTTCTTACCCAACACATTTCCTTTTTTTTTTTCCTTTCTTTTTTTCCCCTTGTT
>Ga0163217_1107597_pt1 | contig 10529 bp, 7 predicted proteins | sample SynspAceP_FD_185933 | JGI IMG/M metagenome (GOLD analysis project Ga0163217, IMG submission 185933) | Saline lake microbial communities from Ace Lake in Antarctica - Synechococcus sp. Ace-P (PacBio error correction) | ecosystem: Environmental > Aquatic > Non-marine Saline and Alkaline > Saline ... | reverse complement strand
CAGAGCCACTAAGGCTCATCTGAGAGATTATCATTGATTCACTTATCTTTGAAAGAGGCTACTTATGAGTAACGCGCTCACAGGCTCTAAATACATTCTTCGTGAACTGAAAACACATCTGATGTCAAAACTTCAAAAATTGAGAATCATGATCGGATAATACGAGCGCTATGAGATCGCTTGGTTTCAAAAATATTACCAAAGCTATTGCTTGCTTTGTCTGTTTATGATTCGGAGGCCCCAACTTGGAGCAATATTAAAAAAAGGTGGCTAGGTATGCCTGTCTTGATCTCAATCATATTCTTTCATATTCTATTATATGCCTCACTAATCTCTGGAGAAAAATGGGCTAAAAGAGGGAGTCGTAAGATTTACTTTATTTTGGGACAGCTTTTTCAAAATCTGTGCTTAATTCCCTTTGGCTTGTTTTTGAGGCGCAAGCCAGAAAAGAGCCGATTATTTTAAACCGGATTTTTATGTCGATTCTGAGAAAAGCTGCAAAAAAAAAATCAATATAAATTCCTTATATGCAGCGCTTATGTTTTATTATTAGATTTAAGCCTTACATTTGTATTTGTTTTAATCTAATTAGCTTAAACATTGTATTTAAACATCAGAGAAAAAAACAAGAGTTGTTTCAAAATCATGGACGGTTAAAATCTGCTAACGACACAGGATCTCCTGAATCACAGATTGCCCTCTTTCACTCACCAGAATCAAGCATTTAGACCAGAACATTGAAGCTCAAAATAGAAGGATTCACTCCCCAAGACTTGGTTTATGTGAAGTCGTAGGTAAAAAGAGAAGGCTACTTGATTACCTCCATAAAAGACGAGATCGAGCGATACTTCGTTTCTATCATCGCTGAACTAGGAATCAGGAAATTAACCACTGAGTAAGGTCTCGATCAAGAGAACCTACTTTTTCTTTTAAAGGTTTCCGTCCACTTTTACAAACTACACGCTTTTCACTAACAACGTAGTTATGTTACCAAAACTTAATTAGCAAGGGGACCATCACCCTTGAAGATTGCAGAGAAATTATATAGAAACTGGCGCATTGGCCAAGGCAGAAACAGAGGTTCTGTCGTTGTGAAGATGGGGAAAAGCCATGTTGTTGGGCAACAGGAGTTTCTAAGAAAGAGGTCTGACGGAGGAGTTGATTTTTTTACCGGATATTGTCGGTAGATTACCAAGAGAAATTTTGCTTCATCTGTTAAATATACTGTACCCGTGGGATTTTTAAAAAAGAGAAGGAAGATTATCGATTACGAAGATTTTGATTAGCCGAATATCGTAGATAGGAGGCGATTCGCGCCCAATTTTTCTCAGAAATGATGTATCATGCAGATACCCAAATCGCAATCCCTAGATTAGTGGAGATGAAGAAGTGCTTCCAGCATTAGCTGGATTAGCGCTATCAGTCTCTTTAGCAGTTTCGTGACCTATTCCCATTTAAACGGTCCAATCTCAGAAGGTTCGATAGCTAAAATAGATGTAGTGAAAAATCAATCCAACTCCGATGGAATGAAAAGGCCTCCCTTGAGTTTATCGTTGCGGGTTCTCAGACTTCATTCTTGATCGCTCGAAGGAGAAGCAAATGAGATTCAAGAAGAAGAAATGTTGAAGCGATGCAGTTGTTCATGAAGAAATCAAAAGGACATTGCCAGGCTCAGATCTAGTTGACCAAATAGTTGGTTAAAGAAATTAAAAGAGTATATACCCACAAAATCAGATTCTGCACTTTTTTGAGGAAAATGAGAGCGGACGTTTATGAGAAGCTTCCTATGCGCCAGTAAGCAAGCAAAATTGTACAAAACCGAAAGATCGGGCTTTGACTAAAGAAATTCAAAGAAGCGTTCTAGCAAGTTTGGGTTTGAACATCATGGTTATGAATCAAGTCTAATTCGGTCCATATTTCAGCAAAAATCCACAAAGGAAGCTGCAGAAATTCTTCACCCTAATGAGAAGGAAAAAGATTTGGATTGGTAGCACACACCTTGACGAAGTAAGACCTAATTTGTCAGTTGTTGATTATCTTTCCTTCCGCCCATGGTTCTGCATTGTTAACACCGTGGAGAAACGGCAAAGCGCTAACTACTTGTACATGAGAACTAAGATGGATGAGATGATGGTGGATTGGGGCTACGATTTCAGGATACAATAAATTTTATCTTCATTATAATTTTCCAGCCTTTTCTACTGGTGAGTAAAACCAAACAGAGCCCAGGAAGAAGGAAGTTGGTCATGTTAACTAGCCATGAAGTTTTGAAAAATACTTCCTCAGTTGCAGAAAATCCATATACTTTCGAATCGTTTCTGACATTTTAGAAATCTAACGGTTTCATCCTCAATGCCACACGTTTTTGCGCTGGATCATTTGGGCTTTAATGGATTGCGGATTAAGATTACATCCCAGTAACAGGAAATCGCTATGGGAATGATTTTCTGATGCTAAGACTGGAAAAATACTCCATCTTTCCGATATTCTCGGTGACGAGGATTCATCTAGGAGATTATGGACTTAAAGTTACTGAACTGCCAAAGGAATAACTGCTTGTCAGATGGGACCTTAAAGTTGAAGGTTTAGACTACCTCTGTATTGAAAGAAAGCCTACACCAAAGCAAACAAGCTGGGAAGACTTCATATTTTTGGACGAAATCAATTAAAACACTTTCAGTATCCAGAGGCAGATTGAAGCCTCATACTCAAGATCTTTCGATTATGATGATTCCTAAGGAGTTGATTGGTTTGCAGTAATCGGAACCTGGAGGAAAAGTGATTCAAGAAAACCAGAAATTACTGGAGCGCCACTATTGTTAATAGAAGAAGTGGACAATCAGGGTAAAATCCAAACATTTTCTCTGCGTAATCAAGATAAACTTAATGCCTGCACTTGCACGTATAAAGGCAATCGTGGCTCAGCCTGCAAATAGGAGAGACTTACACTGGGAAAAGTGAAAAACATTCAACCTTTTGGAGCCTTTCGTGATTTATGCAAGGTAAAGATGCTTGAGCTTCTATATCTTGAGAATAAGTGGGAGCCGTTTAAACCATGGATGGTGTATTAGAGCCAGGAGAAGATGATAATGGTTTAAAATTAAATCGATTGTAGATCAAGAACATGGAAAATTCAAGCTTTTAGAAAAGCTCTTTTTGCCAAAACCGGAAAGCCATCTTCTAGTCCACAAGGATATATTATCGGAAGGGTTTAATCGGAGTAATTGTTATGGAAATTTCACAAATTCATATACCTGAATGAGCAGCTAAAAGATTTAGCAAACCAATTACCAATATGAGAAAGTCAATCTCTGGATAAATACCTTTTCAAAAATGGTAAGGTAGACCTGTTGACGGCAAGATGAAGGAGTTGTAATGGCAAAACAGAATTAGAGAGGGCGTAACTGCACTTCGAAAAACTCACAAAAGCCAACTTACGATTTGTCGTTTCGGTATCAAAGCAGTACCAGAAACAAGGACTTTCATTAGGTTCGATTTGATTCAATGAAGGAATATTTTGGGTCTGATCGAAGGTGCCAACGATTTGATGAGGACTAGAGGTTTCAAATTTATTTCCTCGCAGTTTGGTGGATTAGGACAGTCGGATACTTCAACATTGCAGAGGCAATCTCGAATTGTTGCGGTTGCCTCTAAATAGAGTTGGATTCACTGAATAAAATCAGTAAAACTTTTAGCGAAAATGGACGCAAAGTTTGAGCGTGAGCCTTCTCCAGAAGAACTTTGCAGAAAGTGTTAGAAAATCACTGCAAACGACAGTCGTAGACCACGATAAAGAAGGATTTCAGGTCGTCACGTCTCCAATGATGCACCTTTGTACAGGGAGAAGAGAATAGCTTATTAGATGTTACTTGAAAAACGATGGGATGAAAAAGCCTGATGATGGCTTGATGAAAGACTCTCTTTCGAAAGTAGTACAGCGCGCTGTTATTCTACATTAACTCAACGAGAAGCAAGATGTGATTACTTTTATATTTGGATTGAATGGCGAACATGGCCATGACTCTCGAGGAGATTGGCGAGGAAATTCAATTTGACTAAGATGAAGCGTGGTCCGCAGATTAAGCGCAGAAAGCAATTAGACGATTAAGACATTACTCAAGGACGTAAGACCCTAAAGCCATTACCTTGGGATTAGTATAAATAAAAAAAGGGGTTTTTCTAACCCCCTTTTTTAATTGTTATACCAAATCCTTCTTAAATCAGAGCCCTTTAGACCATAATTTGGAATTTTAACAATTCCCAGTTTTGAGGAAGGCTGGAGAATTAACAAAAAATTTGCCAGATTTTTAATAATCAATAATGAGTTCAAGAAAACGAAACACGTAAAGCGTTTTGATCATTCTATGTTCTGGACCTCTGCAGGTTATACTGCTGCGATTTATGCTTCTCGAGCTGGATTATCTCGGTTTCTTTATACAGGAGGGGCACCTGGTGGGCAAGCTTACGATTAGCCAACGATGTGGAAAATTATCTCAGGCTACCCTGACGAGTGATGGCCAGAGATGATGGAAAGATTTCAGAAAAGCACGCAGAGCGGTTGAACCAGGTTTCGATACGGATGGCTACAAAAAGTGGATTTTTTCAAAAAGACCCTATCAGTAGAGTGGAACGAACAAAAAAAAACTATTCTAGCAGGACACAGTTTTGAATTCAAAAGGAGCTTCTGCTAAATGGCTGGTATAAGAAAGTGGGAAGTCTAGACTTAATGGTAAAGGAGTCAGCTTGTGCAGTTTTGACGGTTTTTTCTTTAAAGACAGGAAGTTGCAATTGTTGGAGCGGGGAATACCCGCCTGCTGTTGAAAAGAAAGCTTTCCGTACCTATCCAAATTTGTTGTGAAAGTTTACATGACGTTCAGGAGAGATGAGATGCGTGGCATCTCAAATCATTTGCAAAACAGAAGTATTAAAAAAATCCTAGACGGAAATTTCTTTGGAAACACAGAAACTGAAGAGATTGGGCGAAAGGAAGTAAGCAAGTGCGTGCGGTACTAACAATAAAACAGGAGAAAATCAGATCTCGCATTTTTCTGGCTTCTTTGTTGCTATTGGACACGAACCAAACACTGGCGATATTCAAGATTTCAATTCCATATGGATGAGTCAGGATATATCAAAACAATTCCTGGAAGTACGAAAACAAATGTTTGAGGGCGTTTTTGCTTGTGGCGAGCGCCAGGAATTCATAATTTTATAGACGGCTGTCACAGCAGCCAGGAACAGTGATGGCAGCATTAGACGCAGAGCGATTTCTGGCTGAATTTGAGAATCACTTTAATTTGCAATAAATGAAGTTATTTCTTTAAATCTTTTTCTTAGGGGGCATTTTTTGGAGCCATTTGGTTTGTCAGAAACCAATGCTCAAATTTTTCCTGAAGATTATTAAAGCAAAAAACATAAAGCCCTCCTTCTGGTGGCTGAGTCAGAGCGAAAAAACAATAGAGCCTCAGAGGTTTTTGATCAATCCTACCTTAAAAACACTCTCCTCATAACAACTCCATTATATTGAAAATTAATTGTTGAGATCTTTGACTACTCTAACCAACCCGTGGGTTCGCGTCCATAGTGAGTGAAGAAATAGACCGATTATTGATTTGGGCACCTACTAATCAGCTGGTCGCCCAAAATATCTGAACAATTACTAATTGATATATTGGCTGGGTGGTGACTGCCTATGAGCATAATTCTTCATGGCGATTCAAATAAGGGATCGATATTTATAAATTTTGATTTTGAAGAATTTCAAAAAGATTCGGTTAACATCAAGATTATGATGACCTTTTTTCGGCTATGATTGGAAAATGCCTCTCGATAGTAGCCTGTAGAACTTCAGGCTTTTGGTTTACGCATGGGAGAGATGGCATTACAGGTACGGATTTGGACCTCACCAACAGAGCGACCCAGTTTATAGTGGATTTGACGGAATTGTTCGGATTTAAATCTTACGACAGATTACGGGTACGGTTATTATATAGTCATTCGGCACAAAAAAACGGCTGGAAAGCGTTTTTGGGCCACCTTTCTAAACAACTTGTTGAGATAGGTCAAGAAGTAAAGGCAGGGAACTTGATTGCAAAAAGGTCGGTAACACAGTGTAGGATACCGGTTCGCATTTTGGCGCATTATGAGCTCCGATACAGAGACTGCTTCGATGCTCAAAAAGTCTTATGACTTTGGAATAATTCTACTCGCTGGGCCAAATTATTTAATCAGCTCGTGTCCTTATTCTCGCATGCAGCTGTGGGCAGTACGCCTGTAGTGCGTACAAATGCCTATCATTCGAGTAAAAAAAAGGAGGGAATCTAGGCTCCAATTTGTAGAAAGTCGGGGATCAGTAAGTTCGCTGACTAAATTAAATGAATCTCAACCCGAATTCAATTTTAAAGAATTGTGTCTGCATAAACCTGAGAGTTTCGATAATCCAGATTTAGATCAAATGACAAAATGACGTATTGGTTTTTGCCAGCGCATCCTGATTGATGCAGAAATCTTTGGTTGCTCGGGACAATTGTTGGCCTCTTGGTTTGAGAGCCTCAGGAAAGATAAGTAGGAGTGGTAATTTTACCCAAGGTGATAATGGAACCAGAGAGAACACCCGAAATTAGACTTCAAGAATCAGCAAGCAGCTGAAATCGTTACAGCTTTCTGCAAGGAAAATGTAGGTTCAAGGATATATTTTCAAAACGATGAAAACTCACCCAGCTCAAATTGGTGGAAATGATAAGAAAATATCAGCCAGAAATCGTCATTGCAAATGCCATGTTCTGACCGGCATTCCTGACCATGGTAAAGGTTCAAGTCTCGCTCTCAAGCTTGTGTGTTTTGAGTGGTCTTCGAAAGATTGAAACTCCACTTTTGAGGGGCATAAATCAACTCTCTCTCCTTGCGCCCAAAAGATAGTTTATCACACATTCAGACATAATTTCATTAATCTGATTTGTCGTGGATATTACTCGTTTTGGCAAACAAAAAACTCTCACAGTATCATGGGTGACGTTTCGATCCACAGTTTATGATCCTAATAGTAAAGAGCCTAGCCTCGATTTATTTTTCAGACCGACGCCGATTTTATCCCATCATAGAGGCCCGAGCTAGAGAATCCCATGGACATAAAATATATTGTTTAAAATTACTGGCGTAAGGCATATTTACTGTAGAACGCACCCTCCTCCAGGAGTTACCTATTTAAATTCAACTTGAGTTAATCAAGGCGGCCTAATGCTGTCCATTGACCCAGCTTTTCATCTCCCAGTGTTCGCGTATAATTTACACGATTCATGGAGTCTATTGTCTTCCTTCCAAAATTCAACTGAGGCTAGGTACCAATCGATATCCACCCCAGTCGCCAGGTCTAAAACATTGGCTTTTTGAAACCCTGCTTCAACTGGCCTGGTTGTCTCCGATCCAAAATTTCACGGTGAATTCGATTATTCCTCTCACTCCTCTGTGGTGAAGGGTCCAAGCTCCAATTTAGACCACTATTTGGACGGAGAGAAAAATATCATCGGATTCTGATTCAGCTATTTTTGGTTTGAACCATATAACCTTATTCTCACCTGGGCGCTCCAATTCTGCGCGCAAATATGAATGTTAAGAAGCTTTTCTTGAAACCTCAAGTTTTCTTTTCCCTGTTTTCACTTTGATAGTTGAAAAACAAACAAAGCCTACCTGTCGCACTTCACCTTCTAAGTAACACATCTAAAATTCCTCTCCCACTCTCTCGCATGTCCTACTCTCATTTTCGCCTTATAGTAGAAGATGCATCGCTATTACCTCCTAAAACCTCTGAAGCTCCACAGGCCTTCCTCGAAGCCAATATTATATGAACTCCGACGCTCATGTCACGATAATAATTCTTTGATATCAAGGATTGATTGAGCGTGTCTATTCTTTGCGAATCGATTGAAATAATTTCCATGTTGTATATTTCTGACTCAGCATTTCTTATAGGATAAAATAGTACCATTGCCATTGCGAGTGTTAAAAAATTTATGTTTATATTTTTTTCGTAATTCTTATTTAGCGTCGCTTATGAATAGAGGTGACCCAAACAGCAAATGCAAAGGCAGGAGATCTATTAATCTCGAACCATTCCCCCTACAGGATGAAGGATTTTGTCAGGTCTGTAATACTACTTGCGAGCATTCCGAAGAGAAAGGTGAGTTTTTGGGTTGGGTGCTTATAAGCGTGCAATTGAAATAGGAGAGGAGAATTGGTAGAGGAGGCTTAGCTTTTGGGAGATAATGATGATACTTCTTTGGACCTGTAGAGCAAAAACACGCTTCACTTTATTTTATTTTGGGACAAAGTTCTTCATGGAAGCATTACATTGGGAAATAAATTAATCCTATGTGGGGAGGTGATTTTTGATACACTTCAAAGAGAAATTGAAGCTCGGTCAATCCTTGAGAGCTCCGGTCGGTTAGATTCTTTCTTGGGATACAGTGGCTGCTGGCTGGCCAGTTAAAAGAATGAGCTAGAAGAAAGTACTTTGGATAATTGCACTGAAAATCTTGAGGTTGAAAAATTTTGAAATCCTACCCAAAGAAGAACTGTGGAACAAAACGCTCCTACAAAAAACATGGGAGGGGAGTGATAAAGTAATTCGGCAAATTATTCCTCTGGACCCAAGATTTAAAATTAGGCAAAATGCTACTTTTGCGCCATATTGCCTACCAAATAGTTACGTTTTATGACTGAGAAAAAAGTAAGAATTGTCTAATCAAGACAAGGTGGACCCAAGATCTCCGGAATGACCATGGAGCGAAGGGTAAAAGAGATTCGAATCACCCATTAACCTCCCAATAGATGAGGGATTGAGTTTAAATAACCCCGTAAGCCGCTCTACAGAAGCAGCTTGTAACAAGCGAAAGTGCGAAACTGAATCCGAAAGAAGAGATAAAGCTTTCTGCTGAATTAAGTGTAGATCCTGTTGCAAATACAACTGTTGAAGAAGTTGCGATTGAAAGCTGAAGCTTCGGGAAGGTTTCGCAGCCATCTACTCGAACTGTTGAATAAAGAAGAAAGACTCTGAAAGTCAAGAGTCGGAAACTCCTACTGAAAGTTCTGAGAAGTTGTTGTTACAACTGAGTTTGGTTTTAAAGGAGAGAGTGCGCGCGCTGAGGTCTGAGCGTGTATTTCTGAAAATTCGTAGCTGAGCCTGAATGCTCCTGCAGGATCTTTAACACGAGCTTTGAAACAGAAGATTGCTGATTCTGTGAGTACTGAAAAGATGAGGAGGGAAGAAGAGGATCATTCCGAAGAAGAAGAGATTTCTTCTTTGTCCAAAAGAAAGCACTTTTAAACTCTACTTCAAAAGAAGGTTCTAGGAAATAATCCAGTTTAAGCTGGAATAAGTGGTACATGAAATCAAAGCCTCCGCCGTTTGATGGAATTTACTAATAAGAAAAAGAAGAAGCATTAGAGAATATTCAAAGCAGAGTGAGGTACTGATGATGACTTTGATTTTCGCCCAAAGTGGAATGAAAGAGGAGGAGTTTAACACGCTGATAACTATGAGTTTAAAAAAAGCAGCCGTTGGTTAAGGGCTCCGAAGGAAGCAGAAACGTCAAAAAGAATTCCAATCTTCAGTTAAAAAACGGATCTTTTTAAATAAGCTTCTCGTGATTTGTTGATGGAGAGAATAACTACCCCTTAGTTATCACCACGATTAAGGGATATTCCAAGATACTTGGAAAATCTACCGGACAGGTTTCCTGCTGCCACAAAAATAGAAGTCTTTGGGGCCAGTCTATAATTTTGCCTTAATTGGGATCGTTCTATGATAATCGAAGTATCTATTTGTTGAACTAACAAGAACTCGATCGGAAAAAGATCTAGAGAGTAAAACAGAGCTCTGTGAGAAAGCAGAAGCACTTAAAGATATGTAACAAGTCTGAAGAGATGCCATTAAGTACTTATGATTCTTTCACGAAGAATATAAGCATATTGGTCCTTGTCCCTTCGAGAAGACAGGAAAATCTTGGTGCAAGCGATTTAAAGAGGCATCTGATGTGTTTATGATCTAGAAGAATTTTTTACGAGGGCCAAAAAGAGAGTCTTCCAAAAAATTCAAATGGAAAAGGAAGTTTCTGACTTGAGAAGTTTAAAGGACTTTTCTGGCGATTTCAAAGCTCCACCAGAATCGAGAATGGAATATCAAGGAACAAAAGAATCCGCGAATTCAAAAGGCTTTGGGAAAAATTGGTTTCCAGTAACCCGTGAGTCCGGAAAGGAAATTAATAAATCATTGTGGGCACGGTTCAAGCATTTTTTCCCATTAATAAGAATCTATTCTCAAAAGAAACTTGATGATTCCGTGCAACCAACCAAGCAAAAGTTGAGGAATTAATCACTCCAGTGCTAGCCAGAATTAGCTGAAGCACAGATTGGCCAGAATACGGCAAAAATGACTTTGGATAAAGCTGCAGCAAGAATGGAAAAAAATAGGACCAACGTCCTGAGAAACATCGGATGCCTGTATACAAAAGGTTTAAAATCTGCGTGTGATA
>Ga0163217_1093059_pt1 | contig 10529 bp, 7 predicted proteins | sample SynspAceP_FD_185933 | JGI IMG/M metagenome (GOLD analysis project Ga0163217, IMG submission 185933) | Saline lake microbial communities from Ace Lake in Antarctica - Synechococcus sp. Ace-P (PacBio error correction) | ecosystem: Environmental > Aquatic > Non-marine Saline and Alkaline > Saline ... | reverse complement strand
GAAATATCAAAGATTTCCATTATTGATACAGATATGCATCACGGATCAGGGATACAAAAGAAATTTATTTATCTGATCGTAAAGATGTACTGTATAACCTCTGACCACGGTAATCCGTTAATTTTTATCCAGTGGGTTGCAGTCACAGCACGGAAAAAGGTCAGGCGAAGGCTATGGCTATAAATTAATTTATCCGATGCCTCATGGCACAGATGAAAAAGGGGTTCTTTAGTTATGTGGATAAAAGCGATCGAATAATTCAACATTTATTAATCAGATGTTGATCGGTTCATGTACTTGGGTTTGATGGGTCTATAAAGAGGATCCGCAAGCTTAAATGTTCATGTTAGTACACAGGGTTTATGGAATTAGCCAAAAAAAATGAAAGCACTTAATAAGCCCATATTATTGTCTTAGTAGAAGGTGGTTACTGTTAATAGAAAAACTGAGTGAAAAAACTTACAGGGCTTTTTCGTCTGGATTTTATATCAGAAAGAAAAATAAATAATTATTTATATATGCTTATTTACATTTTTTATTCAGTTGATTAAAACTATCAAATAATCATTGAATCATTCATTATAGTGGCTGTTATTTTTGTATACTGAAATTAGTTTTCCCATTCATACGTCGATAGGTTATTATGTCTCATTTTAGATATATTAGGCTCTGTTTGTTATGTCTTTATTTATTATAAAGCTAATTGTCGTCCGCGATATATATTTGTCGAGAATGGTGTGATTTTTATATACGATCGCTAAAGGAAATACGCTATGGTGCGCTAGGGAAGTCATTGTTATTGGTGCTGGTATGGTTGGGACATCGATTGCGTTGGATCTTCAGAAAAATAATTCTAAGGTTCTACTAATCGATTAAAAATTCGCCCGGATCTGAAAACATCTTACGGTAATGCTGGGCCTGATTCTCCAACGAGAGGCGATTTCATGTTCACCCTTTTCCAAGACAGGCGATTGAGTTGTGAAAGTATTGGCCTAATAAAAAATACCGTATCCGTTATCGTTGGCCGCGCTCCTCGGTAAATCGCCAAAGCGTTACTACATACTGCGCGTTTTTCAGCGCAGTTCTTCTGTTCCCAAAAATAGAGAAAGCAGTGGCAAACTCTCATTAACATTTTAACGCGCGAGCATCAGAAATGATTCACGGGCAGGCCAGCGCCGAAAATTTGATTGCAGACGTGATGCTGGATTGAAATGCATCGAACCGAAAGCGAAATTTCAGGCGGCCGTTTGAAGCCGCTAAGAATGGAACGTGCACAGGGGGTTGAAGCATCATGTTCTTTCCTGCCTGAATTAAAGAAAATTAGAACCTAATGGTACTTTGAAGTTTATGTCCATTCACGGTTTAAAATGCGTGGCAAGTTTCGAACCCCGGAGCCTTGGGTGAAAGCCTATGCCAAAAGCTTCCAAGATATGCAGGGTTCAAATGTGAGTGTAGTGTCCAAAGAAATTTTGCCCAGCGGTGATGGTTGGGCAAAAATCACCGATGACGGATATTTATTTATGTGATTCATTAGTGATTGCAGCAGGGCCATGGTCTAACCAGTTGATTAAAACCTTTGGTTATGATTTTGCTTTATTTCCGATGCGAGGTTATCACCAACACTTTGAAACAACACATCAAAAATACTACTTAATATAGCTTGGTGACATAGACAAAAGGGGGGTTTGTCATGGCGGGCCCAATGCAGCAAGGTGTTCGTATTACGACAGGCGCAAGAGATTTGACGCTAAAATGGAAGCGGAAAAAGATTTAAGGACAACTGTCTGCTGTGTTGGCTTTTGCCAAAAAATCTTACCGTGGAACGATTCAAGTAGAGAGTGAACCATGGTGTGGTGGATCTAGACCCTGCTTATGCCTGATTATGAAGCCTTGATAGGTGCTTGCCGGGTAAAGCACGCTAATTGTGTTCGCTTTGGGCATGGGTCATCAAGGCTGTCACGCATGGGCCAATTACAGGACGTATCCATTGAAGAGTTAATTCACAATAAACCCGTGACGGTAACGTTACGCGCATTGGCGCTCAACGCCCCTTCGCTAGCATGTTAATAAAAAAAAAATTATGGAATAGGAATAAATTTACCGATGCAAAAAATTTAAGTATAACCAACGTATGAGCAAAATTGTTTACTCACAAAGAAGACAGGTAATATTTTATCAGCAAGTAGGGGCCATTGGATGAAGATGTGGCGGCTCAGGACTGTTAACCCTGCTTTGAGTAAAAACAAGCATTGTTAGAAGAAGATAGTATGATAAATCAAAAATACTATTCAGCCACGGTAGTGAAAAGCATGACTGACATGTTGAAGCGATGGAACTGCAGTATGGGATAAGTGTTTGACGATTACAATACCTCAGTAGAGCGTGGCGGAGAATCCACTTTTAGCGCCACCCTGAATTTGTGTGGAGAGATTCACCGTTCATCGCCGCTGAATTAAAGGGCTTAAGCAACCAAAAATTATATCAATTGAAGGTTGTTAGAAAAAAGCATGTTGATCGTGATCTTGGGCCTATAACATTGAAACTATTTTTCATTTCAAACCGAATCATAAATAAGAGAAAAGCTGCGCTATATCTAGCTATGTTGTATTATTCAATTGGAAAAATATGATGAAAAATCCACCAAAATTATGTGGATTTTAGGTTGTTAAAAAACCCTAACTATTTTGGTGTTTTCGTTTTTTCAGATATAAACATATCTAAAATATAAGTGCTGTGATTTTTATGATAGAACAAAAATTAGCAGGATTAGTTTGAATTGGACGTTTGCTTCATGTGCTCATTGTTATATATGAAAAGAGGGTAGTGTTAGTGCTTGCAGTCTAAACCGTTTAAATATTACACAATCGGCAGTCAGTCAAGCCTCAAAAAGTTAGAAGAGAAAAGATTGAAAGCCAACCTTGTTATACGAATACCCAAGCCTTTAAAAAACTTACACCAATTGGGCATTACTGTTTTGCCAAGTTGCTCCAAACAATTCACAGAAATTACCTCCATTGAGGGCGATGAAAGGAAGTAACTCACACCTTTATAGAAGGTGAGATTAAGCTTTTTGTAGTGCCAGTCGATTTCAAAACCCAAAATACAATGACTTCCTCGTATATTTTAAAAAGAAGTATCCAAAAATCACGTTGGATTGATTGAATCAAGCAAAGGAAATTTTAAATTGAATTAAACAAAAAAATCCTCCATGGGTATTTGTTTAGGTAGAACACACCCCTGAAAATACTTAACCAAAAAACTATGTTTGAACAACGATTTTATCTATATTGTGGGTATTCATCAGCCCTTTTGTTTTCAGCATCCAATTTGAGTTTAAATGACCTATTGCAAGAAGATTCATTGCGTTGGTTAGCGAAGAAATTGGATGTCCCCTCTCTCCAATTACGTTATTTAAAGAAGCTAATGGACTTAAAACTGGTCGCAGTTAGTGACCTATACCAAAATTTAGGATGAAGCGGTCGTCTGATTTATTACTGGATACGGTATTTGTGCTTTACCGATCAATTTATTGCAGCGACTTACCTAGATCCAAGCTTAGGCCGTACCACCCAAAGAAGGGTTTGCTGACATACCTGTTCATATTTTTGGCACTAAGCAATACAGATGTTTCACTCATAGAAGCTAAGTTTATCGAAGAAATTGTAGAATTCGATTATTGCAGTAACGCCCGTCTAAAAACGAATGATCCGCTCTATGGGTATGGCCCAATGGCAACATCCCCGATGGGGTGAATTGGCTTTATCCCAGCGCACTCTCTTCCTCCGAAAAGAATCGGGCGTTATTCAACTTTTTTATCCACCGTTTGAAGTCGGGTAGTACGTTTTATACGAAAGTCGAACAGACTCAGTTATTACGTGGTTTGATGCGGTTGTTGATGATTTTCAATTTGTTTTAAAGCCCCTCAAACTGTAACACATCGTTTGTCAGATAGACCTTGAACGAATTCAGCGGGATTGGTTGGTGTTTATCGGAATCCCTGCGGCCATGCCAAAGCAAGCTTGGCCCGACAATGTGGCAGTTCCCCGCCACGTGTGACGGAGCGCTCTCTGATAAATGTTGGCATTGTGTGATATTGTGGACATTAGAAACCCTTTGTCGGTTGAGTGCGCCATTTAGCCGCGTATTTTGATAAAGGTGCACACGAACGATATTTAATTTTACCGGTTTGTCTGAGCGTGGTGTGAATAGAAGTGTCGTGATGGTTCGAGGCCAGTATTTCGACAGAAGCGTACTGCGAGAGTTTAGTCGATGCGCAAAGTAAAAACCAAGAGGCCTTGTCATCCTATGCGGACGGCTCAGGCATCCAGTAATTCGTTTAATTGGCCATCCGGATTTACCGCGCAATGAGTGTTTGGTTAGAGCAAATGGGCGGCCAAGAGTTGTCTCAGTGGTTACTTAGAAGGCCTGTCTCGTTCGTTTTCGTACATTCATCCCGATAACATCGCCCGCCCCACTCTCGCTGCTCAGCTGGATCAAAAAAATTCAGCTTTTGAGCCCCAAATATCAGGCCAGTATTGCAGCTTCCACAAAGTCAGGAACAGTCGAGTCTTTGGTAGTTGGGGGCTTTTTAATGTCCACTTTCAGCTTTTTTATTATTTACAAAGACGGATCAGCATCCACGCTCTTGGAGATTGTGGAACGAGTTATGGCGCGATGTTATACATATCAACTTCGATCACCGTCGTGAACAGCGATGTTAAGAGAGGTTGTTCCGCTGATTCATCAAGTACACCTCAGCAAGAGTGGCATCTGGTCGGTGGCAAGATGATATTTTTGATCCTACCGCGTAAGCTTACTGTGGTGTCTAGAAGGTGTGTACTGGGGGTGGGAGTGACGATCTATTTTTATTATGAATTCATGAAAATGGTTTCCTCATGGAAAACCCCGTAGGTATTCTATGGTCTTCAATGAATAAAGCTTTATTTTTCTCTGACACGCTGAAAAGCGAAGCTCTTCCCAAGGAATATTATCTAGATTCAAAAGCGCCACTCAGAAACTTTCGTCTGTGGTGTGGAAGTCATCTCGCTCTAGTTCGCAAGATTTAAATTGTTGAAACTTGATTAATATGAGGGATGCTGATCATGCTGAAGGCTTGCTTACAGACTGCGATTGGATCGCTTTCCTCCAGTGTTTCTCTTAATGCGCCTCACTGTGGTTTCATTTGGTTTTCCATTAAAACCTGCAGGCCAATGTCCAGAAACCGAAGCGTGGTTCGATATTCGTCGAACAAAACAAAAAGCGCCCCTTTATACAAAAGGAATTGTCCCTGTGGGATGATTCTAGGGTTGTATATCTATGTACTTCACTATTGGGATTACCTCTAACACGATTATCCCCAATAGGAATTCATCTCTACGGCATGACCGCATTGTGGGCAGTATCTTCATGATTTCCTTAGCGGCTTCAGACGAAGCTTGGCGTATCTCGCACTTTATCTTCTATTTTCCTGAATTTCAATCATGTAGTGACCCACCCATAAACTAATTAGGAGTGTTCAGGAATGAAGTTCTTAGCGTTTTCAATAAATGAGGCGTAAGTGTTTTTGGGCCGTCAGTCGGTAAGTGCCAATCGAGATGTTTGTTTGATTTCCCGAATGGTGTCCCGAACTTCTATCTAAAAGCGCCGTCTTCTAGAGTTTGAATTTCCTCTCTTCATCAGTGTTGCGGAGTGAATTCGCTTACGATCTCTTCGAGTACAGTCTTCTAGGCTGCGATTGCTTGAACGTCACCATATTCATCTACTCGATACCATTTGTTTGGTGATCTTTTTGGGAATGAGTAATACGGTGTTTAATGATTACTTTCAGGGATGAAATACGGTTTCAACGGTCGCTTTTAGAGTGCTTGCTTTAGAAGGCGTTTGGATCACGAAGGAAAACGGCCGCGTGCTAGCATGAAGTATGCATGACTTTATTAATTTCGCCATTATAAACGGGCATTCGAAATGTGTCTGCTTTGCAGATATTGCTTTCAATGATCTCTTCGATGGAGTCTGTCGATATCCATACCGAATCACTTCATTTTCGAGACCATGATGTCTTCGACAGACACTTTTTCAGGTCGAGGAATGGAAAGCAGCATGTCTTGGTGGCGCAAGCTCGGTATGAGGCCATTGTTCATTAAACAACGTCCTCAGCTCTTCAGGTCGAGTGTGTTGTTGATTGTTTTGAGAAGCATGAACGCCGATTAAGCGTAATAGTCCATTTAAGACAAGCCATTTACCACCAGACCCAGATGGTAACAATACTTTAATAAAATGGGCAGAATCCATGAGGCCGGAAGGGCAATTTTTTCTGGGGTATGCTGCCAGCGTCTTTGGTGTTTTACCTCTGCAAAAATTAGCACCACCCATAGTGAGTGGCGGCGGTTTGCTATTGCTACACTGCATCGCCCATAGACGAACGGCAATGATGGTGCTAATTGCTGAAGCCAAGGATATTACAAAGTTATTTCCTATTAATAATGACGCCAATAAGGTCTATTGGTCGTTCTAGAAGGAGTTTACCTTATCGCGGATCGGTTCTTTAGTTTTAACAAGGTGCTTTAGTCGATATTTGTTATCGGACGCATCCCTGTTTCGGAACTCGAAAAGAAAGCAGAAAGTAAAATAGACAAATAAAGTATTCACTAAGAAACACCTAAAGGGTAACTTCGTTCAAAAAGGGATCGCCTCAATTATGTAAAGATAAAAGGATTATTAGATCTTAAGTCTTACTGTCCAAACATTACTTTATCTCATTTGTCGACTAGTTGGATTAAAAAAATTTGTTAGCACAAATTTGACTGCCAAAAATAGCCTAGCATAGTAAGAAAAAGCCGCTCAAGGTAGCTTACCGCGCAATTGTCCACGCCAGCCTACAATATGTTCTGCCTAGCAGTAACCCTGCAAAAAAACAAACAAGAGCTTATTGTGAAGAATGTTTTATTGGACGAGGGTTGGGCAACATGTCTTCAATGAAATAAAATCCCAGTCGCTATTGTGATGCGTTAGCAAGATGAAGGGCCAAGCCCAGATGAATTCAAACATCAACTGCTCAACAATAACTTTAATGGGGGACTCTGAGTAGTGTTTAAGCTTATGGTGCTTAAGGTGGGTGGTACTCTTGAATAGAAAGGAGTATCCCTACCCCGCAAGCGGGGTAAATTAAACTATATAGCTGCGGATGCTATGAGTATGTGGGCGCTAGTGGCCCCATGAACTTACTGTGTAGCTGCGTTAAATTCCCATGGTTTAATGGCGTTTAGCGCAATGACGATTGGCACCCAGCAGTAAAGCAGTGTCCTAGTACAGGGATAAGTCTTTATCGCGATTACTTTACCAAAGTAAAACTATGCCGATTAATGCGATCAGAAGCCCGGATGTCAAAAAATTAAAACCGTATAGTTACAGTAATATTGGAGTTAGTGAAAAAGGTATGTACCGGCGATTGCAAACGCCCCAAGCATACTGGGTGGAGCGATTTGTTCGCGACCGAAAAATTAATACCTGTGCCAGCGACAAACAAGCAATACAAGCAAGCCAAAGCGAATAACTTGAGTCATGAAAACTAAAGGTCCGAAGAGTTAAAGGCTATAGGGGACAAACATTTATCCGTTATAATAGAGATAATTTCACCTTGGATAAACTGAAACCGTAGTTTTTTCCATTAAGCCAAAAATTTGAGGGGCAATATGTTCGACAATTCTATCGAATCGTTTAATTCCTCGCTTGGATTCGTATACGAGGTCGAGCTTAAATTAAACTGACCGACAACATGAAAAAAGTGTTTGCGTGAAGTGCGTTATGGCATTCTTGAGGCTGCATGTTGCACTGCCTGTTGTCAAAGATTTTATGAACCGATCAGAGAGCGTGCAATAGGGACTGAAGTCTCAAAAAGTTTGAGCCCTGGACAGGTTTTTCCTGAAAATGTTAAGCAGGAACTTGAAAATGTAATGGGTCAGGCTACGTGGCTGAATCTTCGTGTGCTGGCCCAGCTGTTATTTTATTGGCAGGTTTGCAAGGCGGCGGGTAAAAACTTACCTCCGGCGCTAAGCTTGCTAAGTACTTAAAAGAGCGCTGAGAAAAAAATCTGTCTCTGTTGTCAGTTGCGGAAGACGTTTATCGTCCTGCCGCTATTAAACAGCTTGAAACACTTGCTGGTGAAGTGGGGTTGTCGACTTTATCCCAAGCGATCTGTCGCAGAAGCCAATTGAACCATTGTAAAGCGCAATTTGATTACGCCAAAAAAAGCCCAAAAGAGTTTTGATAGTCGATACCGCGGGTCGCTTGGGCATTGATGACGACATGATGGCTGAGATTAGCGCACACGCAGGGCTAATTTCCTATCAAACCTTATTGTTGCGAGCAATGACCGGCTCAGGAGGCGGCAAATACGGCAAAAGCATTTGGCGAGATTTACCTTTAACGGGCGTTATCTTAACGAAAACTGACGGCGATGCTCGTGGCGGTGCGCGTTGTCTGTTCGTCATATTACGTAAGCCTATTAAGTTCTTGGTGTAGGTCGGAAAAAAAAAACCGAGGTGCACTAGAGCCTTTCCACCCTGATCGTTTAGCGTCTCTTATCTTGGGTATGGGTGACGAAGCTTCTTAAAAATAGAAATGTGACTAAGCTATATGGAAGCAATAATAGAATTAGATCTGAATAAGAGTATAAGAAGAAAGCTGTGATAATGAATGAAATGTAAGCCATGTTGTTAGTGGAGCTGAATAAATATGGCAGAATGGGATCTTTGACTTAGAGACTTTAAAGGCAGCTTCAGACAAATGAAAAACATGGGCGGTTATGAGCTCAATGTTAGATAAAATGCCAGGCATGGGTCAATTGGGTAATGTTACGGATAAGTGAATATTAAAATGTTCGTTCAAATGGAAGCCTTAATTAAATCAATTGACGTCAGCCTGAGCGCCGCAACCCTGATGTTATTATATGGCTTCGCGAAAAAAACGATCAACGGTTGCTGGATTGCAATACCAGGATTTGATCGTTTGTTAAACAACATAAGCAATGCAAAAATGATGAAGAAGATGACCGCGAAAGGTGGTCATGGCAAAAAAATGGATGGTGGTTTGGTTGGAATGATGCCAGGCGTGGGCATTGCCGGGTGGAGAACTTCCTAAGTTTTTAAAAACATATGCTTCTTTGTTTTTATTGACCGGTAAGTAAAAAACTGCCGTTTTTAATGTCTGGGTGAGTGATTCGCCCTTTCGTTTTTCTAGTTTATCGACTAGAATATGCCGCCTTCTTGTAGTATGAGTCAAAAAAAATCGACTCGCAGAGGCGTTTCGTTAAGCAATAAGGAAACCAATAATATGGTAACTATTCGTCTTTCTCGTGGTGGCTCTAAAAAAAGCGCCCATTTCTTTCATTAACGTGGCTGATAGCCGTCTGCACGTGATGGTCGTTATATCAGCGTTGGGGTTTTCTTTAACCCCTGTTGCTCGTGGCAAGGAAGAACGTTACGCATCGATTTAGACGCGTAAATCATTGGGTTAGCCCAAGGCGCTTCACGTTCTTGACCGTGCTGCGCAGCTTGTAAAAATGCTGGCAAAAAACGCTTAATATTGAGGGTAGTGCTATGTCTGCATTTTAAAACAAGCCGGCCGCTCCTGAGCAAGCGCTTGTCGTTGGGACCGCATTACATTCAGTTTATGGTGTTAAGGGGTGGGTTGTGTGAAGTTTATATTCACCACACTGACCCAATGCAAGAATCTCGATTACAAGCCATTTGGTGTGAAAACCTCCTAGTGGGTGGAAAACCATAGAATTTAAGCCAAGGGCGTTTGCAGGGGACGGGGTGGCATCGGTTTAATAGCTTATAGCGACCAGAGATCTTGTAAAGAAATTTGTGTATGGACGTTATATTGATGCGGCAGAAAACTGCCAGAATTGGAAGAAGGTGATTATTACTGGAGCCAACTGGAAGGTCTGAGGGTTATTACCAAAGAGGGTTCCTCTTAGGAAGTTCTCCCCAAATTTATGAAAACCGGTTGGCGAATGATGTGAATTGTTGTCCGCGCGTTGTGAAGGTTACTTTGATCGTAAAGGAAGCGATTGATTCCTTATTCTCCAGGAAACTCATGTTTTTTAAACATCGATTTAGGAACAGCAGGAAATGGTAGTGGACTGGGATCCAGAATTTTAAAACAGAATAAGCTAGGTCACAACGTGTAAGGTTAGCGTTATATTCGCTCTTTCCGGAAATGTTTCCAGGCCATTACCCAATATGGAGTAAACAGGCAGAGCCATTAAGTCTGGGGTTGGTTGAGGTGGATTTTATAAATCCCCGAGATTTTACTCATTTGACAAGATAAGACAGTAGATTGATCGTCCTTATGGTGGTGGTCCAGGTGCTCATGAAAAGTGCAAGCTCTTTCAAAGACGCCATTTGCGAGCTGCCAAAGTATCGGTGCCCAATGCAAAATTATTTATCTTCCCCTCAGGGCGTACCGCATACGCAAGGAAGGCGTGCAAGCATGCTTGCTTAAACAAGAGAATTTATTCTAAAATT
>Ga0163217_1055349_pt1 | contig 10529 bp, 14 predicted proteins | sample SynspAceP_FD_185933 | JGI IMG/M metagenome (GOLD analysis project Ga0163217, IMG submission 185933) | Saline lake microbial communities from Ace Lake in Antarctica - Synechococcus sp. Ace-P (PacBio error correction) | ecosystem: Environmental > Aquatic > Non-marine Saline and Alkaline > Saline ... | reverse complement strand
ATGTCACACCGATCAAACAAGGCCGGCACCTATACGAGAGTGCCCGGAGAGTTTCAAACCGCCGACATGGGCGTCATCGGGATCGCCGATGATTCGCTCCACCGTCAACGTGATGCTATCGCGGGATTCTCCGATGGTGGTTCGGGCAGAAAGTATCGATCGTCGCCAAAGAGGGAAAGTCCGGAACCATTCCTGGACCAAGGCAATACGCGAGATCAAAAAGATTGCGGCACGCCTGGTCTGGTTCGTCGAATGTCAAAGCTGAAGGTTGAACGGAATGGATCAACAAAATAGCGGCTGAAACCATCCAGGTTGACGTCCTACTTCGATGGAGGGGGAGCCTGCCCTGAGATTTGTTCCTGAAAGGTGATCGTCGGATGTCGTCGACCCCTTCGGCAGCGACGAAATTGCTGTCGATCAGATTGATCGGAGAGTTCGGTGCGGATCGCTATTGTCATCATCGCGTGACGATCTCTAAGTCCGAAATCAATTGCAGTTTGTACGCACCTGTCCGGATGAGTCGACCGCCGCTACGAATACTGGGAATCAGTAGGTTCCGATGCCCCACGCTGTTAACGGATCTACGCACCCCGATTTCGCCCCGAAACGCCAATGAAAACGCACCTTCACTGGGGCTTGATAAGTTAAGAAAACTATCCGAGGCGTAAAACCGCATCCTGATAATCGTTCGTCGCGGTCGCTGAGGAATGCTGGCCAGTTCGTTGCCTTGACGTCGAAAAACACGGAGGTTAGCTGTCAATGACGAGAGCCAGTTCCCCTGATTCGGTGTAGTTCGCATCGATTTCGGATCTCAATGGTTTGTCCGGCACTCAGTTGGACCTGGAACAGATCAACGTCGAGTTCAGGGAAATTTGCCATCCCGCACGACACCATGCGACTCAAAAATTTGGCCCGCTGAGATTGAGATGGTTTTGGCGTGATCGAGGAGGTCGCCTTCGGCGTCCCCAAGTGCGAAATTCATCGTGACGATTGATCCTTCGGCGACCCCGTCGGCGACGATGATTCCACTGACGTCGAAATCGTCAACAGGAATGCATTCGAGGTTATCTTTTCATTGACGAGAATTCATCATTGAAAGACGGCACTGAGATCGTTTCAGTGTTTCGCCGGGCGCGAAGGAAATCGAGCCGGAAAGTTTGCGTTGTAAGCGGTCCCCTCTAAAAGCCGTTTAGGTCACTCGTGCGGTGGTCAAGGAGACCGTCTCGGTGACAGGTTCGCTAAGCCGGATTCAAAATCGACAATGCCATCGGGATTCGAAGACCTGCGTTGTCGGCAAAACCGACAGTGACGGACGCGCTCGGTGTGTCCGCCGTCAGTTGCAATGCGATATGCGCCCGTCGAGGATGCCACAACCACGCCCCGCAGAGTCGGATCATAAGCGTTGGTTTTCCCGATCGCGCCGGTTGGCATCGTAGGAACTTGATTCACCGAGATCCGCGATGAAAAAGGTACCGTCATCGGGTGCTGCGAACGGAAAGATACATATCCCGAGGCGTCGTTAGGCCAATTGGTTATCACGGGCGCGACAGCTACGAATGATGCGGCCAGTTCGGACACCCGCATCGTTGAAGACTCGGAGAGTAAAAACTGTCGAGCGAAGAAAGCCAACTCCCCGTTCCATCGGTGGAAGAGGCGTCGACGTCATTCTGACCGTTTTGACCGGCGTCAGATCGACTCGAAACATATCGACGTTCGCGATCCCCGAAGTGACCATCGCCGATTTCTCCTGCTAATTCAACCAGTCTGATTTGCCTGGAGTGGACGCGTGCGCGTGTGCGAAGCGCACAATCTCCTTCGTAATCGCCTTGCCAAGAAATCATCGTTCGCGGATTCTTCTTGGGGCAACTCCATCGGCGACGTTGATACGAGCACGTTCGTCAGTTGTGAGCGTGGAACGACTTCGTTAATTCGGTTCATCAACTAGGTTGTCAATCGAAGATGCGCCGACGGTGATTGTTGAAACCGTTTTCGCCTGGATCGAAGCGAGTTGTACCGACGAGTCGGCGGAAATCGGTCCCCGCCGTTGCCGACCCACCCGTTGTCAAATTAGTGGCGGTGGACCGTCTCGGTGCACCGCCTCACTTAACGCACTTCGAATGGTCAGGAGTACCGCGCCCTCCGAAGCGGTGGATCGCTGACGGAAAGTGACGGGGCCGCGTCGGGGTGCCGGCCAGCAATTGCAATTGCGTAGGCAACCCGTTGTTGAGACAATCCCGCCTGCCCGCTTACGTTGGTCGTAGGCGTGATTGCCGGCGCCGCCTTCGTAATCGTAGTAAGCTGGAGCGCCGGAAACTCCAATGAAAAAAGCTCCGCTTGGCGGGAGCTTGAAAAGTGAGGAAACTGTCGCGGCATAGGAGCGTATGATTGTCGCCGTCGGCCATTGCTGAGAGTTACTGGCGAGTTCATGCCTGCCATTCGTCGAATACACGTAAAATAGTATCCAACGATGACAGCCAGTTGCCCGAATCGGTGTAACTCGCATCAATATCGATACGATCGTCTGTCCCGCTAGTCAGGTGGACACGAAAGCAGATCCGACGTCCCGGCCTGCGTGATTTGCCATCGCCAAATCGAACCATCCAATTCAACGACTTGGGTTTGCCTGAAGAGTTGCAACCTGGGGCGGAGGCCCATGTCATCACCGGCCGAAATCTGCTGCCAACAATTGGCGTCGCTCGAGTGCCTCCTTGGTCAAGTTTTCGATTCAGTTTGATTTGCGGCGCGTTCCTTCGACCTTCGGGTAGGAATCATCTTGCGAGGATCCACCGCGATCTAAGCCTGACATACTGCGTTCTCTTACGATTGAAGAAAGATGAAAAGGCTGTGGCGTCGAGGGGAATCTCGATTCCCCAAAAGCTGCCTCAATGACGTATGTCGAAGACATTGATGCGCTCTTCTACCGCAGTTGATCAGCCAGCTCCAAGCATTTTGGAAGGAATCGACCATTTTTTCGAAATTGGAAAGATAGGTAGTTTTTCAATGATGTCTGGCGTGGTGTCTGGACGGCAGACACGTGCATTCCCGCTCGAGCTGTTCAGGGGGCATGGCTGTGGTCTGCTCAAAAGCTTTCGCTTTTCGAGCGACTGGATCTTGTTCCGGGTTTTTGTTTCTTTTAACGCTGAGGCGCATCAGCGATTAGCCGGCGTCGAGCGCAAGCGAAACACCGGCCGGACATCCGCCGGAGAAGCACGCGTTTTGACCCCGGAAGGGTGTCACAACGCTTTTGGATCTCCTAACGGCGAAGGCTGCGACCTTCCAGGGTCGGGGAGGCCGTCGGACATCGAATTCCGGTTGGTGTTCCGCTGCGCTCAAAACCACCGGCTAAATCGCTGCGATCTTTTAGGATCAAGAGATGAGGCATTCAAGCATGGCTGATCGACTATTCTTGTTTACGGAAAAGGATGGTCACCTGGTATGTCCCACACGGGTTTGAAGAGGATAGTTGATCGACTCAAAGAACTTCTCGGCGAAGTCCCGGCCGTAAACCGCTCCACTTGTCCGACCGAGCCAGGAGTGGATGGGTTGGCGAAACCTGCTGCTTGCCGGTGTTGCTTCACTCTCGTTTGATCGGGGAAAAAGAGGAACAACTCCTCCTGCCAGGGTAGCACGAGGAAATTCAAACAGCGATTTGAGTTCGCTTCTTCGTCGAGGCAATTCAAGCCTCTCATAGTGCGGGTGAATAAAATCATCGCCGATCATCGCCGAGGCGTGTCGCATGATTCCTTGGTACTCTGAATGTAGATGCTAGGTCAGTCGCACCACAGAACGGCCATGCGAGGTTTTGCTCTAACAAAGAGGCGGCACGTTCGGCGGTCGCGAACCCATGGAAGGATACGTGTGTCGAGGAAAAATCTGTCGAATCAGGCCGAGGTAGCGGAAGTTTAGTCCGGCAATCTTATCGATTCGCAAACCGACACCTCATTCGGCCAGTTTCTCCCGCCGAGCTTGCGGTCCCACCCTCGGTCAAGATATCCCCGGTTCGCAATTGCCGCAACTGGTCACTGAGTCAAGTGCAGACACGCGCTGGGTATTCCACAGAAAGTGTTGAAACGCGTTCATTTGCTTCATCGGTTTCCCCCAGGCTCAGCACGCCGCGCCGTAGCACGCGTTGGGCGCGGTGCAAATTCGGGATGACTCGATCGCCCGCTTCAGCCAATCGAGTGCCTGCTCGGGGCGATGCACCTCATCAAATTCCGGCCCACTAGATCGTAGCTGAGCGTAACTCGGACGGCGTTTGCAGCGATTCTCCAAATGATTGATCGCGAATCGACAAGCCTCACGCTGCTCAGGGATACGGAGTGCGACGCCAAGTGCTTGCGGCGAAAAGCCTCGACGCCAACACACATCCAAACGAGCTGGTTCAACCAACATGTCGGAATCAAGGACAAGGCGACGCCGACATCACGCAACAATGATTCCGAGTTTCGCGTCCGCGTCAACGATTCCAACAGCGAGAACACACGCTCCCTCGCCACGTCTTGGCCAAAACCAGTACGTAAAGATGATCCTGCGGCTCGTTGTGGATTCGCCTGCACTTTCGAGCACCGCGACGAGGGTCGGGGGCACCCTCCCGGTTGGGTGAGTCGGCGGAGTAGCTTTTCGTAGCAATCGATCGAATCCTGTTCTCGATGAAGCATGCGCGTTCAACCTCGCCGAGATTCTCCGAAGTTATCGTCACCTGCTCACCGAGTTTCAAAGCGATACTCAATTCGATCCAAGGCAGCCTCATAGCGAGTTTGGTCGCATGAGGCAGACGGCCCAGTGAATTACGTAGCGTCCCCGAACTGGGCGAAGCCACTGACCTCCGAGCGAACAGTAGCGGACTCTGCCGCTTGAAAATCGCCTTCTCTCCAAAGATCAACATTCCAGTAGATGAAAGAGCATCGACATTCGCGGGTCAGGTGCGAGCACCCACGATAAGCCAACTCGGCCCGCATCGACGTCGCCCCGCTGATGAAGTCGCAGAGCGTCTCGAAGGGTAGTGACGTGACCTGTTCGAGTCGTCCATTGTTGGGCCCCGAAGTGCAAAACCGCATGGGTTGTTAGAAGGAATTTAAAGGTGGACGGGGTAATTGATTACACAAAAGCAGGGAAGTTGAACACAAAATTCACCCCCGTCACCTTTAAATCTTTTCCAAATTACCCCCGTCACCTTTAAATCTTCAACATGCGTTTTGCCACTTCGGGGCCCAACATGACGACTTCGTACAGGTCACGTCACTACCCTCGAGACGCTCTGCGACTTCATCAGCGGGGGCGGACGGTCGTATGCGGCCGAGTTGGCTTATCGTGAGGTGCTCCGCCACCTGACCCCGCGAATGTCGATGCCCTCTTCATCTACTTTGGGAATGTTTGATTTTGGAGAAGGCGAGTTTCAAGCGGCAAGAGTCGGCTACTGCGCACGGCGGTCAGTGGCTCGCCCAGTTTCAGGTCGGACGCTACGTAATTCACTAGGGCGTCTGCCTCATGCGACAAAACTCGCCTATGAGGATTGCCTTGAATCGAATTGAGTATCGCTTTGAAAACTCGGTGAAGCCACGATGACGATTACATTGGAGAATCTCGGCGAGGTGAACGCGCATCTTCATTCTGAGAAACAGGATTCGATCGATTGCTTACGAAAAGCTACTTCCGGCCGACTCAACCCAACCTGGGAGGTGCCCGGCGAGCCCTCGCGCGGTGCTCGAAAGTGCAGAGCGAATCACAACGAAGCCGCAAGATCATCTTACGTAACTGCCGGTTTGCCAAGACGTGGCGAGGTGAGCGTATTGTTCTCGCTTTGGGCGAATCGTTTGTGACGCGGATCGCGAACTCGGAATCATTGTTTGCGTGATTGTCGGGCGTCGCTTGTCCTGATTCCCAGCATGTTGGATTGAACCAGCCTGCGTTGATGTGTGTGGCTCGAGGCTTTCGCCGCAGCACTTGCGTCCAACCTCACCGTTATCCCTGAGCAGCGTGAGCTTGTCGATTCGGCGATCAATCATTTGGAGTCCTGCCCAAACGCCGTCCGAGTTACCTCAGCTCGATCTAGTGGGCCGGAATTTGATGGAGGGCATCGCCCGAAGCAGGGGGCACTCGATTGCGCTGAAGGCGGGCGATCGAGATCAATCCCGGAATTGCAACCCCGCCCAACGAGTTGCTACGCCGCGGCGTGCCTGAGCCTGGGGGAAACCGATGAAGCAAATGAACGCGTTTCAAACTTTCTGTGGAATACCCAAGCAGCGTGTCTGCACTACGACTCAGGACCAGTTGCGGACAATGCGAAACCGAGTATCTTGACGAGGTGGACCGCAAGCTCGCGGATGAGAAACTGCCGAATGAGGTGTACGGTTTTGCGATCGATAAGCATGCCGACTAAAACTTTCGCCTACCTCGGACCTGATTCGACAGATTTTTCCTGGACTCACCGTATCCTTTCGATGCGGGTTCGCGACCCGCGCGGAGGAGACGTTGCCGCCGTGCTTGTTTAGAGGCAAAACCTCGCATGGCCGTTCTGTGTGCCGACTGACCCTAGCAATTACATTCAGCAGTACCAGCGAACATGCGACACGCCTCGGCCGATGATCGGCGTATGATTTATTCACCCTGCACTATGAGAGCTTGATTGCCTTCGACGCAAGAGCCCCGAACTCCAAACGCTGTTTGATTTCCTCGGTCTACCCTGGCAGAGGGAGTGTCTTCTTTTTTCACCGATCCAAACGAGGCAGTGAGCACACCGAGCAAAGCCAAGCAGTGTTCGGCCAAGCCCACACCACTCGTGGCCTCGGTCGAAAGTGGAGACGTACGCGGACTTCGCCGAAAGTTTCTTTGAGTCGATCAAAAACTATCCTCTTTCAAACCACGGTGGGACCATTGAACCGGTGACCATCTTTTCCGTAAACAAAATAGTCGATCAGCCATGCTGATGCTCATCCTTTGATCCTAAAAGGAATTCGCAAGCGATTAGCCGGTTGGTTTGAGCGCAGCGAACACCACCGGAATTCGATGTCCGACGCCTCCCCCGACCTGGAAGGGTCGCAGCCTTCCGCCGTTGAGGGAGGATCCCAAAGGCGTTGTGACACCCTTCGGGGTCAAAACGCGTTGCTTCTCGCGGGCATGTCCGGCGGTGTCGCTTGCGCCGACCGCCGGCTAATCGCTGAAGCGGCCGTTCAGCCGTAAAGAACAAAAACCGGACAAGATCCAGTCGCTCGAAAGCCGAAGCTTTTGAGCAAGACACAGCCATGCCCCTGAAAACAGGCTCGAGCGGGAAGCACGTGTCTGCCCGTCCAAGACACCACGCCAACATCATTGAAAAACTACCTATCTTTCCAGTCGAAAAAATGGTCGATTTCCTTCCAAAAATGCTTGGAGCTGGCTGATCACTTGCGGTAGAAGAGCCGCATCAATGTCTTCGACATACGTCATGAGCAGCTTTTGGGGATGAGATTTTCCCTCGACGCCAACAGCCTTTTCCAATCTTTCTTTCAAATCGGTAAAGAGAACGCAGTATGGTCAGTGCTAGAATCGCGGTGGACTCGCAAGACTGATTCCTACCGTAAGGTCGGAGAACCGCCGCAATCAAACATGAATCGGAAAAAACTGGACCAAGGAGGCACTCGAGCACGCCATTGTTGGCAGCAGATTTCGCGGTGATGGACATTGGAACCTCCGCCCCAGGTTGCAAACTCTTCAGGCAAACAAGTTCGTTGAATTGGATGGTTCGATTGGCGAGGCAATCACGCAGGGGCCGCGGACGTCGGATTCTGTTTTCGTGCAACCTGGACTACGGGACAGACGATCGATATCGATACTTGCATGCGAGTTACACCGATTCGGGCAACTGGCTGTCATCGTTAGGATTAGCTATTTACGTGTAATTCGACGAGGCAGGCATGAACTCGCCAGTAACTCCTCAGCAATGGCGACCGGCGACAATCCAATACGCGTCTATGCCCGGCGACAGTTCCTCACTTTTTCAAGCTTCCCGCAAGCGGAAGCTTTTTGTTTTTCATTGGGAGTTTCCGGCGAAATTCCAGCTACTTACGATTACGAAGCGGCGCCGGCCAATCACGCCTACGATCCCAAACGTAGGCGGGGCAGCGGGATTTCTCAACAACGAGGTGCCTACCAATTGCCAATTGCTGGGCGCACCCACGACGGCCCGTCACTTCCGTCAGCGATCCCCACCGCTTCGGAGGGCGACGGCTACTCTTGACATTCGAAGTGCGTTAAGTGAGGCGGCACCGAGACGCGTTCACCGCCACCTATTCGACAACGGGTGGTCGGCCAACGGCGGGGACTACGATTTCGCCGACTCCGTCCGCGTTTACCACTCAGCTTCGATCCAGGCGGAAACGGTTCAAAACAATCACCGTCGCGATCTTCGATGACAAACCTAGTGAGAAAACCGAATTACGAGTCGTTTCACGCTCACACTGACGAACGTGGCTCGGTATCAACGTCGCACGCATGGAGTTGCCCAAAGGAAGAAATCGCGAACGAGATTTCTTGCCAAGGCGATAACCGAGGAGATGCTGCTCGCACACGCGCCACCGCGGGTACCACTCCAGGCAATCAGACGTTGAATTAGCAGGAGAAATGTCGGCGATGGGTCACTTCGGGGATCGCGACGTCGAATGTTCGATCCGAATCTGACCGCCGGTCAAACGGTTCAGATGGACGTCGAACGCCTCTTCCACCGATGACGGGAAGTTGGCTTTCTTCGCTCGACAGTTACCTCCGAGTCTCAACGATGCGGGTGTCGATCTGGCCCATCATCGGATAGGCTGTCGCGCCCGTGGAATAAACCAATATGCCTTACGACTCTCGGGATAGCTATCTTTCGTTCGCAGCAACCGATGCACGGTACCTTTTTCATCGCGATCTCAGGTGAATCAAGTTCCTCGATGCCAACGGCGGATCGGGAAAACCACGCTTATGATCCGACTCTGCCGGGCAGTGGTTGGGCATCCTCGACGGGCGCCTATCGATTGCAGACTGACGCGGGACAACACCGAGCGGTCCGGTCACTGTCGGTTTGCCGACACGCAGGGTCTTCGAATCCGAATGGCATTGTCGATTTTGAAATCCGGCTTAGCGAACCTGCACGAGGGACGCGGTCTCCTTGAACCTACGCAACGAGTGACCAAAACGCTTTAGAGGGGGGCCGACTACACGCAACTTTCGGCTCGGATTTCCTTCTGCGCCCGGGGCGGAAAAAACATGAAAACGATCCAGTGCCGTCCTCAATGATGATCTCCGTCAATGAGATCAAACCCGAATCCATTCCTGGTGTTGACGATTTCGGACGGTCAGTGGGAATCATCGTCGCCGGGACGGGGGTCGCCGAAAGATCAATCGTCAACGATATTCGCACTTGGGGACGCGAAGGCGACCTTCCTCGGATCACGCCAAAACCCATCTCAATCTCAGCGGGCCAATTTTTTAAGTGCGATGTGTCGTCGGGGAATTGGCAATTTCCTGAACTCCACGTTTGATCTGTTCCAGGTCCAACTGAGTCCGGACAAAACCATTGAGAGCGATAATTCGATGCAACTACACCGATCAGGGGAACTGGCTCTCGTCATTTGGGACAGCTACCTCCGTGTTTTCGACCGTCCAAGGCAACGAAACGTGGCCAGCAATTCCTCAGCGACGACGACGAAACGATTATCCAGGATTGCGTTTTACGCTCGGATAGTTTCTTAACCTTCCAAAGCCCCAGTGAAGGTGCGTTTTTTCAATTGGCGTTTCGGGCGAATCGGTGCGTACCTGATCCGTAACAGCGGTGGAGGGCAATCGGACCTACGATCCAATATTCCCGTAGCGGCGTTCCGCCTCATCGGACAGGTGCGTTACAAAACTGCAATGATTTCGACTAGAGAATGCGTCAACCGATGATGACAATAGGGCGATCCGGACCCAACCAACTCCTCCGTATCATCTTGATCGACAGCAATTTCGTCGGCTGCCGAAGGCGGTCGACGAAACATCCGGGACGATCACCTTTTCAGGACCAAAATCTCAGGGCAGGCGTCCTCCATCGAACGGTTGGACGTCAAACCTGGATGGTTCAAGCCGACTAATTTTTGTTTAGCATCCATTCCGGGATTCAACCTTCCAAGGCTTTGGGACATTCGGACGGAACCAGACCCAAGGGGCCGTTGCCCGCAACTTCGCGTTATGCCCCCTTGGGTTCCAGGATGGTTTTCCGGGACTTTTCCTTCTTGGCGGGGACGATCGATACCTTTTCTGCCCGAAACCCCCAACCATCGGGGAGAATCCCGCCGATAGGCAATCCCACCGTTGACGGTGGGGAAAGGCGGAATCATCGGGCGGATTTCCCCGGATTTTTTTGGGACGCCATTTGGTCGGGCGGTTGGGGGGGAAAAAAACTGCCTCCGGAGGCCCACCTTTCTCCCGATGGGTTTTTTTGGCCCGGGGGGGGGCCCTTTTTTTTTGTTTTGGGGGGGGGGGGACCTCGGTTTTTGGGGGGGACCCATTTTAAAATCCCTCCCTTTTCCCTTTTT
>Ga0163217_1009445_pt1 | contig 10529 bp, 11 predicted proteins | sample SynspAceP_FD_185933 | JGI IMG/M metagenome (GOLD analysis project Ga0163217, IMG submission 185933) | Saline lake microbial communities from Ace Lake in Antarctica - Synechococcus sp. Ace-P (PacBio error correction) | ecosystem: Environmental > Aquatic > Non-marine Saline and Alkaline > Saline ... | reverse complement strand
AAGGGTTTATGTCTGTGTTGATTTTAGCACCTATTCCTAACCAGTTCTAACTTTATTCATGTTTCAGTTGGAAAACGCATGAAAACAAGCAATCTAAGGAATGGAAATTGGGCTCGCCATTGTGGCGAAATAATAAATGCTGCGCGAACGATTGATTGTGTGAATTCTCCGCTGGTTTAACTTGAATACGAATTTCTAAACGCATATGTGTGCTTTCGTGAGGGATTTACTTCTTTCAATTCCAATTTTTCAATGTGGTGAGGTAACTCATCCGAAGGGGCCTGTCCGAATATGGTTGAAGAAAAGCCTCAATGACCCGTGTCGTCCGAAACCTAGTAAGGAAAAAAACCAAAAGTTGCCATTTCAACCATTTCAGAGTTTCCTCCGATATGTAGCGAATCCAAACCGTAATTTAAATAATTCCTCTCCATGTGTGTGCTTCCGCGCAGGGAGCCCCACCAGCATCTCCATCCCTACAGCGCCGGCAATGAAAATACTCCTGAGAGAATAAATAAATTTCCTGTCTCAACCCGGATGGCGTTGAAGAAAGGAATGAATACGATCACAAACAATGCGACTAACAACAGGTAAGGAATCATCAACGCGGATAGCAGAAAATACCTGTTGTCTCCTTCTGTGACCCTGACTACTTGAAATCCAGGAGTTTCGTGATTCTGTGCTCCTTTCATCAACGATAAAAACAGGAATATCCAACCCATCCCAAAACCAACCATGCGGTTGCTTGGATTCTTCATTGATTTGCCATCAAATGAATGATAATGAAGCTGAGTGAAGAAAAATGAGCAAAGGAGGAAAAAAGCGTGGGATATTCCCTTCCCTATCCATAGTTAACAAATTAATTGACTGTTCGAGCGACGTTCTCCGAACAAACAAAAATTGGGAAATGTAATAAACCCAAAATGGTTTGCTAATGCCAAGAATGCGTTATCTTATCAATAATTGCAGCATTAAATTTTTGCGGGATTAATGTTTATTCCTCATTTCTCTAATATCATTGGTGTAATTCAGAAAGTAAAAAAAAAAAAAGACTTTTTTCTCTAATAATCGATATTTGGGGCCAAACCGCCTATGTAAATCTTAACATTTTTGAAGTAAGAGTGGAAATTTACTCAATTAGTTAGTTGCTATAAGTCAGATACTTGACTTAGTCCTTTTCAAACCTTTAGTAAGGTATTATCTAACAGATATTTATAAAATTGAATTCTAGCCTGTACCTTAATCAAACCCAAACTAGGAAACCTATAGTAAATCTTAGACCTCACCGACATCGATATTGAAGCGCTCGAAACGGCGGCCTTGCCTTGCGTTGCTTGGTGTGGATTGGCTAGAGAAGCGGCACTCCCACTTAATTCTAGGCGAAGGACTTCACGGAGTCAGAAAGACTGCGGGAAGTTTCCTGGAATCCCCAATCGTGGGATTCTTCAAAAAACCATGGACGGCGGCCATCTCGAAGCCGAAAATGGATGCAAAAGCTGGAGCTACACATGTGGTCGTGAGGGCGAGACCCATGCTGAAAACCATCAAATGTGTAGTTCAGGCTGGAAAGGATTTTGGATAAAAGTCAATGGGGAAACATGTTTTTCTGACATGATAGGCAGGACAGCCAAATTTTTAGAAGAACTAGGCTTGGATTTATGTAATCATCATTTGGTTACGATGAACGAAGAGGAATTGCAAGCGGCTGGCCAAGATGCAAGTCCGCTTGATCAGCTTCGGGAGTCGTAGCTGCTGAAATGTTCCTTGCAGGCAGTTGGCGGTCTATCTTATAGAACAAGCTGATAAATGTCCTCAATATGCGAGCACCATTGGTTGTCCTTGGGCTCCTTTACACGATGCCGATTCATTCAAAACTGCCAGTGGTGATCTTGAAGCATCACTGCGGATGAAATTGCGGAAGGCCACCAGGCGTCAAAAAAAAACTTCTTCACCCAAAAAATCTAAAGCCATGTCCAGCACTAAATCTGTATAGCGTAGTCAACTTCGCTGAAAAAAAAAAAATTCTGTTGATCAGAGAGATCCCGTATCCCGGAAATCGTTTGAGGACGACATTCTACTGGAAGTTGAAAATGTTGGACGTTTGCGGGAAGCGACCTTCATCAATGGACTTCAGACACAGCTGGCCCAGGTTAAATTACCCTGTGTTGGCTTAGGACATGAGTTTGGAGGTAAAAATAGTTTCTCTTGGTTCGAAGTAAACGGATGGAAAGTTCGGGGATCGAGTGGTCGCGAAACTGCCTGCGGTGATTAGACAGTCGAACCCCATGAGCAAGGTTGGGCTCTATAATCTTGATCCAAACACCGTTAAAGGGATTTGGCTACGGCAGTCAATGGAGCCATGACCCGGATTGTGAGAGTCCCCGCTCGTGGCCTCCACATGGGCGCCCTGAAATCTTTCTTTGAAGGAAGCCTGCCTACGAGCCATGTTGTTTGCTTACAATGCTGTGGTTGGAAACTCTTCTGTCACAGGGCGACCGTGCTGATCGTCGATTGGTCGGGAACAATCGGAATTCTTTGTGCTGCGGTGCCAACTTTTGCGGAGCAGAAGTTGGTAATTATCCGGACTTGAGGTGGATAGAGGCCGATTAGAAATTGCAAAAAAAATATGGCTGCGGACACCATTATTGTAAGCGCGGAGAACTGGTGCAGGAAAAGAGATGGCATGGGTGCGGACTGGTTGTCGATGCCAGCTGGCGTAAAGTGGACTTTACAAATCGCCATGGCAGTGGTGTCCCGCCCGAATGGACAAATCCTAAAGTTGGCTGGGGACCAAAAACCCTGCAATTTTCTTTGGGATCCGTATTATCCAAAAGAAATGTGAGACTTCAGGGAAGCTTTAGCCATAATGGCCGATATGGGAGAGAGTGATCGCGCTGCTTTGCAAGGGTGCATTGGGACGTAAAACCCATTTCGGAGGCGTTTGGCGATTACGGAATGGCATGAAGCTTTTTGAAAAAATGCATTAGTGGAAGAAGTGGTGAAAAGCATGATTAAACCAGTATATGAGATTGAAGACAAAGTCATTTATCGTCACAGAGCACGATGGGTTATCGGCAAAGCCACTTTGACAAAAAAGTGGTTTTCAGAACGGTGGCAAAAGTGATCATCCACGGATTGGAGGAAGATTTGGGTATTGCAGTTAGTTGCGAATTGGGTTCTGAAAAGGCAAGATTTACAATCGAAGACCTCTCAATGAAGGGTCTGCGCAACGATGCGTTGACTTAGCTAATAAAAAAAGGCTGGGGGCTTGACACCGTCGTGAACAATGCCGCCATAGTAGCTGCCTTTCAGATATTCACACGACATAATAAAGCCTTTTCTAACTTCAGGCTTTTGGAGGTCAACACCTATTGCGCCGCTGTTTTGTTATCCAAGGCAGCGCTCCCCATTTGATCGAAAAAACCATGGCAGCAGTGTTAACATTATTGCTCCATAATGCCTGGAGTGGCGAGCTAATTTGCCAGCCTACAGGCATTCAAAGGGGGCGCTGATGACGAATGACTCGGAATCTGGTGCTTCTTCTTTTCCGAGAAAATGGCGTGGAGTCAATCAAAATCACAGGATTGGTGCTGACGGAAAGGAAATCGAGCGGAAAAAAAACTGCATGGTCGTTCTGACGTTGTTATAAGATTTGCCAGGACATGTTTGCTCCTGCAGGGAGGATTATTTGGCCGGAGGAAATCGCCGCTGCTGCATTATTGGCTTTCAGATGAGGCAGGGACCAATCACGGCGTCAAGTGGTAGATCTGGGAGCAATTTCCCAACTCATAGGTCGAAAATCCCCCAAAAAAACATCGAACACTAGCCTCACAGTAACCTAACATTTAATTAAATGCCAAAAATAGCCGCGTTTCCCAAAAGGCATTTATGGCAGCACTCTGCAAGGACGGAACTATGAGGTCTCTGAATGATCAACTTGGCCGCTCCGCTGGGAAATTGGACGGATTGGAATGGTATGGCAGGTTTTCCTTGAAATGGAAGATCAAAAAAACTGGCTGTGTTCGACGAATGGGGGAGGACAAAGGAATGGTGATCCCCATGATTGTGCTTGCGTCTCCAGATTTTCCACGCATTCGAGATAAGTTCCGGGACAAAGAAATCCCAAAAGCAAAAAGCGCTGGATCGAGAATTTGACAGATGAGGTTGGGGGAATATTGCCGGGTTTTATCTGGTGCAATTCGTCCTGAATTTATTTGCAATCGAAGAGGGATAAACTAGCAAAAAGACTGATTGAATTTCCTGTCTCCCTATGCAAAATCTCTGGGGAATCACTTTGGTCATTGAAAATCATTACAAGGATGATTTTTGGAATATCCTGAGTTTGCTCAAAAGAAGAGGCCGTTTCACCAAATGGTCAAAAGCATTCATCATCCAAATTGCGAGTCATTTACGGACCAGTAACGCGTTTTTGGCAGGAGATAGATCCTCTGGATTTATTGTATGATGTTTTCCGAGCGAGTGTCACCATGCATGCAAGTGACCGCTTTTTGAAGTATGGGACGATAGAGGATTTAGAGAAAAGAAGGAAGGAGGGATGCAGTAGGCTATTGCAAAGCGATTGAGCCATTGAGGAATTCGGACAGGGAATGAATGGACTATATGCGATTTCACCGAACTCAAGCGAGGTGGATTTGATAATTGGATCAGCATAGAAGATGGCGTGGATGGAATGATCAATTGCAAGAAGCGTTGGATTCTATAAAGAAGAAAATAGCTCAATATTGGCGTAATGATTTACGATATTCAGATATATGATTTACGACGTCCGGATAACCTTTTAGGTTTACCATCAACCTCGAAGGGTTTAATCATATTTATTCCACCCTTTCAAATAACAAGAAACACCTTGAACAGCTTAACAACTTTACTACCAGTTCCTGCCACAGTGTTATTTGGAGAAAGTTCCCTGATTTGGCATGCAAAACGCCAGAAGTTTTTTCTGGGTGGATATTGAAATGGCAGGTTGTTCGGCATTCAACTCTCCACTGGAAAAACAAGTGAAAAATCATTTCCGCAATCGATCTTACCTTCGGTTTTGGAAGGAAGGGACAACCAGTTAATCTTGCGCTGGATCGAAAAAATCGCCTCCTATATTGGAAACCGAAGTGCTGTACTTGGCTAATGAAGTAAGAATCTAATTCTTCCGCTTCAACCGCTTCACGATGGAGGCGACGCAAAAGGCGCTTTGTGATAGGGACGTTAAGTACAAAATTTCACTCAGGGATCTGGGGCTCTATATAAAGTCGGGAAAGATTTGAAAGCAGAGAGATGCAGCTAGATCAATTGACCATTTGCCAATTGGAAATGGCTTGGACGGAAGACAATCGAACGTTTTATTTTATCGATAACGCCTACCCGACAGAGCTCCATAGCTTATCACTTCGAACTTAGATCAGGCCAAAATGATTGAGTCGATTGCGATCGGAAAATCCAGAAGGAAACTTGGATTCCCGGATTGGGATGTGCCATAGACCAAGAAGAAGGCTGCTGTTTGGGTAGCACATTAGGGTGTCTGGGAGTTTATCGCTGGAATCCGACGACAGGTGAATTAATCGAGAGGGAAAAGTTGAATTGCCTGCTTCCTCACATTACGTCTTGACGCTTTGGTGGAGAAAAAAATCTTAGCCCACACTTTTTGACACTACCGCACAGAAAATCTAAGTGAAGTCCCAGCCTAAAAAAATTTCCATTGAGCGGAGATGTGTTTTTGTGGTAAGGACGGAGAAACCAAAGGGAATGTTTTGCCATTTCAATGTGGATTCTAACTCTGGCACCCACAAAATGGAGTAATCCTACTGAATTAATTTATTTAAAGACCTTATTTTTCCTTAGAATATGGAGGCCGGAATCATACAAATCAACTTTGGACAATTATCGCCTCTTCTTTTAGTAATAACTTTCCCTTTGACGGGGAAAATCGCAGCAAGAATTCCATCGAAATTAAAGACCAGCCTGATGCCTATTACATTTAATGGTCCGCTGATGAAAGGCGATATGAATCTGGGAGAGCTGTTGAAGTATTGGCTTGCCAATCAATTGTTGCAGTCGATATTTACCGCCTACTATTTTCCAGGTTATTCCTGAAGTTCCTCAGATGAATATTTATTACCACATTCAAACCAAAAAGCTTTTTTATGCTTGGGCTTAGAAATAGCCGGAAACAGGTGTTCGTAACGATTTTACTGATCGAGATTCGGCCAAAGCGGAAGCGAGATATATGAGTTGCGGTGAAAATTGATTGTAGCTGCGAAAGCATTCGGAGTTTCCGTTATTCGGGCTGTTTCCGGAAACAGCAGATGTTTAAACATATACCCGCAAGAAGTGGTCGTCGATTATATGGTCGCTAGCCTAAAAGAATGTGTCGAATTGTGGGAAGCTCATGGGGTTGTTGTTGGAATACAAAACCACAATGATTTTCTTAAAAAGCCGGAAGAGACCATTGCAAATCATCCATACGTGTCAACTCAGATTGGTTGGACTGATTCTTGGATATGTCTTGGCAGCTTATCCGTACCGAATGCCTATCAGGAAATTAGGAAGGCCAATCCATTATGCGGTCAGGTTAGGCAATTTAAAGAGATTGTATGTGAATGGCGTGGAGAAAAGACTGACCTGACCAAACTGATGTCGAGTTAATTCAGAAATCCAGCTATCGGGGATACATTCACTAGAACATTGGGCGGAAGGCGACCCAAAAAGTGAAGTCCATGTTTCTTGCAGGAGATATAGGAACAGCCATGGAATAGAAAATAATTCTCCCAAGAACATTTTCAATTTTTAAGAAACTTGGAAACTGGCTTCATTCAATAGAAAATAGGATATAAGGCTGGTAAGCATTTACCTAAATTCTATGAAAGAAAATTTTGCCACTCCTCAATTCCAAACGATTCATAAATAAAATGTCTTTTTAAAGCATTTAAATGCCCTTTGAAAGCTAGTTATAACTTTGTATTTTGGAGCTGGAAAAGAGTTTTCTAAAAATGGACTTCCTCATTTCAGAACTGATCTTTTTCATCCAAGGAACAATATTGCCCCAAGATGGAATTAAAACCTAAAACTCTCCTATTTCCCAGAATCATCAACAATGAACGTTGGTTTTTTTTTGGAATTCAATACCAGCTTATGGCTTTACAACAAAGTTGCTGTCAACCCAATCTATGACATTGTTTGGGTGCGCACCGACAAATCCCACTGCTGAATTATGGCTGGTCCGATGACGGCTTTTGATTCAGCCTCACTCATCGTGCTTTGAGTGACCAAGCACATGGAGTGAGCGTTTTGGAGAGAGAAAACCCTTAATTTTTTAATTCGGAGCACTTTATCTGCAGCAGTCTGCCTTTTCTTTATATTCCATTTCAGTAGTTCGCTTTGCGATGCAGCCGGATTACTTTGAGGGGCTAGATGCAGCTAATAATACCCGATGGAGCCTTACAGAGCGCTGATTGCTGACGTTCACCTGAAGAGCAATATTCCAAAGCTTTTTGACACAAAAGTTTCTTCACAGGTTTGGGCATTACGCTAGCCAATCTTTCTTATTTCGTTCTTCAAAAGTATATCCCAGGGCATCGCGTTGGCTCCACTATCCCATTTGGGTCTATGCTTCTTCTTTTTAGGCACGTCTCTCGATTGGATTCAGTGATTTGGAAGCATGTCCAAGAACTCGCAGAATACCCGCCTTCTACTGAAGAAATGGCCAGCTTTGAAAGAGCGAAAACAAAGGAAATTGCCACATCCGGCAATTCCAGTTTTTTCTTTCGATTCTGACGACGCTTTTTGCTTATTTGATTCTGTTGATCTTGTGAAATTCCTTCATTTTGATCGTTAAAAATCATCCGAAAAACGATTTCATTTGGGCAGAAAAACAAACCCGACTACCAAAATACTTTTTGCCATACAACCGAAAATCATCGAAGCATCACGCAGATGCGAAGTGCATGTGGAAGCTAAGCTTTGGTGTACCTGTAATTTCAATGGTTATGCGCTGTTTTGTATTGGCAAAACTGCGCTAAAAGCATTGACAATCCGTTACGATCTAACCACATTCCTTTAGATAACAAAGCGACTTTATGAAGAGGCTGTGGGCTTGGACAGGATTGGTTAATGGGTTGCGTACCGAATATGATCACCTTTCTCTCCGCCTTCATTCTTGCGCTCCGTTTTGGGCCACCTTAACTTGCGCCTAAAAAAAGTACCATTGTCTGCTTGATTATGGCATGGGAGTGGCACTTTGATTTCCCTTTTATAGAAAATAAATACCTTCTCTTCGCATCCAATGACCTCCGTGTTTCGGGAATTGCCGTGGCGAGTATGATGGGAGTACCTTATTGTACTTGTGTGAATGAAATTCCCAAAGAACGTTATGGCGTTTACATGGGAATGTGATCAATATTGATGAGGTTCGTGATTTCCAATGATCTTCCAAACCTTAAGCTTTTGCGCGTATATCTCCAAAACCTTTCTCAAATAAACGATCCCAGATTGGCCATTTGTTCTTTGCAGGAGTATTGTTATACTAAGCCGCATCGGGCAACACTAAGAATCAAAGAAGTCCAATTCGACATCCTGCAACATCCAGCGTGAGGAGGGCTTAACCGCTTCAGGATTTTAAATTAAAATACCCTTGAAGCTCAATTCATACGCCAAATCAAACGCTTCAACAAACAACATTCACGAATTATTGGTTGAATGTCCTTCCTAAGGAAATGGTTATTGAGCCTAAGGAAAGGACAAGGCACTTAATCTTCCAGAATTAATGAAGGGCTTGATTCTTTGGTTACACTGTATCAAAGCATCTATCAGCATCAATCCCAAAAAGCCGAAGAAACTTTTGAAAAATTAATCCCGAACCTTGATCAATTTTGATTCAGGAAAGATGCCCCAGAATTTAAAGCCACAAGATCAGTTCAAAGAAATCCAAATTGTGTTTCTAAAGCAATGAACTTGTGGGGATGAGTCTCTATTGATAGAATGCGCTTCTGCGGGAGAGTCTTAGAAAAAAGACTTTCCCGGCAGACTTACTTACCTCAGCGAGCTGGAGTAAACTTTCTGCAAAACCTATATGCCGATTTTTGAAAAGCCCACGCAGGAGAAAGGACGGAGGCTTAGCAGTGTCTAATTTCCCAAAAAGTAAGATTCGAAATTATGGCGATTTGAGTGACTTTGAAAAAGCTACGAAAAGCAATGCAAGATCAGAGATTGCAATTGATGCTTAGATATTGTTTTCTGAATCAATACCTCCATCGTCACGAATGGCACAAAAAGCAAAAGCCGGGCGGATCCGGAATTCAGGTTTTACTAACCATGTATGACAATCGGTGATAACCTAATCGAGGTTATACCAGTATGCCAGAGAAATCTTTTTCCGGGACCTCCCCGGGAAATTTCAACCTAATGTGCCTGAATGTGATAAAATGGGGTGATGAACCGTTTTTCAATCACTACCAATGGGATCTGAACTTCCCAATGAATCCGGCAAGATTTTTAAGCGATTTGGTGAGAAAACATTCCTTTTCTAATTTGCCAAATCTAGAGTTTAGACTTTACGTGCGAAATTAGACGCACCCGCTTTTACTGGAACGCCCAAAATGGGGACAACCTCCAAGGAATTCTCCCTCAAGCGCATCAGTTGCCTTAGATTAATCAAGCAAATGTGTCCAAGTATCAGCTCGGGAAATGGCTCTACTAGAGAAAGCAGGATCGTGAGCTCCAACAAAGAAAATCATCAAGCTAATTTTTGGAACTGGGACTAATTCGGCAATAGGAATTGTCAGATTTCGCTACTAATTTGGCCAACTCAGATGGCACTTTCAACTGGGAATGCTGGCCACTGGAGATACTCGAGAGTGATGCTTGCGGCCCAGCACGATATCTTCCAAAAAAGCCTTTAAGGAAAACTTCTATGGGAGATTTACTTACTTCCCGGTGTCATGATGATTATTGGGACTCGGCTATGAGGAAGATGGAGAAAAATGCTCACAGTAGTAGGGATCCCCTAATTGGCAATCGCCAATTTTTGAAGGGACTATCTTATTACTGGTACCTATCCTCGGGAGGCCCTGCGAAGGGAGCCTTGTTTTCTTCAAATCCTAAAAAAACTGGTGATGCTCAAGAATTTCAGGTTTCTTTAGCTTCGCTTTGTGGGTTAGAAAAAAGCAATTGAAAATTGCTTGTACCAACTGGAAGATCCCGATAAAACTCGAATTTCCCAAAAAAATTTCCGTTCCCTGATTTGGCCAAGGCCGCGCTTCCTTACTTCTCTAGGGGATGGGATGCCCAATTGCTTTATTAAGGAGTGGGAATTAAGGGTATTTTTTTTAACCGCCCCAATTGGGGACTACCAAGCTTTTACCCAAAAAAAAAAATGATCCCAGGGGGAAAAAGCTTTATACGGAGATTTAAAAACCGAATGGATGCATTTTTTCCCCCCGATCATTTCGATGGGGAAAAAGGAATGCTAAGGCCACCAAAAGCCCAATATATGGGCGAAATATTTGCTGGGACTATCTCTCTCT
>Ga0163217_1102155_pt1 | contig 10530 bp, 15 predicted proteins | sample SynspAceP_FD_185933 | JGI IMG/M metagenome (GOLD analysis project Ga0163217, IMG submission 185933) | Saline lake microbial communities from Ace Lake in Antarctica - Synechococcus sp. Ace-P (PacBio error correction) | ecosystem: Environmental > Aquatic > Non-marine Saline and Alkaline > Saline ... | reverse complement strand
CGCGTCTTGACTAATCGCGGCTTAGCCGCGCATAGAAAACGCCACCCTGCCCGCGACCAGAGCCTGCCCCATATCCTGCCCGACGCGCTTTGCAGCGTGCCACGGCCACCATAGCGTCGGTATCGACCCTCCACCACAATCAGCGCGTTGCCCGTTCATAACTCTGCGGAACCAAGGACGACACCAGCCCGCAGTTCAACACGGTACCATCCGCTGCCGTGCAGGGTTAATCCCCCTCGACGGCATCGATTACGAACAGACGGATGCGGGTTTTGCCAGGCGATTGTATCCCGTTCAATCCACCTGATCACACCGTATACGCGGTTTCGACCGCCGGCAGACGGCTGCACGTTTGCGACCACAAAAAAGCCCGATAATAGTGTTTTTAAGTATTAATTCATATCCGGCTGATTGGGACGTTTCCGCGCCCTAAATTCAACCGGAGATATTAAGAGAGGGTTAATTTTTCATGCACCCACGTTGTTCGTCGTCCCTGTCACCCATAGCGCCTGCCTTAGCGCTGCGAGTTTCCCAATCTGGGGTGAAATCCAAGCGCGGTTTCATGATGCTGCCAATGGTCAAGGCCAAGGCACAGGTCCGAGAATTTTTCTCGCCGACCATTGAGTACGGCGCATTGAGGGCCGTGGTGATCCGCGGAAAAGAATCAACTGTTCGGCGACGCGCAGCCCCTCTACCCGATCACGCGGCCCTGAGGATCGGACGACCGCCTGCGGCGGTCATCGGGCGTCGGCCATGCGGCAGGTGCCGCAGGGGTGATAGGCGCTTTCGCATGTTCGCGGATAAAGGCATCAATTTCGTCATCGCTTTGCAAGTCAGCCCCGGGCTGGATCTCGTGTTTGACGAAGGTTGAAACGCGTTCCTGCCGCAAGATCTCGCGGTGAGGCTAATGCAATTGCGAACTCCTCCCAATCTTTTTCCTGTGACATGTGTTGAAAAAAATCTTGGGCGCGTCGCTGGGCGCCGGACGCCAGCGTGACCGACCGCGCGACGTGGCATCGCATCGGCCCGACATGGGCCTGAAACCCTGCCCCTCGAGCCGCAGCCTGCCCGTCATAGCGCACGGCAATCGGCAGGAAGTGATACTGGATATCCGGGATTGATCCCCGCTTTGGACCGGAACGAACGCCGCACTTTCCAAACTGGTTCGACGCGCCCATTGCCGGTTGTCTAAAAAACAGCCACTGCGCCCCATGACAGCCTTCGAGAAGACGTTCCCATGCTGTACAACCGTGATCGGCTGCTGGGCGCCAATTCTGGATTATTACAGTTCAAGGTGGTCTTCAGGGTTTAGCCCGACGCCCCGCGGCGCGTCGGCGACCACGTCGATGCCGTGCTCTGCCCAATGTGCAGCAGGCCGATGCCCGACAGGCATCAGGCCAGTTTAGGAGAGTTGAATGGATGACGCCGCGATATAACTCCACCGCTGGCACGGCAAGAATTTCGGTTTGTCCACTGCGCAGCACTCGACGCCGACAGCACGACCGTCCTCGATCACGATCCGCTGCGCCAAGGCACGGGGACCAATTTCGACATTACGGTCTTTTGCGCGGGGCCCAGATAGCGGTTGCCGCGGACCAGCGGCGGCCTTTCCAGACCGTTCTGCTCCATCGGGGCCAAAAGCCTTCTTGCTTTCGCCGTTATAGTCGGTCCGGTTGCTTCATAGCCGCTTTGCTTGCCGCCTCGACAAAGCCCGAACAACGGGTTTCACGCGGGCACGGCTGACATGCAGCGGGCCGTCGGTGCCGCGCACTCGGGGTCCCCCCCGTGGCCACCATCTGCCAGCTTTCCATACGTTTGAAGTAGGGCAGGGCACATCGCATAGCCCCAGCCATCGGCACCCTGTTCGGCCCAATGATTCATAGATCCATCGCATGACACGCGCCACAACACCATGCCGTTGGATCGAGGATGATCCACCAAATCACCTTTGCCGCGCGGGTCGCCAGACGGCGTTATCCAGATGCGCTCGCTCTGACTCGAAAGCCCAAGTCATAGGTTTTTTTCATGTTTCATCGGTTAAGGACAGCGCCGCAGGCATTCTGGGATGAACGTCCGCCATCCACTGCCGCCTCGTTCCTATCAGCCTCGGCCTGGGTAAGAAGAAGCTTTTGCAATGTTTTCATTGCATCACGCGCCCCCTCTGGCGCGGCTGAGTCGCCTGCTCCAAGCCCTGCTTTAATAACTTCCAAACTGTTAATTTGTTTTGTAACCGTAGGGCCGAGGCAGAGGGGCGCATACTATCTGCCCCACGCCCGAAAATCCATTCCCATCGCCACAGATCCTCCCTCAGAGATACAAGCCGTTGGCCGGCCTGAAGAAAACTGTTGCAATCTAAAACCATATCGGCATCGACCAATCCGATTTGGCTCATTCGCCATCTAAACATTCTGGGCACGGAAAACATGTCGCCGTCAATCGGCGTGATCCCCTCGGGCAGAGAAATGAACGCGGAATTAAGCGGTCAAGAGCGCCCATTTCCTGACGGCCCGTCCGGAATCCACATTCTGGCGGCGCGCCAAATCGTCAGCCAACGCGGCGCCGAGCGCTTTCTTCAAAGCCGTGCTCAACCTGCATGCGATCTAAGATCTGCCCGCCCTCGGCCGTTTCCGCGTTCAAACTAATTTAAGCACGCGCGACCAGCCTCCGCACTGATCGCATATCAATTCACCTTCAGCTTGCGACCGTTCCGCACGCGCATCTGCTCGCGGCTCTGAGTGACACGCTTCTTCTTCCGCCTTTCATCAAGGCTTCCTCTCGGCGGGCGGATGCGCCATGGGCCTGAGGCTTCAGCAGCTTTGGCCCGTCGAAATCTGCGTTCGCTTTCTCGACTGCCAGCGCCGCTTTGTTGCACTGCGTTTACGCGCTTTAGATGCTCTTACCTCGGCTTTATAGGTTCCACGATAGTCATGAGAGCCTTCTGCAGAACTGTGGCGCGCCACCAAAGCGGGCGACAATCTTCGGTCAACTTCAGACAATTTCGCTTCCCGCGCCTCCAAAGGACGCATTCCGCCCCTCTTGCGCCGCATCTTCCCGCAGTCGCGACGGCGCTTCATGCCCTTCACCACCTTGCTCCAGTTCGCACCCTTTCCCGCTCCTCAATGCGAGAAAATCGTCTCTTCAGCATCGCGGTTCAGCTCTTTTTCTCCGGTCGAGGATCGCGGGACAACTGGGCAATGCTTCGTAAGCGTATCGATGCGGCATGGGCGGGTTTTCTTGATCGGCCTCAATGGCATACTCGCTGCGCTACCTAATACCGCTGAAGGACGGCGACTTGCGATCGCTTCTTCTTCGGCAAAGGACGGGAGAGCTTCTTTCGAGCTCCTGACGCGGCAGCAAGCAGCTTGCCGCACCGGCCCCTTCCGCGTCAAACGCGACGGCCATCGTGCCCTCAGGACCTTCTTGCCGCGAACGAGCTCGCGTTCTTCTGCAGCACGCCAGCGACGATATAAGCAGGACCCCCTCGGTGCGACGCACGTTTGCCGATTGTCCGATACGAGCCCCGCTTGGCTGCTTGGCCGTCAACTTGCGGGCAAGCTGTTGGCCAAGTTGTGTCAATTCACGTATCGACTCCGTGCAAGGTCGTTTCCGTGCCATTTCAACTTAAGCTCGCCTCGTGCCGGCGGCATAAAGCCCCCGAATTCCGGCGGCTTCTTCCAGAATGCGGACGCCGGCTTTTGGGTTTGGCATTGATAAGTTCGGAAGATTCTGACACTTGTCGCGCACCAAAGCGGGGAGTGGGCCCCAGTTCATGGCATCAGCGAAAAGCATTTGAACATCGCGTGCGCGCACGTCCTTGCCCGCCGCCTTATACGCGGTCCCGACATTCACGGGTGATCCGTCGATAAATCTCATACTGTCGCCGTCGTTTGAAGCCAGCGGGGCCAAACTTCTGAGGTTATCATGTGCAAAGCGACTTCGGCAAAAGTTTTTGGCAGGACCGCGAAATGCACAGCAAAAATCACGTCCCCATCCCGCCGCCCCGCATCGCGGTCGACGGTTTTCCCCCATCCACCCACCCAACCTTCGAGAGGTTGGATTTACCCACAGCCATTGGGGCCGACCACGCGGTCCAAGACCATTCGTGTGATCAAATCTTTAGGTTCTACAATTAAGCTTGTAAAGCCCGTCAGCCTGAGTTTAGAAAACCGCAATTTCGTGCCCGCCTGATTCTTTTGGACAGTCAGAAATTGCGGTCATGCCTTTCTGTTCACGTAAACGCCGCTAGGTAGAGCGGGAAGCAGCCCCCACTTTATTCCACAAGATATTTGTAAACTGAATCTATCTCATCGCCCTCCTCCCGCTTCCCAAAATCAATGTCCTGCGCCATCACACGTAGGCGCAGTTCAATCCCTATCGCAAGCGGCTTGTCCCCCACCACATGTTAACAACCTTGCAGCCGCTCGCCTGTACCATAGGCCCGCCCGGCCACGACGCGGATCGGGCCGAAAAACGTTAGGGGCGTATTCCATATTAATGCGTATGGCCTCAGCTTGAGCCCCCTTACCCGTACGTCGAATTACAGATCCATCCACGATGACCGTTGGACTGGCAGCCGCTAAAAGGCGGCGGCTTGGGCATGTTGCAAACAGCGCAAAAGAGCATCACCAAGCTGCAAATTAGGGACGGGCCAGAAAAACGCATAATCTGTCAAACATAGCAACACTGCTCGCGATTAAAGCTAAATCGACCGTTAAAGCGCCCGTTGTCTTCAAAAAATAATTGCCATTAGCTGCCCCCCATGCGCTGCGTCATATAATTTGCACCAATCCAAGAAAACGCCAATTGCCTTTCACCTTGTCGCCTCTGAAAAACTTATCCGGCCGCCGTCGTTCCGAGTTGAACCAGTTGATCCTCCGCGGCATTCTCCGGCCCTGGCGAAAGCGCTTGCCCGCCGAAACGCGAAACTGGCCGAGCGGCTTGCCGTTGTCACGCCCCTCACTGCGAGAAAAGATGCGATGCCCAACTTCAGGCCAAGCGGATTGTTAGCTGCCAAAACCCGCGCAGGGGTCTATGTTGCCGATGTCTGACGGCCAGTGCTTTTCACCCCGCTGACAGAGCTTGTTCGCGCGTCACGATGAGGCGTTTCGATTAACATCGTTTCCGTCGTTGACAATGGAGGCTGGCGCCGAACGGCAGCCCGCTGGGCTCTGACACAAGTTTGGGCGTGATCCAAGCGGTTTTTGACAAGATGGAAACCGCACACCACAGCGCAACCGCCGACGACGAGGCCCCAGCTTGAATGCACATCACATGGCCAATTATCGAGGCGAGCCATAAAACGTTTCATCATGCTTCCATTATTGATGCGGCGTCATGTTACGATCTGCTACGTGCGTGGGCGTGTTCGTATAAACCGTGAAGTTATGTTTCAAACAGCGCCACACGCCGCACCGCCCTGCTGGGACCCAGCAACCGCGCCATTAACAATGCACTTACAGGTCGCCCGATCGCTGCGGCGCAGGCAGCCGTTGAGGACGCATCTGACCTTTGTCGAAAACGCGTGAGGAACAATCAGAGCGGGAACCAAGAAGACCGTCGCCCGCCAGCGGCTGCAACACGAGACGTGACTAAAAGACCCTTGAAACGCAAAAAGGCCCGGATGATACCGAGGCCTTTTAGAGTAAGGTCCATTAAAAACTTAGTTGAAGTGCTTTGCATCGACTTCGGCGATTGCACTGTTTCGATCAAACGCGTTGCCTTCCGGCGCGGTCATCGTTTGCGATACATCCTTGGCGCGGCGATGGCCACCAAACGATTCGCTTGATCGCGCCACTTCCTTGGACGGGCAGCGGCCTGACGGAGACCAATTTGCTCTTCAGCATGCCAGTTCCAAACGGCGCGTGGATGGATTTCTCCGAGATCGCACGGCCTGGATCCGCAGCTCGGTGCTTCGGCTTTTGGCCGACGGTCACGATACGGTCCGTTGCTCTTTCACTTCTTGCTGCTTGCGGCTCGTAGCTAAGCGAGAAGCGTTTGCGCCTCTTCACGCAAGCGCACGGGCTTCATTCCCACTCGGATTGATGCCTACGCACGATTGTCCAGCATGCTGCCATTCCATCTTGGCACTCTTGAAAATACATCAAAACGCCAACGAAAAAGAATGAAGCAAGCAGAACGATAAAATCTGTATTGCTAGCGAAAGGAACACGTCACCACGGCAAAATGGCAGGGGACGCGACCCAGACCGGCGATGAGGCTGAGAAGGTCAAACGGCATGGCTTATCCTTTCATCCGGGCATTCGACAGCCGCGGAATAATTGTCGCGTCAGCACTGCCACCAAGGCGCGATGTGAATCGCCTCGGGCTGTTCTTTTGCAACTGCTTCAACGTTCTCCATCGCGAGCGCGGATTCGCTGATGGCTTTTTCAGACTCGGCGGACTTTGCTGCATCTCGCGTCTTGCCTGGCAAATCGCTTTTCGAGGTCGGCTTGAATGTCTGCTTTCGCCGCGAGATGATCTGCTGTGCTTCTGGCACGGGCGTCGATCAGCGCTTGTCGTAAGCGCGGCCTCTGCCTCCGTCGCTTTACCTTTCAGTCCTTCGCGGCGGCATATCATTTGTGATGTGCCCTGGCGTTTCCGCCAGAACAGCGCCGATTGCGTGGCAGGGCAACGCGCGACAGAATAAAGTAAAATGCGACCAGGGCGACGATAAGCCAGAAAATCTGGTTGCCAACCAATCAATGCAAAGCTGTGGCATACCAAAAATCGCTGCCAAATTGTTGACGCATGCCCACGATTTCCTAGTAATCGTTCCGTCCCATAGCGGGCTCCTGTCAATGCGTGGAAAATCTTTCGGCAGCGCGCATCTGCGCACTGCCCGAAGCGTAAGGACTTAGGTGTCTTAAGCTTAGACAAGCGAACATCAGCAGCAGAGCGACGAGGAATCGAGAAATCCCCAGAGCTTTCTGCCAAAGGGCGGCCCGCATGAACAGAGTTGCTGTTGACCAGGCAGCAGCAGATGGCGTGCGCAGATACGCCAGCCAAGTAGTTGCCGCAACGTTGCCCACACCGGATGGCTGCGCCACCATCCGATTTGCTGTCAGACCTTGCGCCAATGAATGGCCCATTTGTGCGAGTTCCCTTCCATTCATTTTCTCCTTTACAATGGAATTGAGGTGATTGTCAGGCAGGAAGACCCTGCTCTGGTGTAGTGCGTGCGGGTCAATTTTGCGTCTTTCAGATAAAACGCATGTGAGATCGCGAAAGACATAGGCCTGGATGAAGGAAACCAGCACCTCAAGCCAACATCGCCGCCGTGATCCAAGAAACGAGAAAAGGGCGATGCAGCAAAGTGCAGCAAAGCCCGCGAAAAACCTTGAATCACGGCGTGAACCCGCATCATGTTACCGCAAGACGGATAGAGTGGCTTGACGACCGTACAAAGTACGAGATCAGCTCGATCACGGCCAGAAACCGACGCAGTGCCAGTGGGCCGCGCTGCGACCCAGAACAGGCTCAAGAAAGACGCGCCCGTTCTTGACGAAACCCAGAATGTCACACCAAAGGAATACGGCAAACGCCATCACACGCGGACAGGATATGCGGACGTAGCCGTAAACGCCATCGGCAGCAGACCAAAGGAAGTTCGAGAATACGATAAACATGAACAGTGTCATGGATGTAGGGGAAGTATTTCACCCCTTCTTTACCGCGATGTCTGGCACCATCTTGTAGATGAAATCCATACGCAAAGCCTCGGCCACAGACTGCATGCGCGACGGATCACCCGACCGTTTGGACGTGCCCCAAAACCAGCAGCGCAAAGATCGCCAGAACAGCAATTGCCATCCAGACTGTTGCGTTTATCGTGTACCAGGATTTACAGCGCCGTTCACCAAAATAATGGCCTAACGATGAACTGATCCATCGGGTGAAAAGCCAAACCGCCTGTTCTTCGCCGGTGCTTCTTGCCCCATGTCAGGGCCCTTTTTCTCATTCTGCCACCATCGCCATTCTTCTTTTTCCTGGATTTCCTGAGCAGAGCGGGGCACGTCTTCACCCCAGCCGCCAAGCCCAGCATTACAAACAGCAACCTATGAAAATCGGGGCTTCCTAAGACCAATATCCAACGAATATCCGATGCAAAAAACGCATCCCAAGACCGGCGCAAAGTTTCGATCACCATCCGCCCAGGCCAGCGCATGCCTGAGAATAATGTTCATCCACCCGGTTTTGGGTGCGTCGCCCGCTTGGCTGCTTCGATCTTTGCCTCAAAGCTGCTTTTAGCCGCTGCTGTTGGTTCTGGAGTCGGTCACGCCAAAAATCCCTGTTGGATTGTGTTGCGCAGAGCTTTACTTTCAGCACCCCACAGAGTCCAACTCTGATCCAAGACATCTATCATCTGAAAACCGCTTAGCAAATGTGTGGTATGGTCGCCTGAATCACGGTCAAAAGCAGGCCAAGCTCTTGCAAATTGATCCTGCAATCACATTCAAACCTTTTGAGTAAGGCGTGTTCCGTACCTCTAGGAAAGCCGCACTTACCTGCCCTCAAGGACATCTAAAACGCCGTGCCCCAACGCCTGCCGCCCAGCTTGATGCCATTCTTTCCGCGCTCGCCGGACCCAACGCGGCGCGCGATTTTGTCGATGCTGCTCGAAGACGATTATGCCGGTTGACAAGACGTGGCCGAAAACCGTTCGACGTGTCGCTTGCCGCGATTCTCGAAACACCTGTCGGTTCGTCGAAACGGGCGGGCTAAATGCCAGGAAAAGCGCGGCCGACTTAAATGTGCAAGCTCGAACCTGCAGCGCTTAAAAACCCCATCCGTTCTGGATCGGGCTTTTGGCCAATACGAGCCTATCAATCTTGATTGATTTGAAAATTTCTGGCCGCCAAGAATAAAAGATATCCACCAGATGCGGCACAGGATGGATCAGGGGACTTAGGGCAGCGCAGTAGGTGTTGGCCCTCCCCGACCGAGTTTTACACAGGAGAAGGCAAACTTTGATGTGTTAGAGACGCCGAACGCAAAGCGCAGGATCGCCAAAACAACAACAATCAAACAATAGCATAAATAATGCCTACGCATTAGAATAGTCCCTTCATAAACTTTATGTGATGCTAACGCGGAAGATAGGTCAAATCGGTTCCCGTGATTGGTGATCAAAAGCCTGTTTGGTGTCGTTCACGCAGGCAAGCAGATACAGGGCTAACGATCGTCGCCCCACCCCCCCAGGAATAACGCCGCTGGCGCGCCATTGGCCTAATGCGAATTCTTCCCATAGATCACCCAACTGGGCGTTAGATAGGTATAGCCATTGACCTTGGCCGACGGCAGTCCGCAGTCCGCCAAATTTGCAGGCAACACAAGGTAGCAAGAAGAGGCCGCGACCGCGGAACAATATATGATCGTGATCCACACGATGCGGCAGCGCAATCCAAGTCGGTCCCCAGCACATCGCGCCAAACTCCGTAACAAACAACAGGCCCGGCCCCCCGCAATCAAGCTGTCCCCAAAGTGAACACAACCGCCGGGCTCCCCGCGGTTCAGTTTACGAAACCATGCGCGTAAAAGCGCATGGGAACAGATGACCCCGACGGAAATTAGACGCCTCGCCATCCCCCCCCCCCCCCCCCCCCCCCCCCCCCCTTAGCCTATCTCGAACCGGCGCAGGGCCGCGAAAAATCCGCGCGAAAGATCAACCCAAAGCGCACCAACCGCTCCGAAATCTCAGGCGCCAACCCCATAGTTGCCGTCGTGGACCTGACGCAAGCAGCAAGCCAGCCAAACCCCGCAGCGATCACCGGCGGTCAACGTTAAACACAAGCTTGCGCCGCACTGACCGGGCGCGCCCGTCTCAGCCCCTCGAACATCAGCACAAAATAGACAAGCGGAACAGCCGCCAAGCACCAGATAGACGCCAAGGCCTGGCGTTTGCCCCTTGGGCACGCCTGTCGCGCGGCCACAAGCCAACCCGCAATCACCATACCCCGCGATAAACGAAACGCGCAGCGTTCAGCGCCGTAGCGAGATCAGATTGGCCACGGACAGGCGCCCCAGTGAAATGACCCCCGCCACCAAAGGCCGGGAAAAATTACCAGCAATCGCCAGATGGCCCCTCTGCATAATCCATGGTCCGCATCACATTTCCTTCTTACCTGCTTTTTTCAGAAAAAGAACAAGCAACGCCTGTACCTTCGGCGGCCGTGCAGATTTCAAACATGGTCACCAGCCACAACGTCGAATCCCACTCGGGCAGATGCGGGTGCACTTCGGGACCAGATCCAGGGCGGGCGGCGGACCTTCCGTCAGCCGATGAAACCCGATCCCCGCGCCCCTCACGCCAACCCGCCCAACCCGGCAGCCCCCGCCCGCATGTTCAAAGCCCGGCGGGAAAAAACGGAAGGATCGCTTGTTGCAGGGCACCATTTATCGCGCCATTCCCACTTTAAAAGAAAAAAACGTTGCCACGCAAATCTTGCGCCGTCCCCGTCATGCCCCGACCCCAAAAAAAAAAAAAAAAACCGGGGTTGTTGCAATTTCTTCTTCTTTCCCTGGGTGGTTGTG
>Ga0163217_1079643_pt1 | contig 10531 bp, 8 predicted proteins | sample SynspAceP_FD_185933 | JGI IMG/M metagenome (GOLD analysis project Ga0163217, IMG submission 185933) | Saline lake microbial communities from Ace Lake in Antarctica - Synechococcus sp. Ace-P (PacBio error correction) | ecosystem: Environmental > Aquatic > Non-marine Saline and Alkaline > Saline ... | reverse complement strand
ACTTCCAAAGGCCGCAAAGAACCACCAAATCACCAGATTTATTTTTCCCATTTCCCAAGCTTCGGTCAAGGCTATAGGTATTGAAGGCTGCTGTGTTTCCCGTATTTCATAATATTATTAAAAACCTGCTTCGTCCCCTAGCCCAAACTTCTTTTTGAATAAATTTGGGATATTCTAAGATTTGGCCTGATGCGGAACCACATATCTATTACTTTGCCCTCCAATTATTAGCTTTTAGATCCCTCAACAATAACTTCGCTAAACGTTTACTTACGGCATTTTTAAAAAAACAAATTGGGCCGTTCATGTATGTGAAAAATAGGACTCATCATTTGGGATCATTATCCTCTGTAATATATCATATGACCCAACCGTTGCCCATCCCTTGCGCAATTAAGGATAATCCTCGGCATTGCTTTGGCCCTTCCGGAATGAAATGGGTGGATAGTATCCCTTTTAGAAGTATCTTCCTCTCTGCTAACGATTGCCGCACCGGCAACCATCACAAAAATCACCGAAACTCCCACCTAGTTGGTCATATCAAGACCCATGGGAATGGAGTTCGGACCCTGATCACCAACACATTTTATACATACCTGTTTTTATGTATTGGTCGCGCAGATAGGGCGTATACAAATTCCGGAACACTGATTTCTCCACATCCAGGGCGCCAACTGTTTTTATATCCAAATCGCGTTGTTTATACCAAATACTCGCGGGCCTGGGGAAAATTAAATAATCCGGACTTAATGTGGCAAAGACAATAAAATTCGATATCAATTCTTATCTATTTCCGGATCGGTCTATGGCGACTTTAGCCGCTTTCACCCCCATGCTTGTTGTGGTATCCCGTCCACCTTTATATACATGCCTTCTTTCCTTTATACCTGTGGTTCTTGGATCCAGGCATCGTTGGTATTCCATTTTTTGGATAAATCGTCATTGGTGACCACATTGTTCAGGCACATAAAGCCCCAAACCTGTTATTTTTGGATGGAACATCAGTTGGGATAATTTAATTGTAATGGGGTTAACCCCCTATCTTTCTTATTAATATAAAATCTAAAATAGAGCAAATAAATTAGGTTTCAACTAATTATAAACAAAATATACGGTTTCTGTGCTGGACAAAAAATCATAAGGCCTTAAAGCAGAAATCATATTTCCTTTTAACAAGGAAACCCAATTTAATCACTTTAAAGAATGCCAGGTTTTGTACTTCTAATTAACAATGTATTTTTTTTTGGACAGTGCTAAGTAGTTAAACTAAAAAATTAAGAAGTATGGCCACAGGCAAGATAATGTTCAGTAGAAAAAACATAATTTCGCTCATTAAAAAAATTCTTATACAGCGATCAATTAAATAATTTTTAGGGAGCTCATTTCGAATGCAACCGATGCTGCAACCTTTAAGCTTAAGCACATTACCACAATTGGGGAAGCTTAAGTAGAATATGGGAAATCCTTATATTGAAGGTTAAGACGACAGGAAGGAAAGAAAAATCCATGTTATTGATCAAGTGTAGGTATGACCGAGAGGAAGTAACAAAAATACATCAACGAATCGCGTTTTTCAGGAGCTGAAGATTCTTGGATAAATACAAAGATTCTGCAAAGACTTCTGGGATAATTGGTCACTTTGGGGACTAGGATTTCTATTTTTTTTTTCGGGGGGCAAAATTCATGGCTAGCATTCCAAAGAGAGATAATCACCAAGAGTTAATAAAGACGAACCAGCAGCACACTGGACCTGTGATGGTATCACCCTAATTTTACTCTTAAAAAGGCTAAAAAAAAACAACTCGAGTACGGAAATAATTCTCCACATCGGCGATGACTTCTACAGAGTTTTGGAAGAAGGAAAAATTGGCAGTTTACGTAGTAAATACAACCAAGTTTTATGCCTATTTCCCCATAAGTTTGGGACTAAAGACGAGACCCTCCCTAAAACCAAGAAGGTGCCAAAGAAGAAGATCCAGCCCCAAACAAAGGAAGTAGAACAATTTCATTAAACAATCCTATCCGGCTTGGACCAACCAGCCACAGAATTAGCAGAGGAGGATTATTTAAAGATTCTACAGGAACTTTACCTATTTGCAATTTGAGGAGGCCTTTGTTTCACATACAATTTAAACGTTTTTAGATTATTTCCCTTTAACCTAAACGGGATATTATATTTCCCAAACTTAAATAACGATCTAAATATCAAAAAGGATCGATTCAACTATACCAAAACCAGGTTTTTGTAAACACTGTAATGTAGAGGAATTGTTCCCGAATTTTTGACAATGCTTAGAGGGGTTATCGATTCTCCGGATATCCATGATGTTTCCCGTTCTTACTTGCAGGCAGATGGCGCCGTAAAAAAATAGCAACCTATTACTCGAAAGGTTGCCGATAAATTAAGCTCCTTATTTAAAAACAGTTAGGAAGATTTTGAAGCGAATGGAACGAACATTAAAAATCGTTATGAATACGGAATGCTTTCCCGAGGCAAATTCTTGAAAAAGCGACCAAATTTGCACTATACCCTACAGTTAGACGGAGGCTTATATACTTTTTGAGGAACTACAGGAGAATTTAAGGCTAATCACACAGGACAAGACGGTAAATTAGTATGGCTCTATGCATCGAACAAGGAGGAGCAACACAGTTATTTATTGAGGGCCGCCAAGCAAAAGTTTTTGAGGGTTTTATTGTTAGATTCCCCAATAGTTACCGCACTTAAATACAAAATTAGAAACTTCTAAGGAGATGTTCTTTTGCCAGTGTAGATGCAGAACCATTTTGGGACAATCTAATTAAAAGAGCGACACTCAAAATTTCAAGTTTGTCCGATGAAGAGAAAGAAATTTAAAAACGGATATTTGAGACTGCTATCAACAATAAAAGCTATACCATTCAAATTGGAAGCCATGGACAGCAGCTCTCGCCTTTTATTATTAACAGAGCCCGAGTTTATTTGCGCCGCATTGAAAGAAATGCAGCCAATTTCTGGTGGGCGGTTGGGAATGTTTCGGTATGGGGAATATGCCGGGAAATGTACCAATTTGGTAGTGAATTACCAATCACGAATTGGTTTGCGGAGATCTTTAAGCACCAAGGACTGCCAAGGAAGACCGGGAGCGACTTATAATCAATCCTTGATTTGGCACGTTTTTGTCCCAAAGGCTTTTGAAGGTGACGGAACTAACCAAGTTCATTATAAGAAGTTATTGAAATGTTAAATAAAAAAATTCTTTATTTGAAAAACCCAGAAGGAATAAAAGGGGAAAAAAAAGGCTGATTCTTAGGTAATCAGCTTTTCTTTTATTTATATATTTACCGATGGACTACCCTTGGCACCTTACTTTTGGGATTAATTATACATATTTGACCGGTATTATGCATTTTATGGTCCCAAAAGTATATCTACGAATAATGCCAGGTTATTTGCCCAATCATAAAACTCTGGATCCTTAGTGGCTTGAGCCGAAATTTATTTTGGGGTAATAGCCTTTGCCTACAGCAACCAAAAAACATTTTCCATTATCGGTTATAATTTTAATGTTAGCGGTATTTTCTATTGGTGCACTTTTATATTGTTAACGGGCCAAAAAAGAAGCTGCAGGAATACCAAATATATCCTATCCTTAGAACTTTCCCCTTCAATTTTGTACAATTGTTGGGCATATTCCTATTTTGGGGACATAATGTGCCAGGCTAAATACGGATCAAGACCAATTGTTGTGTTTATGCAAAAAATTGAAGTTAATTCTGATATGGAGAATTCTTGGGAGTACTTGGAAAAAAAATTTGAACCAACTCAAGTAACAATATAACTGGCAAGGAGATTCATGAATGCCCTATTCTTTCATTTTTACTCAAAGTGATTTTTTTGTTTTTATCGGTTTTCGTAATCTTCGATTTCTTTGCTGTCCAATGAAACCCGACGCAGGGAGGTTCATGAATACCTTATTCCAAAATAAACAGGCAATGAATAAAAACGAAACAAAAGAAAAAGACCCTTTCTTTTCCACTAGGTGGCCCTTAAAATATCTTGGGATTTTAAAAGGGGCCGATACCATGGCCTAATTATCTCCCAAGCTTCAATATTCTTAACGGCCATTGCTCATTCTCCACCACGGAAGAAGCTAGGCCTAACAACAAAATTTAGGAGACAATGTTTATAAGGGTATTCAAAAATGGTCAATGATAATCTGAATTAAGTAGGTTGAAGGAACAATAGGAAGGCCTATTTTTCAATTTCGTATTAAACAAGTGGTTTCCACATCTGCGGAGTGGAAGCGGTCCATTAGCCCATATTCACCCAAGTGAAAGCGGGCTCGGACGTGCGCCGGTTGGAAAGTACGCTGGATTTAAAGAAATTTAATCAGGGCCTACTTCCCCGATAAGTTATCGGGATTTTGGTTCGTTTTTTTGGAGCGATGCAAAAAAATGAACAGACACGAACTCTAGGAAAGTATCATTCTATCTTTTCTTTAATTTTACACACCAACTTTTGATAATGACCACTAAATTACGTCCTTCAAAATCATTTTTAAACAAAAATTGAAACTACAGAAGAAAAGGGTAAATACCAAAATAAAAAATATACTCATCTTAATATTAATTTACAGTGGTTTTCTATTCTTTATTATTATGAAAGTCATCTCCACCAATATAGGAACAGCCACTACCTTTCTTTTGAAATGGCAAGGTAAAGAACAAAACGGGCTATTCAAAATACCCAACGACGAAGCCTTTATTTCTAAGCAAAGTAGATGTCCTGAAGGATAGAGATCGTTATTAGACGGGTGCACATGGGCAGGCATCAATTTAAAGCCTGTTACCTTGTGCATCAGACCACATATCCCCATTGGAGAAATTTATATCCGGGCGGAATTGGAATGGGATTGGGGGTATGTTGGTTTGAAAATTTTTACTAGTGGAGCTTAGCATGAATCCCCAAAATGAGAATAGGTGACGATTTATAGTATTGTAGCGCCTTGGTACAGGTTTCACAGCCGAGGGAACCTTTGCCTATAAATTGAGTTGTGCGCTTTAGCAACGCCAAAATTTAAAGCAATTTGTAGATTTTACGGATATTCCGGAACTTACGTGTGCGTAATTTTGGAGAAGGCTTTGTAGAAAAGAGGACCAACTAATGTGTGGAAATCCGCCATTCCCTGACAGTTAGATGTTTTCAAATTTTCTTTGCAAAGAAAAAGACCCCTTATAATATTGCAAGGCGATTAAATAACTTTCGGTTGCCTGAATACAAAATGGAGCGACTTTAGAACATATGTTTAGTCGGAAAATTAAAATAAGGGCCACGGCCCCTTGTTTTAGTATAGGTATATCGATTTTTAGATTTAACTTTATTCACTGAAACTGTTTCAAAAATACGTTTAGTACCCTCAATAACAGATACGTATAGTCATCTTTTGGCTTTTGTTAAATGTGATCATTTTTTACCTATACAAATTCCAGTGCCCATTTTTTGGTATAAACTACCCTGTTGTCCACTATCAACAACATTAATCACCAACTCATTTAGTTTTTGGTTGAAGTAATTTCACATACAGATATCACCGGGCTTTTTCTGAAAAAATGGTGGGTTGCAACTTCATCCCGTGCAATAACAGTTATACCACTGGATCTCCACACTATAAGTGAACCTCTACAGTTCTTGCTATACTTTCCATCTTTAAATAATTAAGACCTTCTTCCAAATTTCGATAAGTTGAACTTTTTAGAGTAATCTTTCATCACCCTTAATATTCTCTACGAAACATTTGGATGCTTATCGGTATCTGTCAAGTCATACAGAAGATTCGGTTTGCTTACTTATAATTTAAGAACAAAACTATTTGGCATCTTTAACTGTATGTCAGTTCATCCGGATTCGTTGGCCCGATTGCTTTATTTTAGTACTACTTAGTATAGCTGCCATTGCCTGTTAATTTTAAAAACTGTCTTCATAACATTTTGGATTTAATATTAATAATCATTTATAAGGCAAAGTAGACAGGCAATTCCCCTCCCACTACTCCATTATTTCTCCAGTTTATATTTCTATTTACCAATAGGCGCTATATTAATTAATTGTTTTAAGAAGTTTAATTGAGGACATATTTAAGTTAATTTTGCACAGGAAAGTGCTAAAGGCTTGTAATACCTTTTACATAACAAATTGAAATTAAAGGATATGATACCCTAAACCTACATTTGAGGTTAATAGAACCTGATTTCGGTCATTCTATTATTACCTTCAACAGTTTTGATGACATCCACCCCAAATAAAGTAGGGTTGGCATTATCATCCTGAAATTGAAACTTGTATATGTGAACGGTGGTTCTGGAAAGAGACAAATTGGGAGGAAGCACGTTTCCTATTATTACTGTATGGGGGATTTAATTTTTATTGGACCAACCTGCCCCATTGTGTTTTACAGATGTACTTACCGGCAATAAAACGAAAGTGTAGTGCAAATGAAGCATGGACTTTTTAGGGAACGATTTTTTCAACATCCCGAAGAAAAAAATTCAAAGCCTTTTTCAAAAATGCTAAAGGAGGGTAGGCCTTTACAGGTAGAACAAGAAAAAATTGTGAAAAATTGAAATCATGGAATATTCAGAGTGATTTCCAACGTCATATAATCCATTCTGAATATTTTAAATTGAATTGGGGAATTCCAAAGGTACAAGTTTTGAACGCCAAGTGTTTTTCATTTTAACAAAAATGAAGTAAAAGGACAATGACAGGATTAATATGTCTTTAATTATGTAAAAAACAAACTTTAAGGAAGAAATTACCTTGGAGGGAGATTGCAAATCTCGGTAAGCATGACGGTTTTCCTTCGTTCTTGCGATATTCAAAAAATACACCAACAAGACCTTCATACAGTTTTCGTTAATGAATGTAATTTGGTACATGCTTTCCAAATTATTGGCAGAAAAAGCCAATCAGTATAAACGAGGTCTGTTTTTGAAAGTGGATTCAACAATGTCTCCATTCAACAATCTTTTAAAGCATCTTACAGGGGCAAATCCATCTGAAATATAGAAATGATGAAAAGTGTGCTGCAATCGTGAACAGATTATTTGCCAATAAGCATAGACCTTCAAAACTCCCGATAGTGATATTAAATTATTATCCAATTTTTAAATACGACTAAGGCGGGGGGGGGAAAAAAACCCCCAAATTTTTTTTATTCAAACGGTACTTAGGATAATACTCCTGGGAAAACAGGATTGATATTTATGTTTTTGGAATCAATTATCCCCAGCCTAGGTTAACGCTTAATTTGGGGGACAACACAAACCCTATCCTACTCCAACATTAACATTTGAATCCCCCATTATGTTTTTCGCCCCAGAATTGTGGCGTTAAGGAATAAACTTCAATTGGAAATAGGCATTACACTTCACAAGTTGGCCTTGTTAAACCAATTAAGAGTGGGCAAGGATAGATACGGTTGGCACGACTGATGATGGAGGAAGCATTGGGGGAGGAAAATCCTGAATTGCATCTAGTAACCCTTGGGCAGGTTGAACGCTACTTTCACCTAAACACAAATTGAAACAAGGAATTGAAGCACAAGTTAATATTGGAGCACGGGAGCTTGTTTAATGAAGGGAAGTAACCCAACCATTGTGGATATCCAAAACCAAATTCCAAAACTATCCAAGCGCATCAAGAACGGATCAACATTACATTTAGAATTATTAAATAAAAATCGTTTGCGAAAAAACGATTTTTTTATGCCTTTATTATTTCCGTATGGGACACTCCCTAACCTCCAGGCCTTCTTACGTTAGTCTCCTCCACCCAACTTTTTCAAATACTAACTCAATGTCTTGCCAAATATATAAAAAATTGGTTCTCAAAAGCCATGTTTTTTTTCGATTTATAAGTACCAGTTACACAATCAAATAGCATTAGCTTAATAAAAGCTTACTCCTCCATTGAGAACCTCTGGTCACGGCGCCCTTTACAGTATTGCAAATTTCAGTATAATTGAGTTTTGGAAAAAATCGGCTTAGGAAAAAAGTCGTTCACACCTTGGCCAAGCGCAATCCTCCCTTTTTGTAGTTGTTGTTCCAGCGTTGCCCAATAATTTATAACTATAGGGCATAACCCAATTTTCACCTTCCCTCTACGTTTGAAAGGTATAGTTCATTATGCCACATCCTGCGGAAAACTCTTTCACCCAATCATACACGTTGCCATTCTGGATATATTTAATTCTCTTCATTGGTAAAGCTTAGGCAAAATTATTTGCAAATTCCGATAGCTCATTCCATAATCAATTCTATCATGTTGGAGTCCCACAATCTATTGTAATGGTACCTCTTCCAAACCATTGCAATTGAAATTTCGTTCCCTTCCTTTAATCCTCCAATCGGCCTATTATGCATAGGTTGGTGCAAATCGCCCATCAAATGAATCAACATTTTCAAATAAAACACTTTATCGGCAGGCACTTGCTATTTTCATTCCTTAACAATTGCCAAACACTTTCCAATTCCCCGTACTATATCTCCCTCTTACACTTGGTGAACCTCTGTATACTTTTTGTCCCCCGAGATATTAACATAATGCCAAGTCAAATTAGAAAAAGCTTTCTATCAGACTTTATTTTCATCTGAAAAAATTTGAGACCAAAGCAAACTTTTTGACCATCCAAACAGCTTCTTAATAGGCTCTATTGGCCTTGCCTGGACAAATGTTTTCTGTGCCCACTTCCCCTACAGTCCTGTGCCCTTGTCTAGACACATCTCCATATCGTGCTTATAGCCAAGTCTGTAGCATAAGAAAAAAAAAGATGCAATTATTTATTCATTTTTAATTTAATGGTTTTGAATATTGGTTCCCTTAGGTCCTATGGCCGTTTATTGAGTCAAAATATTAATTGTGGAACGCCTTGTTTTTACAGCTAAAATATTACATTGAGCCGTTTGAAATTTGGTTCCAAAAATAAACACATGTAATTTAAGTATTGTTAAGATGAGTTCTTTTTAATTTATTAATTTGATATTGCAGCTCTAAATTTTTAAGATTAATGCTTCAAAGAAAAAATAAAAAATCCGTTTGCAAGGATTGGCTTGTCATTTCATTGTTGGTAGTTGAGCATTGTTTTCTTGTTGTTAGTGTCCATTATTTAGGTGCCGGGGAAAGCTTCCCAATTTACCGAGAACTTTCCATTTTGAACACCAAAGAGCTTTCCGAAGTCTATTCTGCATATTAGCGTATCATTTGGAAAATATTTTCTGTTCGACAGGCAGGCCTATAAAATTTGAAGCTATCCGAAAAACTTAATAGGAAAGCCTTGGTCGCCATTGAAGATTGAACGGTTTTATGATCATTCCCGGTATAGACTTACAAGAGTCTGATGAGGGTTAGCATTTCAAGTACCATTTTCTGATGCAAAGATCAATTCGCAGGTGGCGGTAGTTACCCTTAGTCAACAAACTTGCAAAAAAATTATAATCCAAAGAGGAAAGATCAGAAAGTTAAATTGGCCGTATCTAAATGAAAGGAAATGATAATTGCCTCCAAAGACTGGAATCCATTATTCCAAGAACGACATTTCTAAAGCTTTTTTGACCACGCGTTTCTTTCGGTGACAATACCTTTGGAATAGAAAAGTGCCTCTTAAAATTCTTCAACAATCAGCTCGGAAGCTTAAACTAGAGAAAGCGCACCCTTGATTTCTTAGGGCATTGCTGAAAGGCAACTATGGAATACCCTCGTGTTTTCCCAAAGAACAGCCTAAAGGGCAGGCGCGTTAATCTGGTTTACAGTCCATGTATTCCCAATTGGATTTTTATATCAGAAACAAGAGGGCAGGATAGGCCTTAAGCAACTGCCGCTAAAACTTTAATAAGGGGACTACGGATTATAATTCAAGGTATAGCTCCTTTATTTTAGGGAAGAGGTCCAGAAAACAAATGTAAGTTGGGCCAATGACCGGAGGGGACAAGGCCCAGTGATGATTTATAAATATATACAATCCGGACTTAAAAAATATAACAAACCACATTGGGATTCCAAAAATGCAAATTTTGGCAGAAGAAAGCCATGGTACAAACATATGAGGGGACTTCAAAACAGCTTTTGAAAAAAAAGGGTTATGGCAAACCGGAGGCACCATGGAAAGTGACAAAAAACTCATCAATTAAATTCATACAAAGAAGCTTCAGAAAAACCTACAAGAAAGTTGGAAAGGAAGAAATTACCTGGGCTTAGACGATTGAAATCCAAAAAAATAAATGGATTTCCATTTGAAACTTAAAAAGAGGAAATGCCTACTTAGCGATTGGAACAAGATGGGGGAAATTGGCGTTCAGCCCCAGTACTGTTGGACAGGTTTACTTTTTCATTTTAAACCTTTAAAAATTCTTTTAAATACAGGTTCCCTTTCCTTTTTAGATCCTTAAAACTGGGGAGCTGTTAAAAAACATGGATTGGGCGGGAAATAGCGGGAAAATTTTTTAATTTTTAAAAGGGCCCATTTTTTTTCAAATCCTCTTTTCCTTCTGGGGT
>Ga0163217_1056744_pt1 | contig 10531 bp, 15 predicted proteins | sample SynspAceP_FD_185933 | JGI IMG/M metagenome (GOLD analysis project Ga0163217, IMG submission 185933) | Saline lake microbial communities from Ace Lake in Antarctica - Synechococcus sp. Ace-P (PacBio error correction) | ecosystem: Environmental > Aquatic > Non-marine Saline and Alkaline > Saline ... | reverse complement strand
TTCTGTTTCTTGTCGTAATCCGCTCAAACCCCGCTTTGGCGGGTTTTTTTTTATGGCCGCCGAGGCCTGCCTAACCTCAGGGGTCATCGCCAAGGCAGCAGGGTAGGGCGGCCCCTGCCGCCACGAATTCACCACGCCAAGCAGGGGGGCTTCCTGCCAGCGGGCATAGGGAGTGAGGGCCCACTGAGTACGTCGAGCCCTGGAAACGGGCGGTTGCCGCCTGTCCGGCAGGCAGCCGGCGCCGCACCTTCCCCTGACTGTCGATCACCTGGCTGGGACGGTGGTTGGCGGAGCTCCACCACCAGCGGCCTGTTTCTATCGCCCGCAACTGAGCCAGCGCGAGAAAACTTGAGCCTTGGAGCAGGAGCGGATAGGATCAGGTTGGCGGGGCCAGCAGCCAGCGGCACGTTCCGGCTTCGCTTGCTGCCAAGGCCTGGACCATTTCGGAGAGCTCGTTAGCCAGATGGCCCACCCCAATTGCCCCTCGGCCCGCTGGACCGGCAAACAGGCGTGAGCGTGCCGCCTGCGCTCCCACTCCACCACGGCCGATAGGCGCTCCAGCGCCAGAGCCGCGCAAGCGGTACCACTCACCGAAGCGGGAACCAGTCGCGTTGCTGTCGATCAGCTGCTGGCCCACCAGTTGATCGGGACCAAAACGCAGGCACGCTTGCACTGCGGCAGTTTCCTCGCCCCTTCCTGGCGAAAAACCGCCCGCTGAGCACCTTCAAACCGGCTTCCTGGCTGGCAGTTCTGGCCCAGCCACAGCGACCCTTCCGGCAGCCAGGCAAGGGCCCAGACCCTCCTGGGCAGCCTGCTGGACGGGCAGCAAGCCAGCTGCTCAAGCAGGCGCGTTGCCGGCCCGGTTCGAACTTCTCCCGGGTCGGCACCGCGGGCTGCAGCACGGCAGAACCTCGACCGAAGCCCCCCGCTCGGCTCGAGCGGGGGGCAGCTGACTCCACCCCAGCAGATTGCAACGCCGCCGTTCAGGGTGCCAAAAGCCAACGCACCAAGCTCTCGATTTGCCGCGCTCTGCCGTCGCCCCACCTTTGCCGCCACTCTCGCCGCAGGCCGTCGCCTCAAGGCCCGCAGAGCAGCCAGCGATCAAGAGCTTGGGCCGCAGCCACCCAAGCGGCCCACCGAGGGCCCCCAGGCCGGCCAAGGCCGATCTCCCGGCAGGGGGAGGTTCCCAGGCCGATCCCAGAACAGGGCTGCGCGATAACCAGACTTTCTGCCAGCCCCCAGATCGCTGCCTCAGCACAGGCCGCTGCTCCACCGCCTTTGGCCCCAGGCCACCGCACCAGCACCGACCAGACGCCACCAGGATGGCCGCCGCCCAGGACCGGCAACCCAAGCCAGAGCGCAGCAACACGGGCAGCTGAGGCGGCAAAGGGATCCCCCACCCAATCGAGTGCCGGTGCAAAGCCACAAAACAGCAGCGATGGCTCCGCCAGCACAGCCGTGCCCCCCCACAGGCCCTCGCCGCGCCAGACGCCGGCGCCCGAAAGTCCTTTCCTGCCCCCGCGCTCCGGAAATCCCGCAGTGTACTGCCCACCAAAGCGGCACCAACGCCAGCCAGAGAGGGGTGGCCAGCCCAAACGGGGCCAGGCTCAGTCCAAGCAGGTCCCCGGCCAGGGCCGCAACGGGTGTGGAGACCACCCAGCCAGTGTTGCGGTCATCGCCCCATTGGGCTTGCCGTGACCCGAACCGTGACCATGATATAGGACCGCCAAACCACTGTCGCCATGGGACCGGGACAACCTGCTGCAACAGCTTTTTCTGGCCGTGGACTTTGGCACCAGCTCCGTTGGTGCAGAACGTGCTTGCGCAGTGTGACCCAGGGCTGGTAGTCAAAGCAGTGGCCAGTGGACCCGCCCAGGGCCCACCACCTTGGTCGACGACGTTGATGCGAGCGCTGCGGGGCGAAACCCCGAACTGGAGAAGGCAGGGCCGGTTTTCCGTCCAAGATGGAGCGCAACATCGACCACTTTTCTCCAGACGTGGCTTGGCCGCCAGAAAGAGATCGATGAGCTGCGTGTCGCATCGACGCCTGGAGCAAACAGTGCGAGCCCCAGCGGGAGTCGGAGACCCCCGATGGTTGAGCGACCTCTCGCTGGCCTGCGAGGGCAACTGGCAGAAATCAATTCTCCTTGAGGTTGACCCGGTGCGAGCGCGACATCCCTGATCAGTAACGACGTCTGCGTGGCCTGTCTGAGGGTGGCCCTGTTCAGCCAGATTCTGCGCCCAGCAGCGTTGACGCTTCAGCTCGACGCTGGGTTTGCTGACCAAATCGCCCTTCCAGGCGTGTCCCCAGGCAAGCCGTCCAGACAGCTGCCGTAAGACCCCCGCAGCTCAAGCGGCGTGGCCACCGCCACCTGAACGGCCTTGAACTCGACCCCGACGATCCCAACCCCCACTCTTTTCACCGGTATGGCCTCCTGAATCCGTTGCCACCTGAAACCATGTCCAGTGACCAGCAACGACCTGGCCCAGGCGGGCCAATCTTGGTTGGCGAGATGGTTGGCAAGCTCAAGGAACGGATCACGGCAGCGGGGTGCGGATCACCGATCTGTGTAGTTCGGCGAGGGCGATGGGGCCAAGCAGCGGCCAGGACCGTGTCGGTGAAACTATCGCGGAACTCTGGAGATGGCACCGGAATTTGACAGGCAGCTATGCGGCGTAACCAGCCCTTCTCCCTTTCCCCTTCGGTGCGGTCGTGTGATCATGGCGCTGGGATGAGCGGCTGTTGATGGCATGAAGGTGGGCGGCAAGCGCAAGCTGTGGATTCCGCCGGAATCTGGGCCTACGGCGAAGCGTGGGGCTGGCGGTGTGATCCCGGCCAATTGCACCTTGATCTTCGACAAGTGGAGCTCCTCGGCGGTCGGCCGCTAACGCTAGGGGGGGCTACCAGGCAACATCAACCTGGAATCAATGTCAATAGTGACGCTGTGGGCCCTTGACTCGCGACTCCGCTCAGACACTTCGTTGTGTCCTGAAGGGCCCGCAAATCTAGGCGTGCGAGTGTTCTGCGCCTGCCATCCAGCACTGCCCGACCTGGCGCCTCCGGGTGCCCTGGCGTTCACGCCCCCGCCGCTTTCCCTTGAATTTCCTTCTTATAGACGCACTGACGCTTCAGAGCCTCCGTAGCGCTGTGGGCGCCTGTGTACGCACCGGTACTGAATACATCAGAATCGATTAGGTCACCCAGGTGATCTCCGCCCAAACCCTTGAGTTCCACCACGGCAAGCACCACGCCAAAGGCTACCGTCTGATACGCAGACACTCAACAAGATGTAATCGTTGAAGCACGGAACGAGCGCAATTCTGGATTGGCAAGGGTCTGAAGAAAGTGTGATCCTTGGCGGTCGCCGGTTGACCCGGCAAGGCACAAGACAGTTACAGAGACGGCGGTGAAGCCGCGAGTCTGCGAATACAACACCTTCTACTGGCAAGCGGATCCAAAAGCGGCGTGTCGGCGGTGCTCCCAGCGGAGCCCTTGCCGACAAATTCTCCGCCGATTTTCGGCAGCTTCGAGCGAATTCGCCACCCAGTTCAAGGCGGCCGGGATGCTCCCCGAGTCGGGATCGGCTGGAACCACTGGACTGTCTGTGCTCGATCGGAACGGCACCCTGAAGATCACCAAGACCGCCCAACGCCGTACCTTCCCCTCGCCCATGGTCACAAGGCCTTGCTCACCATGGATGTTCTGGAGCACGCCTACTACCTCGACTACAGAAACCGCGTCCTGATTACAGACCACCTTCCTCGACAATGCTGGTTCAACTGGGACTTCGTGGCCGCCAACCTGTTGCGCGCCGCGGATCCAGGACAGCGATTCGCTGTGTTGCTCCACTTGCGTCGATTCTCAACTCGCGTGTTAATGATGCCGTCGGCTCGCTTCGGTTGGTTGGTTTTTATAGATCCGGCTGCGCGGTAGCGCCTTCTCGCTGGCTGCCTGCAGGCGGCGCCGCCGGCCGCACGGCGGCTGGGCGATCCACATTTCGCATCGCCATAGGGAAAAGAAGGCGGTAGCCCGCCGTTGAATCGCTTCGGCATAGAGATCCAGGCAAGCGCTGGCGACCGAGCAAAAAGCGACCTCACCAGCAGCAAGCAGTGAACTGCGCGGTAGGTGGAAGTTCTGTGAGAACAGAACCCGTCTCACCACCTGGAAGCGGAAACCGGGCGGAGAAATCACTAGGTTCACCGCGTCCTGGTTAAGTAAGTCAGCACCCCCCATGGAAGCGCTGCACCCCTTCGAGGCTTGCGGGCCACGCTGTGGTGCCGACTTCGCGATCACCCGCCGTCCGCGCCGGCAAGGCCGCCACGCGTCTCCACGGCTTCGGGGCTCACCTCCCACCTCATTCACATGTGTCCGAAAAGACTCCGTCGGCCAATGCCGTGAGGTCTTTCGTCTTCGACTGGCAGCCGATTGCGAAGGTTGCCCATATGGCCGAACTTGCAGCGTAAGGAGGTCCGGGGTCAGCTCGCTCGCCGCGTATGCGGTCGCCAGGGCCATCAGAGGAGGACGATCGCTGAAATGGAGGGCGCCGTCGGCGGCGCACGGCCACGCGGCTCCGCTTTCTGCTGTGCCGTAGCGGGTTTCTTGGCCAGTATAGTAAGCGCTCGCGCGCGTGGCGTGGCTTCTGAGAATGGAATATTCACAGGCGGGCAGCGGAGATTTCGCCGTTTAGCGCTTGCAACAGGGCCATTCCATCCCGCCCGCCGGTCGCCGCTCGCTGGCAAAGTCGGATCACCGGCCGCCGCTTGGCCGGTGCGCACCCGCACGACCTCCACCGGCCAACGGGGCCAACTGGGCGGGTTTTTGATTGTTTTTGTTTTTTTCGCCTTTGTTTTCCGGGGGGCTGTTATTTTCAAAAAGGGGGGTTGCAGGATCTCGCCTGCCTTGAGCCGTTTTGGCCGGTCTGGGCCAAGGCCGCCAGCAGCCATCTCCGAGGGATCGAGCAAAAGAAGCTCCAACAGCTCCGCCACTGGCCCCGGCGGCTTTAAGCGGGCCTGAGAACGCGTGAGGTGTCCGAATAATAACCACCAGCAGACTGCCGTAAGCGTCTATCAGCTCCGCCTGGCAGATCTCCAGACCTGCAGGTGACCGGGGCCGAAGCGCGCGGGGCTCGACCCGCCAGGAGCCGGGAGGCGCTGCGGGCTCCACCGGCCGCTGGGCAATGCGCCGACTCAGGCAGGATCGAAGTCGATAGGCTGGAGAGTCGGTAGGTCGGGGTGGAGAAAAATCTCCTCTTCAGGCGCTTGCGCTCACGTCAGTAGCAGGCTTCCGGTCGGTTTCGATCCAAGCGGCAAAGATCCTTTGAGGAAGGCCGCGCCGTGGGTTGCCATAGATGACCCGGTGGTCGGCCGGTGAGGGTTCTACCTGGCCATTCTGGCGCTTCACCGTAGGGATGGAGCCGTCGCTGGCCGCCACCACGGGCAGGAAGGAGCGCGAAAGCCCGCCACAGCCAGGATGGCGCCGGCGTGCCCGGGCGCAGGGATGGCATCAAAGCGATCGGACGGCCCATACCATGCCCAGGTTGAGAGGGTGAAGGTTGCCGGTTGGCTGTACTCGGTGGCTGAAGCTGTTTGGTGGCGGAGCGGCCGCGCAGGTGTCGGCCCAAGCTGCGCGAGAGCAGGGGATAAAAGGTCGGTTTTGTCGGGCGTTGGCCAGACGGGCGTGAGCAGGCACCGTCATCCAGGTTGGCCACCGCCACCGCCACATTGACGCTGGCCGGATAGGCCATGCCGGCCTCGCTGTAGTGCCCGCATTGACCTGAGGAATGGCGATCCAGGACAACCGCCACGGCCTTGGCCAACAGTGGCCGTCATCGTGACCCCTTGGCGCCCTTCACCGCTGTAGAAGGCATCGAAGCGATCGGTGCTTGATCGTGTAGCCACGTGGAAGAGGGGACGTCAGGCTGGGGCGCATAGTTTGCCGGATGGACTGCCTGCTGCAGGGTGTTGAAGCCACGTCTCGCCGGGCTGCGAAGGCCTGGCCCAGAGGTGCCCGCCGCTGCCCCTCGGCGGCAGGCTCGTGGCCTGCCAGCGCAGCGGTGGCAGGTGCGTAGAACTGCGACCTTCCGATACCCGGTTGGCACCGCTTCAGCGGCTGGCCGCTGGCCCGCCTCCCACGTCCTCGGCCTGGATGCGCCATGGGGGCCGCTGTGCCGCGCAAACTTTCCAGGGCCACGCCAGCTGCTTGGCCAGCTTTCTTGGCCCGCGTGTGGCCCACCAACCGGCGCGTTTGGGCATTGGCAGTTGTATAAGTGGGCTGTTGGACATGCTCCGCACCGGCGCCGTTGCCGGTGATCCGCCGCCACTGAAAGCACGAGGGCCTTCGCCGCTGGTAGCTAGGTTCAGCCGCCGGTTTCACCGGGGCGCAGATGGCCGCTGCAGGCGGCTTGGGGAGGGTGTGCCGCAACGAAGCAGCGGCAGTAAGATACTATGGAGCGCTGGCTGGGCTTGGCGCCGATTCTCTGGCCTCCGTTTCGAAAACGATCAGGCCGATTGTTCGGCGCCGAGGCGGCAGCTGAATTTTCCTTTGTGGACATCAACGCACGAGCGGCGAAGGAATCCCTCCTGAAGGCCGCCTTCCACATCCATGTCTTGCCTTTCCGATTCGACCACCAGCACGGATTCACCGGGCGGGCAATGGATCGCCCGGGTTTTTCAGCCACTCGACGACCCCCCCATTGGAGCTCAGGGCGGGCATGAAATGTCGTGGGCGTCCGCAAAGTCTTGATCCCAAAGCTCCGGCCACGCATTTACCGGTGAAGGGGCCGTTAGGGGTGGAGCTGCGGCCTTCGCTTGTGGCGTAGCCCTGATGGAGGAGGCCCTCATGGGAGGTGCTCTCCAAGGGCGACGCCCTCAGAGGGAAGATCGACTCAAGAGGCGTGGTCTCAGGGGCAGTGAGGGTCTCGACCTCCCTCGACTGCGATGTCGATCACGCCCGTCACGCACAGCACCGCCACCTTGCAAAGCTTCGTCTGGGACCAGGTTGTCGGCAAACGCCACCCTGATCTTGCAGGGTGACCCTCGCTTTGGCCGCTGTCAAACGATGGTGCTCGAGACACCGTTACCCGGCACCTGCTTGCTGCTCGAGCATGGTGCGCTTCTGCATCCTGAGTCGCTATGGGACTATATGCGCTTGCTCGCCACTGTTGTTGCACGGAGCCACCTGCTCTTGGACGCGCGGGTCGAAGCGGAATTGAGGCTCTGCGCGGGAATCTTCGCGACCAGTTGCTGAACCTTCCTGTTCCAGCTGGGGCAAAGTGTGGTCGCTGTTTGCTGACCGACTGGCACTGAGCATTCCCGCTCGGCATTCCTCCTCCAGGCGTGGTGCATCCTTATCCGAGCCACGCACGGTGATCGTGTTCGCCGTAATTGACTCGTTAAGGATGGCCCGTCAGTCATGGGAAAGGGGGAAGCGTCCCCCAGGCTCTCAGGCACGGTAACAAGGTGGGTCAACCAGCATTCCTCAAGGGTCAGAACTAGCCTCGGGAAGGGGTTTATAGCGGACTCGATGGCCCGTCGACCGCAGTCGGCGAACCGACGCTCCGATCGCGGCGCTGCTTGAGGGTTCTGGGTGAGCAGGCCCGTCTCGATCGTGAAAACGGCTCCACCAGAGCGACCCCACAGATCCGTTCATCGAGCGCTGGAACCGGCCGCGGAACGAAGCAGGCCGCAGCAGCCGTGTTTTTGCAACTCTCTTTGAGTGCCCACGCAGGCAACCTCGGGCTGCCGGGCCTCTGCTGCTCGGTGGCCACCATTCAGCGCGCCAACTGGCGACGTGCCTGGCGACCAGCAAATGTGCCCAGCTGCCTCCACCAGCGAGGTGCGGCCACCAGGCGTCTTCCAGGGGGCCGGGGCGAGGTCGAAATTGTTTTCGCAGCTGTACAATCGCCGGACAGGGATCGCTTCCTTGGCTCGCGCGCCAGTGAGCACCAGGGCCGGCGGCAGCGAGGTGGCGAGGTCGCCGGGTGTCCAAAACCAGGCCCTTGCCATTCAAGCACCGGCTGTGGCCTCGGGATTACGGAATGAGGCCGCCCATCACCTGGGGCCCCGGCCCCCAGTACCCGGCCCCGCTCACCCCAGGTCAGGGGAGCGCCGCTCTCGGCATCGACAATCTTTCAGGGCCGTGCCGGCTCTCAGTGGTTGTTCCGCGCGTGCCGCGGCGTCTGGTGCCAGCGCCGCCGCCAGGCCAGCACCGGGCTGGTTCGTGAGCCGTAGCCCACCAGGGAGCTCGATGCCGATCGCTGCGAAGAAAACCATCCACCTGCAGGGGCTCAGGGCAACGCCGAACGCTTGATTGCTGTACGCATCACCCCCACCGCACAGTTGCTGCTCGACCTGCCAGAGTATCAGCCGGAGTATAGGCCTACTGTCATCCTGCAGCGCAGGGGCGCCAAGGAGACCCAGGCGGCCGCCAGCAGGCCGCGCTCGCCGGGGTTGCGTTGTGAGGGTGAGATTGAGGGCCCGGCCGCGCTGCCAAAGGCATGGACCGCTGATGGCCCAGGGCGTGCGATCATTGCGGGCGCCGGAAGAGGACGGGGCATGGCAGCGAGAGGGCATCTCGAAGCCGGCCAGCAGCGCCTTCCCAAGGCGGGGCACGCTGATCAGTACTGCGTTACCTGGAGATCGCCAGGTGCTTGAGCGTGGTGTAGGCCTGCTGGCAGCCGCAGGAGAGCAGAAATATTCGGCCATTGCGCTCGTAGGCATGCCCAGATTGCGGCAGCACGCTGAGCGCCCGATCTCCTGGCTGCGGAGACAACCGCCCACCCCGAGGGCTGCCGAGCTGTTGCAGCCAGGGTGGCGTGGCTGAGGGGAAACCCCTTGGGGCGCCCGGGGTGGGCCCCGAGGTGTACAGCAAGGTGGCCAGGCGCTGGGGGCCACGGCGGGTAAGGGCCGGCAGGGCGCCCCGCACCCCGTCTGTGCAAAGGCGTCCGCAAGCTCCAGGCAGGCAGGAAGCACGGCCGCACAGGGGCCGTCTGTGTGGGGCTGTCGGGCCACAGTCTGACTCACAGCCGGACTGTCCTCAATCACCAGTTACGAAGCGCAGCGCTTGCCCGTTGCTGGCTGCCTAATCGAGGATCCCGAAAGCAGCTCGGACGATTCCACCACCCAGGCCAATGGCGCCTCGGAATTCTCGTAAGGACTGTAACGCAGTTCATCGATAGGCGCCGTGCTTCCAACCGAACTCCGGCGGCGCCGGCCCGGCATAGGCCCGTGTGATCGCCTCAGCCAGCAGCGGGGAGGAATTTTCGGCGGAAGAGGGCCAACCACACGGCCAAACTCACCTCCAGGGCGCAAAAGGCGGCGGCGGCCTCGCCTGGATGGCGGTGTTGAGGCCCGTATAGCTGAGGCACTGGGCGGATGGCTGTGGGGGGGCTCCAGGGCCAGCGCTTTCGCCCAAGCGTTTCCGCCAGGGGCGCCAAGAGCTGCTCGAGGGGCCGTTCAGGCCGCTCCGAGTCCATGCGCGCGCGGGCACCGGGCCTGCTGATCAAGGCGATCGCCCTGCCAGTGGATCTCAGCCTCTGCCTTTCACGAAGGATCCCGCTCGGTTGGCCCCTAGCCATATTTCACCTCCAGAAGCGCCTCAGCCCAGGGTCGGCAAAAACGCAGGGGTTTCAAGCCAAACCGTGGCCAAGCGCTTGCTGGGAGAGGGTTGCACTGCTCGGAAGCCAGGAACCGGGATCCAGTCGCAAGGCGGCCTACCGGACGATCAATCAGCCCACATGGGTGCCGATGGCGCCAAATCCGCTGAGTCGCAGTTCAGTTCAGCGCTAGGGACCGTGCTTGTAATCCAGCGTCGTGCTCCCACCCGAACGCCGCCACCTTCTGACCTCTAAACCAGACACCGGTCAGGCCCTCGATTGCGCTGCCGGCGTCGATGGGACAGCCAAGGACATCGAGCAACCTGCCGCTTCCAGCTCGCGCAGATTAGAGGTGGAGGTCGGCGCCATGACGGCTCAGTTCAGGCACGGATAGGCCACCAGTTGACCAGGCAGGTGTGGGTGGACCTCTCCTCCGATCGATCCGGAACAGCGGCGCCGGCGCTGCGGCCGGATCAAGCGCAGGTGCTTGCTCAAAGCCCCCGTCCCAGGGTGGACAGTTGGAAGAGTGCTGCGGGATCTAACACCAAGGCTTCAGGCCCGTGGTGTGTCGGCCATCAGGCGCGCCGTGCAGCCACCCCGCTTGCCACCCCAGGCCAGCTGGAAGGAACAATCGAAATGGGATCGAAAAGGATTGCGTCAAGTCGGGAATTCATGCACTCGCCTGCTTAGAATCAAACCAATCGGATCGCTGCAAAGGTGGTTTCGATGCGTTCAATTCGTTTGCAGTGGAATTTGTGCAGTGAACGTTGCTCCGGCCGCTTGGCAGGGGTGATGCTGTTTTCCCACTGTTCTTGATGCCAGAGTGTTCGATGAAGCTTCTTTATCCACGGGTACAAGCAACCATCTGAGTTCACTCCGAGCATCCGCGATTACACGCAGGGCCAAAGCTTAAGTCGGGCGGGAATCAACCATTTCGA
>Ga0163217_1101219_pt1 | contig 10532 bp, 13 predicted proteins | sample SynspAceP_FD_185933 | JGI IMG/M metagenome (GOLD analysis project Ga0163217, IMG submission 185933) | Saline lake microbial communities from Ace Lake in Antarctica - Synechococcus sp. Ace-P (PacBio error correction) | ecosystem: Environmental > Aquatic > Non-marine Saline and Alkaline > Saline ... | reverse complement strand
TAAATTTCGGTGAGGCGGCCCCACAGCGAGATCAGATCACGGCAGATTGCCGGTAGGCCTTACGGACCTGGCAACAGCACCACGGGCCGCCACAGCAGCCCACAGTCAGCGCCAGCAGCCCAGGGCCCGAGATTCTTGTTTCTACCCTCACCCGGAGGAGGGGCCAATGGAGGGGGGGGGTCCCAAGGCCAGACGAGCAGCCGCACCCTAGGAAGGCCGCCAGCGCCACCCAACCACCCTTGCCGCACGAGAAGTGAGCCAGCTGCACATATGCACTGACCACGATTGACGTGGTCGAGCTGATCAGCTGGCCGCTCCCAGCCCAGCAACAAAGTATTCGCAAAGCACCGGCGATCGCGGCGCGGGCAGACGCGCAGAGACAAGCTCAACCAGGCCGGCAGCCATCAGAGGCCTGGACCCTCGCTGAGGAAGAGCAGTACGCGAGCTCAAGTCACCAAGACACACAACAGCAGCACAGATGACCGCCAACAGGGACGTCGCGATCGCGAACGCCATCAACGCGGACGAGAATCGCAGCGGGGAGACAAGGGGATGGCCGGGAGTCCAGCAAGGCTCGCGGTCAGCGAGTTGAACCAGAGCGTGACTGACCACACATCAAAAGGTCAGAACCCAAGCAGCTGGCAGGGGAGAAGGCCACGAACTTGGTTCGCTCTGTGGCAGCTTCAAGGCAGATGGCCCTGTTTTGACAGTGCCTGGAGAAAAACTGCATCAGTTGAGCTGCGGCACTCAAGTCAAGAGTGAGGCGTCACAATGAACGCCAGGAGCGACGCGCGAACGACTCTACGAAGCCCTGCTCGCAGAGTGCCCGAATAATTCAACAGGGGGCGGGCGCTGATGCGGCTCCATCCGCGCCTCCATAGCCGTGGTGGAACGTTTCCACCGATTCCAGCCAGGTCGAAGAGCCGTTGGCCCGTAGCCGCTGGCACCCACCCACAAACGAGGAACGAAGGAGCCGGTTTACATACGGCACCGCAACCACCGTGAGTTTCCTCGGTGCTGAAATTCTCGGAATCGTGAGGCATCAAGGACCCTACTCTAGCAGGTACTGAGCGGCGGCAACGATAGCCAAGCGAAACGCAATCCGCGAGGCGCTTCAGAGTGGAGGACGGATGAAATATAGGAGACCGTGTTGCTCGACAAACCTGACTTGGGGTCGGGTATCCCGGTTCGAATCAACCTCATACAAACGATGATGCCGGAGGATTGTGTATGGTCAGATGAATAGAAAAAGCGTTTGTCAACCCACCGCCATGCTGCGCATAGAAATTACAGCGCTCGGTAATTTGCGGATGACACGTCCCAGAGTAAACCGCGTAGCTCGCTTCTTGGGCCAGTGGCGATGCATAAACGTCGGCTCTAATTTCATTCAACCAATGAGCCATGGCCTCAGGGTTCGAGTGCCAACGTGACAAGAGAGCGAAGTGCATTCACCGCGGAGCCTTCGAAGTCGCGTATTGATCGAAGCTGCAACGGCTCGAGTGAGAGCGACGAATGCGGGTTAGTCCCGCTGGCGAAAGCCGCCGGATTCAGCAACGGCCTCGCTGAGGCCTCCAGGCATGGACTTCACCGTCCGTACCGCTTAGAGGCAGCAGAGGCAGGCAAACGATTCGCCGGGCTTTCCGCACTATATGAAGAACGACGGCCCCGGAACCTGCGCGTCGAGGCCTTCAACCAGCCTGGGGAATCGCCCTCGTCTATTGCACCTGCCACCGGCAGAGCACACATCGGAGACCTGGGCAGGGGCGGCGAGGAGCCAACTATCGCCGCTGATAGTTGAGTGGCTTTGATGATCAGTTGTACACAACTGGCACCATGCATACATCCGAAATCTACTTCAAACCCGGTGGGGGACCCGGGGAAGAACGGAAGCGAGGGCCTCAATTCACGGTGGCCTCCATGCCGAGTCTTCAGGCAACGGCCGCGGCAGTCAGCTGTATTTGCGGGTTTATGGCATGCAGGCATGCAGCAATCGGCGGAGAGGCGGGCGGCCGCTGCGTGCACTACGCTCTTCGACCAATGCAGGGCAAGTAGAGACCGGCAGGCAACTGTTGGACGCGGCGAGCAGTGACCCAGTCGGCCCAGGCCAATGCGCGTGGCAGGAGATCGGGATCGTCGGCGTTGAGGGATGCGCTCGCAGCGATACAGACACGCTTGATCGAGCGAGTTGGCGGCGCTATCGATGCGTTCCAGGGTGTCGGGGTGAGGGTGGTCCAGAGGCCGATTTGAGGAGCAGCTCGGGTGAAGCCTCGATCTGTAGTGCTCACTCCACCAACCAATGGGCACAGCAGCCCCGGGTCTGGCACTCGATCATCCAATTCAAGCGCGAAGCGGGCGACGTGCCGGCCAATCGGCGCGTCGAGACCGGACACCGTCCAGCAGTAGGGGACAGGTGGGCACGGTGGTTTGCCATTGGTGCCGGTGTACCGATTCAGGGAAGGTGAGCGCGCACTGAACTCCCAGGCCACCGAGTCGCCACAGACGGAAGCCCCTGCTGCCGCATACTATGCGGACGGAGTGGTCCCAAGGGTCGGGAACTTGCACACACGTTGTAGCGAGGGACAAAGCGAGAAAAACTTTCGCCGTAGCGGCTCCAAGGGGCCGCATCGATGCCTCTGCGCGCGCTCTTGAGGCGATCTGTCCGAGTTCAGGCGTTCCGGACTCTTCCATCAACAACCCGCTCGCCCGGGTAGCAGCAGCGGCGGCCCAATGCCCGATCGCCCATGGCCGATGGACACACTGAAAGGTGAGCCCGTCGTATTCCTTTTCTCGGGTGCTAATCAATTTCCTGAATGAGTGATCATTACCTGAATTGTGGATCAATTGGCTGTTTGTGGAGCCGTTGATTGAAAAGAGTGGGCGATACTGGATCGAACCGTGACTCTACCGTTCAAAACGGTAAGTGCTCTACTTGAGGTAATCGCACCCAGGAATGGGTGTTGAACCCATTTCGGGAATTTAGCAAGCAGCCCCTCCAGGCCCGCTCATGCGCGTTTGATCCGCCGAAGATTCTCAGCCGGATGTCCACGGGGAATCAGGTTCGATTCAGTTCAGGCGCACGCTCCACGCTTTGGTGGCTCCACCTTGAGCGTCAGTTCACCCGATCAGTCAGATGCACCCGATCACCTCAACCAGTTCCCGGCTGGCTGCGCACCACCCCTCAGTTGATCCGCACGACCCCTGGCGATCCAAGCGGCCATGCCGGCTGCAGGGAGAACGCGAAACCCGCCGAAGCCGCCTCGGCCGGCAGGGAGCCCTCCACGGTGAGAGAGCACCTGGGCTGGGCCGTACCGGCGGACTTCGGCCACTCAGGGCACCACTTCCAATCACCGCCACCGTGCGCATTGGATCTGCTTGGCCCTGCCCAGCTGGCGGCCAGTGCGCTGGGTCGTGAGAGCGGGCACCGCGATGCCCGCGCACCAAGGTCGCCGAGTCCCTGGCGCGTGCGCAGCCGCAAGCAAGGCCCTATAGGAGCAACGAAAAATCAGACCGGAAGTGGCTGGATCGAACAGAAGATTGCCACTGCATCTCCAGGGGACCAGCAGTGGGCCTGCTCGAGGGCTGACCCACCGGAGGCGCTTCGGCATTTTGGCGTGTCGCTGCGCTCAAACGAAGACAGCGCGCTCCGCCTAGGGAATGGCCCAGCGCTGGCTTGTAGCCGTCAGCTCGCGAAGCCGCCGAGTGTTTCAGGCTTCGGAGGATCGCCGCGGTCAGAAAGTGTTCCATGACGGTACCGTTGGCGTAAGGCCTGCTCGGCCAAGGGCAGAAGCGGGGGAGACAGCGGGTTCGCGTGCTCGCGCAGGGAGCCTCCGGGGGGAGCAGAAGGGGGGTGAGGGGGAGCATCGGGCTCAGCTTTCGTCAGCGCACCCACGCTTGGCAGGACTGCTGAAATCAGGATCCAGGGGTCTTCTTCCCGGAGCGGATTCGAGCGAGCAGGCAGCGTGCCTCATCGATACCGGTTGGCGCAGCTGCGACATCAGATCATCTGATCTCGGAACTGACGCTGCGGAGCGCGACGTAGCGCCCATCAGCCGGAGACTGATGCCAACAGGACCTCCGATCAGCGGTCACAATGGAGCCGGCAGAAGGCAAAGGTTGAAGGTTGGTGATTTCAGAGGCTGACATAGAACTGGCAAAGCACCAACGCATCAAACCAAACGCACCATCACCTGCTGGCACGGATTGCGGCGGGCGAATCGCCGGTTGAAGCTGCTCGATGGCGTCTCGACGTTTGCTGCCACCAACGGCGACTAGCTCCTCGGGGCGGCTGAGCTGACTCAGCTGATCCGTAATCGGTTCAGCTGCTGCGATCTCAAGCACACACCACACACAGTCGCAAGCGAAAAAGCCCAACTCCTCGATTCTCAACGCTGAGCTTAAGCGACAGACTCCTACACTTCACCCCCTGCGATGTCTGGAACCTGCCAGCCTGATCCCACCACCGCCCGATTCCCCCGATTAATGACAAGGTTCTGGGTTTCCGATACCGATGACAACGGGAAATGACAAGATCTCCAAGGTGGCGGCAAGGTGGACTGGCGCACGCCTACTGCCGAAGGAAAAACTCATCAAGATTCATCGGCGATTTACGAGGCCTGAGGATCGCTCCGCACCAAGGTGCGGAGAGCGCTATCAGGCCGCGCGCGCATGAAGGAATCGGCGGGCCGGTTGTGGGCGTCGCCAAACGTCGATGTGGCTGCGCACTAGGCGCGGAAATCCTAGTGGTGAACTCACCGGAAAGGCAAAACACCATCGCCGCCGCCGAGTGCCTGGGTGAATGTATCCCCATCTTACCGCATATCCCCAGCCCACTGACGCACGATGGCGGGCGGTGGGAGCGCAAACTATGTGGCAATGAGCTCACAACAAGACAGCTAGGGTGGTCGCCTGGGACGATCGGCTCCCAAGTTGGCCCGGTGGGCCCAAGGCGATGGGCATTGGAGGTGCTCGCCCTATGACCGTTCACTCCACCGAGGCGCAGGGCAGCTGCAGTGCAGCTGCTGGCGATCAAGCCTCTGTTCGCCGAAGCGACTACATCGCCTTCACCTTGCCCGACCCCGATACCGGCATCTGGTGGTGGTGGTTGCTCAGTCGATGAAACCAACCGATCTGGTCAATGCGCCAGAAGAGCCGGCATCGTCGATGAGAGGCCTGGCGAAGGCCTGGAGGCGGCCCTTCGCCGGCGCTGCCTTGATTGTTTACTCCAATGCCCCTGAAAGCCGAATTCCCCTGCGCAGGGTGAGGAGGCGGCTGATCTGACGGCCCCACTCGGAGTTCCACGGCTGGAAGCCCAGAGGAGAAACGTTCTCCATCGACGTGGCTGAAGGCTTAAGCAAATCCGCGACGTGAGCTATTGGGGCCTGCCGGCCGCGTCAGCGCGTGAACTTCCCGGACTACCCCGGAAGTGACTGGGCAGCTCGCCCATCTTCCGTTGGCCGAGCCCTGGCTGTGATCAGCCAGTAGGCTGGAGGATCGATACAGGGAGTGGAGGTGCGTGCAGGGGGCGTTCGCCAACATCCTTTCCAGCTCTGGTGGTTAGGGCACTCAAAGGTCTTGCTATCAAGGGCCCTCTGCGATCGGGCATCAACGACTGAATGCCTCACTTGGAGGCGTAAAGCGCCGCGCATCGTGGTGGAGGTCCAAGGACGGACACCCAGCGTGATTCGCGGCTAGCGATCGTCTGCAGCCTTACCTCAAGGGCAGGTCCCAGGGCGCACAGGTTATGGAGCGGGTTCGACCGAGGCATCTGGCCATCACCCGATCGAATGAGTTTCCCGTGAAAACGTGGCTCCCAGCCGCACATGCTGTTCACCCGTCACGGACATGCAGGCATAATTGGGTCGTCGGCTCCTTGCTGGCGAAGCACAACGTCACATCGCCTCGATGCAGGTAGGGCGCCGGATCGTGCGCGGCGACGCCGTGATGGTGTCTCAGCATCGACGACCCGATTCCCCCCGCCTGCTGCCACTCCACACGATCACGCCATCTAGAGGCCTCCCGTCACGCTCTGACCTCCCTTCACCCGAACCCTACACCAGGCGCCGCGCCGAATCAGCGATGCCCCACTAGGTGGGTGGGATGGGACGCATCCAGCTGACTCGAAGGTCGCGCTTCTAGGAGCTCGCCGCGCTGCATCCAGCGGCGTCCCATCGGGCAACAGCCCGCGAGCCGGGCTCACCGCTTGCTCGCTGGGTTGCTGCTGGTCGACTAGGCCGCTGAGCGAGCGTGAGCAGCTGGCGGCAGCCTGGCCGCTGGGCGATCCGTTCGGGCCTGGCCCGGGCCCGCTCCAGCTGGCAGCGCAAGTTGAAGAAGACTGGAGTCAGAGCTAGGAAACAGCCTGGCAAGCCGATCGGTTGTGGGAACGGACCTGCTGATCCGGCCGCCTGGCTGCCTTGCGCACGAGGAAGTTCGCAGCGGGCACGAGTTGATCCGCCTTGGACCCGGCAGCGATTTCAGGCCACGGCAGCCAACAGACAACGAACGACTACTAGCTTTGGAGGCGATGGAGGCGAATCCCAAATGGAGGCCTGCGGAGTAGGCCGACCTTGAGGATGCGGCAGCGGGCATCTCGGCCTCGGGGCCTGCGGCTCGGCGCCAGCGCCACGCCAGCGATCACGATCCCTGGCCGAAAAATGAGCGTGCCAACCGCCGCCACATGCGTCGCCTCATGCATCAGCCCAGGCCACGGTGGGCGCTGCAGGATGGCCCTAGGGTCGGGGAGGGGCTCGCTGACGCTGCTGAACGGGGGAACAGCGACCTGCTGCTTCTTGCAACATCTGCGCCGTGTGATCGAAGCTCGCTCCCCAGTTCGAGAATATATATTATAGATCGAGATTTGCTTAGTGGGCTGTTGGTGAGCCAGCTCCTGGGCTGCAGCCAGGCCTGGGCCGCGGCGAGCCGGATGGAGCGCGGTGATCGGCGACAGGGGGGCGGGCTGCTGGAGATCCGCGACCGACAAGCGTGTTGCATAAATCACGTTATCTGTGACCACCCTATTGATTGGGCTTCGATGCTACTGCCTCAACGCGAGCTTGCCCCATGTCCGATTGTGGAAGGTCGGTCCTAACAGGCCGGACGTTCCAGGCGCCTGTGAGCATTAACTCTCCATGGCTTCCTTAAGGTACTCATCACGAGAGTGAGGCCTAAACAAGACCATTTGAGGTTCCTGACGATCAGTAATCCCGATGCGCCGAGGAGCAGGGATCGACTCCCTTACTTCGTCGCGCGGAGCTGCCTCCACCTGCGCGGCACTCACCACCGGAATGATCGAATTCAGTCGGGACGAGAGTTCTCGGACGACAGATTGTCCGGATTCGTGCTGACCTCGTGGCATATCCACCTCAGGACGTCACGATCATCACGCGGAAAAGAGCTCTACTGAGCCCTGCGGCTCTGGACCCCGAGCGTGGTCCCCCGGCCAGTTTTCTTGGTTTCGACCATCGTTGAGGTTCAACCATCGCTGCGAGGTGCGATCCTTCTTTCGGTCTCTGACCTTTCTCCGCCACCCGAACGGGTGGCTTTATTCATGGCCTTTCGGTCCGATACTCTGGAAGGCCGGCAACACAGGATATCCAGCCTGGGCGGGCGTACAGCTTCGGTTCTGGGCCTGTTGTCGCCGTTTGATTGAGAAGAGCTGCTTGGCCCGTTGCGCATTGGCCTTGGCGCAAGCAAGGGAACGGAAGCTGGGCCGGATCGGCAAAGGCTTCGTAGGCACGATCTGGGCCGCGCGTCGCTGCCACGTCCACGCGTCAATTACTCAACCTGGCGCCAAACCGACAGACGATATTTACCTTTCCGCAGCGGCTGAGCGCCACTCGCAGGAGTCGGTGGTAGCAAGCAAACCCAGTCGCTACGATCAGGCAAGCAGCGGCCTCGACCGACGGCTCAGGAGCGTGAGATTCACACTTCGGCCCCAGGGGATGGCGCTGCGCAAAGAACCAAAACCCTCCAGCTCCGGGAAGGGTAGTGAGTACAGCCCCGGCAGCTGATTGAGGGAGGTTATAGGCGGCTCAGAAAATAGATCTTGCCGCCCCCCTGGCATGCACGTGATCTTGGGAAGCCCACCAGGAGGTAAACAGCGATCAGGCGCAGTCGTCTCGCTGGAGCCACGCAAGCATCATTGACGAACACATCGCTGCCTTGCGCATGCTCGGGGTGCAGTCGGAAATTGACTGATTCGGCACGTCATAGGAAGTTGGGATCCTTCATGTAATCCCAAGGCATCACCGAGTCAACGGGGAAGGGGTGGCACAGCCCAAGGTTTCGGATCCAGGCACGTTGGTGGTTCTTGGTGACTCGCGGCATGACAGGTGCGCAGCTTGTTGAGACCTTGCGGCCGCTTGACTCAGCTCGCTGAAGAGTGAACGGGAATGCCATCCGGGACTCCCGCCACGGTGAGCGTTCAGACGTCCCATTGGGCTGCGCGAACAGCCAAAACGGGCAACCCAGGAGCTGGCGATGCAGGGCCAGACAGAACACCAACAGGGGGGGGGGAGTTCGGACGGGACCGAAGGCTGGTAGTGGAAGAAGGAGACTTGAGGGACGGCGAAACAGCGGTTGCCCGGCGCCTGAGACCTATTGTATCACGCAAGGAGATCGCTGGGGCGGAATTCAAGAGGTTTCAGCCGCGCCGGCGGGGGGTTCCAAGCCGCTAGGCGGGGCTCACACGTCCCACTGGAAAAAAAGAAATCTGCACAGGTGGTTGGCCAGGATGCGCGGGCTTTCTTCCGGCAGGTCCTCGGGGGTGAAGCATTTGCCGGACCAACGTTGCGCGGGGCTGAGATGGAGTGAGCACGAGTATGCTTCACTCCCTAGCCAGAGCCGCAGGTCTGGGCGGCCATGTGCTGAGATGAGATAGACTGACGCTGAAAGGCCATTTTCGCTCCGCGTGGGCCAAAGGTGGACTCGTGGCATGAGCAAGTCGGCGCCTTGGGCCAGCTCCACCGCAGCTCACAGAACACAGAGGTGTCGGTGCAGTAGACGACGCTGCAGCCAGGCGCGGGCAGCCGGTGAGAGCTAGTCGCACGATATTCGACCGTCCTCAGGGTGACGGTTACGTCCAGCCTTGAGGCGGCATAGACGCCTGACGGAAATTAGCCAGTTCCCGGGCCTTGTCACGTTGACATGTTCGGGGCGTGGTTCTGGTCCACCCGATTGGGTAAGGCGGGAAATGCGGTGGGTAAGCGGGGCGTGGGACAGGAGATCGCCGTCATCGGCAGCCCCCACTGCTGCGGCCGCCTCGGACGGGGTTGGTGTGGCAGCGGATAACCATCCGGGTGGAGGAGGTGTGTTAGGGCTGATTCGAGAAAGTCCGGCAAGGAGATCCGGGGTCCGTAAAGATCCACACCCGGCAGTTGCCCGCAATGCAGGTGGCCGCAGACAGCAGCCGAAGAACGTGGTCCCATGATGTGGGTCCGAGATCGGCGCGACTGCGCAGACCTCAGACACTGGCTGACTGATGCTGGTTCCCTCACGCAATCAACAGCCAGAGCTCCCCCTTTGGCGGTAAAAGCGCAGGGCCCGCCGAACGTTGCGGGCCCCGCGTATGGCCCCCTGTTGGAAACCCCCGAACGTGGTGCAGAAAGGTGGACCTTGCACGTTTCGTTCTTTCTGCATGCTGTGCACAGCTGCAGCCGTCAGTGCGGCGCTGTCGCTGGGGGCTGGGCAGTGTCAGCGCACTGTCACCATGGATTCGCTTGAGCCACCGTTACACCGTGGTCTATGCTGCATCCCTGCCCTGCTTTGCTCACTCGCCGTCGGCCTTGCAGGCGCGGCAAACACGACTGGTGCTCGGCAGCGCCCTGTCTTGCCGCTAGCTGCTGGCCGAACTTGTTTACGCTTCGGCCCGCAGCGCGCGACGGAATCCGCAAGGGGCTTCAACCGACTGCCCGCGGTGCGGGTGCTGCTGGTGGGAGTCGACCGATTCGAGTGACCTGGGGGGGTGGTCTGCGAGCTGCGGACACTGCGGGACAAGGAACTGATCGGACTTATGCGGACGTGTGTGGCCTGGACAGTTCGGCGCAAACGTATGTGGTGATCGAGCCGAAGGCCGCGGCCGTCCTACCCGACAGTCCGCATCGGAGATCTCCGTGCGAACTTGGATCGAACCCCCTCGCCAGCCGCCCCGAAGGCAACCTTCTGGGACTGAAGCAAACGGCGGCTACCGCGGCCGGTCAGAGTTTCGCCCGGTCGATGGGCAACTGCGGGCGGTCGAACGTGGTGCCTCGAGATCCCTATTCCCAGCGTGGTTGGCAGTGAGATGCCGCAGCTGGGCGCTGGAGGCTTGCGCGCCCAGGCCGTGCGGCGGCACCTAGCCGTGCGGCCAGCGCAAGCCCCTGCCGCTTTCGATTCAAGGCCACCGTCAGCAGGCCAGAGTTACAAGGGATGAAAGCTGAACCAACTCCCACACGCCAGGCGTACCCAGCACCAAACGGTTGGTGCTGAGATGCATGCAAAACGCCTTAATCGACGCTGGTTTCAGCCCGAGCAGCTAGCCCGCGAGCGCCACGTGCAAA